>Ga0315289_10011421_pt1 | contig 12584 bp, 25 predicted proteins | sample YL17G11_40_MG_FD_203452 | JGI IMG/M metagenome (GOLD analysis project Ga0315289, IMG submission 203452) | Sediment microbial communities from Yellowstone Lake, YNP, Wyoming, USA - YL17G11_40 | ecosystem: Environmental > Aquatic > Freshwater > Lake > Sediment | place: USA: Wyoming | collected...
GAGTCTTTTTAATTTTTCGTCCATTACTTTTTCTCTCTGGTTTTAATAAGGTTGCAAAACACGGGGTTCCTTTACCAACCCAGGACCCTATGGTATTGAACTCAAAAAACTCATTTGCTTCTTCATAGGACATGCCGTCCTTCATAAGTCCCTTAATGCACTTCTCTCTATCCAGTAAAATCAGGGGCTCCATTCCAAATCTTTCCATGTAACCAATGACAGCATGTTTCATATCTGTTGGATAAAGTGCCTCAGGATTAAACTCTGAGAATTCTTCCAGGAATTGATCAATTTTATTCAACAGTTATCTCCTTTGCTTTCTTATAAGCATAGGCTGCAATTTGATCAAACTGATGGGCCTTTGCTTCCTCCAACCCAAGGTTTTTAAATTGCCGGCCATTCAGGTGTCCTGTTTCGTGGGCTACAAACATAATGACGTTTTCAAAGGGGACTCCTTTTTTCATCCAGTAATGTACCGTTCTCTTTTTATCTACAAAACCCCAAATGCCCTGATGCTTAATACATTTGATAAAAACTTTATTGGTGAGCTCTTCTCCACCGCCCCCGACATTATATTCGCTCACTTCCTTTTCCGGGATCTCAAGAAGGCTGGCCAGTAAATTCTCAATTGTTTTATGACGTTGGAATTTTTGGGCGTTTTCACAGGGATAAATCCTCCTCAATTTTGTCCGCAATCTTTTTGATTTTTAACCAGTCTTTATTTAGTCCGTAACGAGGAGCAATTCTTTGTACAGATGAATAATAAGCAGACAATAATTTCAGTGACTTTTCTTGGATCTTCATACAAGCTTTTAAAGTTCTGATCCTTTCATTACAAGGAGCAGTTCTAAGGCACTTACTGGAACCAACTGGATTATCTGTCATTTTTTTACCTCTTAAAATTGGAGCGAGGAACGGGAATCGGACCCGCAACAACCACCTTGGGAAGGTGGGACTCTACCATTGAGCTACCCTCGCTTATGTCAATAATCTGAATTGTCAAGTGAAAATTCTTTTTTACACGCTGGACATCTATGGGTCTCAATCCAGTTGTGCCCATCTATCCCGAACTCATAAGAAGCGTGCATACTGGAATGATAATTCTCAATGATCGGGTAACATTTAAAATGTTTGAAAGGTGGCTTTCCGAATAAGCTCCCGACCTTTGGACCATCCATAAGTTCCACAAACGAAAAAATATCTTTAGGATTTATTTCTTCTTTGACCGGTTCAGGGGGTTTATTATAGTCTTCCCTCACTGTTCTGGTGCAATCAATGGCCTTTCCTTTTTTACAATAATAAAAAGGAACCTCTGGGGGTCTCCACCCACATTTGGGGCAATCACACATTTTTACAATTCTCATTGGTCATATCTATTTTAAGCCGTTCCTTTGTAACCAGCTGCCCATTCTCCCAAATTACCGTGTAGGGATCCTGGCCATCCTTTGTATGGGGGCAGTTATTCTGGGCCTTCATAACCATATCTTTGTGCTCTTCTGTATCCCAGGTATTGGTACAGGGATCAATCCATCCATCGGCCAAAGCTATCTCTAAGGCATCTTCAGCATGGCACAGCATGCACGTAGCGCCGGGCCAGCCGGACCAACGGTGCAGTCCCATTTAAGCAGACTCCTTCAAAAGTCTGAACCGATCCTTCTTATCCAGAAAGTGTGCTACGATGCCGGTCATTAGACTATTGTTTCCTGTATTTGATTTTACCTGGAAAGAGTCGTCTGAAAGATCCAGATTGATCTCGACTTCATAAACCGGGAATTCATTGGGGGTTCGAGTATCTTTTCCCAAGCTCATCTGGGTACGGAGAAAGTCGGTGATAACATCAAAAACTTTCTCATCTTTCAGATCGGTTTCCCAAGTATAGTCATCTTTATCAACGATATATCTCATTTTAATAAGGGGCATTATTTTACAATCTCTTCTGATTTTAAAATCTCAAAACGATTTGTTTGTTTAAAAGGGCTCTTTAATGCACTCTCTATAAGCTCAACCCAATTATCATCGTAATCCATGGAATCCCACCCCTCACATAAATCAGACATTCGCATGAAATTCCTGATTTGCATACCTTCTCTGAAATGTACGGCATGAGGGATGTCACCTTCACTCCAACAGGCATTAATTTTGCCATGCTTCTTTTTTATATCACTGAAAAAATCATGGCCATCTTTTCCGAGCCATACTTTGGTTTTGATAATCAATTCAGGAGGTATGGGGCGTTTCATGCCTTTTCCTTCAGATGCTGTTTTATTTTATCCAGGCAGAAAGCTGTTCTTTGATCAGAGTCTTTATGCTCCATGATATAAAAATGGGCCGGCTTAAAGATATTCATTGTGGCTCGTATCATTAAATCAGCTTCTTTTCTCCACCCTTCATCAAAATGCTGATCCGGCCGGACACCGTCATAGACAGGTTTCAGTGTGGGGCTCAAATGAAAAATTATATCGTATCGAGGTTTAGGATTGTTTAGTTTGACCATTTTTTTAAAGATATCATTGAAGAACATTATTTCTTTTGAATTTCTTTTTGGTAAATCGCAGCAATAAAGAAATCCAAGGAAGATCGGGGAATCTGTTATCAGAATATCCAACTTGTCATTAGTGGCTGAAGTTTCCCAATCCAATTGCTTTTCTAAAATGCGGTACTGTTCCATGATGCTGGTGATGTTGCCATATTTGGCTATGTAACGCCGGGCGTATTCCTGAACCAGTTCTACGTGGCTGAGCCCGTCAATGGTGCGGCACTTTGATGCAATAGACCTGGAAAGGGTCGTCTTGCCAGCACCGGGTACGCCTGTTAATCCTATACGTATCATTTTTATTCCTTAATGCGTAAAACTCTCTGGGGTATTTTTAAATCTGATTCAAATAATATTTTTATAGCTCTATCTGCTTCCTTTTCTACTTCCTTTGCGTTGTCATATTCATCTATATCCAAATCCTCGTGTAAGGTAGAATAAAGTTCAGCTAAAGGTTCACAAGAATCTTCGTTTAAAAGAACCTCTAAAATTAAATCCTCTATTTTATCAATGAATTTAAATTGTTGAATAAAAGGGGTAATTATATCCGGATAAGATTTTTTAGATTCCTTAACCATTTTATTGTGTTTTTGTATTTGATATTTGTCCCATCGACTAAAAAAATTACCTGTTTTTAAATATCTATTTGTTGGGGATTTATTGACCCAGTGTAAGAAATTTCCTATATCGGATATTGTTTCAGGAGCTAAATTTTCTATTTGAGTTATAACCCGGGTTAATATTTCTTCCGGATTTTTCAAACCCTCCCCATAAGCTCCAACTAATATTGCACGTAATTTAAATCTCATTACTTAAACACCTTTTATTATTGGACCGGACGACCGGGCTTGAACCGGCAACCATTTGCTTGGAAGGCAAAGACTCTACCATTGAGTTACGTCCGGATAATTTCATTTAGTTAAAGCTGTGACAGCTCGATCAAGGATCCCATACTATGATAGTCATATTGGATGGAAATATAAAGGAAAAAATGGTAGGAGCGGAGAGATTTGAACTCTCGTTGACGCACCTTATAAGAGTGCCGCCTTAACCGATCGAGCCACGCTCCTGAAAATTGGTAGTCCCAAGGGGAGTCGAACCCCTGCAATCTGGTTGAAAACCAGGTATCCTAACCGCTAGATGATGGAACCATAATTTACTCCCATCCGGAATCGAACCGGAGTTCTGGGTCTGAGAAACCCGAGTGCTAACCGCTGCACTATGGGAGCATAAAAGAGTTCCAGGATCCTGCCCTTTAAAGCACAGGATCCTGAAGCTCATAGAAAGTCCCGCAATTAAGGGGACAGTTATGTGCTTAGTATGCGATAATGTCAAAGATCAAACCGCCAAGCTTTCTGACTGGTTCCTGTACTTACCGGTACAGTCGGGTAAAAAAAGAAAAACCCCTGCTGGATCGAGTCCGGCAGGGGTTTTTTGAGTTTTATCTTTTTGGTACTTTTAAGTCAGATCAAACACAAAATAGTCCCTGCCGGTCCGCGTTTTTCTTACTCCGCGTTCCTTTATACCTCGCTCGACAGTGACTATAATTTGAGTGTTCATGATTAAGAATATAACCCTTTTGTAAAAATAAATCAAGATATTTTTTAAAACAATTATAAGATCTTGAATTTACTTACCCAGCACCACCACAAGATTCACAACCACATCTAAGAGGGTGAGCACTAATTTTTCTTATAGTCTCTTCAGAGTAGAAAGTACCATTTCGACTCAGCCAACCACTTTGTCCATTGACTATTGTTTTGGCTTCCTCAGGAATATGTGCAATAACAGAAATCGAACATTTTTTATTCCAATGCTTAAATTTGGATTCAGGGGGTTTTTCCCCTTTTAAAATTTGAAACCTATCCATGTTTAACCCTTAAAAATTTGGGAAGATTCCTTTGGTATTTTTTAAAAGACATTATAGGGCCACCGTCACCGGAGACCCCCGAGTATCCTGGCCCCATTGATTCCCCGTCACCGGAGACCCCCGAGTATCCTGGCCCCATTGATTCCGGGTCATCTGACATAAGACCTGTTTGAGCTGGCGGTTCTCGTATTTCTTCTGCTGTAAGGGGTGCTGGTTCTTCACCCCTTAAAATTTGAAACCTATCCATCTGACTTCTTCTTCACTTTGGGAACATATTTTTGTTGTTCCTGATCATAGGTCAATATGCATTTATTCTCCATATCGTACCGATCGAAACTCATACCCAGGACGGCCGCCACCCCTATGGGTATGGGGCCATCAAAAACCCCTCCGGTGCCCTTGGTGTCTATTTCACAATCATAACACCAGATCTTGCTGGCATATTCCGACCAATCCAGATTTCTGCCCCCACACCTATCACAGGTGATATCATACTCCTGGGGCTTCTGGACGTAATACCACTTCCTCTTTGCCTGGTCTTGGGGAACATCTTTTATGATTTGAAATCTATCCATTATTTTTTAATCGAGTCTGTACTGTCAAGGCTTTTTAATTCACTCTTTACCTTGTCTTTGAAAGAAGTAACTTTATGGATTGCCTTTGCTACGGATTTAGCCGCAGTGGTGTCATCAATATTTTTGACCGATTTCACTTTGTCAACCAATTCAGTTTTGGCTTTTGTGGCTTCATGTTCTACATATTTCTTTATCAGTACTGCAGCAAGAGTACTGATAAAAAGTAAGGCGATGAAAAATATTATGGCAGTTGTAATGAAAGGCATCTTCTTTTTTTCTTCGGTCATGTTACTCTCCTTTAGTTAGATTTTTTTCAACTGAAATCTCCAGGACATGATCTCGTTTATCATTTTCAATACGGAGAAACTCCGGTGAAGATGCCAGGACACAATCCTCCGGGAGTCCAAAGACCCAAATCAGTTCTTCTATGATTTTTTTTACTTCTGCTGAAACCGTCGCACTACGAACAATTGCGGACATATCTTCTCCCGGTTAGGCATACAATTTTAGAGCTTTTTTTATGAAAACTATTTTACTTTTTAAGCTACCTAAAAGAGTGACTCCCTTTTCTTTTTTTACCTTTTCTACTATTTGTCTTGCTGTTAATTTTCTTAACTCTTCTTCAAGAGACAGATTTTTTAAAGGGTTTTCTTTTGGAGGGTTTTCCTGGGGTATTTCTTCTAATAATTCTTCCGGAATTTCGGGATTAGGTATATCAATTATAGGAGATTCCGGGATTTCGGGATTAGGTATATCAGTTATAGGAGCTTCCACGAACTTTTCAATTTTAAGATCAGGATTCTCTACATGTTGGCGCTTGGATGTTACTTCTGAAAATTTAAGGGATAGGCAGGGTTTAGCACAATATTTTATGGGTGTTGTTTTTGATCCCACATTAACTATTAAACCTACATTGAATTCTTCATTAGTGAATTGCTTACCACATTCTGAACAATAGTGGTAAGGAACGACTTCTCCGCTGGAGTTCTTATAGAAATATTTTCGGGGACTCATTTTTTCCTTTGATTCAGTCATTTAATTTCTTTAATATAATTTTCTGCCAAACTGTGGAAAGTAATACCTTTTATTTTTCTAATAGTTCGTCGGCTAATTTGCTTTCCGGGCGTTCTTTAAAAACTCTATACTTTAACAAAATATATCCGAGTCTTAATCGTGAAGCACCTATAACATGGTAGCCCCATTTTATTTTTGATTTTTGTTTTATTTCCCGGAAAATTTCCCTAACTTCTTTCTCATAACCTTTTACATCATATTCCAGTAGGAAGGACTTTAAAGAACCACCTTTTACAAGATGCAGAAGTAAGGCCCTGAACCAATCCTGTTTTCTGATATAAAAATCAATGTTCATTATTTTCTTTCAGGGCATCCAACTGACGTGTCACGAAAGTTCGGACGGTTGCCCAGGCTTTTCGTTCTACACCATTCAGTGGAGTATTATCAAGAACGTGGCATGCATCCATTATATCAGCTTCTGCTTTTTTTCTTTTTTCTTCAGCCGGAGTTAAAGGAGCTTTAACGCATCTAGCCTTTTTATCAACTGGGCATTTATTACATACTTTAGTAGGAGTGTGTGGCTTAGCCCCTGCACAATAGCCATGATTTCGATACGTTTTACAGGTGTCTTTATGATCACATAGGACTTTTTCAGTCATGCGTCCTCCTGCTCCGTGGCCTTCATGTTCAATATGGGCTTGATCCGGTCTATGATTGTAGCCGTGGTGCCTATGGCCTCTTCAATGAGCTTGGCATCCTTATAGGCGTCCGGGGCCTCGTCTAATGTTCCCTGGCATACCGACGTGGAATAAATATCCTTCATCTGCTCCTTGAAAGTCTCCAGGTTGATCTTCTTTTTAGCCTGACCGCGGGATAATACCCGGCCGGCACCATGTGGCGCTGAGTAGTTCCATTCAGGGTTTGACCGGCCTTCGCAGACTAATATGCCGTCTCTCATGTTAAACGGAATGATCATACGTTCTCCAGTATAGGAACGGATGGCACCCTTACGGATGATGAAGTCCTTGAAATCTATGAAATTGTGAACGGTTTCAATCATACTAAGGCTATTGGGATCTTCAATACCCAGGATATCCAGAATAATAGAGGCAATCTGGTTTCTGTTCTCTTCAGCATATATTTGAGCAAATACCATATCGAAAAGATAGGCCTGGGCATCTTCTCCTTCAAGCCACCGGAGTTCATCGGCACAATGGTACTCAGGAACAGGGTCAGGAGCGTTTTTAAGTGCCTTTATACGATCATAGAGCTCCTTACCTGTATAGGTAGCTTTAAGGTCTTTAACGGCCTTCTGGGTGTCTTCTTTGCTTTGTTTCTTGACCTTTTTGACAGCCCTGTCCTGCCAGTACTCACAGATGCATTTACCAAAGTTTCGGGAACCGGTGTGGATGGTAACCCAAATTTGACCCCCTTGATCGGTACCTACCTCTATGAAATGGTTTCCGCCGCCCAGGGAACCAATGCTCTTTATGGCTCGGCCAAGATCGCATCCGATAGTCATGCATTTTTGTGTGAACCAGTCTATATCATAAATGGGTAAATTAATGCCGGTACCAAACTTTTCCTGGTAGGCTAGAGCAAATTTCTGAGCCTCACTACAGGCTCTTCTCCATGGAAAGTCCTTTTTCATGTCCAGTATAGGCTTGTCATGGGTGGCAAAACCAAAAGGAACCTGTTGTCGGATTTTGTGGTTCAAATGAACAAGATCCAGGTTATTAAGGCCATAAGGTCCAAGGCCAATACTTTGCATTCCGCACCCGATGTCAACGCCCACGACATTAGGAATGACCTTGTCCCCCAGGGGCATTGTGAAGCCAACCACTGAGCCCTTTCCGGCATGCGTGTCAGGCATTATGGCTACGGGGCCTGTAAAGGCGGGATGATTGATGAAGGATATGATCTGAGCCATACCCGTTTCTTCAACGTAGTCTATGGTCACTTTGGCTGTGGTATACTTACCTTTTAAATCGAACATTTTATCTCCAGTTTAGGATCCATATAGCATTATACGGTCTGTTTTGGTTTTCCTTTGGCATAATGTACCGCTTTATCATAAGCAGTGTAATAACTTTCAGAGGATCCTATATTGTATCGAAAAGCTTTTTTAATACAATTGTTATCATCCATGACCTGGATAGTTGATGTTTTATTATAACCTTTGCCGGCTTTACCCCCAGACTGCTTTGCCAGTTTGATAGTATATCCATTTACGATCGTATCTTTTTTTTGTCGCATACTACAACCACATATGGGACAGCTTGACGATTCTTTAAGCATTTTATTTTCCATCGTGAAAGTCAAAATGTTTGAAGTTTTCATCCTTCAATGCTTGTGTAAATGAAGGCCACATATTTTCTACAAAGTATCTCAGAGAAGGATCATAATCCATATAGCATGGAACGTACATAATACTCTCATAAATTTTTTCTATCAAGTTACAGCCGGTCTCTTCGTCAAAAGATCTATGAAACATTTCTATACTGGAAGCATCTATTCCATATGGTTTTACCAAGAAATCATAGAAAGAACGGGCTTCTTCAGCACTGATGTCTGTTTCTTTTCGTTTTTCTATAATGTCTCGTTTTATTTGCTTTACTGACTTGTCCCCTTCAAAAAAATTCCTTTGTCCTAACTTCCCCATCAAATAGCCGTCGTCCAGAGTCGTGAGGAATTGTTTGAAGGGCATACCCGGCGAGCCCCATCGATATTGCCAATCCCCGTGGGATGTATGAAGGGCCAGGTAACCACGTTCTTCGATAATGGTAGCTTGGATGAACCAATCCCTATGGTCATCAAACCGGAGCGTATAGACCTTGGATGTTGTTTTTTCGACTTTAAAGGTCATAGTTGGCCTGCGCTGTTTTATATTTTTTGGCTACCTGCCAAACGTAGTCGTCGCCCTTAACCTTGAATCCCAATTTTTTACTGACCCTGGCTAAAAACTTTTCTTTGGATTCTCCTGTCCAAGGACTTGTGAAATCACAGATCATACTTTCATCGGTTATCATTGCACCTTTTACGCCAATTAATTCTGTGATTCTTATACCCCACTCATAACCGATTTTTTCGAGTTGGGTTAGAGGAGCAATTTCGAACTTTTTTATTTTATCAAATTTCGCAAGTTGCATGATTGATCTGTGCATAAAATCAGCAAGGCATTTGTGGGAGCACGCATAGAACTCAAACTGCCCGTTGGGTTGCTGATCTGTAATAACAAAAGTTTTATAATTTTTCTTGGAATCAAAATGATTATTTACTGTTAAGAAACCAATATGGTTTTTATCTTCCATCATGGCCCCGGTCTTGGTTTTTAATAGAGAACCACCCCCAAGAACAACAAACTCACCTTTCTTTAATTTTTTCTTACATCCAATGCAGTTCATTTATTCCCCTTAACTAAAGCCCACGCTTTTGGATTTGACATAATCACAGAATGGGTAACAGTAAAACTCCCATCTTTATGCTTTTTTGAAATCACGTATGTGTCTGTAGGTACGAACTTTGAAATCACGGTGTCCCCAACTTTCAGTTTTTTAAATTTTTCCTTTGTCATGCAACCTTCTTTCTCATATTGTAAACATTTCCCAGGGATTTGAACATAGCTTCATTAGTTTCAATCATTATTTTGAATGCGATTATATTGTCCGTAGGAGGAACCCCATCCATTTTCAATCGGACACAAACTTCCTCAACGACTTTTCCTTTTTCCCAAATCTTAGTGTGGGGGTGGTCTCGAAAAATTTGGTATATAAGACCGCTGGTACTCTTGACAGTGAGAAAGCCATATCGAATATAATTCCGGAACTCCTGCTCAGAGATCATGTCCCTAAGGGTTTCTAAAGCGGTTTTTTCCGCCCCTTTAACATTCTTAGGTAAACTCACTCTGGAAGGAATAAAAATACATAAATTAGCTTGCACGGTATTTCTAATAATTTCTTTTAAATCATAAGAATTTTTTCCGTCATTGGTACAAAGTTCAAACCATAAATCGTTTTCCATTTTAAACGATGGAGGTGCCGTAATTACCCGTGCTTTTATTTTCTGGGTGGCGTGTTCGATTGTATATGAGGCTACGTATGAAATATTTTTTTCAGTGCCCATTTGTTCATGAGTCATTCTGAATACTTGATGTTTATCATGTTCCCTGATAAAACTGTCTTTATATCTTCTTCTGGCTTCAGGAAGACATCCACCAGCAAAAACCTGTATATCATCTTCGGGTCCTGGAACATGGCCGTAAGGGGCATTGACCTGAGTTCCAATGCCGGCCGTTTGTGATACAAAATCCCTCAAACTGGCACCAGGTAGTCCTGGTATATCCGTACGCAGTGGGTTATGATTTATTATTTCTAACCCTTCCTTTGTTACATTAAGTTGATGTGCATGGATCTCTTCAACCCCATCAATTATTGTAACTCCGGGATCATTACAAATAGTAATATTTGGTATAATTTCATTACAGTTGATTCCATCAGGATTATGGTTTTCTGATACTTCATCTGTCATTTCGGCACAGACATGTTCGTCCTCATCTATGGGCTCAGGTATATTCCATCGAGTTATCCACTCGGGATCAAATAAATTGGGATTATCTATAATGACCCCCTGTCTTAAACTTTCTCGAGCCAGCATGGTCCCCTGGGGTTGAGTGTATGTCGGGTTTAAAGCTTGCATTTTAGTAGGGTATTCTGGGGCGTCATATTCTATTTGAACAATAGGCAAATTGGTTGCGGGTACTGAGCCTTGAATTGAAGAATAGTCCAAGAGTCTGGTATCAACATAATGACTTAAAGCTTTTAATACCCGAGGTACCATAGGCTCCCCAATAAAACGGGGGTCAAGATCCCACTCTACTTTTTGAATGAGAACTTCTTTTACCTGAGTTTGTTTTTCTCGCAGTTGTTTTACAGCTTCTACAAGAGAGGGCATAATTATACCGTCCCGTGGGTATGGTAGTCAACAAAAAACTCTAACCATAGACCGACATTGTCTGCGGGGAGTTCCAGGGGGTAGTGTTCTGGATTTTCCTCGTGTTTTTTTTGATAAGCTTTTTCAAATTTATCAATATCAACGCTAATTTCTTTTACGAATTTGGCCAGAGAATTCTTCTTCATCTTTTTATATCCTCCCGGATTACTTCTACCCCGTTATTTTCAAGGTATTTAATAATCGTATTATGGATAATCAGATCCGGGACCAGGAGTCTTCTTATAATGATTTTCTTAAATAGGTGTTTATCGGAATCCGCCATCAATGCAATTAAATTGAGCTTACCCATATCGACAAGGTAAGACCATATATAAGTGGGGTCTGTTTTTTGGTTAGTCATATTTTAACTCAGATATTATTTTTTTCCATCTTCTCACCCATTTTTTTGCCCATCTGTTAGGTTCCTTCTCTGATCCGTCATGTACGTGGGAATAGGCATCAATCAAAGATTCTTCGCTTTGAATAGCCGTATAGCAGGCGGAAATTATATGCTTTCGTTGTCTTTCTGTAATTTCCATAATTATGCCGTTTTAAACATACTTTGGGGCAAGGCAATGCAAGAATACCCGTATTGTTCAAAAGCTATTCCATTACACTGCGTTATTTTTATGATGTATGTATAACCAATAACAGGGAGTTCATTAACTATCCCGCAGACGGTTCCCACAAGAGTCCCTGCTTCTATTGTGGCTGTAACGACTGTTCCTTCAGGTAATTTTTCCATGTTATTTCCTTCTGTTTAATATATTGATCCAACCTGCCCAGATTCATTGCTTCCTGTACATTGCAATTCGTGGTCTGTCGCATGAGGGCATCTTTTATTGCCGCACACAGAACAAACTATCATAGGCATCCCCAAAGGGTTCATTAAAGCTGTTCCAATAACCTGAGCCTTAGTTCCGTGCTCTTTTTCCCAACATTTACGGCAACAGGGCATTTTTATTTCCTTTTCTTCTCTTTCATGCAGAACCCGAACTCTTTCCGTTTCCGGACCCATCTAATCCAAGTCTGCATACGGGGCTCATTGATAAGTGCCTCTAAGGTATTATACTGTCTGTTTAGCTCAGAAATCGTAAATAATTTATGAATCTGATTCCCACAATCACAGCAGACCAATATGGTATCCTTACCCTTCTTACATCTCGGAGTAAGATGATGATCTTCTGATCGCCCGACCGGGGTTTCCCGGGCACATATAGAACAGATTACCATTCTATAGTTACTACTTTCACCCCGGGGATTTTTAAGAGTTTTTTACTCTTTTTGAAAAATCCTTTATCATCCTGAAAAGAAATTAGAATGATTTTATTAAGGCTGAGCATTTTGCAAACCTTTGCATACTCCATCACTGCGACATCACATATTTGAGAAACGAAAATATGTTTTAGTTTCCTTCTTCGTTTTTGAGTTAAAGTCCTGTCATGATCCTCAGACCATACACAATGTACTTGGTCCGTCTTACTTTTCCCATCACTAAAACCTCTTTTTTTCCATTCTGATAAATACAGCATTTTATCCGAGCATAATACCATTGTTTTTGAATGTTTCAGATCCTTAATACCTCCAGCACCCCACCCTGTTT
>Ga0315289_10011422_pt1 | contig 12584 bp, 15 predicted proteins | sample YL17G11_40_MG_FD_203452 | JGI IMG/M metagenome (GOLD analysis project Ga0315289, IMG submission 203452) | Sediment microbial communities from Yellowstone Lake, YNP, Wyoming, USA - YL17G11_40 | ecosystem: Environmental > Aquatic > Freshwater > Lake > Sediment | place: USA: Wyoming | collected...
CTCTTTCAACCTTGCACTATAACTTCATCGCCATTAAAAATAGCAACACTTTAAAACCTTTATACCCGCAATGACAGTCCATTTAATATGATTGTAATGGTTACAGTGAATTATGAGGTAACACCGCAACCTTAGAGAGGTTGGTCCTATGGCATTTTTTCCACGTTCACCACGGATAAAAAAAGGTGCCTTTGTCCAGTTTGACCAACAAACGGCACCGGGGCGCGTGATTACATTTCAATATAATCCAGAGACGCTTTGTCGCAAGCTCGAAGCGGACACCAAAGGCTCCTTACCTCGGGAAACGATCACGTTTACCTTGATACTGGATGCAACCGATGATTTAGAGAAACCCCAAGAGCATCCCCATACGGTTGAGTCCGGCATTTACCCCCAATTATCGGCGCTGGAGTTGTTGCTATACCCTCAAAATTCAGAACAGAGACATGGTAGCTTTTTGGGAATCAGTTTGTTCAGACGGGCTAAAGAGCAACCTCTTACCTTGTTTGTATGGGGTCATAAAAGGGTTTTGCCGGTTCGCCTTACTGAGCTGCATATTATAGAAAAGATGTTTGATCCTAATCTGAATCCTATACGGGCAAGTATCGAAGTAACGATGCAGGTGCTTAATGATGAGGATTTTCCCCGCGGTCATAAAGGTTATGACTATTGGAAGTCCCATCTTACCACCAAAACCACGATGGCACAAGTCGCATATGCGAATTCATCATTAAGTGATATAGGCCCGATCTAACCGGTGTTGAAAAACAGGATTCATTCCCCGTTGGTGAAGAACACCAACGGGAAGCAAGAATATATCGCCATGGAGCCTGTCATCATATAAGGTATACCGACTGAATCAAGCCGCGATGCTATTAATTTTACAAATTCAAGTTGTTCATCCATTTTGTAATCAACTCACTATCGATAGGGTTCAGCTTGTAGATCGGGAGCCCTGTGCTCCTGACTTATCTTGGTGTCAGGTGCTCAGGGCACCTGACCTACGGACTGCATGCGCGAGTTAGGTACCGAGCGCATGCTCAGAAGTGCGGGACCCATCCCCAACCCGCTCGAAGTACGCCGGGGGCGAGGACGAACACAAGAAACCCAATCGCAGTCAGTGGGGCAGTGAAGGTGGTGGCACCGTGCTGCACCTTCTTCACCTCTGCACGGGCAGCATCCTTGAGAGCAATGAACGCTGGCGCGCAGGCGACAAGGAACGTCACCGTCCAGGCGATCCAAGTTCCGAATCCCGCCACCCCTGCCAACCTCGACGAGGTGGTCTGAATGATGAACGCGACGAAGGCGAGCGACGCATACAGTTGCCCTGCGACAGTGAGCAGCAGTCCCCACAGTGGAATCGCCTGAGAGCCGGTTCGCCGCATCGCCAAGGTGGTGAGGAAAGCTCCCGGTGCGCCAGCGAGGCCTACGACGAACGTGAAGAGTGCAGCCAAGAGTGTCCCGCCGAATGCTAGGAGAATAGTATAGCCAATCGCACCCATTACGAACCCTCCGTGCTTTTGCGCCCAACGATAGAAGATTCTTGTTGTGTCAGGTCCTAGACCGGACACCTGTCAGGAGTAACTCCTGACAAAACAAAATAAAATGTTAACTTATTACTTGAGCATCATCGATCAGGTGCAACAGATCATCTATGAAAGCGCAAACTTTAAGGGCTTCTTCTCGTGTGTATTTATCGAGAATGTGATGATGCGTTGGATTCCGAAAGGCTTGCATGACTCCTCGACAAATGTGGCAAATCCCTTCGTGCTGGTCTTTATCATCGGAGATTTTGAGAATCGTTTTTGAAAGATCTGTATTCAAGACCTTATTCACCAATGCCACGCCTGTAAGGGATTCAGTTATTTTCGATTTCCTTCTTATCCTATCTTCCAACACAAGTGTGGCTTGATTTATCACCCTGTCGAAATTCGAGGGTGCAGTAAGAATATCCGAACATCTGCCCTTAAGTTCCTCATCCGTCAGTGAATTATACAAGCTTCCAATCTCTATGACATTCTCTGAAAGGTTATACCCATATTCCAAATAGCCAAGAAGCTGTTCAAGTTTTGGTCGAACATCTTCGCTAGGATAGTAAGGCTCTCTGGAATACTGGCGAAAACCTGGTTGACAAGTTAGCTTAAAAGAGTTCAAGTCCTCTTCAATTGCTTTAGAAATAGAGTCTACCAAACCATTATAGTCCATACCCAGCTCCGAGGGAACTGAATCTTGAACTGCAATAACATTTTTTATTCCTCGTAGTCTTCCATACAATTTTCTCAAGTTATTAATGTCCATTAGCTTGACCTCCTTTACGTATCTTCGATGATAATACTAATCTTCTGTGTTGTGTCAGGTCCTAGACCTGACACCTGTCAGGAGTAGCTCCTGACAGAACAAAAGAATTAATGATGGGCAACTGCTCTTTTGCTGAAGTTATTCTTTGGATGGTTCTTGATTTCTGATTTCAGCGGGTATTTTTCAGGATTTTCGAGGTTATCGATTTCCAAATCCACATCCAAATCAGGCCAATATAAATGGTAGCCATGAAGCAGTTGGACATTTTGAATAGAACTCAATGTTTGGTTTTTAAAGTAAGGATAATCTTTATAACTTAAGAAATATTCCTTTTCCTTTACCCATAGCCATATGCCAAAAGGGGTTATATTCTCAATGCTTACCAAAATGTCTTTGCCATGCTTCAATGATTTCATTTTTATGCTCCTCGACAATCTTTTGAATTTCGTTCAGTTTTCTTTGGTTCAAACCATGATATACTGCTAACGACAGTATTGGTTCAAGCCAAAACTTAGCTTCTCCATCCTCGCACGTCACATGAACATGCATTCTGTTTTCTTCTCTTGAAAGAAAATAAAATCTATAACCTTTCTTTCGGAATATCGTTGGACTCATAATTTGTCTTTTCCTTCAATAACTTGTGGATGAAGAGTCATAGTCGCCTCCTCTAAGTCTATTCAATTCATATAAAGAATACTAATCATTTATCCAGCTTTGTCAAGATATTTTAGATTGGTTTCCAGACCGATTGGCACACCTGTCAGGAGTAACTCCTGACAGAACAAAAGAAACTTCTTTAGCTTTTCCGCCAAAGGCGGATATGTCTCTGACAGAACGTTGAACTGATTTAATTCGCGGCACTAACGTTCAAAATGAGCGGCTTTTCGAGCCCACTTGCGGGTGAGAAAAGTCCGCTCGATTGAGTTGTTAGAAAATCATTTTGTTCTACCTACCCAGTAATTCGGCTTTCTATGCAAATGAGCGAAAGCAAGTATGACGATTGTATCTTTTTGAATCGAGTAAAGAATTTTGTAAGGGAATTTATGGACAAAATATCGGCGTATTTCTTTGGATTCAAGCGGCCAAGCTGAAGGATATTGTTTTATGCGCAGGAGAGAATGCTTGATTTCCTTTTCAAAGCGTACGCCCAAACCAGCCTGTTCAATTTCGTAAAATTCCTTTGCTTCAAGAAATTCCTGTTGAGCGATTTTTAAGATTTCTATTTTCATGCTGTTTATTGGCCGAACATATCCTCGAACGACACGGTTTGCAGCCTTCCGGCTCTATAGGCTTTTAGCCGTTTTTCTGCTTCCTGCGCCCATGCTTTTTCAATTTGGGGGTCGGGTATATCCAGGCTTTTAATAAGAGCTTCGATGACAATAAACCGTTCGGCGGGTTTTAATTGAAGGGCTTTGGATATCAATATTTTTGTCGGTGACATATGTGTAACCTCCTCACAACGTAATTACATCATATTTTCGCGAAATTTTCTTTTGTTTTCTAACGTTCAAATCACCCGCCGACGTAGGAGGTCGGGTGGATTTGATGGTTAGACGGCCCCATCATCATTTTGTCAGTCGCCCCGCTTCAGTGGATAGTTCTTGCAGTATTTTGTCTAATTCAGTCAAAAGTTTTAGGCCTGCCAATTCTTCTTCTTCTAACCATCTACATTTCCGGTGAAGAAACATTACATCAGGCGGATACGTTACAGCCAATGCACTGAATCGTTCTTCTGCCTGATACTTTTCTTGTTCAGTCTCCATTCTTTGGTCGGTAACTTTATTTAGGAACTCTTCTACCTTTGGAAGATATATTCGACTACATCGTCTATCCTTTCTAAGGACTTCAACGTTCAATAGTATACTTGGCAAAATAAGCCTATTATTAACATACGCAAGCATTTTCTGATTCTTTTCGGATTCATTCGAAATTTCATTTGCGGTTTGGTCAGCGAGGCTTTGAATTTGCGTATACCATTCGCCTAGTAATCGCGTGATCTCGCGTATCGATGTCCGTATTTGCGCACTTTTTTCACGAGCCCTAAACCATGCCCACGACCACAGATGCCCAAGGAAAAAAGTAGCAATCGGAATTATAATATTCAATACATGCTCATTCATAAAACCATTTATTTAACAGATAACTCGTCTCATTTTTTCGTCTAACATTATTTATATGTATCCGCATAACATCCCAAACACCGCTTCAAGTGCCGTATAACACGCCTGTGAAAAATGCATCGTTTCGGTCTTAACCATCGAGATATGAGGTTGTTGTGTCACACACTCATTTTATCACAGCATCTTATACGGATCGGCATAAAATCTTCCATGTTCACTTCTGTCGTAGGTCAGGAGCCCCGTGCTCCTGACTTCTCTTGGTGTCAGGTGCTCAGGGCACCTGACCTACGGACTAGTTTTGCTTTGGAAATACGACAGGCACCGAAAAACTTATCCTACTCATAGACTGATTGCTTGCAGTTGATTGCCCCTGTGCGCCAATCCCGATTTCACCTACAAATATTCCAATGCCACCTTTTGTTTTCGCTCCTTCGCTAACAGTTACAGCAACATCGAATTTTATATTCTGGGAAAATGTACGAGTCTTTTCATCGTATAGTGCCTCCCCAACCTTATCTCGACCAAATGGAGGAAACGTGGGATTTATCTTTGCCCCTTTATCTGCAACATATTCTTGTGCTGACATGACTCCATCAATTATTTGGCTTAATGTTTCTTTCACAAAATCTTTTAATTCCATTTTTCCTCCTAGTGCACCTAACTACTGATTATATGGTTTCCACATAAACCCATTTTCTGGATTCGCTTCCAGATAATACTCCAACGTAAATCTTCTGTGTTGTGTCAGGTCCTCGACCTGACACACTGTCAGGAATAGCTCCTGACGGAACAAGAAACCTGTTTAAAAGAAACCCGCCCTTGCGTCCAGTGCAGCCGATAGTTAGTCATTTAAGAATTTATTAATTTTGTCTTGCACATACCTTTGAGTTAGTTCTTCTTTATAGTCAAAATATAATAATGGAGTCTTATTTTCTTTACATGATTTTTCTTTTCTTTTGTCACGCTCAGCCAGCTTCTTAAAACTTTCTATACCACCAAAAAAATCTATTGGTTCAAAATGCTGTTGGCCTTGATATTCAATTCCAAGATTCAAGTCTTCTATAAAAATATCCAATTCTTGTCCCCCTAAAAACTCTGGAAAATAATGATGAATAATTTTGTAATCAGGAAATATTTTTCTTATCAAATTAAACAACAGTGTTTCTTGAACCCAACCTTCGCCTATCAAAGGATAATCCAATCTCTCTCGAATCTCATTCTTTAATGCTCTTTCGAGATCTCCTATCGCTTTATCGAACTCTCTGTTATGCCCCAATTCTGGTATTTTTATATTTTTAAAATACTTTTCCCTTATATGGTCAGGAATCAATTCTTCATCGTAATAAATACCCGTTAAGCCCCATTTAAATAATTTTCTATAAAAATATGCGCCATATCTTTGTTTGAATTCAGAGCCATACATATCTCCACAGAAATAGTGATCAGAAATATCGGGAGAACAAACATGACAAATTCCATCTAAAAAATCAAATTTTGGTGAACTTATAAATGTCTCGAACCATTTTGCTCCGATTTCCTGTCCGTTTCCATTAAATTTAAATATAGGCTGATTGGTATGATAAACTGTCGTTGCAACGTTTTCCCCAATTAAATTATTAATAAATTCTGATGGAAAATTATTAGCAAAAATTGAAAAAGAGGATAAATAAGAACGATGTCTTTTTTTTATTCTATAGAATAGTGTATCTATATATTCCTCAAAACAATTACAAAGGTAAAATTTACTAGAGTTTTTACAATACCACACGATACCCCATGACCAAATTTGAGGATAATGGGGGATCAGATCGTGTTTTTTATTTTTCATACCTACGTTTTATATTGGCTAACTTCTGTGTATATGGTTTCCGCATAATACCCTTTTATATGTTAATCAATAAATGAATTTATTGTTAACACTCTCCAATGTCAAGTTGTTTCAACGAGGTCACTGAAAAAGTGAAGGTGATCGGACAGGCATGGGTGCCCGCCCTACGATGTATTTTGCTAACCAAAGAGAAACTCAACGATTCTTTCTTACTTCATCCAAATTGGTTTTCGCCTGAGGCGCCATTTTGAAAAGCTCGGTTAGTTTTTCGCAGGCGTATTCATCGCAATAGGCGCAATTCTTAATCTTTTTTTCCAATCCGCATTTTCTTATTTCACAAACTTTACAATAGTTGAAGAGCTTTTCAGTCTCGATAACGCATCCAAGACAGTTGATGTCCTCTGGTTTTAAGTCAACCTTGAATTCTTTGCACCACATTTCAGCCACTTTTTTTCTTTCATCATTATCATCTTTCTGGGTGGCAATAAATGCTGGGCAATCGCTGCAAACCTGTCCACAAACGGCAATCATCTTTTCCATGGTTTTTCCCTCCCAAATTTCTTATCAGTTGTAGGGGAGGGGCTTGTTGAGCAAAGCGAAATCCCGCTTCGTAGCGGGGTCCCCTCCCACAAATCCTTTGGGCGACCACGAGGGTCGCCCCTACGAGTTCATCTTTTTATAAAACATGATTATTCTGATTCAAACTTGCCCCTCTCCCTACCCTGCTATGCATTTCACTTCGTTCAATCTCCCGCGAGGGGAGAGGGTAATCTCGTGATGCATCGGCGTCAAGAGACTGAGAGTTGAGACTGGGAAAAAGCAAAACTCAGTCTCCGTCACAGTCTCAGTCACAGTCTCAGTCTTTCACGCTCAACTGCCAGTAAATGAAACTCCAGATATCAGTATACCTTTCTACAAGCTTTGATAGTGGGGTTCCCACGCCGTGACCGGCTTTGGTGTCATAGCGAAGCAAGATGGGATTATCTGCGGACGTTGCCGACTGTAAACGGGCGGTCATTTTCAAAGCATGCATTGGGTCTACCCGGGTGTCGGACTCGGCGGTCAAAAAAAGTATAGCGGGATAGGGCGTTTTGTCACCAACCCGGTGATAGGGAGAATATTGATACAAATATTTAAACTGGAGAGAATCTTCAGCTGTGCCGTATTCGGGAATCCATAGTTTGGCAATAAGGAAATTCTGATATCTCAGCATGTCCAGAAGTGGATTGCCACAGACCACGGCTTTGAACAGGTCGGGTCTTTGAGTCAATGCGGCTCCCATCAAAAGTCCACCGTTGCTTCCTCCCATGATCGCTAAGTGAGACGGAGACGTATACTTCTCCAAAATAAGCCATTCGGCGGCGGAGATAAAGTCATCAAATACATTCTGTTTATTCTCAAGCATTCCGGCTTTATGCCACTCTTCTCCATATTCCCCACCTCCACGCAGATTGGAAACAGCATATACCCCACCACTTTCCAGCCAGAGAAATAAATGGCGCTGAAACGAGGGGGTGATGTTAGCATTAAAGCCTCCATAACCTGATAATAAGGTCGGATTAGTCCCATTCGGTTTTAATCCTTTTTTGTGCACCAAAAACATCGAAATTTAAGTGCCATCATTGGATGGATACCAAACCTGTTTAACCTCATACAGAGATGTATCAATGTCGGTTTTCACACGGTCGTAAAGAGAGAGGTTATCCGTCTTAAGGTCATAATGATAAATCGTAGGGGGAATGAAATACGATTGAAAACCAAACAAAGCCTCCGAGCCATCCCACTCTCCGTTAAGCCCGTAAACGGTTCCTAAAGCTGGCAATTCTATATCTTTCAAGTATTCGCCTGTTAGAGAAAATATCTTTAACTGAGAAGAAGCGTTTCGCATATATTGAGCCACAATTCTTTCGCCGATCACCTGGACCGCTTCCAGAACCGACTCGTTTTCAGGAATAAGCTCCCGCCAGTTCTCCATAGATGGAGCTTTAAGGTCAAGTTTAATGAGTCTATATCTCGGAGCTTTGTAATTGGTATAAAGATAAAGACGCTCACCTACGATCTGACCACTAAACATTGCATCGATGCCTTCGACAATCGGAACGAATTTTTCCGAAGTTTGAAGGTCACGGAAATACATCTCTGACTCAGACCAGCCCTGAGAGGCTGTCACCAACAAAAAACGGCTATCCGGAGACAAAACCACATCGCACCACTCTTCCATATCCCGACCCTCTCCAAATATCTTTGTATCTTCATCCGGCTTATCCCCCAGTTGATGATAGAAGACCTGCCGATGGTAGTTTTCTTCTCCTTTCGGAACCTCTCCAGCTTTGGGATATTGGGTATAATAAAAACCACTTTTATCTTGCCTCCAGGCTAAACTGCAAAATGTAGTTCTTGGAATCTGATCAGGTAAGTTTTTACCAGTTTCGACGTTCATAACATGAAGCGTGCTTTGCTCATTCCCCTCTTTGGAAAGACCATAAGCCAAAAGTTTTCCATCATCTGAGGGATACCACCAATCCAAAACCACCAAGCCTTCTTTGCTTAAGGAGTTGGGATCCAAAAGCACCTTTTCTTGTCCTTTCAATCCTTCTCGCATATAAAGAACAGGCTGGTTCTGCTTACCCTCCCGCTTTGTGTAAAAATATCGACCCTTGTGCACTTGTGGCGTGCCGATGTCGCCTATGGACAGAAGTTCCTCCAGTCGGTTTTTGATTCGCTTGCGATCGGGAAGTTGGTCTAAAATAGAACGGGTGTAGGCATTTTGTTCATTTACCCAGTTACGGACTTCTCCGCTTTCCCCATTTTCCAGAAAGCGATAGGGATCTTCAACCTTCTGTCCATGGATTACCTCTACCACATTTTCTACACGAGTTTTGGGGAGCACAGACATTTTTTTCTCCTCTTGGCTTGATTGGGCATTAACCAAGCTACCTATTGAAAATACCCCGGTTGAAACCAAGATCAAAAGATAAAAAGGAACAAATTTTTTTGGTGTCTTTGCTTTACTCACAGGGATTCCTCCTTTTCAATTGCCTTGAGCGAAATCCCAAGCTAACTGCAATTTTTTAAAAAATACATTACCCCTCACCAAAGAGCAATGAAAATTTTCAAAAGACCATGAAATTGAAGTCTTTATTTAGTCGAGTATAATGACCAAATGCATATCGGACATCCACATACATATGCTCAGACGACCCCGCCTTTGATGGGGCAGAAGAACTCACCCCTGTCTCCCCCTCTCCTTGAGGGTGTGTCACAATCATGTTTTGACTTTGTAGCCGTCCATATGGACGTAAGCTGTTGGAATTCAACAAACGGTTTTCGCAGACTGAAGGGACTGTTGAAAAACCCCGTCCGCAGGGCTAAATGCCCTGCTCTATGGGTGATAACTTATTGTCTCTCATAGAGGCGGGAATTCATCCCGCCTCAGAATATGACTTTTTCAACACGCCCTAAAGTCTGCGGCTACAAAAAACCGAATTATGACACAGTCTCTTTGAAAGAGAGGGGGATTAAAGGGGGTGAGTTATCCGCAGGATCCATGGGACCAGTTCCCTCAAGAGCTTACTTTCTGTCTTTTGTGCAAAGAACACGGGTTCACGTCAGATATCATCTCCAGGAAGTGTTGACTATCTTTTTCCTGTGGCCTAAAAGTGCATGATTTGTATTTGATATCTCCTCTTTGCTTAGTCGGACAACTTGACTTCTTTTTTCTTTTTGCTTATCATAACAAGCGCTATGATTTGGCTAAGAAATGCAAAATTGTGAGACCACGCAGAGTTAAGAAGGTGAGTTATGTCAATCAATGGATACATAGATTATAAACGGAGAGAATTCTGCAAGGATGTGAAGTGTCCAGTTCAGTTAGAGCTGGAGGCTCAAAAAGAAAATTCTGAGGAATATGAGAGGATAAGGCAAACCTGTAAAACGAACTGTAGATATACTACTTATCAATTTCATCACTGGTTAATAGAGAAAGGTTATTTGATCGTCAGACCTGAGGGATAAGATTCCCAAATAGAGAAAGGAGAAATTAAAAATGGACTGGGGGATGAAAAACCGTTTGAGTCAACTAATTCAATCCGACGGTCATTGTTTCTTTTTACCCATAGATCATGGATATTTTCAAGGACCGACCAAGTGTTTAGAAAAACCGGGTGAAACCATTAAGCCACTTCTTCCTTATTGCGATGCGCTCTTTGTTACCAGGGGAGTATTGCGCTCATCAGTAGACCCAGCCAATAGCAAACCCATCATACTTAGGGTATCGGGAGCCACCAGCATGGTGGGGAAAGACTTGGCAAATGAAGGAATCACCACCTCGATACAAGAGATCATCCGCCTTAATGTGATGGCAGTGGGCATCTCTATCTTTGTGGGTAGTGATTATGAACATGAATCCTTATTGAATCTTGCAAAGCTCGTTAATGAATGCGAAGATTACGGCATTCCGGTAATGGCAGTTACAGCTGTGGGCAAGGAGGTTGGACAGAAAGATGCCCGTTACCTGGCTTTGAGCTGCCGGATTGCGGCTGAATTGGGCGCACGGGTGGTGAAAACCTATTGGTGTGAAAAAGATTTTGATAAGGTGGTAAATGGTTGCCCAACTCCAGTAGTCATGGCAGGTGGTCCAAAATGTGAAACAGAGCTGGAGGTATTCGAGTTTGTCTATGACGGTATGCAAAAAGGTGCTATCGGCATAAATCTGGGAAGAAATGTGTGGCAAAATCCTTACCCTGTGGCTATGGCAAAAGCCTTGCGTGCCGTCGTTCATGAAAACGCTACACCTAAAGAAGCTTATCAGTTGTTCAAGGAGATCAAAAATAGCTGACCCAGAACTGGAGTGTCAAGCTTTAGCTTGACCGAGCACTTCTTGTATTCAGGAGTGAACCGTGTGGTTTACGCCGAAGAATCCTTGCCTTTGGCGGAAAAAAGTAAAAAAATCTTAAATTCGGTTCACCTAAAGGTGAACACTCCAATTCTCCGTTCTAAAGTAATTTTTCAGAAAACCTCTTAACAACCACATCCAAGAACTAACATTTGAGGAGCAGATAATATGCGGGTAGCAATGTATTATAACAATCAAGACGTGAGATTGGAGGAACTGCCGATTCCGAAGATTGGTCCTGGGGAAATATTGGTAAAAGTATTAGCCAGTGGCATCTGTGGGAGTGATGTTATGGAATGGTATCGGATTAAAAAAGCTCCCCTGGTGCTGGGACATGAGATTGCGGGAGAGATTGTGGAAAAAGGAGAGGGGGTGGAGCGTTACAAAATCGGTGATCGGGTCTTCGTCTCTCACCACATCCCCTGCAATACCTGTCGCTTTTGCTTGAATGGTTATCACACTGTGTGTGAGACTTTACATACCACAAACTATGATCCCGGCGGGTTCGCTGAATACATCCGAGCACCGCGACTCAATGTGGATCGGGGGGTGTTTCTGTTACCTGACGAAGTCTCCTTTGAAGAAGGATCCTTTGTTGAGCCGTTGGGGTGCGTGGTTCGCGGGCAGAGGATAGCACGTCTACAGCCGGGGCAAAGTGTGCTAATCCTGGGGAGTGGCATTTCCGGACTACTCCACCTGCTTTTGGCTCGCGCCCTGGGGGCCGGACGAGTGATTACCACGGATGTGAATGAATATCGTCTGAAGGCGGCTAAAGAGCTTGGAGCAGATACGGTGATACATGCCAAGGAGGATATTCCTGTCCGCCTGCGCGAGGTCAACGACGACAGACTTGCCGACCTGGTAATCATTTGCACCGGGGTTATTTCTGCTTTTTCTCAGGCATTACAATGTGTGGATCGCGGTGGCACCGTTCTATTTTTTGCGCCGACAGACCCGGGTGTTAATCTTCCCGTCCCGGTCAATGAATTCTGGCGCAATGGAATCACACTCCTGCCCTCATACGGCGCCAGCCCCCTCGACTGCACTCAGGCAATAGAGCTAATTCGTGCCGGCCGAGTGCCGGTGCGAAAGATGATTACACATCGATTGAGCTTAGAAGAGACAGCTTTAGGCTTTAAGCTGGTGGCTGAAGCTTCCGAATCCATCAAAGTAATCATCGAACCCCATAGACCCTGATAATTTGAAGCCAAACCTCAACCTTAGGCGTCTCTCTCATGATGCATTGACATTAGAACTCGTGTCAAAGGAAATGCCGATGTTCACCCTTTTGCCACCAACTCGGGAAAGTCTCGAAAATTTTTCTGTCTTCGCAATATAATAATGTCAGTAGTTTGCAAATAGGAAATGTCAGGTTATGATCATCCATATGGATGATAAGAGTGTTAAACCTGACCATGAAAGAGGCGGAGAGATATAAAGTAAT
>Ga0315289_10011423_pt1 | contig 12583 bp, 7 predicted proteins | sample YL17G11_40_MG_FD_203452 | JGI IMG/M metagenome (GOLD analysis project Ga0315289, IMG submission 203452) | Sediment microbial communities from Yellowstone Lake, YNP, Wyoming, USA - YL17G11_40 | ecosystem: Environmental > Aquatic > Freshwater > Lake > Sediment | place: USA: Wyoming | collected...
GTTTCCTGGGTGGGGGCCCCGGGGGGGGGGGGGGGGGGGGGGGGGGGTGGGGGGGCGGCAGCGGCCGCACCACCCCCACCCGACCCCGAAGGCCCCCCGCCCGCCTCCTTTTCCGCCGCCTTCACAAACGCGATCTGGTAGTCGTGGATGTAGCGGGCATCAAAGGCGGCCTCACAGTAGGCGAAGTAGAAGCGCCACTTGCGCCACCAGGTGTCGGGGTAGCCCAGGCCCAGCACGCCACCCCGGCCGCGCTCCCAGGCCGCCCGCCAGGCGCGCAGGGTCTGCGCATAATCCGGCCCCACGTCACGCACGGCCACGACGCTCAGCCCGGCCCCCACCCCGTTGGCCGCGTCCGCCAGGGCGCCCATGGCCACCAGGTGCCCCCCCGGGAAGATGTGCTCCCGGATGAAGTCGGAGGAGGCCGTGTACGCGGCGTAGCGGGCGTCGGGAACACTGATGGCTTGGAGCACGGCCCGCCCGCCCGGCCGCAGGAGGCGGCCGATGGACGCGAAGTAGGCAGGCAAGTGTTCGTGCCCGACCGCCTCCACCATCTCGCACGACAGGACGGCGTCAAAGTGGGTGGCCCCCACGGGCGGCGGGCAGTCCCGGTAATCGCACAGGAGCAGGGAGACGCGGGCGGAGAGGCCCGCGGCCTCGACGCGCGCGCTCGCCTCCTCGAGCTGTTGCTTGGAGAGCGTCAGCCCCGTCCACCTCAGGCCCGGGTGCGCGGTCGCGGCCCGGATGGCCAGGCTGCCCCACCCGCACCCGATCTCCAGGACGTGGTCGCCCGGGCGCAGGCCCGCGGCGGCCAGGAGGGCATCCAGCTTGCGGGCCTGGGCGGCCGCGAGGCCGGCATCCTCGACCCCGCCGGCCTCGCCCTTCCCGGCCAGCGCCGCGTCGCCCGGCTCGTGCATGCCCGCGCTGTAGGTGAGGGTCTCATCCAGGAACAGCCTGTACATCGCATTCCCGGCATCGTAGTGGGCCTCGATGTTGGCGCGCGACCCGGCCCGGGTGTTGGACCGGGCGGCGTGGGCGGCGGCCAGGAGCTTGTCCCCGACCCAGGAGAAGGGCCCGAACGCAGAGCGGGCGGCCTCGATGTGCGGGGCGTTGGCCGCCAGGACGGCCAGCAGGCCGCCAAAGTGCGGGGTCTCCCAGGACCCGGCCATGTAGGCCTCGCCCAGGCCGGTATCGTGGCGGGTGGCGACCAGGCGGAAGAAGGAGGGGTCGAGGACGCGGACGACGGCGGCCCGGGGCGGCGCGCCCCGCCAGGCCGGGATGGAGGCCGGCGGGGAGACGTCCGCGCCGGCGGGCTGGCCGTACTCCAGCTGGGCGCCGTTGGGCAGGACCAGGGTGAGGCGGCCCACCGTCAGCGCCCGCCTGGCGAACGCGTCAAAGGCGGCGATGGCGGCCCGGTCGAGCAGGGAGAGCTTGGGGGAGGGCGTCCGGCCGACGCGGGCGGCCCAGGGCGGCGGGGCCCCGGCCGTCAGCAGGGTCGCCACCCCGACCGCCGCGCGCATGCCGTCCTCGTGGAAGCCGTAGCCGGCCCAGGCGCCCCCGAAGTAGAGGCCGGAGGCCGGGGCCTCGACCGCGTTGGCGGCCGCGATGGCGGCCTGGGCGGCCGGGGTGGCTGGCCCAAAGACGGGGTGGGCCATGGTGAGCGTGCGCGCGACGGTGGCCGGGCGAGGCTCGCACCCGGGCGGCGGGTTGAGGGTGACAAACGTGTCGGGCGCGCCGGGGGGCAGGCGCTGCAGGGAGTTGACCCAGTACGTCACGCATACGGCGGCCGTGTCCGCCGCAGGGTCGGCGGGCGGCGGGCTGCCGGCCGGGCGGCGGGAGATGCAGTTCCAGGACGCCCAGGCGGCCCGGGCGGCCGGCATGAGGGACGGGTCGGTGTGGAGGAAGACCGCGTTGGCCGCGTACGGGATGGCCGCCAGGGCGGCCGCCGCGCCCGCACAGGGCCCTCCTGCGGCGGCGGCCGGGCCGTCCGGGCCGCCAATGAGCGCCAGGGCCGTGTCGGAGTGGACGGCCAGGACGACAGCGTCAAAGGCCTCGCCCCCCGGCGGGCCGCCCGCGCTAAACACGCGAGCGCGCGGGGAGGCCGGCGTGGCGGGCGCCACCCGCGTCACCGCCACCCCCGCCCGCGCTCCGCCCCGTCCCAGCGCCGCCACCACCGCCTCCACGTACGCCCGGGACCGGCCACTCACCACCCGCCAGACCGGGCGCTGGGTCAGGTCGAGGAGGCAGTGGTTGACCCAAAACCGGACCAGCATGGCGGCCGGGAAGGCCAGCACGGCGGCCGCCGGCACGCTCCACACGGCCGCGCACATGGGCAGGGCGTAGTGCTGGGTGAAGAAGGGCGAGAACTTGCGGGCTCTCAGGTAGGCGCCGAAGGAGAGGCCGGCGAAGGGCGAGGCCGGGTCGAGCACTTCGGGCGCCTGGCGCCCAAACCGGACGACCTCGGCCACCATTTTCAAAAAGGCGGGTGAGGCCACGTTTTTGCGCTGCGCAAACAGGCCGGCCAGGCCGTGCGACCCCCACTCCAGGCTCGGCGCCTGCCCCACCTCCCCCACCGACAGGGAGAAGGACATGTCGGAGGGCTCGGTCGGGATGCCCAGGTCCTCCAAAAAGCCGACGAGCTGTGGGTAGGTCGTCAGGTTGAGGACCTAAAAAGAATTTTTTTGGGAGAAATATAAATAAGGGGAGAGGGGAGGGGGGAGTTTGTTTTAGAGAGATCGAAAAAAAAAAAAGAGGTCGGGTAAAAGAGACGAGCCGACTCTGATGGTGGTGGTTCAGTGAGGGCGGGTGGGTGGGGGGCAGGCAGGCCGCACTTGTCGTGTGCGCCCTCTTTATTGTCACCCTGGTTTTCGAGAACGAGGAGGGCGTGCTTTTCCTTTGCTCCGCCTCCTCACCTGGAAGCCCAGGTCGACCGGGTACCCCAGGGAATCGTCCGTCAGGGTGTGGCCGCCAAAAGTGGCCTCCTTCTCGAAGAGGGTGACGCGGGCGCCGGCTCTGTTGGAAAGGGGGGGACAAAGAGTGAGGTTGAGAGGTTGAGAAAAAAGGGAGGGCGAGCCACGCGCGCCAGGCCGCAACCGCCTCCCCCATCGGTGCGCGCTCATCGTCGTGTTTGTGCCCCACTCAATACAAACTTCACAGCAGCCCGCACGCTCAGTCATCAAAGCACCGGCCTGGTTTGTCAGGTAGTGTGCGTGGAGGGGAGAAGCATGCGCACAGCGGCTGTCTTTTAAACCGACGGGCAGCCCTGGCCAAACCGGAACAAAAAAAAAAAAACTTACTTGTGCAGCAGCCAGGCGCTCGCCAGGCCGGTCACGCCCGACCCGATCACCGCGACGGCCTTGCCGGTGGTCACATCGGGGTGCGCAAGAGGCATTGGAGAGGGGAGTCACGAGAGAAGCAGAGAGTTAGGGTGCGGCCTCTTTTGAGAGACCGATTGGGGGGAGGAGAGCAAACTGGGAGAGACCAACCCCCGCCCTCCATTTCCCCGTGGCCTCCCTCTTGCGTTCCTCCTCTCTCTCTGTCCTCCGGCCGCACGAACACCGACTGAGGATCGCGCGCTCTTGAACAAATCTACAGCTTGATCTTGTCTATGTTGAACCGCCGCCCCCCGCCCGGCCCCTTCCGCTTCTTGGCGGGCGCCTCTTTCACAAAGAGCACCCCGTTCCGGAGGGGGCCGCTCCCGTCCAGGGACCCGGCCCCACCATCCCCCGCCGCCCGCCGGGCCGCCTCCGCCGCCCGCCGCTTCTTCTTGCCCAAGCCGGACCGGGAGATGAGGCCGGCATCGATGGCCGCCTCCAAGGCAGCCGCCGCCAGCTCCTTCTGCTTGGCCGCCCTGCCATACCCGATCGAGGCCGGGATGCGGGGGCCCTTGGCCGCCGGGAAGCCGAGGGACGACAGGCGCCGGGCTTCCGCGGCGGCCCGGCCCCGCTTGTCCAGGTTGGCGACGCCTGAAAGGAGAGGAGGGGCAAGAGGGGGGTGGGGAGAACGGAACCTGATGAGGCCGAGGGGGGGTGGAGGAAAGAGAGAGACAGGAGACAACCAAAGCACGCCCCCCCCCCGGTCTCTCTCACTCACCAAACTCTTCGACCTCCCGCCGTATGGCCGCAAACTCGGCCTTGGTCGGGATGGCGGTCGGGTCGGCGGGTGCGGCGGCGGCGGCGCCACCAGCAGCCGCAGTAGCCGCAGCAGCCGCCGCCTTGCGCCGGCCTTTCTTTGGTGGCCGCGGCTGCTGCCCTTTCTTCCAGGCGGGCAGGGGGCCGCCGCCCGTGACATCCACCCGCCCCGACATGAGCGCTTTCCGCTCAGCCTTCAGGTCGGCGGGCGGGTGGGTGGTGGGAGCGGCGCCGGGCGGGCCATTCTTGCTGCCGCCCCCGCCTGGGCCTGCGACGATGACGACGGCACGGCGGGTGGTTGTTGCATCCGGAGCGCCAGCCACCGTCCGCCCCCCGCCCGCCTCTCCTCCACCGCCATCCGATGAGGTGGAGTCATCGCCGGAGCTGCGATCGGAATCACTGGATGACGCATCCGAGCCGCCCGCCGGCTCCACCGCCACCGCATGCACGGCCTTGGCCTTCTGACTAGCCGGCGGCGGCCGTGCTTTCCCGCCGCCCTGCTCCTGCTCGTCCTCAGATGACGACCCGAAGAAGGCGCGGGCGTGGGATTCCAGGCGAGCTAGGATGGCGGCCTTGTCGGCGGCATCGTGGGCCACCTTGGCCTCCTTGGAAGGCTGCGGCATGATGTAAAAAAAAAGCGAAGCAGTGACAAAACTCTGTGCCAGACTTCTGCTTTTTTTGTGTGCGACGCGACGCTTCGTCCTGGATTCGCCGCCCGGCCCTCGCGCCACGCCAGCACACTGTGCGTGTCCAAATCACTGCCATCGCGCGCGCCGGACTGCCCAATTGAGCTTGGCAAGAAAAGCGAAAGACGGCCAAACACACGAAAACCAACAGCAAAATGGACGCCGACGCAATTGCTGCCGCCCAGGCCGCCGCCGCCGCCTTCAACCAGCAGTTCGCGGCGGGTGGTGGTGGAGGTGAGATTGGTGCGGCAGGCACCAACGGCCACAGCCACGGCAGCCCCCGCGGGGGCGGCGGCAGCGGTGGTCCCCCCCCCCACCCGCCACCCCCACTCCCGCCTGCAGGTCGTGAGGACGAGGAGGACGAGGAGGGCGCCCTACCCTCCTCCGTTGCCCGGGGCGGGCGTGACTCCTATGATGACCGGCGAGGTCGGGGTGGCGAGCCCGGGCGGCGGTGGGGGTCCTCCCCGCCTCGGGCGCGCGGCGGCGGCGGCGGCGGGGGTGCAAGCACCAGCAGGTGGGACGACGACGGCGGCCGGGGGGGTGGCGAGCGGCGGCGGCGGCCCTCCCGTTCGCCGCCGCCGCCGCCCCCACGGGATGAGTACCGGTCCCGCCCGCGGTCCCGGTCGCCGGGACGGGCGGGCGCGGGCGAGTGGAGGCGCGGCGAGGGCGGCGGCGGCGGGCTTGCCTCGCCCGACGCGTGGAAGCGGGCGCGCCGGGGTGGGGGGAGCCGCTCCCCGCCGCCGCCGCCGCCGCCACCGCCTGGTTATGGGTGGGCTGGAGGCGGAGGGGGGGGGTGGCCCGCCCAACAACCCCCGCCGCCTCCCCCACCGCCGCCGCCTCGGGGCGCCCCGGCCGCGGCGCCCGCCCCCCCCGCCGCCGCCACGTCGGTCGGCGCCCCCGCCGAGGAACTCCCCGCCGCGCTCCGGGCGGGCCTCTCCGGCGTCGTCGCGGCGTCCGGGTCCGGGGGCGGGGGGTGGTGGTACCTGCCGCCGGGGAGGCCTGGCGGCGGCCACCAGCCGCCGCCGCAGGGGCCGTTTGAGCTGGGGCGGCTGCGAGCCTGGGCGCGCGGGCTGCGGGCCGCCGCCAGGGAGGAGGCGGCGGCGGCGGCGGGCGGTGGCGGCGGCCCAAGCCGCGACGCCGCCCGCGGCGCGGCGGCCGAGTTCGGGGCGGCCCAGGCGTGGCGGGCGGGGGCGCCCTTCCGGGTGCATGTGTCGACGCTGCTGGCGGTGCACCGGCAACGATCGCCGTCGCCAGGGGCGGGAGGAGGGTGAGGTTTTTTTTGGGGGGGGGGGTCTGTGATGAGAGTCTCCACTTTTTTATTTTTCACGCTTTTTTATTTTTCACGCGCAGTGCCCGCCTGAGCCGTCTCTCGTAAGGGGTGCTTGCACACAGGGCTAGAAGCCTCGATCGTCAGCGCTGCTACTGGCCGTCGCCATCGCTTGTGTGGGCGCGCATATCCTGTTTGGACGCTGGAAAGTATTTTCCTCCAATGCCGCCGCCGCCGCAAGCGGTGTGCCGCCCGGGCGCGTGTGCTCAACGTGCTCAACGGATGCGCGGTGTGACCCGCCTCAGGTACATAGAATCGGACGGGGCTTGTGCCTGGGGAGTTGAATCGGGGGGCCAAGCACGGCCGCGGCAGGGGCGCGCCACCCCCCACCCACCCTCCCGAGTATCAGCCCAGCGCCACAACCCTCTCTCTCTCAAACCTCTTCCTCATCCACCACAGCCGCCCAGCCCCCCGGGCCGCCACCCCGGCCAGCCCGGCCGACCCGCCCCCGCCACCCAAACAGCGCGGATTTGGCAAGGCAGGGCCGGCGGCCACGCCCGCCCCTGCGCCCAAGGCCAGGCCGCGCGGCGGGAGGGGGGGCAGTGTTACCAAACAGACCACGACCCAGGACGCGGCCGTCGCCCGGGCGCTCGCCCTGGCGGACGCGAACCCTTCCCCCGCCTCCAAGCAGCGCGCTGCCTCGTCAGCATCGCCCATCAACCCCGCCGAAGCGGCGGCGGGGCGGGTGGACCGGGTGACGGTCGCCGGGTGGGGCCCGCTGGAAGAGGGGGAGGGGGAGGGAGCGGCGCGCGCCGCGCCGGTCGTGCCTGGCGGCTCCGCGTCCGACGCCGCCACGGCCGCCGCCCTGGGCAACCTCCAGGTCGTCTCCTACGCGCGGGGCGGGGCGGTGAGCGGCGGCGCGGGTGGTGGGCGCAGCGGCGCGGACCCCGCACCCCCGCCGTCGCAGCAGCAGCAGCAGCAGCAAGGGGAGGCGGGGGAGGAGGGCGAGGACACGCGCCCGCTCTACACCCGCCTCGCCCGCACCTTGGAGGCGCTGCACGCCTCCGGCGCCCTGGCCCCGCCGTCCGGCTCCAAAAAGGCGGCGGGCTCCCGGGAGCGTGGCCCCCCGCCCTTTGAGCGGTGGGTGTGGCGGGACGGGCGGTACGCGGCCTTCCTGGCGGGGACGGCGTCAACGCACGCCGCGCTGGAGGGCGCGGTCGGCGGCGCGCTGCGCGAGGCAGCGCGGGCTGGCGCGGGCGGCGGGGCCGGGGAGGGCGGCGGCGGGGCCGGCCTCTCCCCTGCCTTTCGTGTGCTGGCCTCACTGGGCGCCGACGCGGGCCTGGACCGGTCCGCCGCGGCGGCGGCCGACCTGGCGGCGCTGGTCGCGACGGCGGCCAAGGAGGAGGCGAAGAAGAAGAAAGCAACCAGCGGGGGTGGGGGTGGGGGCCTTGCATCCGCTGGCCCGCCTCTCACCGCCCCGCCCGACCCGCCCGGCGCGGCCAAGCTGGCAGCCACCTACCTACACGCCCTCGGCAGGCGGTGCGCGGCTGGGGTGGGCCAGGCGGGCCGGGCGGGGGGTGCCACCAGCCCCGCACCAGCCCCGGCGACCGCGGCCGGGGCGGCCGCGGCCGCCGCCGCCGCCCGGGGCCCTCCCCTGGCCCCGGCCGACGCGGACGCGCTGCGCCTGTTCGCCAACGCCTACGCCCTACACGTCACCCACCTGACGACGGGCACCCGGGTCGGGGCTGCCGCGACGGAGGCGCTGGGCTTGTTCGGGCGGCGGGCGACCGCGCTGTACGACGGGTACGAACTGTCGGCCGCCCTCCCCACGCCTCTGGCCGACCCCCTGCGCGTGTTCCGGGCCCGGGTGGACGCGGTGGGGGAGTTCATGCCGGAGGCCGGGTGGGGCGTGGTGGAGAGCGAGCTGGTGGGGGCGGTGCAACGGGCGGGCGGGCTGTATGAGGCGGTGGCACGGGATGATTGATGTGATTGTATTATTTTTGACATGTTTGAGGGGGGGGGGGCGGGGGAAAAAGCGGAATCTCATCAACACACGCTCTCTCCCTTGTTTGTTTTTCTCGCGCGGTCGCCCGCCGGGGAACCCACCTCACCCCCGCACCCGCACGCCGCCCACCTGCACGCGCACACCCGCACACACCCTTACGCCCAACTGCACGCGCGCGTTGGCTTTGCCCCCCCCCCCCCCCCTCCAACACCAACAGGGGGAGTGTCCCAATGAACGCCGAGCCGCTGCTGCCGGCCGACGCCAGCGCTGCCCTGGCCCCCCTCGGCAGCCCCCGGTCCGCCCGGGACGGCACCCTGGACGCGTCGCCCTCGCCCCGCGGGGCAGATGATACCCCTAGCACGCAGGTGGGTGGCGACGCGGCCGCCACGCCGGGCGCGCCCGCCCTCCGCGCCGGCGCGGGCGGCGGCGCGCCAGGACACGTTCCGCCGGACGAGGACGACGGCGGCTTTGACGCCACCGGCGGCGCCTTTGACTGCAACGTCTGCTACGACATGGCCCGGGAGCCGGTGGTGACCCTGTGCGGGCACCTGTACTGCTGGCCGTGCCTGTACCGGTGAGTTTTGAGAGGGCGGAGAAGGAGGAGGGCGGTGAAGGAACGGGGATCCCGCGAGGACGCCCCTCGCCCCTCCCCCACTTTTTGCTCTTTCACGTTTTGCTCTTTCACGTGTCTGTCTCGTCGTCTCTCTCACGCAGGTGGATGCAAGTCCAGACCCATTGCCGGGCCTGTCCCGTCTGCAAGGCCGGCATCGACGAGGACCGGGTAAGGGAGGGATGAGATGGATGGCAGAGGGCACGCACCGACCACACACGCACCGAAAAAAGACCTTCCTCGGGCTCTTTCATACCTCACCCTCGGTTTTTTTTTCGACTCGCCCTCTCGCCTCATCCTCCTCTCTGTCCTCATCCTCCCCCAACGCACACACAGGTCATCCCCATCTACGGCCGGGGCGGCGACCACGCGGATCCGCGCAAGCCGGGCAGCCGGGCGGCCGCGCCCGCCGGGAAAGGCGAGGACGACGCGGCCGCGGTGGCTGCGGCCACCACCGCCACCCCGCCTGACGCGCCCGTCCCGCGCCGTCCGGCAGGCCAGCACACGCCCGCCGCGCCGGCGGGCCCGGCCCCACCCGCCATGCCCCACCTCCAGCCTGGCCTGGGCCTCATCCCCACCCTGTTTGGCCTGGGCCCGGCGGGCGGCGGCATCGCGGGCGCGGGCTATGGCGGCCCGGGCGCGGCGGGGGCGGCCGGGTCGGCCGCTGCGGCCGCGGCCCACGGCCTCGACCTCACGCCGGAACAGCAGCACCAGGCCTTCCTCTCCCGCCTGCTGCTCATGCTGGGCTCCTTTGTCATCGTGTGCCTGCTCCTTTTTTGAAAGGGTGGTGGTGGTGGGCGGGTATGAGAGATGGTGCAGGCGCGCGCGCGGGGACGCCGAAACACAGTAGTTCTTGAGTTTTCAAGTTTTCTTCAACAGCCATTATCATCTTTTGGATGATGGTGGCTACTTTTCCCCTCCCCTGATTCAAATGAGATGTGCCGGGCGTCCCAGGACGCGGTGGCACATATTTGGGTACGTGCAAGTGCTATCACACGCACACGCACACGGAACGAAGGGTGCCGGTGTTGCCTTTCGGAGAGAGAGAGAGTGGAAAGAGAGAGAGAGAAGCGGGTTTTTGTGTAGAGGGGAACGGACCCCCCCTTTTTTTTTTTTTCTTGTCTTGTCTTGCACGCTGAGAGTGAGGAAGGAGGGGCCCACATGCGCAGGGGGTGTGTGCATGGGGCGGCACGCGGGCGGCGGCCTCTTTTATTCGGCGGCACATCGCGCGCCTTCTTTTTTTTTGGAGGTCTTGGCAGCTCTTGGCAGCGCCTGCGCGCGCGCGCCGCCCCTCTTCACTCTCTCCTTCGCTCTCTCTCGCGCACACACACCAACACACGCACGTGCACACACACACAAACACACACACATACACAGTGGAAACCCGGGCATGCAGGGGGAGGGGGGGGGAAAAGGCGCGCGCGCAAAGTGGGCCGGGCGGGTTCAACCCGCTCGGCCTCCGCGCGCGTGCCACCAACGCCCGCACACGCATTGTGGCCACCCGGGTCGCCTTACCGTGTGTCCTGCAGGGTAGCAGGTGCGCCAGATCGCCTGGCGCAAAATGTGTCTGCGCGGCCAGGAGGCGCAGTGCGCGTATTTCTTTTATTGAGCGTACTCTCCCTTGGCATGTGCCTGTCGTCGCTTTTCCTGTTGCGCCCGCCCTCACACTCTCTCGACAACGCCCACACGACCCACATAGACCCACCTTCAGCGAAGCACGCACACACACAACCAAGCAGAAAATGAAAAAAAACGGGTGCTTTCTCACATGACGATTATTGAAAAGGGTTGTTTTTTTTTTGTGTCACGCGCACACCGCTTCACTCGTCCTTGTTGAATCCGGTCATGATGCCCTCAATCTTCTCCTCGACCATCTCCTTGACGCCAAAGGTCGTGTTCTGTGATTGGAGAAGGGGGGGGAAAGTAAATAGGAGGGTGAGAAAGAAGAAGAGGAGAAACGAGGCCTCCGTGTCTCTGCCTCTCGCTCACCATCCCCGAACCCTCTCCTGAAATTTTGTCCACACCGCACCTTGAGCATCATCAGCTTCTCCTCGAGCTCCATGCGCAGCATGTCGATCTTGTCGTCGACCATCTTGACGGGCTCGTCGACCTTGGCCTGCAAGGAGAGAGAGAGAGAGATAGAGGGAGAGAGAGAGAGAAGGAAAGAGAGAGTGAGCACGCGTGTTTCTTTTTGTCTCCCCATCCATCCCCACATCTGTCTTTCCATTCTGCACTTTCCCTCTCACCTCGACCTCCTCCTTGGCGCCCTCGATCTTCTGGTACGTCTCGTTGAGGCCTTCGATCAGCATGTCGAACTTGGCGTCGACGTGGTCCTCGAACTTGGACAGGCTGCGTATTGTGTGGATGGGATGGAGGAGGGGAGGTGTCAGAGTGTTGAGGTTGGGATGATGAGAGCCACGGCGCCACAACGCCACAATTCCTTCACGCCTCTTTTGCATGGACTCACTTGAGCGCCTTGTCGGTCTTGTTCTTGTACTCGAACACCTTGTCGGCCTGTGTGTGCGTGTGGGGTGCGGGTGGGGTGGAGCGGTGAGAGGAGAGGAGAGGAGAGGGGCAGGGTGTGTTTTTTTTCTGGGGGGGGGAAGAAGGGGTCGAGAACTTCTCCAACCTCTGTCCCGCGCCTCTCCCCGGGTCTCTCCTCTCCCTACGCTCACCATGTGGACGGTCTTGTTCAGCTTCCAGGCCGCCATCTCCCACGCCTCGTCCTTGACCTCGTCGGTCTTGTTGGAGAGCATCTCGAGGGCGGCCAGCTTGCCGGTGAATTTGGAGGAGGTGGTGTTCTTGGCCGCGGCGGCGGAGCCGACCAGGGCCAGGGCGGCGGCGAGGGCGAGCTGAGAGGGGTGAGGGTGAGGGCGCGCGCGTGTGTGTGTGTGTGTGAGAACGTGCGATGACAGGGAGAGGTGGGCGGCATAGGGCAGCGGGCGGGGCGGCGGCACAGGCGGCGGGCGACCGAGACCCCATCTTTTCAAAAGAGTCGTCGACCGCTATTTTCGAGCGAGAGAAGAAGCGCGCATGAGGCGACTGACGCTGCCCTCTGCACGCGCCGCCACCGCCACTTCGGACCCGTCCACCCTCGCAGCCCCTCCACAAGCAGGGTCGCGGCCCTTCTCCTTGTCCCTTCCGGGGAGACCGGGGCGGAGGTGGCGATGATAAGCGGCGAGGAGCGTGAAAGCGGCATCGTTTCAATTTGGCGTCGACCGCGCGTTTGTGAAAGAAAGAAAAAACGACAGCCGGCTCTCCGCACCGCCATTGTTCCGGCCAGCCCCTCCCATCCCACCCCCAAGGGCGGATGCCCCAAGTCCAGGGCCACTTTTCAGGGGGGGAGCGGGCGAGGTTTGAAGCAGCGCTAGGCCGCCAACGAGGCCCGCGCAACCCTCAGGGTGGCCCGCTTGAAAAATGCGTCTCGCTTTGCGCGCTCACTCGCTCCGCCCGGCGCCCACTCTCCGCCCGCCCCACCCGCCGGCCCCGCCCGCCTAGGCCCCAGCAAGGCCTGGTGCCGTGTGCAACATCAACTCACCGTGCGAACCATGGTAGATGAGTGAGGGAGTTTGAGAGAGATGGAAGGAAGTGGGGCGAGAAGAGAGCAATGAGCCAAAGCGTGGTGGCCGAGTCTGTCTGTCTCCTCTCTCGTTTGAAAAAAATGGCCGCCCGCCTCGTCATTTTCCTCGTCCTTATTTATTCTTACTTAACATGCGCGCGTGCGCACACACACACAGACACACAAACGCCACACACACTCACGCAAACGTTCCAGCTGCAGCGGGGTTTCGGGGGGTTTTGATAGCAAGGAGAGAAAAAAAAAAACAGAGAAGGGGGGGGAATGGATGGGAAGGGGAGAGAGCGCGTGCAAGTGAGAATAGGGGGGAG
>Ga0315289_10011424_pt1 | contig 12583 bp, 17 predicted proteins | sample YL17G11_40_MG_FD_203452 | JGI IMG/M metagenome (GOLD analysis project Ga0315289, IMG submission 203452) | Sediment microbial communities from Yellowstone Lake, YNP, Wyoming, USA - YL17G11_40 | ecosystem: Environmental > Aquatic > Freshwater > Lake > Sediment | place: USA: Wyoming | collected...
AATTAATTTACACCATAAGTGATGTTGAATTAAACATTACATTAAACCAGAGAGCAAAGTGTAGGTATGTTATAGATTCAGCAGGAAAAAGCTTTTCAGAATTATCTAATGAATTTGATGACAATCAGTTCTATCCTCTAAGCCAGAGTATTAAGATTGACTTGTCAAGATTAGAATTGGGAAAAGAGCACACAATTTATATAAAATGTGATGGAACATGCGGCGAATCAACTCCTCAGGGATTTGACTGGAACTATATAAGATTTAAGTTTGAGGAAAAACCTGATGAATTGGCGCCAGTAATTGTAAAGGTTATTCCAGACCCGATAAGGCAGAGAATAAGCAATGAATCTAGCCAGGAAACAATAGAAGTATGGCTTGACGAAGCAGGAAGCTGCGAATACTCACATATAGGCACAGATGCAACATGCGGAAATAATTTGACAACAAAATGGCAATCTGCCGGAACTGGTGGATTAAACGAAAGCAACATGTGCCCTGTTGGAATTAATCAATGGAATATTGCGGAGTGGAAATGCGAGAATAACAAGCAATGCACATCCATTCCAAACGAAGCAGGAGAATTAACATTCTACAACAAATCCGAATGCTCAAGATGTTATTTGAAAATTGACACAACGCAGGGTTATGAAGAATTAAACTGGACGGATGTTCAGGAAAAAATTGAGCTGGGAAGGCAGAATGAAACCCTTGCAGACAAGATTCCTGCAGATGCTTTAAATCAAATGCAAAGTCTTGGTTTGAACGGAATAAGTAAGGTTTTTAGGTACATGTTCAGATGCAGGGATTCTCCAGCTGAAAATATAATGAATGAAAATAACAGCTATTCATATGTTATAATGACTTATCCTCCTTATGATATAAATATAACAAAGCCCGAGAACAACTCAAGAACATTTGAAAGACAGCCAGAAATTGAGGTTAATTCAACAAGATTAAGCCAGTGCAAATACAGTGTTAATGAATGGGCTTCAGGAAGACAGCCTGCAATGCCTGAATGGGAAAAGATGAAATTTGTCAGCGAGGACTTTTCTGAACTGCATCAGGGAAAAGTGGATACTGAACTGAACGCAACAACTGAGGGTTTAAGGCACATCATGTATATAAGATGCAGGGATTTGGGAGGCTTGGAAGAAAGAAACAGTGTTTTATTCTATGTTCTTAAGGATATAGACACCCCAATTCTTATAAGAACATATTCTTCTTCGGATTATCTTTATATTGAGACAAATGAAGAGAGCGACTGCGTTTACAGCAACAATGAAAATCTGAAATGTAACTACAATTTCAGCGACGGAAATGCAATGATAGGAAATCTGCAGTATATTCATTCAGCCCCTTGGAGTCTTGATAATATTTATTACATAAAATGCAAAGACAAATGGGACAATTATCCTGACTCAAGAAGAGGAGACTCAAGAAGCGATGCCAATACCTGTACTGCAAAGATAAGCCCATTTGAGCTGTAATTAAATTCAGATATTGTTCTACTGCAGATTTAATAAATATTTTAAACCTCCAATCATAAAAATATTTATTAAGTGCCTGTTATTTTACCTGCCATTAAATGCTTAAAATGATATATCAACTGAAAAAAGAACTTCTCCAAGCAGGAAACAAGGAAAAAGCGAAACTACTTTCACGATTCTTCAGGACAGGAAAAGGACAGTATGGAGAAGGGGATGTTTTTCTCGGAATAACAGTTCCTGAACAAAGAAAGATTGCAGGAAAATACAATTTGAGTTTAAAAGAAATTCAGGAACTTCTGTCAAGCAAAATACACGAATACAGATTAACAGCTTTGCTTATTTTAACTTCAAAATACAAAAAGTCAGACGATGCAGAAAAGAAGGATATATTTGATTTTTACATTAAAAATACAAAAAACATAAACAATTGGGATTTGGTTGATTTGTCAGCTCCGAACATTGCCGGAAATTATCTTTTGGAAAAAGATAAATCACCGTTGTATAATCTCGCAAAATCAGAAAATTTATGGGAAAAAAGAATTTCCATAATATCAGCTTTCTCATTTATAAGAAAAAATAGTTTTGAAGATGCGTTGAAAATCTCAGGAATTTTATTGAGTGACAATCACGACCTGATTCATAAGGCAGTCGGCTGGATGCTGAGGGAAATTGGAAAAAGAAATATGCGTACAGAGGAACGGTTTCTGAAAAAGCATTATAAAATAATGCCGAGAACTACCCTGAGGTATGCGATTGAGAAATTTGACAACAGAAAAAGAGAATTCTATCTGAAAAAATAAAAAATGGGGCTAGAGGGAGTCGAACCCCCAATTGACGGTTTCTTTATGGGAATTTCCTAGAAAACTTATAGTTTTCTGGACGCCAAAAATCTTTTGGATTTTTTAGCGTTAAGAGATTTCCCCTGCTGGAGCCGCCTGTTTTAGCCATTGAAACTATAGCCCCCAGACAACATAAATAAAATCAATATATAAAGTTTATTTATGCTAAAAAACAGAAAACTGTTTTTATCATATTATGTCAGAAATTGAAAATTTCTGAGCATCCCAAAAACCTACAGGTTTCCTAGAAAATCAATAATTTTCTGGATGCCAAAAATCTAAAAGATTTTTTAGCATTTTAGGATATTCAAATTTTTTAATTTTGCTTTTTCCAGGGAAATCATAAATGCCTTGTTTGTCCTGTCAAGCTCTTCAAGCTTTATAAAAAACCATCCTTCCCTTATGAATTTCACAGCAATTATGGGCTCCAAGCCGAATTTTTCTGCAAATGTTTTGAACTCACCCATCTGCTCTTTGCTTATATATTTTTTCTCTTTTCTTGATGTTTTTACCTCAATGACATACTTATTAATGCCATTGCCGGCAAGCAAATCACAGCTCGGCTCAGGAATGCTTCCGGAGCCTGCAACTCTGCAGCAAGCATAACCTTTTTGCCACAGCAAATGCAATAACTCGCGTTCAGCAGCTATGCCTTTTGTCTTATTTGCCATCTTTTAACAATATCAATATCCTTAAATTTATCATCAATATTTTAATATCATTTAATTCATCATCATAGATATGTGCCGACATAAATTTATTTTTTTATGATATCTTATTATTTGATTAGTCATCGACGCATACAGATATGATTTTTTATTTATAAGATTTATTGACATAAATCTAGATTTGATTTTTTATGTTATTGATATCCTAATATCTTTATCACGAAATTGCTGTCAAGCAATCTGTTTTTATGTTAAAAAACAGAAAACTACATGATTTAGTATGTAGATGAATATTTTCTGTTTTTGGCATGACAAAAATCAAAGCTTTGATTTTTTATCATTTTCCTCTTTTTACATATTCATATTTGACAATAATAATATATTTAAAGTTTTTCAGCCTCATATTTAGGCTAAGGGAAATGGTAGAAAAAACATTAGTTAGAAAAACAAGAACAGTATCAGAGCAAACATTGGCTGACAAAGCAAATTTAATACTGCTGACATTGACAGACGAAGCTATATTGATAGACCCTGAAGGATGCAAAGAACTTCTTGCCAGCGCGGAGTCTCTTTATCACCGTTATTATCATTATGAATTGCCGTCCGGAGCAAAGTCCAGAGTGCCGGATGAAACAATTGAAAGAATACATAATCTCAGGAAAAAAATAGACTCTTATTTAGAACCAAGCATGAATTAACTTAAAAATAATTTAAGATTTCTGAGCATGCTGAAAATCTTTGATTTTCAAGCATTTTAATTTAAAGGTCTTGCGGCAATATTGTAGTCCTGTGATTTGCTTTTGCCCTATCGCCGGCTTTTTTTAGAATTTCCTTTACTATTTTATCAAGCTCATCAGCCAGCTCTTTTGATGCCCTGAACTCTTTTGGCAGAGCCTCTTTAATCTTGGATTTTATAATTAATTCAGCCATTTTTCACAACGTTTTATGTTCTCTATTGTTCCATTAAAATAATCCCATCATCTATTTTGCCTTTCCTATTATTCTGAAAACGTTACCGCCACAGACTGGGCATTTTCCTTTTACTGCATTAACGCCTTTTCTTATTTCCACTATCTTTGGATCTTTTACAGGCGTCACGTCTTTTTTGCACTTCATGCATCTTGCTACATATTCTGTCATTTTTTTAACCTCCCTTGTTATTTAATTGATTTCTTTCGTGTTTGTTATTTATAAATCTTTTTTTTCTGATTTTTTTATCAAAAAGATTTATTAAACTGTTTTCTTGATTAATAACATGTTATCGGATGATTTCAAGAAAGTCATAAAACTTATCAGTCTTAAGTTAAAAAATAAAAAATTCATATGGGCTTTTATTGGAAGTTCAAACCTGAATCTGCAGGGGATAGATATTTCTCCAAACGATATAGACATTATCACTTCTGCAGAATCTATTAAAATTTTTGAAGAGCAGTTTAAACAATATATAACTAAAAAAATAACAAAAAAGTCCTCTCTCAGAGAAGGTTATCCTGAAGTTTATGAGATGAAATTGAAAATAAATAATGTTGAAGTTCAAATTATTGGAGAATATGATGATGATCCTTATTTTAGCAGGTTAAAGAAAGGAAATCTTGTTTTTATTAAATTGGACAATTTATTAGTTCCGTGTTTGTCTCTGCAGTCAGAAGCAGAAGCATGCTCTGGAACAAAGAGAGAGCAAAAAGCAGAACTTATAAGAAACTTTTTGAAATCAAAAAAATGAAAGCATTATCATTAAAGCAGCCATGGGCTGAACTCATTCTGCTGGGAAAAAAGAAGATGGAGATAAGAAAATGGAATACAAAATTCAGAGGAACTTTTTTGATTCATGCTTCCAAGAATATGGACAAAAAAGCAATAGAAAAATTCGGCTTTGAAAAGCTTCAAACCGGGGGAATTGTGGGCAAAGCAGACTTAATTGATGTCAAAAAATATGACAATGAAGAAGATTTTGGCAAAGATAAGAATATGCATCTGGCGACAAAAAATTTTGGGAATTATGGATTTATTCTTAAAAATGTAAAGAGGCTTGAATTTCAGCCACTAAAAGGAAAACTGAATTTTTTTAATGTTTAATCTTTCTCGCGCATAAAAGGGAAAAGTATTACGTCCCGAATAGAAGCAGAATTTGTCATCAGCATAACCATTCTATCCACTCCCAAACCCAATCCTCCGCAGGGAGGCATCCCATATTCTAATGCATCCAAGAAATCCTCGTCAAAAGGATGCGCCAATCCCCTTTCTTTTAAGAACTTACTCTGCTCCATAAAGACTTTTCTCTGCAGAATTGGATTATTCATTTCAGAATATATATTGCCGAGCTCCATATTGCTTGCAAAAGGCTCGTCTCTTTCAATCAAATTTATATTGTCTCTTTTTAACTTGCATAATGGGGACGTTTCTTTAGTGTGGTTTATTACGTGCGTTGGATTTATAAGATGAGGTTCGACAAGTTCTTCAAACAGCTTTGCAATTATCAGTCCCTTGGGAGTTTTTGAATCCGCATCTAATTTAAGCTCTTCCACTTTTTTTAATAGTTCTTTATCAGATATTTTTTCAACATCAATCTTTCCATATTTTTTTATTCCTTCAATCATGTTTATTCTCTGCCAGGGTTTTTTGAAGTTTAATTTTTTATCCTGATACTCTATTTCCGGTTTTTTGCCTATTTTTTTCATTACATATTCATAAATTTCCTCAAACAGCTTAATCATGTCATCGCAATCTGCATAAGCCTGATAGCACTCCATCATTGTAAATTCAGGATTGTGAAATTTGTCAATGCCTTCATTCCTGAAGTTCTTGCATATTGTATAAACTTTTTCAAAACCGCCGACAATCAGCCTTTTAAGATATAATTCAGGGGAGATGGACATATACAAATCCATGTCCAGCGCGTTTAGATGAGTTTTAAGTGGCTTTGCCTCGCCTCCGCCGTAAATTCTCTGCATTAGAGGTGTTTCAACCTCTGTAAATCCCCTTGAATTTAAAAACTCGCGAATAGCGTCAATTATCTTTGCCCTTATTTCAAACACTTTTTTTACTTCAGGATTGATTATTAAATCCAGATATCTTTTTCTGTATCTTTCTTCCTTGTCCTGCAAGCCATGCCATTTTTCAGGCAAGGGCTTTATAGATTTTGAAAGCAATTCAATTTTAGAAACCAAAATGCTGAGCTCTCCTCTTTTTGTTCTGAAAATATTTCCTTCCACTCCTATAAAATCTCCGGCATCAATAAACTTCTTGAAAAACTCAGTTTCTTTTTCAGGAGTTTTGTTTTCCTGAAGCACTAATTGAATCTTTCCTGCAGAATCCTGCAGAGTTGCAAAAGAGATTTTTCCCATATCCCTTACCAGCATGACTCTGCCAGCCAATTTTACCTTATCTTTCGTTTCTTTCTCCGGCTGAAGCTTTTCATATTTTTTCTGTAATTCGTCGCAATCGTTCTTCTTGTCAAAACTGTATGGATACGGCTCAACCCCCAGTTTTTTAAGCTCATCAAGCTTTTTTTCGCGCTCTTTTTTTATTTCATCTTCTCTTGCCATTTTATTATAAATTATTAAAAGACAAAAATGATTTAAATATCTTTTTAATTAATGTTTCTTCTGTCCAATTCATTCTGCAGAATTGCCAATGTTTGGGAAGCGAAATACTCCGCATTTCCAAGACTTATCTTTTCCACATTGTGTTTTATTTTTTTAAGCTCTTCTTTTGGAATGCCTTCATGATCTCCCAGGATAAAGACAGAATCTTTTTTAATATCAGCATCTCTCACGTCCTGTCCTTTTCTGTCAAGCAGATAAATCATTCTGCCTTCCTTGCTTAATTCTTCAATAAAATCAGAGAATCTCTTTTTCTCAATAAAACAACCCTGAAGAGCCTCAATTTTTTTCCCTTTTTTGTATTTATACAATGCTCTTTTAATCAGCCCGGAAATATCTTTTTTGCTTATGCTCGCATTTGAGTTTATTTCAATATGCTTGGGAGGATCCGGCTGTCCGTAAAAAAACAGATGCAGTCTCACATTTTCCCGTACGGCATTAGAGACAAAAAAAGACATTATTATTGCATGGCATACAATATCCAGTCTTCCGGCTTCCATCAAATCTCTGAAGTTTCCGCTTGTTCTTGCATTTTTTGAAAAATAAATGAATTCTCTCATCTTACAATATTCTTTCAGGTTTCAGCACAAAACCTTCCTGCTTTTTAATTTCTTCTGAACTGAAAAAAGTTCTCGCTAAACCGATAACTTCTTTCTTTTCGTTAAAAACAGCAATAACCTGATTTTTTTCAAATTTTCCTTTCATTTTTTTGATTTCTTTGGCTTCAATAAATTTGCCTTCTCTAAGCTTTTTTTCAGCATCGCCATCCACAAAGATTATCGATGAAACTTTTTTTATTATTTTTTCAGCTTTTATGATGTTTTTTTCATTCAAATCCTCAATTGTTACTGCTTCAGCAATTAAAAAATGCCCCTGCTTTGTTCTCCTTAATTCAGTCATCTGGCATCCAACATTTAATTCTTTTCCCAGGTCATCCATGAGTTTTCTTATATATGTTCCTTTTTCACAATGCACTTTAAAATCAAAATAATTGTTTTTTTTGCCTGTTACGTCAAAACCATAAATTTCTCTTTCTCTTTCAATTCTTGCAACTCTTGATTTTCTCGGCGGAATCTGCCTGATTTTTCCCAGGAATTTTTTGTTTATTGTTTCTTTCAGTTCTTTTAATTCAATATCTTTATGAAGATGCGCTTTTCCAATATATTCCTTATCAAGCTTGTCAAGAAGAGGCATCAGCTTTGTTGCCTTGTTCAGGGCAATAATCAGCACTCCAGTCACTTCTTTGTCAAGTGTTCCTGCATGCCCTGCCTTTTCCACATTCAATTTTTCTTTGACTTTTGTAACAGTATCTTGGCTCGTCAAGCCTTTAGGCTTGTCCAAAATAATAAAACCTTTTTCTTTTATGTTTTTCATAATATTAAAGAAAACTAGCACGATTATAAATTTATTTCTCCAGTGCTTTTCTGAAAGAAATCTTGTCTTTTTTATCTTCTTTGGTTTTGTTAATTTGTTTCTGCCTTGGCTGTGCAACTTCTTTATGCAGAATTTTTTCCTTTTCTTTTTCCTCTTCAGTTTTTTCCTGCTTCTCTTCCTGAACTTCTTTTTTCTCCTCAACTTTCTCTTCTTTTTTCTTCTTTTCTTTTTCAGTTCTTGCTTTTTCCTCTTTCAATTTTGCTTTGTTAATTTTCTTTTTCAAGCCTTCATCCTCTGCCTTGAATTTTGATGGCAGTGAAATAAATTCAGTCTTTATTGTTCCGTCATCATATTTGATTGCCTTGATTGTGATTTTTTGCGGAGGGTGTTTTATTCCCCTGGTCCATACTGCCTGGTTAATCCATTTGTCTATTTTTATTTTATCAATATCTTTATCATAAACTTTCATATGCCTTGCCAAGAAATTTCTGATTGCAGTCATGGCTTTTTTTGCTCTTTTATATCTTGCAACTTTCAGCCATTCCGGGCTTAATGGAATTGTATATGTTTTTTCCATCACAGCCTTTGTTTCATCTTTTGCCTTTGCCATTTTTTATTAATTACATTTATTGCATCTAATATTTTTTATAAATTTTGCCCGATGTTATTCTTCTCAATCCCTGTCTTTTTATGCTTCTTTTGATTTTTGTCCTTCTCCATGAACGTTTTATTCTTGTTAATCTTGATGGATGAACTCTTTTTCCTTTTCCAACGGCTTTTGGAATAACCCAAAAAGGAGCCCATCTCGTCCTTTTCTGCTGTTTTCCAAGTCTTAATTTTTTGGATAGTGTTTTATATCGTGCCATTTTGAATAATTAATCATTATTTTATTTTTTATAATCCTATTTTATCTTTTCAATTTTAATTCTTTTTTTCCTCTCTGCAGTTCAATAAGTAAATCCTTGAAATCATCATCGCTTAACTGTTCTTTGAGATAGCCTGTCTGAACAGCCTGCGCGATTGCGGAAATCGCCTTAACGGCAATTTCAGGATGTGCAACTTTCAGGTTGCCGTATCTTGCAATAGCTTCTTTTGACATTTTCTTCTTCGCAATATTTTCAATCATATTAATCTGGCTTAGTAATTCAAGCTCTTCATTTTTTTCTTCCATTTTTGAATATAATTTTTGACGCATGAATGTAATTAGGTTATATGATTTAATTTGATATCACTGCTTATTTATTTCTAATACAACATTTTCCAAAAATTCCTTTCCTTTTTTTGTTATTCTTCTTCCAGCGCTTTTTTCTTTTATATGCTCGGCAATTCCTGCCTTGGTTGCCTGCTGCAATACTGTTCTTATTATTTTTCCGCTTGCTCTGTAGAACTTTTCAGGTTTGCTTCCCCTGTTTTTTTTAGAGCCGTATTCTGTTCTGAGTCTTGAAGTTCCTATAATTCCCTTAACATAAATTTTTCTCAATATGGAAGCTGCCCTGACATACCACCAATCATTATTTTCTGGCGGTCTTTCTTTTGACATTCCAGTCTTTACAAATACAGCCCACTCAGGCATTTCAAATTCCTTCATATTTTTCAATTTCAAAGCCAAAGCGGAAATAAATTTATCCGCCGAAATGCTCATTATGTTTGTTTTAATTTTCTCCATTTTTTAATGTAAATTGTAAATCCCAGGACTTTTGCCGTAAATTCCTTGCCTTCAAGTTTTTTGAGTTCACTGCATAAGTCGTTGGCTATATTTTTAATTTCTTCTCTTTCATGTGAAGCGCTTTTAAGCACACTTACTTTTACAAGTCCGCTCTTTTTAAATGTTTTTTCCAGATTGCTTATGAAATTAGGTGTGATGCCGTTTTTGCCTATCTGAAAATTCACCATAGTCATAATGAAAATCCTCCTGCAGGAATTGCTTCGAGAACTCGCTTTTTAACAATTATTTTTTTAATTTTTTTTACACCAAAAGTTCCTGTTTTCATATTTTTCTCCTTATATGTGTCCTTGCCTTTAAAATAATGCACTTCAACATTTTCTTTATTCTTTTTCCAGTCTCTCGAGTAAAATGCGCAGAAAATTGCCGCTTCTTCCATATCTTTTTTATTTGCCTTGCCTTTTATATTTACAAAAGGGCTGCCTGCTTTTTTTGTATGCAAAACTATTTCACTGCCTTCAGCTTGCTTGATAATCTCTTCATTCTGCTCTGCGTTTTTTCCTGCAAGAACAAGCTTGTTTGATGACGTATAAAACCGCCTGAACTTTTCATATTTTTCCATAATAAAACTATAAAATTCGGGTTATTAAATCTTATCAGGCATAACTATCACAATTTTTTTATTTTTGGCCCATCTTCCGTATCTTCCATAATGTAGCCTTTTTTTCTTATCAGGTTTCTTAATTCATCAGCTTTTTTCCAGTCTTTGTTTTTTCTTGCTTTTTCCCTTTCTTCAGCCAATTTTATTATTTCTGCAGGAATTTTTATTTCATCTTTTTTCAGCAAATCCAGAGCAAATACGCCATCCATTATTTTAATTATTTGATATTTCCCTTCTGCTTTTTTATCCCTGACAAGATTCCATAAAACAGCTAACGCCTTGGGCGTGTCCAAATCATCATTTACTGCTTTTTCAAATTCTTTTAAGTATGTTTGATTTAGTTTTTTGTCGTCTTTTAATTCTGAAATTATTTTTTTCAGTCTTTCATATGCGTTTTTTGCATTATCAAGATTTTCAAGACTAAAATCCAATTGAGTTCTGTAATGGGCTGTTAAGCACAAGTATCTGTAATCCAGGGGATTAAAGCCTTTATTTTCAAGTTCAGAAATGGTATATATTCCTCCTTTGCTTTTTGACATCTTCTCTCCCTTGAATATGAGCCATCGAAGATGCATCCAGTAATTAACAAACTTTTTTCCAGTTGCAGATTCTGATTGGGCAATTTCATTTGTGTGATGTACTGGAATATGCTCCTCTCCGCCAGTATGTATGTCAAAATGCTCTCCCAAATATTTCATAGACATGGCTGAGCACTCAATATGCCAGCCTGGAAAACCCATTCCCCACGGTGATTGCCATTCCTGCTGTCTTAATCCTGGCTTTTCAGAAAATTTCCATAGTGCAAAATCAGTATTGTTCTTTTTTTCTCCAAGCTCAATTCTTATTCCTGCCTTTAATCCCTCTTTTTTCAATCCTGCAAGTTTTCCGTAATCCTTGGATTTGGATGAGTCAAAGTAAATGCCGTCCGATGTCTTGTAAGTATATCCCTTGCTTTCAAGTTTTTTTATCAGTTCAATCTGCTCTTTGATGTGCTCGGTAGCCTTGCACCACACGTCAGGCTCAATAATGTTTAATTTTTTTAAATCATTCTTAAAAAGATTCAGGTAAAAATTAGTTATTTCTTTTGCTGTTTTATTCTCTTTTTTAGCAGCCTCTTCAACCTTATCCTCTCCAGTGTCAGCATCGCTTGTCAAATGCCCGACGTCTGTAACATTCATTACGTGCCTGACTTTGTAGCCATTGTAAATTAAAATCCTTTTCAGGATATCTGAAAAGAGATATGCCCTCAAATTGCCGATGTGCTGATACCAGTAAACAGTCGGTCCGCAGCTGTAAATTCCTACCTCTTCTTTTTTTATCGGCTTGAAAATTTCTTTTTTTCTTGTCAATGTGTTGTAAAGTTTGAGCATTTTAGATTAAATCTTTTATAATTTATAATTCTTTTGCAAAGCACGAGGGGAGATTCGAACTCCCATAAGCGGTTTTGCAGACCGCTGCCTAACCATTCGGCTACTCGTGCATATTGCAAATATTTTGTTTCTCATATCTTTGAAAGAAAGCACCTCAGATACAATTTTTTCTCTTTTTAACAGAAAGAGGGCATATCTTATTGTTCTTTCAGGAAGTTTTGTTTTGTATTTGATTATGCTAAAAAACAGAAAAATGTTTTTGGCATGACAAAAATCAAAGCCCCGATTTTTTATCATTTTTAAAGAAAGAGGCTTATAGCTGTTGCTGGAGAAAACTTCAATGATTCTTTCTGCCGATTTCGGAAAGGCAGGGATAAATGAATTTCATAAGAAATTGCAGGAAAAATAGTTTAAATATCTTTTTATATCGGCAATAATGTAATTAAAAATCCAAATTTATTTGGCTTTTATCTGGACGTCAAAGTTGAAGGAATCGTATGCTGCAGTTCCCTCTTTAATTTCAACCTTGAATCTCGCCATGCATAAGGGCGCATTCAAAGGAGGCTGAAATCTTATTATAGTGTAATAAGCGTCTCCAGGCGAAATTGTAATTCCAGACTCGTCTTTTCCAGTAATAATCCAGCCAGCAATATTTGATGCTGATATTCCGCATGTGCCAACATCCACTACCGTTGTTGCATATGAAAATGTTTTATCTGCTGTTCCCAGATTTTTTATAGCAAAAGCAACCCCGAACGGCTCATTTTGTTTTATCTGAGCAAGCCTTTGAGATAAATATATCGCTGTTTTCTGCCCCTCCTCTGTAAAAAGCTTGTCAATCTCTCCCTTGACTTTTTCATTTATATTGAGAACATTCTCTGTTGCTCCTTTAAAAACGCTTCTCACAAGAACTAAT
>Ga0315289_10011425_pt1 | contig 12582 bp, 13 predicted proteins | sample YL17G11_40_MG_FD_203452 | JGI IMG/M metagenome (GOLD analysis project Ga0315289, IMG submission 203452) | Sediment microbial communities from Yellowstone Lake, YNP, Wyoming, USA - YL17G11_40 | ecosystem: Environmental > Aquatic > Freshwater > Lake > Sediment | place: USA: Wyoming | collected...
CTTCCAGAGCGGCTCATTGAATGCGCCATGCGCGCGAATAGGTGAGTGCCGCGTTCAAGCCAACCATAAACGATGAAGATGAAGTGAAGAACAGAACAAAACGCATAAGCAACTCGACAGAGTACTCAATGCGGCTTGAACGCCAAGTGGAAGAGCCACCCGGGAACCACACGAAGAACCAGGCTTTTCATAGGTGGGTCTAATGGTGCGGGCGTCGTAATTTGAACTGTGTGTGTGGGTAGGCTGGTGCGCACACACACACACTACCTCAACGACGACGGTTCAAATCCGGACGTCCGCACCATGAGACCCCCCGAAAATCAACTCCAATAACGACGGTTCAAAGTTGGGTGCTCGCACCAAGGTACCACACACATCTCGCCGTCCTCATTCTCCATTATAGTTCACGGCAAAACCGGTCGATGACATGATCACTAAGTGGGAAAGTGTTAGACTATCACGGACAGAAGTACTCCATGTGAACGTAAAGTCAGCGCAGCAAGGTTTCACTTTCGCTATTTCGAGACGTTTAAACATGCTCTCTTACCGAGAGTATGACAAGCGAGGTGAGACAATAGATGAATGATTCCGAAGCAAGATACGTGATTGGTGAATACAACAAGTATGCCTCTTGGGGGGTAAGGTACTTTGAGATCCTCTTCCCCTATCTTGCGGTGAGTGTCGCGATAGGGGCTTTACTTTTCCAGTAGTAATCTAGGCTGGGAAAGAACCTTTGTTATTTGCATTAGTCTCCTTGCGTTGCGGTTCATGGCTGGCGTGATTGTCATCAGAAGACACGCGGGGCATAAGGAGCAACTAGTCCTCTTAGAAGATCACAGGGCAGTATACAAATCTCTTCCAGACACCGTGATGCTCAGCGAACTCTTGAAGCCAAAGCCCAAGAAATTGAAGAGGTTACTGCAAGAGGCCTCAACCCATGCCTAGCGAGAATCACGAACGAGAAGTGTATTGTCTCGACAAAGTAGAGTCAGCCTTGCGTGAGTGTCGTCTGTGGAAAGTTGACGCTTGATTCTGACGCTGGACTCTGCTGGTGCTGTCACTCAGATCTAAGCCAGCTTTTGAGTCGGTCGTAGGCTGCGGTAACTCCTCGTGTGTACAAGTCGGCCTGAATTATCAACTGAGCCCAAGGCGGTAGTTGGTTCCAATAGAATTGAATCATCTGGTAGGCGTGGTAGTACAGCTGGTAATCTGACGGTGGCGGTTGATAGTAGTAGGGAGTATGGTAGACTGGCCCACTTCTGAGCGACTGGATAAATTCCCCACAATATGGACAGAATCTAGTCTGCTCTTCGATCGAACGCCCACATCTAGGACAAAGGGTTTCAGATTCCATTCGGCTGCTCACGTCCACCATTCCTCGATCGGCCGGTTCTTCTACGCCTGACCAGTATCAGCGCCACAAAGCCGCCCACAAGTCCGGAGAGGATGGCTTCAATCGAAAAGCCAGGTATCCCCGGACCCGGTGGAGGCGCAGGAGTAGTCACAGGAGTAGTCAAAGCAATGGTCGTGGCGGTGCCTACCTGAAATGTTCCCTGCCCGAAAACGCATCCAAAACAACCTACGTCGCAAGATCCGTAAGAAACGGCGACTGTATAGTTGCCAAGGATTGCATTCGCTGGCAAGACATAGTCATATGCATAGTTCTTGTAACCCGCCACGGAAGGGTTCGTTGTGGAGTTCAAGACCAGTGATCCATTAGGGTCGTGAATGGTGATCGCGACCGCCAGGCCTCCTAAGCTAGTGTAGGTCCAAGTGCAGCTCGGCGTTGTGATGTCTCCGGTAATATGGACTGTATCGCCCGCATGGTATGTGGCCTTATCGAAGTTGACGGATAGATTGCTAAGAGTGCTAGCAGTTGTTATGATGAAAGTCGCTGCCCCCGCAGCTATGTTTGGCCACGTTGGATCGAAGACGGTGATCGTAACCATACTAGGAGGGAACGTGGAAGGGATCTGCCAATCAGCGTAGAAATCACTGCCTCCCGAAATGCCGCATGTAGTGCAAGTCGTGCCAGGCCAAGGCTGGCTTTGAATCTCTAGGGAACCTGACGAATAGCTCAAACTGATGGCCGGCGCCGTTCCGAAACCAAAAGTCACGCAGGGCGTAGCTGCGTTGCCCGTTATGTGCACGATCTCTCCGGTCGAATATGTCCCCTTGTCTGTTGCGACAAACCAGTGTCCGCAATCCCTCGTAGTAGCTGTCCCTTCCAATCGAAAACTTGACCCTGCGTAAGCCGTCGAACTGCTCCAGTCTGCACGAGCGTTGACATGGAACGTTCCAGACGTGAGATCGCTTGAGAGACTGAAACTATCATTGTATGAACGAATTGGCGGCTGGTCGGGAAGGGAGGGGGGATATAGACTTAGGCTCTTCGAGTGAACTATTGCATTCAGAGGATCTCGAATCTCTAATTCTACGATTATGTTGCTGGTGAAGGTGCACGTTGTCCCGCTCCCGCAGAGATATCCGACGCCAGTTACGTTGCCGGAGACTACTACGGTTTCGCCAGACGAATAGGTTCCCTTGTTTGTTGAAACTGTGATTCCAAGGACGGTGTAGGTGGTCATGGTGATAGTGCTGGTTGTGGTAGTCGATGTTTCTTGGGAGGGCGTGTAGGGAGACTGCACTGTGAACAGGGTGCCGATTGAGAACAGAACCAGGAGAACTGCAAAGACCTTCACGATCTGCCTCTCCTGATTTCGTTGCTAATCGGCGTTGTATGTGTATAAGCCCTTTGCATCGGTCATGAGCTGAACTGGGAGGTATACCTCCCTCCGGAAAGGGGCATACGATGATTCTCTCATGTTCGCAACCCTCAAAACGTAGGGATCCATGCCTCAACCTATGCATGGCGACCATGAATGCCAAGCAAGAAGGATATTCGCAGATCATCTAGACGTAAAAGCAGACGAGTCAAGCCCAGAAGCCAACGAACGAAGCCTAGGCTTGACCAAGAGGCCATCGATGATCAGAAATTCCAACAGAAACTAAACGCGAAACAGTTCACAGAAGGACTCGAACGTGAAGCGAACGAACAACTACAATGCCCCGGCTGCGGCAGCTCAACTTGGCGAATGAAACCAATATACTACGTCAACTGGGTAGCGAACGAACTAGTAGCCACAATGGTCTGCCGTATATGCAAACGCAGTATACTCCACGGAACACACATAGAGAAAGATCCTGAGGAAGAAGACGAGGATGAATCCGACGACCTCCCATTCGGCATGTTCGGGTTCAGGCCCAGGGCTCGTCGCCGGCGCAAACTGGACATTGACCAACGCATACGCCTTCTCCGCTTCCTCTAGGTCTTCCCAAAAAAAGAGAAAATAGAGACGCTAGGATGCGCGACCGCTCCTAGCCTAGCAACGTATCGATGCGGAGCTATTTGTCCTCGTAGATGTATGCTGTTCCTGCGCCGTCGACGACCGCGTACTGTTTTCCGCATTTTAGAATCGGTTGGTCTCTCATCCTGCTGATTTGAAGCAGTGAGTCCTTATCCTTGAGGACCTCAGTATTCCTTGCGCCGTCGGTTTCAATTTTGACGCATTCAATTGCTTCCTTGTCAACTTCATCCATGTTTTAGACATCACCCCCTTTGTGATTTGGCTATGTTGCGGCCGCAACTTGGATACCGGTAGAGCGATCCACCAGACAATGCTCTTCTCCAAACTCGCCTAGTCGTCATTCAAATGGCACCTCTCGCCTGCAGGATTCTCTTGTACTTGTAGAACGTTCCGCGCGACAAACCGCTCTTCTCGATGAGTTCGTTATCTGGGCAACCAGGATATGTTCTGAAGAGCGAGAGGACAAGGCTTCCAGGTCCTAGCGTACCCATGCTGCCAAGGAAGAGCGGATGAACTAGATCGTACAAATAGAGGTCCGACACGGCGACTCTTCTTCTGTCGTTGAGGAGAGCATTTGCCCGCATGAAGTTCCTGATATAATCCTGCGCCCTTGCAAAGCTCTGAACATGATACCTGTCAAGTTCAAGCGCGTAATCCACTATCCGATTCTCGATTTCTCTGGAACGAGGGAAAGCTACCTGAACCTTCCTCGAATCATCGATCTTTTCCGGTAGAGGAAGCTTCAGAACGGGTGGCTTGTACTCCTCCTCATGACGTTGGAGTTTGGCTCTGAACTGTAGGATCTCCCGCTTCATCTCTATGGTTACATTGTGCTTGAATGGTGGGACTCTATCCAGGAATGTTGCGGACATGAGTTGATCTCTGAACCTGTCAAGCTGCTCCGACGCTAAGCCGAACAGGGCAAGCGTGCTCACGTTCTCTAGAGCGTCCCTGTCCCTTGCGTAGTTTCCTTCAAGGAGTTTCGTCCAGAAGTTAACGAGCTGCTCCCTCTGCTTCCTCGCCATCCCCTCGAACGTCACTATCAGGTCGCTGAGAACCATGACCTTATTGTGAAAGTACTCTCGGCCTTTCTTTACGAGTTCACTTTCGAAGATCTTCGGCGGCAACACCACGAAATGCTCAGGGTTGCTAGCCGCGAGAATATGCTCCAGGAGCTCAGTCTTGCCTGAACCTCTCGGGGCGACGATGAGGCAACTGTTAAGCTTCCTCATACCGCGTGGAACTCTCAGATTGATGGACATCGAATTAACGATAGGGATGATTGAGGGCAGCAGCCACCCCTTCAGCCATGACTCGACCTTGCCAGCAAAGTCGAGTGTTGTTTTACAGTCCCTCAGGAACCGTTTCTTCTGAGACTTGGAGCGAGTTTGCAGTACCGGAGCGGGTGAATCAGGCAGTCTAAAAGTATAGCTTAGATTACACAGAGTATCTATGATCTGTAGACTATACTTCTGTACTCGCCCAATTGGGGCTTGCTTGGCCTTGGGTTTCGTTGCATCCACCTTCTGAAAAGTCAACGAAGAAAAAAAGGGGAAAGAGATCGGGAGAACTCGTGGGCCTAGAGTACTAGAGTCCAGAAGCCCTTCTCGTTCGTTGCTACGTCTATTGTCATGCCGACTGCAGGAGGTTTCCGGTATTTCGTGATGAACTGAGCCATCTTCGACTTTGGCGAAAGGTACTTCGACGGTGGCTTGGGGATGGTGCCTACGCGTCCCACCCAACCATCGACGTCAGCGACGATCACTACGAGCTGCTGATCAGGGGTCTTACTGTTTTTGAAGACTTCACCAGACCTCTTCGTTTCGACGCTTGTGATTTTGGCTTTCTCTTTTGCTCCTTCTTTGAGTATCTCATATTCTGATTCTTTGCCCACGATTTTCACCACCTTTTCGACTTTGATTTTGTTCCGCGCGGAACCTTGACGCTGCGGTAGATGGTACGCAACCTGACGTTCGGGCGTTCGAAGAGCTTCGACCATCCAGCTAGGCCTGATTCGATCCTAGCCTGGTCGAAGTCAACTCTCCGGCAGTCATCCCCGAGTAGGTAGTGAATGCGATTAGCCAAAGTGGCCTGAATGGGCGGTGTGATGTCGATGTAGAAGTGTTGGCCCTTGCGTGCGCTTGGACACATCCTGACTGCTATGACTTTCAGTTTGAACCATTTACAGACTGTCAGTATCAGTTGCAGGTAGTCCTGAATCCATTCTAAGTAGTCCTGAATCCACTCTAGATCCACGACGACATCCTTGTCTATCTTCAGCGTGCTAGTCATTGGAAGCTGTGGGGAGACGCAGCGGTCCCCGGTGGTCCTACGCGCGTTTTCTCTTGGCATTTCTGCGTCTCCTTCTCTTCGTGTACGGAATCGTTTTCGACGGCAGTGGGGTTGCCGACCAGTGCTTTCCGCGAAATCGCATGCTTCTGGTGTCGATTGTGATATCTGGCTGGACTCTCGTTGCAGGCGTCTCTCGCTCAAAGCGAACCTTGAGCTTTCGCTTCGGAATCCAAACGTGATACCGGCGATAGATATCTCGCTGAATTATCGGGATGCCTCGGAGCGCTAGCCTCCGCCTAATACTCGGAGCTGATCCTTTCCGTGCAGTCTTGAAGTGCATCTCATATTCGCGAGCAAACCCCACACGCGAATCGTATGATCGACTCACGATCGTCATGCGTATCAAGCGGACAATGCTCATTTCCGGGTTCTCCTTGGATTCTCATCGACTGGGTTGACTAGCACACGGATTGGGCCTCTCTCTGCAGTCCGTCTCTCCGTGACGCCCAGAGCTTTCCTGTCCAGCGGCGTCAGGAAGGATAGTTTCGCCATCTCGGTTCGGATTGCTCGCCGAACGAAATCGGAGACATCTTCTCCACGGCTTCTGCAAATCCGTTTGAGCAAGACCCTATCGCCAGAAGGGAGTCTTACTCCGATTCGAGAATTTCTTCTTCTGTCACCCATTGTCAACCAATGGACGAATTTAAGAACGGGTGCCTCGGATAGCTTGAATAGGCACTCGTTGCGCTCAATTCTGGTGAATAGAGCGATGTAACGGGTGCTTGTCTTGAAGCGGGAGAAAGGACAGTTGGATGATGTTCAACGTCGAACCTATGCCGCTAACCACAAGCTGATCGTTGAGGCATCGAGACAGTTACCCTGGTCAACTGTTCCTGAGCTTACACAAAGAGCAAATGAACTCAAAGAGCAATCGTCTGATGTCGACCTGCCGCCTGGTAAATTGCAGCCAAGTACCGTTCGCAACCATCTTGAGGATCTCTACGACCAAAAACTTGTGCTGATAAACAACATGGAAAGCATAAACAGCAGGCAATACGTTCTCGTCGAATCTCTTGCCCCCCCATCTTATAATCTTCACAGGAAGGTCAACTCGTCACTACGCAATGATCGCTTCGCATCATTAGATTTCCGTCGCGCAGAGAATGTAGCAGTGTCTGACATGATGACCAAGCCGGAATTTTCGAAAGGGCGCGATGTTGTGTCGGGACTCTGGGAACGTGAAGCGGTCCGTTTCCAGGAAGGGCTCTTTGGCCTGGAGACCCTTGTCATGTATGCTGCTAAACTAGGGCACATCTCCAGTAAGATTCGATCCAAGTCGGGATTCGATATGGACGCTCTCAGAGAGGGGCTCAAGCGTAGCCTAGGCGACCTAGAACTTTTCATCTTGTCGTTTGCGGTTGACGTCCCACAACTGATAAGTTATCTCTCTACACCTGCTGGTGAGAAACATGCAACCGGTATTCTTGAGTCCCACTGGGGCACGATCATGAAACAGGCCAGACTCTCCCCGTTCACCTACGATCCGACACTAATTCTCAAAAGGGACACGAGCAGATTCCGCGCGATGCTTGCATCTTCACGCTTCTTGAAGCAATCAGATTCCTTTCAATTGCCATATGAGTTAAAGATGAAGCTCTCGAAAGTCGACAACTCCCTCTCCCTCAGAATCCCGAGGCGCGTGGTACGAGGCCTTGGTCTAGGAGAAGGAGACAAGCTGAGTCTCTCTGTCGTAGACAACGAAATCAGAATGCGCAAATTGAGGAGGATGAAGAATTGAATCCTCTTCATCTCTCAGGTTGGGGTGTGAAGATTCGCGTCCGGAATATGCGGGCAAGATCAGACCTGGAGATCACGGATGGACGAGAAGATGAAAAAAGGGAAAGCGCGTACCGGTTCCGTCCTCGACGTTTCCCATACAGCAGCATAATCATTGACGGCCACAGCGGATACGTTTCACTGCAAGCCTTCCATTGGCTGTCACGGAACAAGGTTCCAATCTTCATACTAGACTATGATGGTTCAATGATCAGCAGCATACTACCTCCCAGTCCCGTCAAGGCTGACCTGCGTGCTGCACAGATCAAAGCAAGCGAGGATGCGAGGAAGAAGTTCTCGATAGCGAATGCGATTGTTCGGGCAAAGGTTGCTCGGAGCTTACAAGTCCTGGATTGGCTTGCTCAACGCTACGACATCGAAAAGCAAGTTCGACTAACGAAGGGTGAAGCGTTGCGACTTGGCAGAGCACGTAGCGTCGTGGATCTTCGAACGGTCGAAGGCCGAGTTGCATTGAGGTATTGGCAGGCGTACGCTTCGGTGATTCCTGAATGCTTCGACTTCCACGGACGAATGACAACGAGTCACCAGAACAATGCGTCTGACCCTGTGAACTTGGCGTTGAACTATGCGTATGGCGTCTTGGAAGGTGAGTGTCGAGCAGCAATCAACACCGTAGGCCTAGAACCATCCGTAGGATTCCTGCATGAGACTAGCGGCTACCAGACGAAGCAGTCGCTTGTGTATGACTTGCAGGAGCCGTTCCGTTGGATAGCGGACGTGGCGGTGATGGAGGCTTTCGAGTCGGGAGTGTTGGATCTGCCGGATTTCTACTTCACAGGTGACGACTACAGGTACCGCTTCGAGCCAGAAGCTAAGGAACGTTTCTTGGATTTGCTTCGTGAGCGGTTCAATTCAACGGTAAGCTACAAGGGACGTGGATTGAAGTGGGACACCGTGATTGAGCAGAAGACAGTTGAGCTTGGCCGCTACCTGGTCGGTCCAACTGGCAGACTCGATTTCTCCGAACCCTCACCTGGTCTAGAGAGGACGGATGACTTGGAGCTCCGGAGACGAATCCTAGGTCTCTCTCAACGAGAAGCGGAGAAGCTTGGAATTGGAAGGAGTACCCTTCACTATCTGCGCAAGAATGCGATTGCGTCCAAACGCTTGAGAGTCTACAAGGCCGTCATAGAGAGAATGACAAGGAAGCGATGACGATGCCTGAGTCTTCCTCGCACATCGCTCTGAAAGAAGCTCTTGTCACGAAGTTGAAGGCCTGGTATGGCGCAAGCCTAGACGAATATCCTTCATCAGGACATGAACTAGACGTTTTTGCAGTGACCTCAAGCGGCGTTAGCGTCTACATCGAGATAATCTGGTCGCCTTCTAGAGCACAATTCGATAGGGACATGAGCATGCTCCAACAATCGGACGCTGACGTGAAACTTGCCGTTGCACATCCAGACATAATAGCGAATAGACAAATGGTCAGAGACTTTCGAAAGATAGTGCTTGCTCAAAGACAACAGGGAAAGATGATACACGGCGATCTCCTAGACGGTCAAACAATTCTAGAAGACTCAGAATATGTGGATCATGACTTGCGGAATCTTGTCGAACAGCTCGTCACACAAGCTCAAACTCGACCAGGCGAAACTGAGAAGCCCTCCGACATTCCAATTCTGCGAGTGTGGAAGTCCAATCTAGCAAGCAATGCTGCCGCACTGGTGGATCGCCAACGAATGTTCGAGAAACTGATTGTTGACGATAGGCCGCTAGATAGCCTAACCGTCAAATACCCCCAGTTGGTAGATTGCATGGCCGATGTGCGCGCGCAGATCGCAGAGTTGAATAGGAACATAGAATCGTACGATAGCGCGGCAAGATCTCGGATTGAATATCTCCAGATGCCGGCACGCTTCGTGAATCCTTCCATGTCTCCACATGAAGTCGAAGAACTCAAGAAGTCGCGAGAATTGAAGGCATGGGCTCAGGACTCGGCGGGTATGATTGATCTGAGGCGCAAGAAGGTATTGGTTCTTGTGAAAAACCTGATGAATTTGATCGATCAACTCTTTGGCGGACAAGACAGTCATAATTCGCATCACGCCACCCGTGCCAATTAGAGATCAAGAAATCGGACGGTACTGTGTGCGCACCACGAGACCCACACACACTTCACCCATCCTAACGGTCCAATAACACCGCCAAACCTCCGCAACGAAAATGGAAAACAGATGCCAGATTTCTCATGGTACGCGCACAAATCCAAGGACGACGACGGTTCAAACTACGACGCCTAGACCAAAAGATCCTTTTCCATCGCGCATCATTGAACTCCTGATACATCATTGTCTGATGAGATGCAGTTCCTAGTGGGATCTACCTGTGCTAGAATCTACAACTACGCGTCGGACCGGGCCTGGTACAAGCTCTTCAAGCCGACAGAACAGTGTGAGAGTGTATTCCGTGAAATGCAAACCCTCTCGAATGACCAGCAGTATGGTCTTGCGTTTGTGCGATTGTTCAAGGGCATAGAAGCAGAAATTGACCGCCTGGTCGAAGATGCGGTACCCCGAAATGCTGATCGAATGATTGCCGAGTTGAAAAGACGGGAACTGATAAGTGAGTGGGAATTTCATTTCCTAAACGGTTTGCGCGCATTGCGCAACGAGTTCGGACATGGCCGCGCAGAACAACCGAACGAAGGGGAACTTTCAATGCTGTATTCTCTCTGTGATGGTGCTCTGTTACTGGGTACTTTCCTACTTGCGAAACTCAACGCGATGGGACGGTAGCGTGTGCGTACTTTGGTGCGCACACACGTAATTTCAAACGACGAACGGCTTGGTTCCTTTACCTCGAAGGTTTCACGGACCAAGAGTAGTCAGGCTCTTCCAGCGAAAGACGCTTTTGCCAGTTCTTCCTTTTCTGCCATTTGATGTATTCTTTGAAGATCCTAGGAAACTCAGGCTTTGCGACAGGTACATCCCAGTCAGCTATGCGTTCGGTCTCCTTTGTGTACCAGTGCTGAAGAATTGCTCTCTCAATAGGGATCAGTACGGCTAAGTACCTTCCCATTTCAGGGATCACACCGAACAGGTCATCCCAGCTTAGGTAGCCAGAGATGGCCATCAAACCCATCTTTGATAGTAATTGTGCCGCTGTCCTGCGCTTGTCCCATTCTTCCTTTTGTTTCGGATCTTCCAAGTCAAGATGATCATCAACCCACTTCTTGGCAGGTAACTCCCATTGACGGGAATTTGCTGGAATGCAGGACTTCTTCCACTCTATCTCAAGATCGTTTATGTATTTCATTACATAATATGCTTCGATACTCCTCCACTCATCGGTTAGCTTCATTACAGTCTGAGCTCTCAGGTCTGTTTTTGCCTGCAATACAGTCCAGACCGCAGCGAGTACGCCAAAGAGCGTCAGAGTTTGGAGTCCTACTGTAACTGACTGTTCGAACGCGAATCCCACGACTACGAGAGCTATTGCAATCAGTAATACTGCGATCGATCTCGGTATCCGCATGCGTACCAACCGTCCAAAGAGTCGGCTTACAACCCACTTGTAAGTGTTCTGACGCGCCAGTTGTCGTGCGTCGTCGTTTGTGTGTGTGGATAGCTTGGTGCGAGCGTCCGAATTTGAACCGCCCCGCGTCGTCGTTTGGTGTGTGTGTGTGGTATAGCTGGTGCGAGCACTGGAATTTGAACCGTCGTCAGAAGTAGTTTTGTGTGGTGCCCTCCTTGGTGCGTGCGTCGAATTGAACTGTCATCGTTCGGTCTCATTCTCCTTTCGCGTCTGACGAAAAGGCTCTTTTAGCGTAGGTTTGATACGTCCATCTCAAGGCCAGTCTCACCCGCTTTCAATGCTTGAGGCCGTTGAGCGATGAACCTGACAAGAATGGTAAGGTACGTAGTCCTTGTAGTTGTCGCCGTGCTTATTATGACGATGGGTATCACCTGGGGCGTCTGTGAGAGGATCACACCAAGGGCCGGCGTACAGTCGGATGCTCCACTGCGACTTACCTTCTACTACCCTTGGTTCCCCGGGCACTGGCAGGAGGGAACACGATATCATCCAACACTAGGAAATTACAGCTCATCTGATCCGATCGTGATTAGGAATCATATTGACGCGATGCAATACGCAAAGATTGATGCAGCTGTTCTATCATGGTGGGGATGGGGAACAAAGGGCAGGTACGGCACGGATGCTGCCCTGAGAGAGATACTGAAAGAGAGTCGGGGCAGCGGTTTTCGATGGGCCGTCTACTATGAGTGGGAAGGCCTTGTTGATAATAAGCCCAGTAATCCGAGCACAGATGTAATAGTATCTGACTTGGACTACTTGTATGCTAACTTCGCAAATGATCCAAGCTATCTGCATATTGATGGACGATGGGTTCTCTTCGTTTATTCAGACTTAAGTGACGGTTGTGGAATGGTTTCGCGCTGGACCGAAGCCAAGACAACTCACCCAGAAGTGTACATCGTTCTTCGGGTCTTTCCGGGCAAAGGGGGTTGTGCTCCACAGCCAGATGCGTGGCACCAGTATTCTGGCATCTCCGGGAGTGATAGTCAACTCCCTTTTTCGTACACAATCCAGCCTGGATTTTGGAGTGCAGTGGAAGACCACCCCAGACTCGAACGCGATCTCTCCAGATGGAAAGAGAACATAAGAAACATGATCTCCTCGGGAGCAACCTTCCAGCTTGTATCCACCTTCAACGAATGGGGAGAAGGCACTCCGGTCGAGAGTGCCACAGAATGGGCGACACCAAGCGGGTACGGAGCTTACCTTGATGCCTTGCATTCTAACGGCGACATAAATGAGAAAGAACCTACGACACCGGTGAGCCCACCTCCATCCACTGTCCCCTTCATAGGAGTTCCAGAGATTCTCCTAGCCGTGCTTCTCGGGCTCTTTGTCGTAGCACGAAAGAGAATTCATTGATGCGAGCGTCGTAATTTGAACCCTCGTCAGGAGTAGTTGTGTGTGTGTGAAAGGATGAAAAGCCTCAAGTTCCAGTGTGAGTCATTCTTGTGGTTGGTAAGCCCGAAAAGACCCTGACCCAAGTAGCGGCCGGGTGTGTGAATGGGCAACCTTCCGGAGCGGC
>Ga0315289_10011426_pt1 | contig 12582 bp, 9 predicted proteins | sample YL17G11_40_MG_FD_203452 | JGI IMG/M metagenome (GOLD analysis project Ga0315289, IMG submission 203452) | Sediment microbial communities from Yellowstone Lake, YNP, Wyoming, USA - YL17G11_40 | ecosystem: Environmental > Aquatic > Freshwater > Lake > Sediment | place: USA: Wyoming | collected...
CTTCGACCTGGATGTCCTGTTGATCTATCTGGCACCGGCGCTGGACCTGCGCTACGAACGCCTCTACGGTTACCTGCAAGATGACGTGACCCGCAAGCGGCCCGGGGTGCACCTGGTGCTCAACCTGTTGGGTGAGCCGGGCCCGAGCCGCCTGTTGAGCCTATCGCACTTTGCCGAGGATGCTCCTTTGATCAAGCACCAGATCGTTGAGTGTGGGGCTGACCCGGGATTATGGAAACCGCCCCTCCTGAGCCAGACACTCTCCCTGGATGAGACCGTCGCCAAGTGGCTTTTAGGCAGTTATCAGCCCCACCTGGAGCACCTCCCCTATTTATCATTAATATACCCTGACCAGGGACTGATCGAATGGTGCGCAGATCGTGAAATTATCCCTCAGATCGAGGGGTCTCTTGAGCAAAACCCGGTCATCGTCTTTTACGGACCCGACCAGGCCAGTCAGGAAGCCGCCGCGCAATCAATAGCCGGGCACCTGGAGAGGCCTCTCTTGAAGGTGGACCTGATATCTGCCATTAAAGGTGAGATCACCCCATCGAGCATCTTGCGACTGGCCTTGCGGGATGCCTGTCTGACTGGGGCACTGCCTTTCCTAAGCGGGTGGGATGCCTGCCTGGAGGATGGTTCCCCCCCCGCCAGCCTGTTGGCAGAGTTGATCTCTTTCCCGGGGTCGGTCATCCTGAGTGGCCTTGCCGCCTGGCAGCCCAGGGCAGTCGAGCGCCAGCGCAATCTGTTATGGCTGGAGTTTGGCATCCCCGATTACCAGCAGCGCTGCGACCTGTGGAGGCATTTCCTGGGTCAGGAGGCTGCGGTGCAAGAGCTGGATATTTCTCCCCTGGCTGGTCAGTTCCTGCTCACCACCGGTCAGATAAGGGACGCGGTCGCCACAGCGAAGGACCTGTCCCTTCAAAGAGGAAGCCCTTTGAGACAATCTGACATATTCGCAGCCGCCCGGATGCATTCCAACCCCCGCCTGTCCGCCCTGGCGCATAAGATCGTGCCCCGTTATGGGTGGGAGGACATCGTTCTGCCCGAGGATCAACTGGCGCTGCTGCACGAGATCATCGCCACGGTGCGTGGGCGGCCGCTTGTCCTCGAAGAATGGGGGCTGGGGCAAAAACTGGTCTCCAGCAAGGGGGTTACTATCCTGTTCTCCGGCCCTCCGGGAACAGGTAAGACCATGGCGGCGGAGGTCATAGCCAGCGAGCTGGGGCTGGACCTGTTTAAGATCGATCTTTCCACGATCGTCAGCAAATACATCGGCGAGACTGAGAAGAACCTGGAGCGGATCTTTAACGAAGCCGAGACCAGCAACGCTATTTTATTCTTCGACGAGGCCGATGCGCTCTTCGGCAAGCGCTCTGAAGTGCGCGACTCTCATGACCGCTACGCCAACATCGAGATCAGCTACCTGCTGCAGCGTATGGAGGCCTACAACGGTGTGACCATCCTGGCGACGAATATGCGAGCCAACCTGGACGAGGCCTTCACCCGCCGTCTACAGTTCGCCGTGGATTTCCCCTTCCCCGACGAGGCTTACCGGCTGCGTATCTGGCACGCGCTCTTTCCAGTGGGGATCCCGCGCACTGCCGATATCGACTTCGCATGGCTGGCTCACCGCTTCAAGCTGGCGGGAGGCAATATCCGTAACATCATCGTCGGGGCAGCTTACCTGGCATCGAGCGACGGGGGCTGTGTCACTATGAACCATATGTTGCACGGGGCGCGGCGCGAGCTGCAGAAGATGGGCCGACTGGTGGAGGAGGATTTAACGATCCGTTAAGCGAGGAGGTAGTATGCAAATAGATACCCAACAGAATGAGTTAATTATGCAGGTGGCTAAACTGGAACAGGGCGACCCGTTGGTGAGCGAGGCGGGGCTGCAGCGCTTGGAAAAGCATTTCGAGCGCGGCCTGCGCTTCGCTCACGTGATGATGAGCATCAACCAGTATGAGGGCCGAGAGGGAACCGCCTACGCCCAGGCGCTGGCAAAGGTGCTGGTCAGTAAGGGCCTGGTCGAGCAGGAGGAGCTGGACACAATGATGGCCCAGGTGCGCCAGGAAATCGAAGCGCAGCCTACCCCCAAGGTGATGTTATCCAAGTGTGACAACAAGTACCAGTGCCAGAGCACTGTCATCCTGGACTGCGCCAGCCGCCTTCATATCTGCAAAGCCAGATGCTGTACGCTGGACTTTTACCTGAGCGACCAGGACCTGGACGAGGGGATCGTGCACTGGGAGTATGGGCGCCCCTATTGGATCCGTAAAGAGACGGACGGTTACTGCGCCCACTGCGAGCCGGGCACCTGGCGCTGCCAGATCCACTCCAACCGGCCTTATGTCTGCCGTATCTATGACTGCCGCAATGACAAGCGGATTTGGCGGGATTTCGAGAAGATGATCCCGAATACGGAAGATTTGACCCCTGGTATAGATTAACTCAGATAGTACTCTTGGTAGTGATAGAAGATGACCACCCAGAAACAGACCGCAGCGGCCAGGCCCGAACTGAAAAGTCACCCAAAAACTGAGCTCAACTTTGCGGCAGGTGCAGCCAGCGAGCTGGCAAACCTAGCACCAATACCCGGTTGGGCAGTCAGTGCTGCTGGCGATGACTCGATATCTGGGCTGGCTGCACGGTTGGGTGATCGGCGGCTTCAGAATGCACAACGCCTTATCATGGCCCAACAGATTGGGCGAGCGCAGGGTAACCGCTATTTACAACGCATCCTGGCACTTCCCGGTCAGCCCTTCTCCAGCCTGCTCGCAGCCCGATCCTTTTCGGGATCCCTTCTACCGGCAGGCCCGGTCCAACGCATGCCGGTCCCTGTCGCTCCCCGCACCCCCCTGGGGAGGATCACTATACAGAGTCCCGGCATTGTTCCCACCGAAGGTCAATTACGTTATGAGACCGAGATCGTACCACCTGGGTCGCGCCCGGGCAGGTACGCCGGCTATCGCAACCGCATCGAGGCTTACGCGGACGCCTGGGAACAGGATACCATCTCCGCCGTTGGAGAGGACCGGGAGGGCATGTTCCACACTCTTCGTACGGACTGGCCGCGCTCTTCTCCAGGAACCCGTGTACTTATTATCCCTCTCGAGAACCGCCAGTTCCCCAGCCTGTGGTGGGTCAATGTTCCGTCCGAGCGCGGCCGCGGCGCCGAGCAAGGTCCGGGCACCTGGAGATCGCGGGCACAGCGAGCCAATAGCTGGTTAAGCAGCCTGATCCTGCGGAATATCCCGCCCGATTACCCTTCTGGCTGCCGCCATGACCCCCAGCATAGGCGCTCGCTGGACGAACTACGCGACTGCCTGGAGGCTGAGTACGTCGAACTACTGGCAGAGAGCCTGAACATCAGCCGTGATTCGATCTATGTCTGCCGGACTCCGCAGGATCTGGACTATGATGCATTGATCAATTTTGATATCCAATATAGCGAGCTAGGCAAGGGAGGCATCACCCGGCTACCCACCACGCGCACCGGAGAGACACCCAGACCGATGGTTTTGGTTGGCCCGCATGCCTTCACCAGCGAATCGCGTTTGCACGTCCTGTCCACTGCCGTGCACGAAGCCGAACATTACTCCCACGCCGCCCGTTCTATCGAGCTGCTGGAGCGCTGGCGGCGGTCGACCTCACGCCAAACTTTTGAGCAATGGCTGCGGACCGAGCGCAGGGCCAGGCGCATTTCTGAGACCGAATATGTCCTGGCGATGGAGGAAGTCCAGGGAGGCTCATCCGCTTCTCAAACGCTTGCTTACCTGGAAGGATTTACCACTGTATACCACCGCCTGCCCATCACACAGACTGCCTACCGGTTGGGACAACTCGACCAGATGGCTGACTACTGGCTGCGGGCAGGGCACCAGATCGAAGATGACAGCATCCGCCGTCTGGCAGCCTACTACCGGACCCTGGATGCAGCCCATCAGACTGATTTTGCCAGCCATGTCCGAGAGATGCAGCGCAGGATGAGCCGGATGGAGTATGCGTTGTTCTGGAACCGGGTCGTCCGGGATGTTTTGGGTGGGTGAGTTGGTTATCGAGGTGTAGACCTTATGGCAGAGCAGGGGACTGCAGGGAAAGTGAATGCTGAAAAGCAGGTTGCGCAGAAAGCCAGGCCGGCTGTGGAAGCCGCGAGCCCGGCGGAAGCTATTGCCCTCGCGCCACTGATCGCTCTGTCCACGGCAGGCGGGACTCTCCGACCGCAGTCGGCCTGGCTGACCCGTGACCGGTTCCAGGGTGCCCAGAGGGTCGCATTGGCGACCACCATCGGACGCCTGCACGGCAATCGCCACCTGCAGCGGGTGATCGCCTCCCTCCAGCCGAGAGACGGGAGAGAAAGGGAGAAAACGCTTTCAAAACGAGAATCGCGGCCTCAGGTGCCCCGCAATTGGACCATGCCGCTGCCGGCTGGCGCCAGGAGGCTGGCAGCTCGCGATCTGGTGCCTGTGCTGGCAAGTCATGGCATCGGCGTCATGAGGATACCCGAGGGAGGAAAGGGAGCGCCGACCGAGGGGGGGAAGGTGAAGTCTGCCGAGGCGCCGGAAGCTGCCAAGAATTTTAACCTGGGACTGTATGATTATAACTACGATCACATGAAGGCCTGGGACGATACCGTCTCCCAATTTATGGGTATGTGGAGGAGGTCGATTGGGATGGACAAGCGTCCCAAGAATGTTTCGCGGTCATGGTACAACGCTCTGCAAAAGGGAGGTCTCCTGGATAAGGAGGCGGCTGCTGGGAAGGAAGCGGATGTCAATACGCTGGCGGTCGATTTTGCCAAGAAGGCTCAGAAAGAGAGCTTTAAAACATGGGCGAACGATTGGGGAAAGACCTACAGCGCCAAGGTCTATCCGGTGAGCGATAAAAGCGAGATTGAGCCCAAGCTGAATGAGCGCATCGATGCACAAACTCCGGGCAAGATGGATTACCTGGGGTTATTCGGCCACGGCAGCTCCCAGGGCGGCTGGTCGCACATGGGAGACGTGGGGAAAATCCTGGAGAAAGAAAAGATTGTCAAAGCTATGGCCCCAGGTTTTCACCTTGCCCTGTACATGTGCCTGACCGGGGCGGGCGGAAAAGCATCGTTTGCTTCCAAGCTGGCCGGGAAGCTGGTGGCAGCGGGGGTTTCGGGACCGGAGGTGTGGGCGCATACCACCGCGGCCAGCGCTGTCTACAACCCGAACTGGGTGGTTTACAAGGACCTGGAAGAAGGCGGCCAGTTCTACCAGACAGTCTTCAGCAAGGAGTTCGTTGCAAAGGAAGAGTCTCGCCTGGAGGGCGCCCACGGGGGCGAGGACGAGCTGCTCGATAAGCTCAAGCGGGCGCTGAGGATGAAATACCTCACCGATACCACCCAGGCGATGGAGAGCTGGTACCAAAAGACCGGTGGCATGGCCTCGACCCAGAAGTACATTATGGCAGCTCCGATGAAGCACGAGGAGAGTGTGACAAAACTGCGCGAGGAATGGGCTAAATATATTGACGGTAAGCTGGCTAAAGTCAAGAGTAAAAAGAAAAAATGAGAGAAAGGAGTGGCGATGGAAGAGTTAGTGGTTTCTCAATCTAACCCGGGACCGGAAGCCCTCGGAGGCCAACTGGATCAGCTTGAAAAGGAGCTGGCCGGCGGGTTGCAGTTCACCAACATGTTGACCTCCATCAACCAGGAGAAGATCACAGAACAGTCTGTACTTCTGAACTCCCTGGTTGAGATTCTGATCAGCAAAGGGATTATCCACGTGCATGAACTCGAGCAAAGGAAGAAAGGGGTCGCTGAATCCCTTTCTAAAGAAGAGCGATTGCCCAGCGTGCAGTTGATCGATGCGCCTGATAAATACAGCCACAACCACGATGTAAAAGTGGACTGTGCCGAGCGATTGCCGATTTGCAAAGGGGCGTGTTGCAAGTTGTGGTTTGCCCTTTCGGTTCAGGATCTGGCGGAGGGGGTGGTGAAGTGGAATTATTCACTCCCCTATGGCATCGCCCAGGACATGGATGGATATTGCAGGCACTTTGACAAGGCTAATTGCCAATGCGCCATCTATGAAAACCGGCCTCTGGTCTGCAGGAGCTACTCCTGTAGCGAGGATAAACGTATCTGGCTCGACTTTGAGAAAAAGATCCTCAACCCGGAGTTACGAGTTTAGGAGGGGAACGCGATGCCGTCCCTTAAGGCTGCTCAGCCCATGGAAAAACGTGCGCTGAAAACCCGGTCACGAACGGGTGCCTCGCCGATTGTTAAACTGGTCGGGCTCTTCAAAGTTCCTTCAGAGACTATGGATAGAGGCAGCAGTGGTTCCATCCAGGCTCAGGCTAAACGGTTCGGCGACGAGCGGTTTCCGAAGGTACAGCGGCAAGATATGGTTTCCCGGCTTGGGCAATTACTCGGCAACCGGCATCTGCAACGGGTGATAGCCGACCTGCCTGAAAGTGACCAAACCTTTGAAGCTGTGCCCCCTGAGGCCACCTCAACGGCAAGTGTTCAATTAATGAGTATTGCAGCGGGGGCCGCACCCAATGCAGACTGGTTGCCTATCCCCAAAAAGCATAAAGGCCGGGTCAGGGCAGCTTTAAGCATTATAAACGACATGGTTGCCAACAGCACACGGCTAAAAACCTATTTTAAGCACAATTCTCCCGGCGGTACGGACGCCACACTGGCGAATGTGGCAACGAGAGCGAATGTATGGGAGATGAAGAATGCGGGCAACCTGGGCGAATCATATGAGGGGGGCAACGACATGGCCTATGACCCTTATATTTATCGGATTGGAAAATGGCAGATCGCCTCGACGCTGCTTCACGAAATGGGTCATATGGCCAAGTTTCCTAAAGAGGAAATATGTGAAGAAACCCTCGAAGCTGCCCGAGCCTACTGTCCTTTCATCGAATCTGTCACCCCGCGCCAGGCGAGAGTGGGGGACGAGATCACGATAAAAGGGATGAGCTTTGGTCCAAAGCAAACCGAGACGGACAAGATAGAGTGTAATGGTGTCGATGCTGGCAGCGCTACTTCCTGGGTTTGGACTCACGCGGGTGGTGAAATCAAGGTGCCTGTTCCTGCCGGTGCCACCTCAGGTCCGGTTGTAATTATTAACAATAATATTCGCAGCAACGGAGTTAATTTTAGAGTGCTGCCTTGACAAGAAAACGACAGTTAGAGAGAAGTCAATATAACTCCAGGAAAAAACGCTGGAGTAAGCGCGTCCCGGAAGAGACTGTTGAAAACCAGGATCGAATTCCGGTCGTCTGGCTGCCTGATCATCCTGGTTCCGATCACTTGCCCTCCGGTGCGATCCAAAATGCAGCGATCTTGCAAATGCAACGCCGGTCAGGCAACGCCAGTGTCGGGCGTTACCTCTCAGAGCAGGCCATCCAGCGACAGGAAGAGGTGAGCGAGGGCAGCGGCAAGGAAGGCGGTAAGAAGAAGGCCACCTCGGATTTGGACCAGTGGCTCTCAGGGGAGCTCTACAACCTGGTAAAGGAGCAGCTCGGCGATGCCAAGCTGAAGGAGTATGCCAAGAAACTCTCTCAGACAGCGACGGACCAACTGCTGACCCAGGTCAAAGGAGTGGGTAGTGTAGACGAATTCACCAACAAGATTGTTGTTGACCAGATCGGAAAATCTCTGGCAGGGGACTTGAACAAGGCAGTTAATGAGCTGCTCAGCTCACCTGAAGGTCAAAAAGTGAAGCAGGCTATCCTCGACAAGTCGAAGAAAGACCCTGCCATGGTGGTGGGGATGATCCTGGTCGCACTAGGTGCAATGGTAGCCAGCAATGCCGAGATCCCTGAGCTTGAGAAAACACTCGATTTAGGCAAGGGTTTCAAGGCTGGGGCGAAGGTAAACCTGGGGAAATTCCAGGATATATCCCTGAAAAAGCTCCAGGCGAGCTTCAGCTATACGGGGCAGTATTTCCAGGCGAGCGTTAGCGGAGGCTACACCGGCGAGAAGGGCAAGGCCGCGTTTACCGGAAAAGCAGAAGCCAAGGCTGGAACCGAAGAAGTTGAATTTTCCAGCGCGGCTTCGATTGAGAAGGGTGGAAATCTGAAGCTCGATTTTCGCCAGGCTTTAAATCTCAAGAATTTCGGCCTGGTTGCTGGCCCTTCCTATGAAACATCAAAAGGATGGTCGGGTGTCTTGCAGCTAAAAATTGGTGATAAATACAGTTATTTAACCCCTAAAGTCGTCATTGATCAGGATGGGAAAGCCACGGTTGAGCTAGGCCATACCTTCACCAACGACATGATCACGCTGGCTACTACGCTCCAGGGAAAAGGTATCATGAGCCATAAGTTGGACTTAAAAAATCCATTCGGGGCTGAGGGTTTATCGGTCAGTGCAAACCTGGCTTACAGCCTCAATGACCTCAAAATCACCTCCGCTGGCATTGCAGGGCAGCTCAAACTATCGGAGGGAGGTAAGAACAAAGCCATCCCCGTCCTGCTGTTGAAGTTCGAAGGAAAATACCAGGCGGCTGGCCCGGACAAGCCTCAACCTGATGTGCAGGGGCAGGTGCTCCTGGAAGGGCGATTCGAGGGTTTATAGATTACCCGTTATTAAGGTAAAGGCACGATGGCAAGGCATACGAAGGTTATTGATGTGGTATCCGATAAGGTAAACAGCCGCAGACGACGGTCGATCGTCGTTGCGCCAGACCCTCAAGTCCCAAACAGGGCTGAACCGGCAGGTCTTACCTGGGATAGTAATCTCTCAGCTCACCTGGACCGGGCTGGGAAATCGCGCATGCAAGAGGCCCAACGATGCGCCCTGGCTATCAAGATCGGGCAGGTGCAGGGTAACTATCATCTGCAAAAGGCTGTTTATCGTCAAACCGAAAGTGCCAGCCAACCGTCATCGACCGTCCCTGGGTTAACCAACGGACAGGTGAGCCAGGTGCAGGCCAACCTGACCACCAATCCACAGGCAGCCGTTAACACCATAGCCAAGGCATTGGCTGATAAAGGGCAGGTTACTCTATCCTATATCGAGGGGAATACCATCGGCTATGTCGGTGACCGCTCGCGAATGCGCCCCGGACGCTACGGTGATACCTCATTGACCCCCGGTACCGGTCTGCCGCGCCCCTGCCGGGTGATCATCGGGCCGGATGCCGTAGAGAGCGTCAGCACGCTGTACTCGACCATTATGCACGAATACCAGCATGTACTCCAGTACCGCACTGGCCGAACGGGAGAGGAGGCTGCCACTGAATTAGAAGCTTATCTGTGGGAGGTGGAGAATCTCGAAAAAACCGGCATGTGGCGCAGGGTGCGCGCAATGGCTGAGTTACCCGGCCAACTCACACACTGGTGGGAAGAGTTGAGTACCAATGATGAAAGAGAGCGATACCGCACTCGCTACGAAGCCGCTCGAGAGACAATCAGGCGGTTGAATGAGCGCCGCCTGGAAGAACAGTCGCGGCAGCAGCGAGGCAGAGGTTGACATTTATTTAGTCGAAGGAACACAACCATCCGTTTTGTGGAAAATGACCGAACTTATGAAAAAAGTACAGCAGACAGCACCCAAAGTAACTCGTAAGCAGCGGAAAGCAAGTGGAGAGAACGCTCAGAGGCTTCAACCTGCTTTCGAACCAGTTGCGGCGTTGCAGCAGATAGTTGGCAACCGGGCGACGCAGCAGTTGCTATCTATTGACCGTCCTGCGAGCGCCTTCTCAGATCTTTACTCGGGTCAGGTACAGCGCAAGATTATGATGGCTGGGCCTTATGAATGGTACGGAGATCAGTTATCCGATCCATGGAATGAGTTGACAGCTAGACAACTCAGAGCATTTCGCTTGGCTAACCGTGAAGAGTTTGAAGTGAATGGGAAGCTGAAGGTCAATTTAGCTAAGCGGATTATTCAGGACATGGCAGACGCCTCGACCGGACTCAAGTTTGACAATGAGGGTGAACTCCTGACCGAAGTCAAGAAGCGCCTCGTGACCGCTTATATGATGCGCCTGTCTCAAGGCGTCATACGGGGTGGGCGCTGGGTTTATGCGTTTGGATACCCCAACCGGCCGCCTGCGTCCACGACCGGGCCCAGGGTGAACGAAGCCGCTCTTTCGTATTGGGGACCCATGCAAGGGGACAGCGAGGGAAATTACTACTTTGAGCTTTCATCTACCGGGCGCAACAATGCCTATGAAGCGTTGCTGAACCTGTTTGTGCTCCAGAACGATCCTACCAAGCGCACACTGATCCATTGTGATTACCTGACATCCGTCCTGCACATGAAATCCTTTTCAGAGGGTTTGGGTAAGGAGGAATTTAATCGAAGAGTCAAAGACGGCACCATCCCATTCGTTCTCAAGTGGAATGGGTTTACCGATATTCAAGAGAGTCTCGCCCCATCGGCCGGCGCCGTTTCATTACAGCGGGTGGATGTTGCCAGCCGCAAAGATCTGATCATTGGAGATCATGTCGTCTTCCACAACCATCCGATTTACGATGCATTGATCCAGGGTGTGGACGGCGTATGGCGGCTCGAGAATGCAGTACTGGTAGATCGGCAGGGAAACACGGACTTGTTCCAGGGGCACGGATACACCACCCCGGTGACTGAAAGCCACATGAAGCACAGCATGCTCAGGCAGATTTCTAACCATGTCAACCGGGTCAAATCGTTGATCAAGAAACTCGGCAGCCATTCCGCGAAGGTGAGAACGCAGGCACAGGCCAATCTCAGTCTTTACAAAAACGTCAAGTTAGTGGGAGGTGAATACCGGATCGTAGGGACAGCCTTTTATGGCATATCGGTCGATGAGCCGGTAAGAGCCCCTGATATCGACGAATTACCCGGCTTATATGACCCACGCGATCCCAGCCGGCTCTACCCGGTTTTAAGACCTGTGGAGTCTAAATGAAATCGTTCAATGAGTAATTACCCAGGAATCAGATTACGGATTACCGACCCATCGGGTTAGGAGGTAGAAAGAGTATGTCAAAGGAGCGAATACCAGACCAGAAGGTGATTAAACAACGTAAGCCGGAAACAAGGGAGCAGAGCAAAGACCAGCCAGGCAGCGGTGAGGCAGCTTCATCCCTAATAAATCTACAGCAGCAGGTTGGCAACCGCGCCGTACAGCGCCTGCTGGCCCAACGCAAGGGTGAGGGCCCCTATGAGCTGGACGACGAGACCGCCGGGCGCATCAACCAGGAGCGGGGCGGCGGGCAGCCCCTGGATGAAAAGGCCCAGGAGAGCCTGGGCGGGGCGATGGGCCACGATTTCAGCGGTGTGAAAGTGCACACCTCCCCGGAGGCGGCAGACCTCAACCGCCAGCTCAGCGCCAAAGCCTTCACCACCGGCAAGGACATCTTCTTCAGCGAAGGGACTTACGATCCTCACTCTTCGGGCGGTCAGGAGCTGTTGGCCCACGAGCTGACCCACGTTGCGCAGCAGGGCAGCGGCGCCGTGGGTGGAGCCAGCCGGATGACCGTCAATGCCCCGGGGGATGCCTTCGAGCAGCAGGCCGATTCTACGGCCAGGGCTGCCCTCAGCCAGGGAGCCGGCGCCGGGGTACAGCGCGCAACGCCCGAGGAAGAGGAAGAAGTCCAGACCCAGGCTGAAGAAGAGGAAGTCCAGACCCAGGCTGAAGAAGAGGAAGAAATTCAGACCGCAGCTGAAGAAGAGGAAGAAGTCCAAACGCAGGAAGTGCCTGAAGAGGAAGAACAAGCATAAATAAACGTTGAACGTTATTCGTTAAACGTCAACAGGGAAAACTATGATCGCTGATTTAGACGAAACCATCCGGCAACTGCTCATCGGCGAGATGCCCATTAAAAACGGCGAGATCGATGTCAGCTTCGACCAGCCCAAGCGCGAGTGGAGCGCCCGGCTGACCCGCCCGACGGTCAATTTCTTCCTCTACGACGTGCGTGAGAACCCGGTCCTGCGGCAGCACGGCTGGGAACAGGTCGCCAACGCTCATCCGGGCGAGAACCTGGCCCACCTCAAACGCACCCCGTTCCGGGCGGACTGTTTTTATATGCTCACCACCTGGGCCGCCGAGGCCGAAGATGAACACCGCTTGCTTTCACGTACGCTGTTGGCGCTCTTCCGCAACCCGATCCTTCAGGAAGACCGCCTGATAGGGCTGTTAAAGAAGCAGCCCTTTGAAATCCAGGCCCGCCTGGCTGCCCACGACCGGCTGACCAACCCCGCTGAGGTGTGGGCCTCGCTGGATAATGAGATACGTCCCAGTGTCTCGTATGTCGTGACCCTGGCCCTGGATCCCTGGACAGAGATCACCGGCCCGATCGTGCGCACCCTCAGACTGAAGCTTGGCCAGCCTGCCAGGCAGCCGCGTTCGCGGCGCCTGGCCTCCGAGGAAATGCACCTGGATATGGAGATGGCCTTTATCGGCGGTACGGTGCGCGCCAGCGGCCCAGATAAGCCGCCCATACCCGGGATCGAGGTAGCTATCAAGGGTACCGGCTTGTTCGACAAGACCGATGAGCTTGGCCGCTTTATCCTGGGTAGTTTGCCGGTCGGTGAATATACGCTCGTCGCCTGGCCTGTAGAGGGGAAACCCAAAGAGAAGAAGATTACCGTCCCGG
>Ga0315289_10011427_pt1 | contig 12580 bp, 13 predicted proteins | sample YL17G11_40_MG_FD_203452 | JGI IMG/M metagenome (GOLD analysis project Ga0315289, IMG submission 203452) | Sediment microbial communities from Yellowstone Lake, YNP, Wyoming, USA - YL17G11_40 | ecosystem: Environmental > Aquatic > Freshwater > Lake > Sediment | place: USA: Wyoming | collected...
CATGCCGTCAGGAAGCGCGAACCAGTAGTGAGTCCCGCGCGCACTCGCCTGCTGAGGGCACTCCGGGAATCCGTGCTCCAGCATGAACTGCTCACCGGCCGGGCCGTCCGTGTCGAGCACCAGCATATCTGGCCGCAAGATCAGTGCGATTCCGTCCGCCTCCACAGCATCGCGGAAGGCCCGCCTCACATCCGTCCAGGGCGGCTGCTCTCCCTGCAGCGCGAGCCCTTTCCAGCCGATCCGCACCCACTCGACGAGCGGCTTGCCCTTTGATTCTGTTGTGCGAAGCGTAGGGACGGGGGTAAGGCCAAGCCGGAAGTAGGAGCGGGCCCAGGAGAGCAGGCCATGGCGGCGGCCGGTCCTTCCCGCGGGGCGGCCGGCTGTGCTGTTGTGCCTGGGGTGATCCATCCGCGTGCTTCCGGGCTTGGCTCATTGCTCCGAGGTGCGTGTTCGGCGTGCCATCGTCGCAGGAGGGCAGTGGGGTCTCCATAGCAGCGGGACCCCGGCGCGCTGTCGAGATCCCACTGCTCTGACGTGTGGTTGCTACGAGCACCCGGAGGCCCTCAGGTAGCCTGCACTGAGACCCTCAGGAGGCAGCGAATGCCGGCGCGCCCGCGATGCTTGGCCGTCGTTGTATGTGCGGCCAACTGCGCGCCAAAGCCGAGGCTACTAGCCTCCGAACCGGCCACGGCGAGGCCGACCTCCGATTGCGCGACCCGCAGGACGCCCGGCTCCGGCGCGCACCCCTCAACACCGCGGATGACCGAAAGGCCGCCACTGTATTGCAGCAGCCCCTCTTGGTGAACCAGCCCCATCGTGACCACCTTCTCGCCCCGCAGGGCATTCGTCTTCCCCGCCCCAGAGCTCACCCCATCACCCGCAGCTACGACGCGCCCGATGACAGCGACCGAACGCTGAACCCATCTCCCGGCGGCCACAGCAGAAGGACCGCGGCGCTCACGCCGCGGTCCCTCGTTCTGACTGGTCCGGTTTGTCTGTGGTTGAGAGTAGTCTCGGCCGGCCACGCGTCTGGGGTCGCGCGCGGCCGGTTACGCCTCGCTGCGTATCGCTGGAGCGACGTCATCAAGGGGCGGTGGGTCTGATCCCTCGTCGCATGTCGGGTCTGCTACCGCCCCTGCGATATCAAGGTCGCCGCGCTTGGGTAACTCCACCTCGTTTACCGCGACCGAACGATACCAGGCGGCACTGGCCTCCAGTCGCTCAGCCTGCTGGATCAGTGACGCTTGCACCTCTGCTGGGGACTTCCCCAGGCATAGGTCGCAGATCAGGCCGACCTCGTGTTCCTTCCCATCCTCGTCACACGTCTCGTAGAACACAGCCACGGTGGAACCAGCCGAAAACTGCCCCATGCAGAAGATGCACGTCTCCTTGGCGAAAACGTTGTTCGCTACGATTCGCACCTGCCGTGTGAACGAATCGCGGTGCTGCCGTTCGCCGTCTGTCATCGCTGCCTCCCTTGATACTCTCGCGCGGGTGTATCCGATTGCCCCTAACGCGCAGGACCCTCGGCTAGCGAGCCAAGGGTCCCTGATGAGCGAAGCTCTTTGATGCGCGGTCCAATCGCTGGGCCGCGAGGTGTGGTCTCCTCCAAGCGAGGTCCGAACCGAGGTCGCAGGTTCGTAGCGGGTTCGCATTTAAGCACTTGCTTGTCTAGCAAGGACCCCGCTACCAACCTGCGACCCCGAGGCATTGTGGGGTCGGTCAGGAATTAGCGTCACCCATCGCCGGGCCCTCGAAATCGTCTCGGGAGTTCTGTAGGGTGCCCTGAAAGCGATCTCGACGATCCAGCGCTGGGCGCGCGTCTTCTTTTCCTCTTGGGTTCCTGCCCCCGCTACCACTGAATGCATAACGGGCTCCGGAATGCGGTAGGTCCACTGGACCTCGAGGCGTTCCGGAGCCAGTTTCATCTCTCCCACCCAGGCCCGCAGCACCTGCTTCTGCTCGGCCGGGCTGCCCTGGGCCAGCACCTGCTCGGTCTGGCGTCGGTATGCCATCGCGGTCTGTACGTCTATTTGCGGCGGATCGCCGGAGACCGCGGCTGCCGCCTGCAGCTTCTCCCGCTCCGCCAGGAGTCCCCGCAGCCGCGCGTTCGCCCAAGCCGCGTCGCCTAGCCCATCCTCAACCGCCTGGCGGATGTTGGCGAGCTTCTTCTCCACCTCGGCGAGCTGCTTGGCGGCGTGAGGATCATGCCCGCTCGACTCCTCCCAGATGCGGCGCAGTTCCTCGTTCACCTGTTTGGTCAGGCCTTTCGGGTCGGCACACACGCCCAGCAGCCCGTGCAGTCCCCCGATCACCTCCCCCTCTACCAGCTCCTTCGGCACGTACACGCCCGGGCCGCAGCCCGTCCCTTTGCGGTAGGGCTGGCTGCCGCAGACGTAGTAGGTGCCGTTGGTCGTGCGCAGGCCCGCCATGTTGCTGCCGCAGCGCTCGCACTTGAACAGCCCGCCGCTCAGGAGATACGGCGAGGTTCGGCTCCGGCTGTAGCCAGTGTCGAACCGCCTCCGACTGGACCGGTTCCGAATGGCGGCGATGGCCTGGGCCTCCTCCTCGCTGATGAGAGCCTGATGCGCATTCTCCACGATCACCCACTCGGAAGCAGGCCGGATGCTCCCGTTCTTCCGGTGCACGTTCCAGACTTCGTACCCGCAGTACTTGAGGAGAGCGTGCGGCTGCAGCAGCGAGTTCCAGGTCGAGATCCCCCAGTAGCGCTGGCGCCGCGCCGGGATGCCGTTCCCGTTGCAGAGGTCGCGCAGCTCGTCGAGGGAGCGGCCATCTACCGCCATGAGCAGGCACTCTCGCGCCCACTCGTGCACTGGACGCCCGTTGACCATGGTGTCATCCAGCACCCAGATGCTCTTGACGATGGGGCGGCCCCGCCTCTCCTCCCCTCGCACCAGCTGCACGGACTTGTAGCCGAACAGGGGTTGGCCGCCGTTCTTGTAGCACCAGCCTGTCTCCGGTTCGCGGGTCTGCACGTTCGCCCGGCAGCCCTTGCGGGTGTGGAAGGCGACCTCTCGGCTGTAGGCCTCGTTCTTGGCGAAGGTGATCGCCTCCATGTAGACCCCGGCCACGGATTCCGGGTCGATCTCTGGGTCATTGAGCGAGACCACGCGAATGCCTTGCTGGCGCAGCTCCCGGACCAGCGTCTTCGCCCTCACGCTGTCGCGGGAGAACCGCGAGAAGTCGTGCACCAGGATGGCGTTGACCCCTGGCGTACCCTTGGCCGCCGCCAGCATGCGGTGGAACTCCACCCGCTTGGCTTCCTTCTGGAAGGCGCTTGCCGCCTCGTGGAACTCCCCCAGGATCTCGATGCCGTGCTTCTCGGCGTGCTCACGGATCTCACGAAGCTGCTCGGGCATCGAGAGCCCGCGCTCCTCCTGCATGTCGGTGCTGACGCGGGCCCAGGCTAGAGCCTTCACCACGGTAGCGGGAGTAGCGACGGACGTCTGCTCGCCGCCGAGGAGTGATTCCAGGAGACGAGTTGATGCGCTCACCGTTCCATCTCCTTCGGCACCGCCACCTTCGCCAGGGCCTTCTCCACGATCTCTAGCAGGATCATCTGCTGGCTGCGCCGCTGCTTGTAGGAGAGCCAGCGCAACTTCTCGTGTAGCTCTTCCGAGACCACCAGCGTCAGCTTGGGCATTGCTCTCACCTCTGGCAGCAGTATACCATAGCCACGGATTCACGTCAATACGCATATCCGTGCTCACGGGAATCATGGTATCCATGTCGAGTAGGCCTAGGGCACCCGTTTCCGGGGGGATCAGGGGATTGCCGACCTCAGAGACGAGGGCAGGTGTCGGCCGGCTTCACGGGTGCCCAGCAGGGAGAATCGGGACGATTCCCGGATCGGAGCAAGCGACTGCGCGAGTCGCCGGCAGCCGCAACCCTAGCCCGGGGTGGCAGCTGCAATGGCGCGGACGTGGGCCAGTCGGTAGCTGCTGGCCAGGCTCCTATCGGCACCCCGGGGCAACACGTCGCTCACCCCTCCTGACATACTATCCCCACGAGCAAGCAGCCTGATTCTTGCTGCTTCTTCCCGTGGCCGCCAGACGACCTCCCCACCTGCCCGATCCCTCAACACCAGCTGTAGTCCGAACTCCTGCCCGGACCTGGGCTCTGGTATCTCGCACGCGCGCCAGGGGACTGTGACATAGCAGGAGGACGTATCTGCCCCTGTGCGCGCCCCCAGAGCCGGCCTCCGCTCCCTCCAGTCGGGCGGCCGCAGGTACTCGACAGTGCTACGCTGAGGATCGGCCTCGACCTGCCGGTCCAACTCCTGCATAAGACCCGGCCCTTCGGCGCTCGCGCGGCCCATAGCCCTTGGCATCAGCAGACGGAGATGTAGGGAGCTGAGCTTGCGCAAGTAGGTTTCCCCCGCGCCCTGCACCCTGAGCAGCAACTGCAACCCCAGCCGGTTCCAGCCCAGACGCACCTCCAACCGGAACCGGTCAGAGCGCGTAGCGAGACGGCGGTTCAGGTGACTTTCGGCCGAAATCACATCGCAGGGCCGGTTCCCGCTCAGAGCAGCCTGGGCGTAGGAGCTCGCATCGTCCCCCGATTGCGCACATCCATAGGTCGCGCTCTGGTGCCAGTGCCCCTTCGTCACCCAGGGCAGAGCGGACAGCACTCTCGGCCGGCTTTGCAGCTGAGAGCAGACCCAGACTGCCAGCTCCACGAGGTGACGGTTCAGATGGCACTCTGCAGGATCAGGGCGGTCGAAACTACCGTGGCTCAAGTACGACTGGTGTGCACAGGGGCCTCCACAGAGGTAGCGCGCCCAGCATCGCCGACAAGGCTCGCGACGAGAGACATGGCTCAGGTCCGCTATCTCCTGGACCCGGGCCTCGTCAACCCCTTCCCAGACTGACCCTACCCTCGCCTCAGGGATGCCAGCGAGAGCTTGGCAGCCGTAGAGCTGGCCGTCGGTGTCCACCACTAGCTGCTCTACCCAAGCGCCGCAACGGTAGGGTACGATTCCTTGCTCCCTTACCCTCACCAGGAAACGCGCGAAGTAATCCGTTGTGCCATAGCACGTCATCGCCAGTAAGTGCTTCAGCAACTGCCGATCCGGGAGAGCCAGCAGGCGCTGCGCGAATCGCTCATAGCCCGCGCAGATCGCCTCCAGATTCTGGCCGATGGCGTAGGGCTGGTCAGGCCGAGCGCGTACGGGCTTCACTGCCACCTGGGGGAACCCAAGCCTGAAGAGATGGAAGTAGACCCGCGATACGTCAGGGTAGTTCGCAGTGAGAGTGGCGATCACACAGGGATCACCGCCACGGGCCCGTACCGCCTCCAGACCTCGTTTGGCAGCGGCATAGGTCCCACGCCCGTCGGGCTGTACCCTCATCGCGTCGTGGGCCAGAGGCGGACCGTCGAAGCTAACGCTGCCCACGGTCAGATCGGCCAGCTGTTCGAGGATCTCGGGCCGATCCAGAGCTACCAGATTGGTCGTCCCGATGCCAGCCACGAACCTGACACCACAGGCGCGTCCACATTCCTCCAGTAATGCGATGAACCTGCGATAGGTGGGAAGGCAGGTGGTGATCTCGCCAACTGACCCCAACCACAGCTGGCAGGTTGTGCGACCTCTCGCAGTGTGGGTGGCCATGAAGCGGGCCGTCGCCTCCATCACCTCCGGGGACATCTCGAGGGAGCTCGAGCTCTCAGAGAAGCAGTAGCGACACCGGAGGTTGCAGCGGCGGGAGATGATGGGGGCTACCGAGTACTGCCGCAGTGGGTCAAGGGGTGGTATACGGAGGGCGAAGTCCCCAAAGTGGCCCTGGGCCTGCAGATACTCCAGGTCGCCGAGGGCGGATACTAGATCCAAGCGCTCGTCGGTATCTAACGCAAGTGCGTCAGGTCCCTTGCCGGAGAGCAGGACCCGCGCCGCCAGCTCGCCTGCTTCGTCCAACTCGAAGCTGGTGCGCGTAGCCGGGGCGACAAGGAAGGCCTGTCCCTTGCGCGTAAACAGGTGGGCCGAGAACGCTTCGGTCCGTCTTGGCACAGCGGTAGACACCCCGGTCACCCTCTTGGTGAGACAGACTCTGGCGGGTCAGGGAACCGGCAGCCGCAGCGCGGTCTGCCCGGCCTCGATCTGCCCGCGCAGCAGGCCCAGGTATGACTTGACCACTTGTGGTGTCTGACCACACACGCCGTGGGCGGGGCTGCCCCGCTGCAGCCAGGCAGCATAGCCGCATCCCCCGCCACAGAAGGTGGCGATGGCGCAGTCCTGGCACTCTGGCAGCGCCAACACACTGCGATGCCGCCACGGCTTGAGCCGCCGGCCCCACAGCCTGAATCGGGGGCTATAGGTGCCGACCGCATGGCGGCGGCTCCCCGCCGACTCGGGGCATATGTAGATCAGACCATCTGGCCCAAAGGCGAACACGTCTCCGCGGTCAGCCTCGCAATAGTGGAAGCGCGGCAGGGCGGCGGGCTGGGCTTCTCCACCGACCACTGAGAGCAGGTGGTGCAGCACCCGGAAGAGCTGGAAGTCCAGCGTCTGCTTGAGTTCCGGCCGGCGGTGCCACAGCTCCAGCACCGGCTCCACCAACTCGTCTTCGCGCATCAGATGGGGGTAGGAGGTCTTGCCGGAGTGGTCGGTCACGGGCGCAAGTTGGCAGCGGAAGCCGGTGCGCCCCAGCCATCCGCGCTCCTGCAGCAAGCTCACCAGATCCTCCAGCGAACCCAGATTCTGGGAGTCCAGGTTGACCCGCAGGTTGACCTCGATCTCCAACGCCAAGCAAAGGTCGACCGCTCGTACCACTTGCTCGAAAGAGCCCCCTCCGTTGGCCGCTCTCCGCCGAGCGTCATGGACTGGCTGAAGGCCGTCCAAGGTGATCTGGCACCCCCTGACTGTGCCGGAGTGGCGTGCGAAGACGGGGGCGAACCGCTCCAGCCAAGTGCCGTTGGTCACCACCTGCACCGCGAATCCGGCCGCGTCGGCGCGGGCCACGAGGTCAGCCACCACAGGCTGGGTCGTCGGAAGCAGGGGCTCCCCGCCGAAGAGCACGACTTGGCACATCCTCCCGGATTGGGGCGCCGCCAGTTGGTCGATCGCGGAGAAGAGATCCGCCGCCTGGTCACCACTCATCACCTCCGGCCGGCGTCGCAGAGCGGCGTCCTCGAAGCAGTAGGTGCATGACAGGTTGCAGGCGTAAGTGGGGAGGACAACGAACTGAAGCGGTCGAGCCCGAGCCAGTTCCTGATACGCGTCGAAGACCCGGCGGAGGGCGGCCCGTTCTTCCCCCTGAGAGGAGAACAGGTAACCACGCTCGAGCAGAGCCTGGCGGTGACCTGCCTCCAGAACGGCCCGCCCTCCCAGGCCGAGCTGCAGCAGCTGCCCCCTCACGTCTTCATCGACTAGATCGACCGCTCCCGATAGGGCGTTTACTAGCAGACTTGAGCGCGGTGTCAACCGGTGCAAACTGGCCAGCCGAGTCAGGTACACTCATCCTTCCCGCAAGCTCGGCTGAGGCTAGCAGAAGACCCAGCAGCACAGGTTGCACATCCACCAGCAGCAGGCGGGACCGGGGCCATCTGGTCCCAGCCCAGCGGCCCCCAGCTGCAAGTTGTTGGTCCAGAGCGAACCGGTCGGGTTCAGCGCCGCCATAGCCCATCACCTCGCATGTGTATAGCTCTGTATATGTTAGAGCATCATAATCTAGCAGGCGAGGCCGGCCTTGTCAAGCGGCTTTCTGCCTGTGACTGCTGACGCTCCGCGGGCCGCGTTCGCGCCATACCGCGTGTGGGGACCTGATCGCCGCGGAACGTCTTAGGTGTTGCGCCCGCGCCGGTAACCTTACACCGGTCCCGAATAGGGCCAACGGCGATTCTCCGTTTGCGGGGAGACCAAGGGGTGGCTTGTGCCCCGGGCGGGGCTATGGCATCGGCAAGGCGATGTGAGGCTGAGCTAGCATGAAGAGTGCCAGCAGGGGGTAACACAGGAAGGCACGAGGACTGCGTGTGGGCCAAGGATCGGACGAAACGGCCTCAAGCGCGTCGAGGCGCGCCACCAACTGCCGGCTATCGCGTCCCTGGCGCCAGGCGGCTAGAGGCCCGATCGAGACCACCGGTAGCCGGTTGGCGAAGGCAGCGGTCTCCACCAGGCCCGATGCGACTGCTCCGCCATCGCCAAGGAGCCGGGCCCCAAGCTCGTCGCAAGCTCTCTCCTGCTCCGCGACGAGCTGCTCATACCAGATCCATGCCAGGGGATTCCAGACCAGCAGATCCCGCAGGATCGCGGCGAACCAGCGCCCCAGATAGTCGAAGCGTCCAACGTGGGCCAGCTCGTGGGCCAGGATACCCCGCAGCTCGCGCGGACCCAGCTGCTCAACGAGTTCGGCGGCCACCACGACCACGGGACGCAGTAGACCCATGGTGAACGCGGGGCAGGGCGCCCGTCGGATCACCATCAGCGACGGCCGGGGCAGCAAGCCGACGTGCCTCCGAATCTTGGATACGAGGGCCGCGAACTGCTCGAACGCCTCAGGGACATCATCGGCGCCCACGCGCCGACTCTCGTACACGCGCCGGTAGAGCGGCGCAAGACGGAGCCACCGGTAGCACAAGAGCGCTGCTCCCACCGCGAGCAGCACGATGAACACGCGTCCGGCAAGCGGCGAGTTCGCCGGCACGACCGCGAGCCGACTAGGCTCAAAGGCTATCCGGTCTGGCACCAGGCTTGGCAGAGTAAACCCATAGTAGGCCCGCGCCGGATGGTGGGAGAGGAGGTAGGGTACCTTCTCCCCTACCCACAGCGCCAGCACCACCTTCGCCAGCGCTACCTGCAGGAAGAGCACGCGATCCGCCGGACGCCGCACCCGGCCCGGACCGAAGAGCAGTGCCAGAGCCGCCCCGAGCACGGCCGACGCCAGAAGGGCCGGTATCAGGTGTTGGCCCGCGACCGCGATGAGCAGGCGCTCAGGGCGCACCTCACCTCTCCTTGCCCTTCTTGGCGATAGCTCGCACTCTTCGCCTCAGAGCCGCCAGTTCCGGCGCCCCTACATCCGGGTCGATCCTGAGCAGTCGGCAGACCACCCGATCAAGCTCTCCCCCCATGTGCTGCAGGACATTGGAGACCACCTCGGCGGTTAGCTCCTCGAAGTCCACTAGGGGACGATACAGGAAGGTCAGCCCGCGCTTGCTGCGCTCCAGGATGCCCTTTCGCACCAGGCGGTTCATGCAGTTGAGGATACTCTGGTAGGCGAAGTAGCCCTCGCGGCCCAGCGCGTCGCACACCTGCCGCACGGTGGCGGGGGCGGCGAGCCGGGCCAAGACTCTGAGCACCTGCGCCTCTAGAGGCCCCATGCCTTTCTCGATGCCGACGATGTTGGGCCGTCCCCTTCTCGCTCGAGGCTCACTCATGGCATACCCCTCGGTGCCCCGCAGGGCATTGGCTAACACTCGCGAGTATACTAGTTCTCTGAGAGCCAGCGGTCAAGCTGGGCGCGATCGCGGGGAAGACCTGCACACGCCGCCACCGCAAAGGGAAGGAGGCCGTCACCTTAGAGGGGGGTTCGGCGAACGGCCTCCCGGCTGCTGCTGCAGCCATTCCGGGTACTTGCACGGGGATGACGAGGTTCCTTCTCCGGAATGTCGCCGTGTCGGACGAGCGCACCACTAGCCGTAGTCCCCCGCATCGTGGCCAGAGCTCCGCACCCCGAGAAGCGGGGCGCCGCGCAGGATTGGCCATGGAGCCTCCGAGCGCTCCGTCTGGCCGGCGTCACCGCAGACCTCCGTGCCTACGCGCCGCCCGGAGGCGTCTTGCCGCCAGCTGCTTGCCGTGGTCCATAAGACTCGACATTGCTACCTCGCAGACCTCCTGGCGCGGCCCCGACCAAACATGGGACAGCCCGAGTCTGGCGCTGCGCCCCCACGAGAGCGGCCAGGGCGGGCGCGGTGCAGCGCGCCCACCGAGAGGCGAGGCGGCGTGGGGAATCCGCGGTCGACGCAGGGGACTTCGCCCGACCAGAGAAGGCATGGCCTGGGCAGGGAACTCCGGCCCGGATATGGCGCGGGTTACCGCAGCGCCCCAGCTCGTCGCCGACCGGGCCGGAGTCGTTGTCTTCGCCCTCCGCCACCGCCTATGTGCCGCAGAGTGCCTGGCTGCGGCGGAAGGTCTACCGCACACGAAGCGGCCCGAACCATCTATCGGCTCGCGGGCCATGGCCTTGGGACTGCGCCGCAGGTCAGGCCCCCCGCGGGCACCAGCCGGAGGCCGCACTGCATCTCTAGGTCTCACATTTCACGAATCTCGTCAGTTTGGGGACTCGGGCCTTTTGGTGAACACTCGACAGACTCCCCCGGGGGCGGCCCGCTGATAGCCCTCAGTGGGGGAAGGTGACCGTGCTATGCGAGCAGGGCACGATGCTACTCCCACAGAGCGGGCCGCCCCCATGGGCCAGACCTCAACAAGCTCTCGCTCAGGTTACTGCGCACCAGACCCGCGGCGTCCGAGCTGGCATCCGCTTCCGGGGCCGCGCATGGGCCGGACCCATGCATCTCGGCTACCCTTGTCACGAACATGGCCGCGTGCTCCTGCCACCCCCACGGCAACATTCGACGCAGCACCGAGGGATAGCCGCGGCGGGAAGCGCGCCACTCGCCCCGACCATGAGCCAACTCATGCCCCAACGACAGTAGCGTATACACCCTAGGTAAGAGATGGTACCAGCTTCGTTACCTTCCGTCAAGGGTAACCGTCAGGCCCGAGGAAACTCGCATCTCGCTAGGGTAGACTGAGGCCGCCGGCATGCCGAGGTGGCAGTCTGTTGCCCAGAGCCAAGAGAGGCTCACGGTTACCCACTTTCTCTGGTGTCTTGGAGGGGGATAGGTAGGTCGGGGAAGGCATCGAAGAGCGATTGAAGCAGGAGGGCGTTGAGCCACTCGAAGGCCAGCGTGAGCCAGGAGAGCTTGCCCCGAATACGCACCTGTGACTCCCAGTTGGGTGGGAGCGGCGCACAGAGTGCAAGCCACCAGAAGGCCAGGGAGAGGGCGAAGCAGAAGACGCAGATGCGAGCGCCGGTCTGCAGTCGACACAGTTCCAGATCGAAGTGCTCCTTGCCATCCTTGAAGAAGGCCTCGATACGCATGCGCAGCCCATAGAGCCGCAGGATCTCCTTTGGATCGTCCAGGGAAGAGGCAATCAGCCAGGGCTCGGTGCAATCGTTGCGCCAGACCACCAGCAGGTTGAGGTGGGCTTGCTTGGGGCCGTAGCGCACCCCTGGCCAGAAGTGCCGACATCCGGGCTTCATCTCCAGTTGGGAGAGCAACGCCTTGAGGCCAGGCCACTGGACATAGACCTTCGCCGACACTCGCACTACGAAGTGGACCTTGGCCCCCTTGAGCCAGCGGAAGAAGTGAGAGGCAGCAAAAGCCCGATCCGCCACCACCACCATGCGCCCGCCGTCTTCTCCCAGTCCCTGAGAGAGCCGCCAGATCAGCCCCTCTCGCAGCGCCCAGAGGCTGCGCGTGATGAGCGAGGGGGAGAAGGCTAAGCAGGCGATGGGCAGGGCGCGCCCCTGGTAAGGCACGGCTGCCGACAGCACCGTGGCATGATCCCGCAGGCCGGTGTCATCCAGCAGCATGGGCAGCCATCCCGTGGGGTGTAGCTGGGCGGCCCGCTGGGCAAGCGCATCCCATCCGGGCAGCAGCTTCAGGCGCGGGTTATCCATGAACCGGGCCAATCGCTTCAGCCGGTAGCGCACATGACAGGTGGCGGGCAGCGCCCGCGCCAGTGCCGAGAGGGTGCAGCGGCGCCGGATCACCAATGCCCTCACACACAACGCCAGCACCTTGTGCTGGCTTCTGCGCCAGGAAGGAACGATGGCGGCGACGAACTGCTGGAACTGTTGCTGGGACATGGGCTGCTCTCCGCGAGTTCAACGGGATTGCACTTGTCGAACTTCGCGAATTGAGCAGCCCTCCCTCTTTCGACCCTCGGAAACTGGGTAACCGTGAGCAAGAGAGGGTATTGACACCTGACCCGGGTGCGATAGCATAGATCCCGCAACTGCATGCCGCTTGCCGGCGTCGCGAAGATGAGGCGGGCACTTCTGATGCTCACGCTCCAGGGCGTGGCCGTCGGAGGTGCCCGCCTTTGGTCTTGAGGAGACGACTTCGCCCGAGGCGCACAAGTGGCGATCAAGATCGACAACTCGACCGTCTCTGACCGCCCATGGGGTCACGTGCGCAAGACCGTCCCGGCGCGGCGGCTCCAAGAGCCAGGCAGCCAGGCCGCGACAGCGCGGTGCTGCCAGCATCACAGGCTGCACAGGTGCGCGAACGGCACTTCATCGAGCGCGCGTTTCGTGGTATACTCTCGCTGGACAACCAAGGCCCCTGGCCCATAGTGGTGGGGGAAGAGCCGACGGTATACAGCCGGCGTCTGAGCTGAGGTAGGGTCTAGCTAACCCGAGCCTGAGCCCAGGGGCCGGTCTGTCTGTGGCCGAGGTGAAGGGCGTGGACCAGGCATCAGGACGCGTCGTTGTTGGCATCAGAGCCGAGCCGCGTGAGATCGCGGCGCTTCATCCCCATCCGCTCAACTACCGCCGCC
>Ga0315289_10011429_pt1 | contig 12579 bp, 11 predicted proteins | sample YL17G11_40_MG_FD_203452 | JGI IMG/M metagenome (GOLD analysis project Ga0315289, IMG submission 203452) | Sediment microbial communities from Yellowstone Lake, YNP, Wyoming, USA - YL17G11_40 | ecosystem: Environmental > Aquatic > Freshwater > Lake > Sediment | place: USA: Wyoming | collected...
AGGGTTCGTGTGCTCTTCTACCGCCTGTGCCCGTGCCTCTCCCTCGAAGGCTGGTGCATCTGACAAGGGCAGGCGACCTGACTCCCCCGATACATCGGGGTCACAGTTGCGGGACAGCGCCGGCCTCTCACCGGCTTCGCTTTTAACCCCGGCCTCCGCCTGAGGCGGAGACCACGCAGGGCACCCTTGCCAACGACTATTCGAATGCTAAAGTACAGGAAAGCACCTGGACTATAGCAGGCGCCCCCTCGCCTGTCAAGAAGCCGAATGACCATTTGACACTGTCGCCAGATCGAATACCATACCTGGAGAGCAGCATTCAACAGAAGGCAAGGTGGCAGAAAAATGGAGCTAGGACTGACGGGAAAGGTAGCGATAGTGGGCGGCTCCAGCCGCGGCATCGGCAAGGCCATCGCTCTGGCCCTGGCCCAGGAGGGGTGCGATGTCGCCATATGCGCCCGCGGCGAGGAGGCCCTCAAGGCCACCGCCGAGGAGATCCGCTCGCAGACGGGGGCCCGCGTCCTGCCGCTGGTCTGCGACATGTCCAGCTACGCCGACATCCAGGGCCTGGTGCGCCAGACGGCGGAGACCTTCGGCCGCATCGACATCGTGGTGAACAACGCCGGCGGCCCTCCCCTGGGCACCTTCGATGACTTCTCCGAGGAGGAGTGGCAGAAGGCCGTCGATCAGAACTTCCTCAGCGCCGTGCGCACCATCCGCGAGGCCCTGCCCTACCTGCGGCAACAAGGCGGGCGGATCGTCAACATCACCTCGGTGGCCGTCAAGCAGCCTGTCGACCGCCTCATCCTGTCCAACGCCGTCCGCTTGGGGGTTGTGGGCATGGCCAAGACCCTATCGCGAGAGCTGGCCAAGGACGGCATCACTGTGAACAATGTCTGCCCGGGCAACATCGCCACCCAGCGGCTCCTGTCCATCTTCGAGGCGCGCGCCCAAAGGGAGGGCCGCCCCTTTCAGGAGGTACTCCAGGAGGAGCAGAGCAGGACGCCCACCGGCTTCCTGGGCGAGCCCGCGGACGTCGCTGCCCTCGTCGTCTTCCTGGCCTCCGAGAAGGCTCGTTACATCAGCGGCGCCACCATCCAGGTGGATGGCGCCAGCACCACCGCCGTCTTCTAGCGACCAGCCCTCTACGGCCTGCTCCCCCAAACGGGATTCGACTGGTCGAGCCAGGCATTGGCCATCAGGAAGGAGTTCCCGAAGAAGGGCGTGGGCCGGAAGTTGCGGTAGTAGGGCCAGGCCACCCATAGCCAGATAGCGGCGACGAAGTCCAGACGAGCAAGAGTGTTGTCCAGTAGGTAGTTCTGGATCTCGTAGCCCAGCCGCTGTCGCTCCGCGAAGTTGAACTCCTCCCTTTGAGCCTCCAGCATCCCGTCCAGGGTGGGGTCTGACAGGCCAAAGCTGTTCTTGGACCCATCGGTGTGGAAGTAAGGATAGAGCCAGTCGTCCAGGTCGATCCAGCCGTTATCATAGGCGAAGACAAAGGGGGCATCGCCCTGGTCCATCCCCGTCGATATCTGGGGGTAGGTCCACTGCTCGTATTCGACCTTGGCCCCCAGAACCTGCTCCAACTGTCGCTTATACTGGGGGGCGAACTGAGGGATGTAGGGCGGCTGGTTTGCGAAGATGACCTTCAGGTCGGGACTTCCCACCGCTTCGTAGAGCCGACGGGCCTCCTGCTCGTCCTGCTGCCGCTCCTCTTTGCTCAGCCTATAGCCGGGCTTCTTGAGCAGCTCCTCCTGCGGCAGCGCCCACTGCGTGAGGATCGACCCCACCGGCCCCTGCATCTTGCCGTAGCCCTGCCAGAAAGCATCCAGCATCTGCTGACGGTCAGTGGCCAGGTGGATGGCTCGCCGCAGCCTGATGTCATTGTAGGGCGGCTGGTCCACGATGAAGGAAACCGTCACCCAGGCCGCAAATCCCATATCGACGCTGATCAGGCTCGGATCGTCCGCGCGAAGGTTGAGCACCCACTGGGGATTGTTCACCTGAAAGGCGGCATCCAGCTTCTTGGTACGAAAGGCAGCCTCAACCGAGACATCGTCGAAGAGGAAAAAGGACTTGTAGCCGTCGATGTAGGGCCTTTTCAGCTCCGGCTCGCCCCAGCCGAACCAGTCGGGGTTCCTCACAAAGGACGACTCGACCAGCGGCCTCAGCTTGTCCCACATGAAGGGGCCGGTGCCCAGCATCGCCGCCGGCCGGTTCATCTCGTCGTTGGCGTCCACCAGCTCCTTGGCCACGATGAAGGCGTTGCTATCAGCCAGGAAGTGGATGAAGGGCGCCGTGGGCCGCTTGGTGCGGATCTCGAGGGTGAGCGGGTCCACCACCTTCATGCTGTCGATGGTCTGATACTGATCGGCGCGGCGGAAGAGGACCCGGCGAGGGCTCGCCTCGTTCATCTGGCGCTCGAAGCTGTACTTCACATCCTCCGCCGTAAGCTCGCGGCCGCCCAGCGCTTTCTCCTCGGCGGTGGGCGAGCGGCCCAGCACGGCGCTCGGTTGTTGAAAGCGCACCCCCGGCCTCAGACGGATGATGTAGGTGAGCGGGTCGGGCATCTCCGGCATCGCCTGGGCCAGGTCGGGAACGATGACCCCCCGTTCGATGTCCTCGTACCTCAAAACCTTACTAAAAACCGCAGAATGAGAGCTGTAGACCGGCCCGAATTCGGTCTGGTGGGGATCCAGGGTGTCGGACACGAAGGCCTCGTAGCCCGGCAAGTGGAGGGTGCCTCCGCGGTAGGCCGCCGGCTCGTAGACGTAGGGCGTGGGAGTGGCGGCAACGGTTGGACTGACCGGGGCCGTCGGCGTGGCTTCCTTTTCCTCCTCCGCGCAGCCCACCACAGCCGCCGCCGCGAGGCCAGCGCCGCCCAGAGCAGCCGCTCGCAATATCCGCCGTCGCGACAACCGCCGAGCCCAGAAGCGCTGCCAGTAGTCCGAGTCAGCCATAGTCACACCTCCCTTGCCTTATCCAAGAGCCCTTCTAGGTGAGGCGGATGCGCGGGTCGAGGATATCGCGCAGGGCATCCCCCGCCAGGTTGAAGCCCATCACTGTCAGGGTTATCGCTGCACCGCCAGCCAGCATGGTCGAGGGCTGACTAGTCATGTACCGCCGCCCTTCGTCCAGCATCATGCCCCAGGATGGCGGCTCGATAGGCGCCAGGCCCAGGAATGCCAGCGCGGCCTCGGCCAGGATAACGCTGGCAATGCCGATCGAGAAGATGACAATTATCGGCGCCGCCACGTTGGGCAGGATGTGCACCGCCATCAGGCGGAAGGGTGAGCAGCCGATGGCTCTGGCTGCCTCCACGTGCGGATCCTCTCGGGCCGAGAGGACGGCGCTGCGCACGATGCGCTGCGCGCTGGTGATGACCACAAAGCCCAAGCCCAGGCTCAGCGTAACCAGATTGAGCTGGGTGAGGCTCACCAGCAGCAGCAGGATGAACATGGCCGGAAAGGCCTGGATGGAGTCCATGATCCGCTGGACGAACATGTCGAACCAGCCGCGGTAGTAGGCGGAGACGATGCCGATGGTTGTGCCGAAGATGATGGCGAAGAGCATGGCGCCCAGCCCTACTCCCAGGGAGCGCCGCGCGCCCCAGACCACCCGCGCGTAGTTGTCACGACCGAGCTGGTCAGTGCCAAACCAGTGCCTCAGACTGGGGCCCGATCGGCTATCCAGCTTCTCCGCCGGCTCCACTGAGCCGGGCAGATAGTTAGGGTTGGCAACCCGAAAGGCCTCCTCGGCGTCATAGCGGCAGAGCCAGGGCGCGCCAGCGGCGGCCGCTGCCATCAGCAATACCACTGCCACCCCGAAAGCACCCAAAGGCTTGCGCCGTATGAAGCGACCGATGAGGAAAAGCCAGCCCGGCTGCCGCGGCAGAGCAAGCTCTTCCGCCGCGGCGAGGACCTCCACGCCGACCTTTTCTTGTCCCGCCAGCACGGGACGCCTCCTTCCAGCAGGCCACTAAGCGTAGCGAATCCGGGGGTCCAGCCAGGCGTAGGCCATGTCCACCAGCAGGTTGACAAACACCAGACCTGCGGCCACCACAAGCACTACCCCCTGGACTACCGGATAGTCGTACTGCTGAATGGCATTGACCACATAGAAGCCAATGCCCGGCAGCTGAAAGAGGCTCTCCAGGACCACATTGCTGCTGACGACGGTGGCAAGGAGGAGGGAGATAACAGTAAGAACAGGAATAAGAGCATTCTTGAGGGCGTGCCTTAGAACTACCACTCGCTCCCGCAGCCCCTTTGACCAAGCCGTGCGTATGTAGTCCTGACGGAGCACCTCCAGCATCTGCGATCGCAAGAAACGCATGATAATAGCACCGATGGCCAGCCCCCCCGCTACGGCTGGGAGAAACATCGCCTGCATGTTCAAAAGGGGGTCATCAAAAAAGCCTTTGTAGTTGGTAATGGGCGGACTCCAGTGAGCCCAGCGGGCCAAAGAGTAAAGGAGCAGTACGCCCACAAAGAAGGAGGGCACGGCCAGCCAGAAGATGGCGAACAAGCGCAGAATGTAGTCCAGCCAGGTGTCCTGGCGAATGGCCGAGATAATGCCTATGGGCACAGCTACCATTACGGCTATTGTGACCTGGAGGATCGCCAGCTCGACGGAGGTAGCCAATCGGTCCTTCAGCTCCAGCATGACCGGTTGCCTGCTGACGAAGGAGTCGCCCAGATCGCCCCGAAAGAGGCCGCTCACGAACCCCCAGTACTGGTTGAGCACGGGCTTATCCAGGCCCAGATCGTGGCGGCGGATGTCTATCGCCTCTTGCAGCGAATGGCCCGGGATCTGAGACGCTGCCTGTTGCACAACGAAATCGCCTGGCGTCACCCGCAGGGCAAGGAAGACTAGGGTGATGACCATGAAGATCACCAGGACGTTGAGAAAAGCGCGACGGGCGATGTACTGCTGCACGACTGGCTCGGCTCTCTAGCGCCTGGGAGCAACTCCTGCTAACATGTTATCAGCGCAGTGAAGGTATCACCCGCCTTTCGCTCAGTCAAGGGTCAGGCCATGGGCGGGCAAAGGCCGGCAACAAGCGCTTGCTCCCACCCGTCTTGACAGGTTTTCGTTATTGCTATAATATGTGATTGAAGTCACGATCGCCCGCGCCGAATCCCTTAAGTAAGGGAACGGGGGACCAAAAACTCAGGGGTGAATCTCTCGCTGCGGCGAGGGTAGGGTTAGCCTTTCAACCCGAATCCGTCAATTAACCTCGGAGGCGCATGGAAGGCCTTGCCGGCGGTTACTGGGAAAAGGCCTTTTTATATGCCGCCCGAGGCCCTGCTTGGCCAGGCAGGAACGAGCCTCTGGGCGACCCGGCCAAGGGAAGGGGGTTCGAAGTAGCGATGCAAGCGGCTCCGCCCAGAGTTTGTCCCCGCTGCCGTGGTTCCATGATCATGGAAGAGGACTGGTACGGATCGTACAGTTCTTGCCTTTGCTGCGGCTACGTCCATGAGTTTGGTGCCATGGCTGTCGAAGAGCTCCAAGCCGAGGAAGGGGCACCTCACCGTCAGCGTCGACGGCAGCCATCTCACGGCAAGCTGCGACTGTAGACCCAAACCCGCCCATCGGCGGGCACGCCGCACTCACAAGGAGGGTTGCCAAAGCGTGGCAGCCCTCCTTTCTTATCCTTATCCAAGGCGCTCTCCAGCAGTAGAAATCAAGCCCCAGGGCGCTTGACTTCGGCCAAAGCCGGAGAATATATTTAGCACAAGGCTAAGTATTTCCAGCGGGGGTAAGTGGCGATGCCTGCCCAGGATAGTAACCAAAAAGAGCGCATCCTCTCTCTGGCCGAGGACATGTTCAAGGCGGGCCGCAGCCAGGTGCCCCGCGATTGGCACCGCGTCGACCTGACCATGCCCCAACTCAAGGTGCTCTTCTCCCTCTTTGTCGATGGGCCGCTTCCCTGCAGCAGCCTGGCCGAGGCGGTGGGCGTCTCCCTGCCCACCATCAACGGTGTGCTTGAGCGACTGAAGGAGCGGGACATCATCGTCCGCAGCCCTGACCCCCGCGATCGCCGCCGCATCCTCAACGGCCTGACCGCCCGCGGCCACCGCCTCATCGAAGGGCTGTGGACCTCGCACCAGGACTGGATGGCCGAGCTCCTCGACCGCATGGACAGCAGCGACCTGGAGACCATCGAGCAGGCCCTGACCATCATCATGACGGCCCTCAGCCGCCAAGAGGAGTACGCATGGACTGGATAACCGGCATCACCCGTTTGGCCCTGGGCAGGCCGGCAGTTGTCTTCCTGGTCACCCTTCTGGTGATCGTGGCGGGCGTCTTCGCCGTATTTCGCCTCAAGACCGAGCTCTTTCCTGACATCGATTTCCCGGTGGTCACCGTGGCCACCAGCTACCCCGGCGCCAGCCCCGACGCCGTCCTCGAGGACGTGACCATACCAGTGGAGAATGCCGTCGCCAGCGTCAGCGAGCTCAAGGAGCTCCGCTCCATCTCCACTGAGAACCTGTCCGTGGTCACCACCCAGTTTGACTACGGCACCGACATGGACAAGGTGGAGCAAGAGATCGCGGCCAAGGTCGATGGTCTTGTCTTGCCCACCGGCGCCAACCAGCCCACGGTCGGCCGCATCGACTTGGCCGATTTCCCCATCATCTACTTCAGCGTCTTCGGCGAGCGGGAGGTCTCCGAGCTGGAGACCATCGCCCGCAGTGATGTACTGCCCGCCCTGGAGCAAGTGGACGGTGTGGCCCAAGTCGCCATCTCGGGGGCAGCCGCCCAGCAGGCCTGGGTCACCCTCGACCCCCAAAAGCTCGCCCAGTACGGCCTTACCACCCAGCAGGTTGTGAAGGCCCTTCAGGAGAACAACGTCTCCAGCCCCAGCGGCGTCATCTTCGATAGCCAGGGGCGGGTCCTGCCGGTGCGCACCACCTCTCGCTACACATCCTTGGCGGACATCAGCAACCTGGCGGTGACCAGCTCCGAGGGAGCATCGCCCGTCCTGCTGGGGGACATCGGCCAGGTACAGATGGCCACCGACCCGTTCGCCAGCATCACCCGCACCAATGGCCATCCCAGCCTGGGCATCACCGTAATAAAAGACACCGATGCCAACACTGTGGAGGTAGCCAACAACGTTCAGGACAAGGTCAGCCAGATCAGGGAACGCCTGCCCGCCGACGTGAAGATTGTCACCCACTTCGATCAGTCGGACTTCATCGAGGAGTCCATCGCCTCCCTGCTGCGAGAGGGAGCCCTGGGCTTCCTCTTCGCCGTCATCGTCATCTACGTCTTCCTCACCGGAATCCGCACCACCCTGGTGACCGCCGTCTCCATCCCCCTCAGCATCATCATCGCCCTCATCGTTCTGGCCTGGCAGGGCATCACCCTGAACATGATCACCATGGCCGGCCTGACGGTGGCCATCGGCCGCGTGGTGGACGATAGCATCGTCGTCCTGGAGAACATCTACCGCCATGCCCGCCAGGGCGAGAAGCTATCGGAGGCGGCCTACACCGCCACCCGCGAAGTGGGTACTGCCGTCTTCGCTTCCACTCTGACCACGGTGGCCGTCTTCCTGCCGCTGGCTCTGGCAGGAGGGCTGGTGGGCGAGATGTTTTTCTCCTTCGCCCTCACCATTACCATCGCCCTACTGGCTTCCCTGGCGGTGGCCCTGACGATAGTGCCCACCCTGGCCCGCTACCTCTTGAAGGTGGCACCCGCAGAAGGCGGCCGACCGCACTGGCGGCGATGGCTGTTTCGCTTCGGTCCCAGGCAGCCCCGCCCGTCGCCTGGCGAGGGCGACGAGGAGACCTGGCTCCAGCGCATCTACACCCCCGTCCTCCGTTGGGCCCTGGCTCACCGCCTGGCCACCCTGACGGCCGGCCTCGTCCTGTTCATCGGCAGCTTTGCCCTTCTCCCCTTCATCGGCATAAGCTTCCTGCCAGGCAGCAACCTCAATGTCCTCAATGCCAGCGTCGAGCTTCCCCCCGGCACCAGCCTGACCACTACCGAGGCCAAGGCCCAGGAGATCGAGGGGCTTCTGGGCCGGGCAGAGGGGCTGGACATCTATGCCATGCTCATCGGCCAACCCGACCCCAGCAGCAGCCTCGGCTCCCTCCAACTGGCCTCCGGACGCATTCCCACCAGCGGCACCATCGCCATGTACCTCACCTACCACAAGAGCGCGGATCTGGATAAAGCGGCGGCCTGGCTGCGAGACGCCTTGAACGCCCTGCCCGGCGAGAAAGAGGTGAGCGTGCAACAGATGTCTGGGGCCAGCCAGACCGACCAGGTGCAGATCGCTATCACGGCCGACAGCCTGGAGGACGCGCAGGCTGCCAATGACCAGCTCCTCCTGAACCTGAAGGATGTCGAGAGCCTGACCAATGTCAGCAGCGACCTCGTATCTGCCCAGCCGGAAGTAGAGGTGCAGGTAGACTCCCAGAAGGCTTCAGCCTATGGCCTCAGCGCCGAGGACGTGTCGCAGCGAGTGAGGGACGCCCTATATGGCCAGAAGGCTACTCAGGCGCAGATAGACGGCCTCACGACCGATGTCTACGTGCGGGTGGCCTACGATGGCAGCAGCAGTGACCAGGGGGCACTGGCCCTGCCCCTGGCTCCCGGAGGAACGCCCACCCTGGGCGACGTGGCTACGGTGACGGTGGCCGAGAAACGGGTGCAGATAAGCCGCGTCGACCAGAGGCGAGCCGCCACCATCTACGGCATCATCACCAGCGACAACATCCGCGGCGTCTCCGGCAAGGTAAACGACGCCATTGCTCAGGTGCAAAAAGCCCCCGGCGTGAAGATTGAGAAGGGCGGCATCTTTGAGCAGCAGGCGGAGGCCTTCGGTTCCCTGTACATGATCCTGGCCGTTGCCGTAATCGTTGTCTACATCGTCATGGTGGCCAGCCTGGGCTCGCTGGTGAACCCCTTGATCATCATGGTCAGCCTGCCCTTCGCCACCATCGGCTCCTTCTTCGCCCTGTTCATCACCCAGCGCGAGATCGGCCTGCCAGCGATGATCGGCTTCTTGATGCTCATCGGCATTGTGGTGACCAACGCCATCGTCCTCATCACCTTCGTGGAGCAACAGCGAGCGCGCGGCCTTTCCACCCGCGAGGCCCTCATCCAGAGCGGACGCGCCCGCGCCCGCCCCATCCTGATGACCGCCGTGGCCACCATCTTCGCCCTTATCCCCCTCTCCCTCGGCCTCAACGAGGGCGCCCTCATCGCCGCCGAGCTGGGCACAGTGGTCATCGGCGGGCTGTTCACCTCCACTATCCTCACCCTGCTGGTCATTCCGGTGGTCTACAGCCTGGTAGACAACTGGCGCAGCCGCTTGCGCGGGCAACCAGCGGACGGCTAGAGGGGCGCGACCGGATTCCCCAAGGCAGGGGCTGCTCTCGCGCAGCCCCTACAGCAGACGATCAGTGGCAGCCAGGCAGCGCCCGCTTCCTAGGCTCTTCACGTATTTCACAGAAGTTGCTCACCTTTCTTCGCGTCGTGGGAATGCCAGTCATGATACCTGATAGCCGATACTCTGTTGTTAAGCAATAGGAGCCCCGTTAGCGCCGTCGCTGTTGCAGCCCCAGCAACCTTAGACGGTGGAAGGAAGGTGATGGGCGAATGCAGACGAAGGCTCGCGCGCCCACCCAGGAAGAGCACGTTTCGCCGCGGAGAAACGAGACAACCGTCATCTTCGTGGGCCACGCTCGCCTGCCCCAGAGCCTGGCGCCGCGCGACTCCTCCTCCGTAGTCTCGGTGGAGTTGGAGGCGGAAATAGCCAGCGGGACCATTCTGGGCACCTCTGTCAAAGGCGTTCTGCCTCTGGGGACCAGACTTCTCGACGAGGTGCTGGCCGGTCGAAGGATAGGCGATGGGCCTCAGGAAGCGGTAGAAGAGATTAGGCAGCGCTACGTCTGTCCCTCTCAGAAGGCCCTGTGCACGGCTGTGGCCAACGCCTACGAGGCATATTATCGTTACCGCCAACAGGAGGTCCCTTCCTCCTAGGCTCTTCCCTCATCGACCAAATTTTTACCGATAGTCTGCCGACAGGCCCTTGCCCTTTGAAGGAGGATAGGGCTATGCTATTAGTGAAGACTACCCCAAGCGAGGTTAAGGCCAGCATGGAGTACCTGGGCGCGCAGCACGATATTGGGGATGACTCATCCGCCTTGCTACAGGGGACAGAGGATCGCTATTCCAGTCTGCAGTTCCACTTCCTGCGGCGGCTGAATCGCTTGCTGCGCCTGCGCCAGCAACAAAGGGAGCACCTCAAACCCGAGGGCCTGCGCCTGCTCGATCGGGCCATCTTCGCCACCTACCGCGACTGCACGGCGGCAGGCGTGCTGGCCGAGGCCCAAAGAGTGGTGCAATCCGCGGGCAGCCACACCTCCGCGGGCAACAGCGCGAGCTAGAGAGAAACCCTTAGCCGAAGCTCCAGAACACCCCGGTGGCCGGGGTGTTTTGCTTGTGCGGGCATCTTGGCTCTTGTCTAGCCGCCGGCCCCGCCGGGGCGCTTGCCGTTTCCCCTCTTCCTCCCATCCAACTGCTGCCGAGCCAGCGCCTGCACGCACTCTTCGAGAGCAACATCAAGATAGAGGGACAGCTGATCGAGCAGCGCCAAGAACTCTTCTTCGGTCAGCTCGATGCCCTCTTTTGCAAGAATCCCCCGAACTTGCTCGTCGGTTGCGCGCCAGATCTCTTTCACCACCTGGCATCTCCGTCCCTTCCTCATGACTTGGACGGCGACGGGAAACCTGCGAGCCGCAGCGGGCGAATCCAAGCCACCAAACCCCGTCCGCAACGCGTCCGCCATCTGCGGGCGGGACGAGGCCTGGCAGGCTCAGCCTGCCGCGCTGACCGGGATGAAGCCCGTGGGGTTGGCAAGCGGGGTTCTACTCGGGGAAGGTCCCCCCAATAGACCCGCAGTCAGGCCACCGGGCGCTATCAGTTGGAAGGTCCCGACAACCACTCCACTAATAGGACGCCTATCGAGGAGACCTGCTACACTGCTGCTTCTACGCGATTGCGCAGGACGCCGATGCCCTCTATTTCCACCTCAACGACGTCCCCTCCCCCTAGCGGGGCAGTAGTGCCCGGCGTGCCGGTAAACAGCACGTCGCCTGGCTCCAGGGTCATCGCCTGGCTGGCGAAGCTCACCAGGTGGGCCACATCGTGGATCAGGAGGGAGGTGTTGGTGCGCTGGACGACCTCCCCATTGACACGAGTTTGCAGCTCCAGGTTGGTGGGATCGAGGTTGGTGGCAATCCAGGGGCCGAGGGGAGCGAAGGTGTCGCAGCCCTTTGCCCGCCACCACTGGAGGTCGCCCTTCTGCCAATCGCGGGCACTGACATCGTTACCGCAGGTGTAACCCAGCACATAGGCCAAGGCCTCATCAGGCTTGACGCCTCTGGCCCGGCGGCCGATGACCGCCACCAGCTCGCCTTCGTAGTCCACCCGCGCGGCAGCGGCGGGCAGAACGATCGCCTCCTCAGGCCCGATAACCGCCGAGGGCGGCTTGAGGAACAGCTCGGGGTTGGCCGGCGCTGAGCTCTGGTCGAACTGGTGCAGATGGCTGCGGTAGTTGAGGGCCACTGCCAGGATCTTGGTCGGCCTCACGGGAGCCAACAAAATCACCCGCGATGGGGCTACGGTCTCATTCCCCAACCGCCAGCGGCCGAAAGGGCTGCCGACTATGGGCCTGAGCAGCTCGCCCTCCACGAGGGCATACCCCTGGCGCTGGCCGTAGCGAAATCGCGCGAATCGCAAAGTGGAGGGCCTCACGGCATACCTACCTTCAAGGAAAGGACCTCAGCCCTTGCCCGTCGGCACAGTAAGGCTTCATGCCTCCGCCTGCCGACGGGCGTGCCTTCCGTCCGTCATTCCTGCACAGGGGATTGTACTGAGGCCAGTGGGGATTGACAACTCGCCTCCTTGCCAGTATACTTGTTCGGCAGAACAGAAGTTCGCTGACATAAAGGAGAAGCGTATGGCCAAAGACCTCTCGCCCAAACAGCAGAGCATCCTCCGCTTCCTTCGCCAGTTCATCGAGGAGCACGACTATCCCCCCAGCATTCGCCAGATCCAGGATGGGTGCCGTATCAGCTCCACCTCGGTGGTCGACTACAACCTGAAGAAGCTGGAGGGCAGCGGCTACATCCGCCGCGACCGCGAGGTGTCGCGGGCCATCGAGCTGCTGGAGCGCGGCGGCCGCCGACCGCGGACGGTGGCTGTGCCCATCATCGGCCGGATCGCCGCTGGCCAGCCCATACCGGTGCCCACGGCTGACACCTGGAGCAACCTGGACTACGCCGAATCCATTGAGGTCACCCGCGACATGGTCGGCGGCCGCCCCAACGTCTATGGTCTGCGGGTGAGGGGCACCTCGATGATCGACGCCCTGGTGAACGACGGCGATATCGTCCTCATGGAGGCCGCCAACACCGCCGACAACGGTGACATGGTGGCCGCGTGGCTCAAGCGGGAGCAGGAAGCCACCCTCAAGCGCTTCTACCAGGAGGGCGGCCGCATCCGCCTCCAGCCAGCCAACGAGGCCATGGCCCCCATCTACACCGACCCCGCCAA
>Ga0315289_10011430_pt1 | contig 12579 bp, 11 predicted proteins | sample YL17G11_40_MG_FD_203452 | JGI IMG/M metagenome (GOLD analysis project Ga0315289, IMG submission 203452) | Sediment microbial communities from Yellowstone Lake, YNP, Wyoming, USA - YL17G11_40 | ecosystem: Environmental > Aquatic > Freshwater > Lake > Sediment | place: USA: Wyoming | collected...
GTAGCTCTCTCTCGCCTTATGTGTTGCTCTCTGGTTTGCAGCACCATGCAGTAGGCCCTCTGCTTTTTGTCCTTTGTAGTGGTCATGCCTATGATTCGGCCAGGCATGTGTCTGAGAAGCTTCTCTCTGTTGCAAGCGAATACTCCTAGAAGTGGCCCGCCGTAGTTCATCGGGCTACCCAGACATTGGCCTTCGGCGATCGCTATGTCTGCTCCATAGTCTCCCGGAGGCTTCAATATTCCGAGAGACATCAAGTCCACCCCGGCCACGAAGAGAGCTCCATTCGAATGTGCGATCTCTGCGATATCCTGAACTTTGGTCTGCACGCAGCCTAGATGTGAAGGGTTCTCAATGTAGACAGCCGCGCAGCCGCCTGTAATTTTGCTCTCTAGATCTGAGAGATCCATCTGGCCTGTACGATTGTCGTTTCTGACTTCAATGATCCTGATGCCTGCAGGCTCAGTGTAGGTTCTTAGAGTTGCGAGCCTGTCTGGATGCATATGGTGAGGAATGAGGAACTCGCTTCTCCGTGTAACTCTGCAGGACATCAGGGCAGCTTCGCCTAAGGCTGAGGCCCAATCATAGAGCGATGAATTCGCATAATCCATAGCCGCGAGTTCGCAGATCAGGCTTTGATATTCGAAAAGGGATTGGAGCATTCCTTGGCTAATCTCAGCCTGGTAGGGCGTGTATGATGTGACGAATTCAGATCTGGCTGAGACTTCGGAGACAGCGGCTGGAACATAGTGATTCCAGCATCCTCCTCCCAAGAAGCTCAGAATCTCAGGAACGACTCTATTGGTCGAAAGCAGTGTCTCAACATGTTTCTTTACCTCAAGCTCCGACCTAGTACCGGGCAGATTGAGTTTCTTCTTCAACCTAACCTCTTGAGGCACATCCGAATAGAGTTCCTCTACGCTTGATATCCCAAGAGTCTTCATAATCTGAGTCTTTGCTTCGATAGCGGTTGAGGGAATGTACGGGTGAGTGGCCTTGGCTCCCATACTGCTTCACTTTCATACTAGTGGAAGGAGCAAAGCCGCCTTATGATTTTCGCATCAGGTCAGGTCTTCTCGTATTTTCCTTTCTTCTTTTGGTATTCCTCAACGCTCATCTTTGGCCGAGCGGGGACACCCATAACGACCGTCCTTGGTGAAACGTCTCGAGTTACCAAGGCGCCAGCCGCCACAACAGCTTCATCCCCAACCGTTACACCTGCTATGAGGATGGCGTTAGCTCCGATCACAGCTCCCCTTTTGAGGGTCACGCCGACAAGTTTCCGGCTGGGAGGATATCGATCGTTCGTAACTGTAACGCGGGGAGCCACGAAGACATCATCCTCGACAACTGTCATCGGAGGCAAATAGGCCCCAGATTGTATCACGACTCGATCACCGATCGTAACTCCGCCATCAATGATCGTAGAAGATCCAACTCGGGAATCACGGCCTATCTTGGTATCTTCTCTAATGAGCACATGGTGTCCCGTCTCCAATTCCTCTCCCGTGGATACCCTTTCGTAGATCACAGTTCCAATCCTTATCGTGGAGCCATTTCCAAGCTTCGTTCCGTCACTTATGCGATCATAGATCTCTGGGTCGAATGCCTTAGTGGCAGACCAGTCTAAGACGAGTGTACCTGTGAACAGTTCTCTTTTCAAGGTGGATCGGCACGGATAACCTACTACAGTGCCTCTTCCAAGAATCGAGCCATCACCAACACAGCTTGGTCCGAGAATGATGTTCTCTCCCTCAAGAAGCACCCGACCTAACGTTGCTCTTTTTGAAATGAACATGGCCGATGCACGTATCAGGTATTAGCGTAGGAAGCTCTTATGTCTTAGACCAAACAAGGATTCGCGAGTACCAACGCTATAAATAAAACTCGACGCAAAAGTGAAACCTTTTATATTTAAACCCCCTATACTGGCCCGACGAGAAATGACTCAGGAAGAGAGGGCGGAATTAGAGCGTTTCGATGCGGTTAACGAGTGGATGGTTCAGATAGGCAACAAGTCCACAACTAGGAGACATTACCTAGGATGGTTGGCTAAGTTTTGTCAGTTTGCCGGAATGACGCCGCCTCAAATACTGGTAATTAAGTCCAAGGCTTTGAAGCAAGGCGAACCCAAATCAAAAGTCGAAAGCAAGCTAATCCTATGGGTAGCAGAGCTTCAGAAAACGTACAGTGAACCAACGGTTAACTTGGCATACACGGCGGTGCGTTCATTCGTCGCATCTAGCGGCCATAACATTCCCACCAAACTCATCAAATTGAGCTTGACTTTGGATAAAGAGATGAGGGTTCCAACCCAAACCGAAGTCCAAAATATGCTTCAGTATTCCGTAGGTCTGCAACAAAAAACTCTCCTAACATTGATGAGTGAATGTCCGTGTAGGCCCCGAGTGTTTTCAAACTTAAGATGGGGTTGGCTCGAAAAAGGATGGCAGACCAAAGACGCTGCATATATCAAACTGCCAAAGGAATATCGACCGACTACACCCGGTAGCAAGAAATTTGAACCAGCCGCATTTATCGGTAGACGCTCAATTGAAGCACTTCAAAAACTGAAAGAGTTCTATGAGGCAAAAGGAAAAACAATCACTGAGGAAACCCGCATCTTTCCACCCGGAGAAACTTGGGTGCGCGTCATCGTGCATCGGACATATCTGAGGGCGGTTCGCCAAAAGATTATCCTTGAAAGCAAACCGGACGAGCAAACCATCTCCGCAAAATCATTTCGCAAATTCATATTCAACGGAATAGATGCAGCGCGAGACATAAGCCCCGAGTGGCGGGGTATGCTAAAAGGGCGCTCCTTGCAAGTCGAAAAGTATTACTCACAAGAAAACATCGAGGCACTACGCGAAATCTATCAAGAGAAAATCTTGCCGGCTCTAGGCACCAGCACAATAACAGATGAGCGGGTCAAGGACCTCGAAGCACGAAACGAGGAACTCAGGAATATATTGAAGGACGAGAGAATAGCGGAACTGAAGAATCATTATGCAAGTTATTTCCTTGCCGCACGCGAGAAATATCTGGAGCCAAACGACACACCTGAACAGCTATACAAGCGCGTTTTCGAGGAGGGCATCGAGAGGACTAAAAAAACATTGAGAACTTTGGGCATGTCAGACGGCGAACTTGAGGAAATCGAGAAACATGAAAAGCAATTAGCAGACCTAAAGATGCAGAAATGATGCACAATTTTTCAAATGGGGAAAATGTTTTTCGAGTAAGGGCATCGAGAATCAGGGCGGGGGTACTCTCAGGTAAGCACTAGCGCGCCTGCGGGCGCGTAGTCGAGAGCGCCTCAACGGCCTCTACTGCTCACAGTTTCTTACCACATGCTTCACAGAACGTTGAATCCTGAGGAATCTTGGCTCCACAGTGGCGACAGAATTTTGACGTTTTCTCGGGTTTCTTGAAGATCTCCTCCCTCTTTGCTGGCTCAGACGCGATCGGAGGCTTGGTTGACGCAGAGGTTTTCCTTCTTGGATAGACCACGACAACGAACACTATTGCAGCAACAACCCCAATCAAGACCACTATCGCCGCTGAAGTCCCAATTCCGGGTGAGGGCTGAATGATTGTTGACACAAATTCTGTAACGTAGGTGAAGACATCAGCGACGGTTCGCCACGTGAAGTACGTGACTGTCGCTGTCGGGATTGTTACTGTACGGTAACCCATATATCCAGGATATTCAGGGCCGGTCGAGACCACGACAATAAAGGGTGGTTCAGCCGTGGTCCTGTAGAACGTTGAGGTTCCTGTCGCAACATACCGTGAAGAGTAGAGTGTTGAAGTCACGGTCGAATATGTGGTGGTGTAAGATGTAATATCAAACAGAGCGCCCGCTTCTTGCGTAGATAGTGCCTGAACGAACCCCAAGATAATGGAGCTGATCAGCAGAGTTGTTACTAGAGTTCTAGTGACATTCAAACTACGCCTTAACCCCGAACAGTTGAAGGGGAAGGCAACTATTTAGTATTTTTTACGGTCGCGACTATAGCCCATGTGGTTATGAGAATCCTGATAAGCAAAAGTGCTTATGCGAAAAACCACGACCCACATCAACTAGGGAGACACAAACGTTCAGCTCTGCGGAGTCCTTCTTCATAGTATAATACTATGCAAGTATGGGTACACCTGCGCGCGTCCTCTACACAAGAAGGAGGAAAAGAGACATCGGAAGAATTACGGCATTCCTTCCAACTTGTGTTTGGTCCTTAGACAGTATGATTCCAAAACGTGATCCGGTTGTCGCTCGAAACTTCGAAATAGCGAATAGATCGCCGGAACTGATTTCCGTCTGGTATTTCACCTCTATCGGTAGGAAATCTCCATTGATTCTCACTACCAGATCGACTTCTTTGTCGTCGGTTCTCCAATAGAAGACAGAAGACATAGGATCAAAGGTATGCTTCTGATCACTAAGGAGAAAAGCGAGTCTAATCGCGTGGTTGTATCCAACACACTCTGCCATACGGCCAGTATTCTCTGACTCTCTGAGGTACTCCAGAGTCTTTCTGAAGGGAGCGCCTCCTTGGACCCATGTTCGAAGCGTGTGGAAAACAAAGGGGTCGCGGAAGTGTATTTTCTTGTCTTTCACAAAAGAGGGTCGCTTTTTTCCTGCATCGAAGAAGTAGAAATGGGATAACGTGAAGTTGTCTCCGAGCCTCTCAACATATTCGGACACTGTGTCATGATGAGAAATGTCTGTGTCGTTCTTCAGCGTTCTCCATGAGACAGGATTTCCAACAGTGTCTATGAGTCGGCTGATAATCTGCTTGACATATGATTCTCGAAGCCGCAACTTGCTCAGGTCGCCTAAAACAACATTCAAGTAGTCTCTATATCTTGAATCAGGTATTCGTCCCATCTTCGCAAAGTCGTCGATAACGGGAGCAATTCCACCTGTTATGAAGTATTGCTCAAGATAGACATTCAGTTCGTCAACGAAGGCTTGAGCTTTGTCTAAGGAATCAGGTATCTTGCCTTGACAAAGAGAGTTCAAGACGGATTTTCTTTCTTCTTCAGAAAGGAGACCGTTCTCCTTGAGCATCTGTTTGATTTTGCTGTCCAGACTCTCGACATATTCGCTAAACTTCATCGACAGCAACAATTTGTCAAGGACGACTTCCGATTGGCCCCGCCTACCCGGTAGTCTCTCTGCACACCTCTTAAGGTCTATCGAATGGGATCCAGTAAAAACGCAAGTTGCTTCGTGCAAGCTACCGCTATCCCAAAGATATTTCACTGCTCTTTCCCAGTCATTGACAGCAGTAGTCTCATCAACGAACAGAAACAGACGTCTTTGAGATCTTCTTCTAATCCATTTGACGAAGGCTTGAATGGAATTCACAAGTTCGCTCCGTCTTTCCATGTTCTCGCAATCGAGATAGAGAATGTGATCTGGGGAAATCGATTCTGCCAGCATGTCTTTGATAATCAGCTTGAGAAGGGTGGTTTTGCCAACTTGCCTAGGGCCTCGCAAAGTGTAGACAAGATCTGTATTCCAATCAAACATGTGTTTCAGCCTCGGCACCCACCGAACAGCTGAAGTCGAGAATGACTGCAAGTTCTTGTCGGAATCGATTAAAGAAGGATCGCTCCACCAGGGATTCTGTGCTGCGAGCTGACTTATGGATGGTTCTTTCCGCAGAACCTTCTTGGGCATCCGATCACTAGCGCTACTGAATGACCAGTTGCTTATAAATCGCTGACAATCTCGATGACCAGTTGCTTATAAATCGCCTAACGTGATGTTGACCAAAACGGCCGGCTGGGCCACAACATAATCTTTTAGGAAGAGGATTTGATAACGCAAGGATGGGCTCACATGAATTCATCGGAGAGGCGTGTCATTGGAGTCCTTCTCATAGTTCTCGCGGTAGCTCTCGGCGCGGCGTTCGGCCCAGCCGCCTACAATGAAAGCTACAGATTGATGCAGTATGAGGTTATCAAGGCTGTGGAAATTGAGCACAGCAACCCAATTCATGAGTGGTACAGTTTCATGAAGTGGTTCTCCCCTATCGCTCTTGTAGGTAGCACTTGTCTGTCGTTGCTCCTTTTTGGAGGGCTCTTTTTGGCTACGGCCTACGGCTACGGCCTACGGCCGGCCGACGATTCGCCACAGGCGTACAAGGAGGTCGTGGTAGATATTAACGGTAGAAAGATGCGTTTCCAGCAGTCAGTACCACTAGACGATATCGAGGATAATGAAGAGTCGAAGGAAAGCGAAAACAGCGCGCATTGAACAGTGCTACACAGGATCACACAAAGGGACACAAGAACCGAAAACCCCGACTCGACGCCATTCGAAGGTAAAGAGCTTAGAACACGACAATTAAGTCCTAGCGCACCCGTTAGCGCACAACAACACACACGCTGTGGCTATCACCAAAGTGCTCAGACTAGATGATCTGAGTGGTCTTCTCTATAGAGAATCCTTGCCATCGTATAGACAAGATTCCAGCCTCCCCCAGAATCCTGACTTCGATGCCTTGAATGACATCGACCGATGGCCCAAATGAATAGAGCCAAACCCAACATTCACCATACGTTGTACCGAAGGGCAATATCACAAACTCGCGCGATATGGGTGGGTTGCTGAGATCGGCCTTGACAGATTTGACTGGGTATAACTGGTAGTTCAGGTACACCACCATTGTAGTTTCTCGAAACGCGATTGGCCACGGTGAAGTGTTTCTTATGGAGACACCGAACGTTACCTTATTCTGGGCCTGTTTTTCTATCACCGTTATGTCGAGCCGTAGCCAATAAGACGGACTGGTGCGCACAAGAATTGGCAAGACGAGGTAGCCTATGCCAAGAACAGAAACCAGTATTGCCGCAATGTGCTTCTCCTTCATTCGCTACGCCACCTTCTATCGAGGAGCATGACACGCACGTCCTATCGCACACTGCCAAACACAACAAGACACAACCGATGCCCTAGGCTGTCATGAGCTATTGGCTTGTTCGGCCAAGAATCCTAAGAAGGTACTGAACCAATGTGATATAGCGCACACGTGTTTTCTGCACAGTCTCTGTGACTGTGATGGCATACTTGTAGTAGATTGGGGTCATAGCAAAATCACTGCCGACACGTAACTCCACCTCGCCGATGATGAATTGGTTCTTCGGAGTGTACTTGGCAGGTTTGAACTCTAAAAGAGCCTCAAGTCTGTTTGATTCCCACTCTTGCGTGAAAATGAAGCTTTCAGTGGCCGTGCGACTTGTCAAAGTGCAGGCGAACGTAAGCCTGTAAGTGAAATGCTCTGGCCAGATCGTGGTGACGTTCTTCTCGTTGATTGAGCTCGGCACGATCATCAAGTTGTCTTGCAGCATAAGCATTATCTGAAGCACGCTAAGCGAGACAGCATTTGCATAGTAGAGTCGGCCACCGAAACTGAAAACGGAACTCGCGTCCACCCGGCTCCAATCGATCGCCTTGGAACTCACGCAGACCTCGTCCAGCCATCTTGAGCCATATCCTACGAGAATAATGGGATGTTGCGCAAGCGCGACACTATACGTGAATTGATACTGTTTTGAAGTCGTCGCTGTGAGATAGACCTGTTCATACCACACTTCTTCCGACGGGATCACCGGAACGAAAATTGCAGACAAGAGAAAGGCTATCACTACGCCTACTATCAGTACAGTAGTTGATTTTCTCCCAACCATCGTCTTCAATTGTCGCCTATCGACCTTGTTTCGTCTAGCTCTTCTTCATCAGCCATTCGATGATCGTGAGGTAGACCACTTCAGGTTTTTCTACCTGCAATGTCGCTGCCTTTGTGACAGTCTCTAGCTTTGCAGTTACGATGATTTTCATCGAGACTGTGGAACTAGAGCTACCAAGATTCGTGAATTGAACATAATACTGTCCCTGCTCAGGGGTCACAAACACCCCGTCTTTGGCTGCAATCATCCGATTGTCTGACTCAACGTACAGGCCGCCTCCGGCCAATACGCCGTCAGAAGTGATCCTGACCGTAATTTCCCAATTCTTCCCAAGGCGGAATGAAGGGAACTTCTGATACCATCCACTTGAATATGCATTGAACCCTTGAAGATAGACACCATCTTTCGAAAAGACCGTGTCATATACGCGGTTCCAATCCTGAGCTTCATACGTGTACTTCTCCTCAACTGTGGATTTTCTGACGACTGGCACACACTTCACAGTTGAAGCGAACACGAGGAAACCACCAACAATCAACAGGCATACCAAAACTATCGACGTGAGTTTCTTCGAGACTTTCGGCTGAGGAGCGGATATAGTCTCAACTGGAGAAGTGGGTATAGCCACAACTGCAGGGCTTGGTGGCGGTGACGGCTTCAATTCAGCTTGAGGAAGTTTTGCCGTTACAGTTGGAGAAGGAATCTTGGCCTCAGCAACTCTTTCGTCTATTCTTCTGCCACAGAATCCGCAGAAAATATGGCCTTCCTTAAGTTCACTTCCACAAAACGGACAGAACCGCAAAGGAACCCCCAATCTACAACTGCCATATGAAGATAAAAGACTTCAGGGTATGTCATCCTTTCTAGTACACATTAGCTGGCTTTAGACATGCTCAAACACATTGTTAACCTCAAAAAGAGGGGATTTGACTCACCATCTCAGGATACTCAGGGTTTTCCTATTCCTTTCTATCTACAGCCACACCAAACTACATAAGTACCAAAATGCCGAGAACCCTGAGAAACCCGAGACAACCCGAGTCAAACCGCCTTCGGCAGCAGCGTCACACCAGCATAAACACGGGTGCGAGTCTTCCGGTCGTCACTCCACTTTTGATACTCTGAAACTTTACCGCTTGGTGCTTTCTCCAAAAACTTCTTGAAAAACGTTTTCTGCGTTATCACTTTGCCATATCGGTTTTCACTTGCCCACTCCATGTATTTGGTGTAAAGGTCTTGCTTAACTATCTCTTGTTCGCCGAATGCTATTCTTTCATTTATGAAGGTCTGAATAGGGTCGCTTTGCCTCGTGTATTTTTTCCGCTTATCTTCAATGCTGCCTTCACCGGTGAATTTACCGTTCTTCTCCAAGTCCCTTCTCGCCTCCAATGCTTTATTGAGTAGTCCACTCAGTTCTTCAGGCGTTGTCAGTTCAACTAGTAGCTTGCGGTTTTGGTTCTCTGGCGCTATTGTGTTTGCAAAGTCCAACAGTATCATTCGCTTGAAGAATGCGTCGCTGTCATCGTAGCTTTCCGGCAGAATGTTGCATGAGAATATGAGTTTCGCTTGGTTCACAAATTTGAAGGATTGTTGAAACTTATTCTGCGCTCGTATCACATCCCCACCACACAGCATTTTAATGCGGCCTGTGTCGTAAAGGCTTTTAGAAGGAATATCTGCGTGAATGTTTGCCAACCGGCCGTAGAGGTCGGCAACGCTGAATTTATCTTCCAATAATTCCTGAAGGGAACATGCTGAAACGTTTTCTGTTCCTAGAAAAACCCTTAGTATGTTTAACGCGGTGCTTTTTCCGTTGTCGCCGCCGCCAACTGCTATGAACGCGCGTTGAAACTCGTAGCCGCCTTGTAAGCAGTACCCAGTAATTTCATAGAAAAGTTGCTTTTGCTCGCCTAAGACTTCGTCTAGGAATTTGTCAATTTTCGGGCATTGTTGGCCGGGCGAATAGTCTACGGGAATTTTTGAGAGAAAACAGAACGAGGGACTGTGCGACACCAACTCGCCTCTTTGTAAGTTGACAGCGCCATTGTTGCAGCAGACCATTCCCTTTTTTGTTTCAAATTCGTTTCGACTTGAGTATGTGGCACAGCGAATTTTCTCAAGAATTTCAGCCATAATGTGGCTCGTCAGTTGCTCATCCAGTTCAGGGGCTTCGCTCTTAATTTTCGAGTAGGTAAACGCCTTAATGTTTACCTCTCCGTCTAAGTGCCAAACGCCTTCATTTGTCCGGTAGTCGTAGTAGATAATTTGGTCATTGTCTTTGAATGTCTCAATGCGTAAACCGCTATCTTTCAACAAGTAGTCTGCTAGTTTTGCGGCAACAATTCTTCCTTTATCCGAAATAATGCCTAGCTGTTTTTCTTTCGTCGAAACAACTTCGGCTTCTAGATAACTCACGGCTCAACAGGATTCTCCCGGGAGATACGCAACAGTCCATAGCTCGTTGTGCGATACGCGACTTTCACATTTGGAATATTGAGAATTGCGTCCACTACCTGGTCCAACTGGTCTTCTGGACAGAGCAGAACCAAGCCTAGCTTCAACAAACTAACGTTTTGCTTACTTAACATATCTTCATCATCTCCACTTTTTTATTTTTGAGAAATTAGCTTCAGCACGTGCACATGCGGGTTCCAAACCACGGTCGCGACTCGTGGCGTCTCATATCCGCCTCAAATAAGGCCTAGCGCTTTTCTCCTACGCTTTCACTCGCAGCTTTCATACGGCTGACGTGGCTTAAGAGACTAGAGCATCAGTAGTCGTTTTTTCACCCGAAACTAAAGATGCCTTAGCCTACTCTCCCCACGACCCATATAAGTTTTAGACAATTCTGTATACAAGACTCAACAAACGTTGCGAATGTTGCATCCGTTACACTCTTAGCGCGCGCCACCACTGATGTATCAAGAAGGGTTGACGCGTTGACAGTGAAAACAGGACCAGTTGCCCAAAGCACAAAGAAGGGTCAAAAGGCGTTGATGCGGGCTGCCATTTGGACGATAGTCATCATTGTTGTGGTGACCATATTAGTCCAACTAGTAGTGTCTATCATGAAAAAGTAGTCGTTATGGCCACGACTTCTGCTCCCTCGACTAGGTGTCGATTCCCAGAACATAAACCGGTATTGTGATGGTGCTTCTCAAGTGAGGGAGATAGTGGAGTAGTTTCTCGAATTTCAGACTGCCTTCCCAGTTCTGTTGATATTGCTTCTGTATGTCTCTCTGGAACTTGCCTGTTGTGGCTATGTGGACGCCGACATCTATCTTGTCCAGTCCTGAGTACGCGCGTGCAGTACTCGAAACTGCAAAATGATAACTATATGGTATCAGTAGTTCCTTTTTGGTGTGCGTGTTTGAGGGAGTTAGAAAAAAAGCGGATTTATCTTCTATTACTCGGAGGATTTCTCCTGCTCTTAGGGATCGGCGAGTGGATACTTGCCTCAGGGGTGGGATACACCATTACTTCGTTTGGTGAGAGAATACCCATCAATATGCCGATCTTTGTGTTTACTCATCTGATAGCCATCCTGCTTGGAGCAGGGGCTTTCATTACGGCTTTTCGCCTAAGCTACACGCTGAGGCATTGCCCAGCTTGCCAGAAGGGAACACAACAGATAATGAAGAAAGTAAAGAAAAGAACAGTGAGGCATCTAGAACTCGATGAAAAAGAGCGAATTTGGGTCTGTGAGACTTGCAAGAAGCAGAACATTGAAGCTCCGTCCTCTGTCTACACGTGTCCGAAATGCGAAAGAGTCTTTGACACAGAAAAACATGAGGATCTAGACGCTATCACAACGAGTGAAGAACTGGGACAGAACTGGGAACGGGGGCTGTATTGCGGCCAATGCCACAAGAAACTTGCTAAACGGTAGTTGACATCGAAGGTTTGGCATGAACAATTGCTTTTTGGAAGTCCGCACTATTATTCTCCGAACTAACTCAAAAGAACATACGACAAAGCAAACCTAAACGCGCGCCATACTTATAAAAAAACCAATATTTCCCAAATAATTCTGCGTGCGGGTTCGGCTTCTAGTTAAGTAATGATAGGGTGGTGTTGGGGGTATTGCGCTTTGGTGCCACGGGTTCTATGTAATTCGTGGGTAATTCCTCGCTTCTTTTCATAGAGATGAATGAGGGCGTTGAGGGTGGGGGGAGTAATGCTATTTCAGGCAATTCTTTTCGTTTAGGCGAACGTTTCTGGGGTTAGGTAGGGGCACTTGGGTGTAGAAGGGGGCTGATAGCGATCCTAAAGGCAATTCATCTACTCAGGAATATGGGAATAGCGAGTATGCTAAAGATCACGTAGACGACGAAAGCGGCGATGAGGAAATAGAACCATGCTTGACTGACTTGGCGCTCCGTTCTTGGAAAACCCGTTCTAGGATGATAGTGCGACCAGAGAAGAAGGAAGGCGGCGAGCACGCCCATCACGAATAAGGGAGAAATCTGAAGCACTATCCACGACAGGTAATCGCTAGGACTCATCATTCAAATCACCTCTACTTTCCTAGACGCATCCCACAACTCATGTTATTTTCGAACAGGTTCATGTAACATGCTAGATTGGGTCGCACGCACTTTCAACGCACGATGTGAAGATAGAGATAAGCAACCTTTTTTTAGCGCGGGTCGCCGGTATCTGCGGAATAGGTGAATAAGCGGGAATGTCTCGTAGCTCAAAGCCGTTGAAAAACAGTGAAAGATAGCCATATAACGGAACAGATGTGGTGCAGAATAAATAAATAACGGTGACCTTGTCTACGTGATAGTTCCGGTCTTTGAAGAGTGGTGAAACTTGCGAAATCTCATCGGTGTCGTCGCTCTATCAGTGATCCTAATTGCATCGATTCTGCCAGTTTCA
>Ga0315289_10011433_pt1 | contig 12577 bp, 12 predicted proteins | sample YL17G11_40_MG_FD_203452 | JGI IMG/M metagenome (GOLD analysis project Ga0315289, IMG submission 203452) | Sediment microbial communities from Yellowstone Lake, YNP, Wyoming, USA - YL17G11_40 | ecosystem: Environmental > Aquatic > Freshwater > Lake > Sediment | place: USA: Wyoming | collected...
CCTCACGGACCGCCCGCATGACCTCTGCCTGCGCCCCGTCCGGATCGGTCAGCTCGGCGCGGCCGACGTCGATCGCCAGCACGGCGAGCCTCTGACTCACGTCGTCGTGCAGCTCGCGCGCGAGCAGCGCGCGCTCCTCCTCGTGGGCCCCGATCAGACGCCGGCTCAGGTCGTGCAGCTCGTCCTCGACGCGCTTGCGCTCGGTGATGTCGCGGAGGACGCCGAACGTCTTGACCACGCGTCCGGTGGCGTCGCGCCGGGTGACGCGGGACGCGTGATGAAGCCACTTCACCCCATGGCCTGGATGCAGGTATCGATACTCGATGGAGAGCCGCTCCAGCCTCCCGTCGTGCAACGCCTCGCGCTGGTCCAACACGCGCTGGCGATCGTCAGGGTGCAGGTACTCCATCCAGAACTCCACGGGCTGAAGGTCTTCTTCCCGTTCCGGGGGAATGCCGCAGATGTCGCGAAACCGGTCGTCGACGATGGCGACCCGTTCGCCGAAGTCCACCTCGTAGAACGCGAGGCCGGCGAGGTCGGCGCCCGCCGCCAGGCGAGCCTCGCTCGCACGCAGCGCGTCTTGGGCGCGCCTGCGCTCGCTGATGTCGATCGAGACGCCCATCAGGCGATCGGGCTCCCAGAGCGACGTGAATTGGGGTCGCCCGCGAGACACGATCCAGCGCTCGCCGCCGTCTTCCGTCAGGATCCGGTAGTCCACGTTGACGGGTTCGCCCTCACGCGCGGACCGCTCGATGGCTCCCCGAACGAGCTCCCAGTCGTCGGGATGCACCGAAGTCTCGAAACGTTCCATGCTGATGACCTCGTCCGGCGCATAGCCGAAGATCACCCGAGCCCTCTCCGTGGCCCAGAAGTCCCCGGTCTGGTAGTCCAGGATCCACAGCCCTGCCTCGGCGGAATCCGCCGCCAGGCTCACCCGCTCCTCGGCCTCGCGAAGCCCGGCGAACATCTCCTGCCGTTCCAAAGCACCGACGAGCATCTCGCCGAGGACGCGAAGACGAGTCACGAACACATCGGGCCACTCGCACTCCTGGTGAACGGTATTGAGGAGGATCAGGTGGTTGATTGTCCCCCTGGTCTCGATCGGCAGCGTCAACGCGGATCGGATCGGCATCTGCATCCACATCTCGCGCTCGGCATCCGCTTCGGGGGGAAGGTCGGCGATCCTCGAGATACGGATCGGCGCGCGCTCGACGAGCAGCGTCTGAAGCGACCAGGGGAACACCGGGGCCAGATCGAGGTCCGTGGGCACTGGCAGGACCCCTTCGGAGTATGACGCCAGGCGGACGTTCACGGCCTGCTGGTCGGCACTGACCGACAGGAGGGCACAGCGGTCGGCCTGGAAGAAGTCCCGGACGTGTTCCAAGCAGCGTTCGACGGCAAGGTCAAGGTGGTCCGGAGGGGCCGCGAAGAGCGAGGCGGACGTGTCGGCGATCAGCGTCTCGAACTCGAGACGGCTCCCCGGGCGCTCGGCGGAGCGCGGCGTCTCATCGATCGTGGTCACGTTGCCGGAGTCTACCATTGGGTCCGCGCGGGGGGAGACACCTCAGCAGCCTCCGGGACCCTCGTAGTTTCCCAACAACGAGTCCCGTAGTTTCCCGAGGTCACAGGCCTGCCGATCCCGACTAGTCTCCTCTCGACGCCCTCTGCCGACCGGCATGTCGGCGAGCACGCGCGCGAGAAAGGACCGAGCTCCATGCCCGACAAGCCTCTCAGCTGCGTTTTGCTCGCGGACCGCCACCACGGTCTGACGGAAGGGGTGCGCGGGTTGCTGGAAACGACATTCGGAACGGTGGTCATGGTCGCCGACGAGGCCTCCTTGCTCGAGGGAGCGAGCCGGCTCCAGCCCGACGTGGCGATCGTGGATCTGTCTCTGGCTCAGGACAGCGGTCTGGGCTGGTTGCGGGCGCTCCGGAAGCGCAGTCCCGAGCTCAAGGTGATCGTCCTCAGCGTCCACGACGAACAGAGTGTGCGCCTAGCGGCGATGGAAGCCGGCGCCGACGCCTTCGTGCTCAAACGGGCGATCGCGACCGACCTCCTGCCCGCCGTCGCGCGCGTTCGTGGAGATTCGACGGACGAGAGCCCCGACCATTCGTAGCAGCAGAACGTCGAGAAAGGACGCAACGATGGGACCCACAGACACACCTGCAGGCAAGAAGGTGATCATCGTCGGCGGCGTGGCCGGCGGCGCATCATGTGCAGCCCGGCTGCGCCGGCTCGACGAGAACGCCGAGATCCTCATGGTGGAGCGCGGTCCGTACGTCTCGTACGCGAACTGCGGCCTGCCGTACTTCATCGGAGGCGTGATCGAACAGGAGTCGACTCTGCTGGTCGCCACCACGGACACCTTTCGCGACATGTTCGCCGTCGATGCCCGGACGGACTGCGAGGTGGTCGGCATCGCGGCGCGCGAGAAGACGGTGGAACTGAAGGATCGCTTGACCGGTGAGGTGACCACCGAGCACTACGACAAGCTCGTGATCTCACCAGGGGCAGCCCCCATCCGTCCGCCGTTGCCGGGGATCGACCTCCCCGGGATCTTCGGCGTGAGGACGGTACCGGATGCCAGCCAGATCCGCGCCTGGATCGATGAGCGTCGCGGCAGGTCGGCCGGCATGGACTCCTACACCGGGTTCCAGACGCGCAGGAGGGAACTGCGCGCGGTCGTCGTCGGCGGAGGCTTCATCGGCATCGAGACGGCCGAGAACCTGGTCGGGCTCGGCTTCGAGGTCTTGTTGCTGCAACGCGGTGAGCAGATCATGTCGCCGCTCGATATCGAGATGGCGCGCTACGTGGAGCGTCACCTGGACAAGCACGGCGTGCGGATCCTGTTGAACAGTGCGGCGTCCGGGTTCCGGGAGGCCGCGGACGGATCGCTCGAGGTCCTCACCGCATCGGGCGACGCGTACCCGGCCGACATCGTGATCCTCGGCATCGGGGTGAAGCCCGAGACCGCGCTCGCCGAGATGGCCGGCATCGAGGTCGGCAAGCTCGGCGGCATCCGCGTGGACGACCAGATGCGCACGAGCGACCCGGACATCTTCGCCGTCGGCGACGCGGTCGAGAAGAAGGACTGCCTGACCGGCGAGGACTGTCTCGTCGCGCTGGCGGGGCCGGCGAACCGCCAGGGCCGCATCGTGGCCGACGTCATCTCCGGTCGAGACTCGCGGTTCCGCGGCACGCAGGGCACCGCGATCCTCGGCGCCTTCGGGGGCGCGGTCGCCTGGACCGGCGTGAACGAGAAGACCCTCAGGCGCCTGGGCGACGACGACTTCGAGAAGATCTACCTCTACCCGAACTCTCACGCAGGGTACTACCCCGGCGCCACCCTGCTCGCCATCAAGGTGATCTTCCGCAAGTCCGACGGACGGCTCCTCGGGGCGCAGGCCGTGGGAAGGGAGGGGGTCGACAAGCGGATCGATGCCCTCGCCATGGCCATCCAGATGGGCGGTACCGTCTATGACCTGGAGGAGTGCGAACTCTGCTACGCGCCCCAGTTCGGCATGGCGAAGTCACCCCCCAACTTCGCGGGGATGGTCGGCGCCGGCGTCCTTCGCGGCGACATGCCCATCGTCCACTGGGACTCTCTGGGAGACGGCTTCCTCCTCGACGTGCGCCATGCCGAAGAGCTCGCCCTCGAGCAACTGCCGGGGGTGGTCAACATCCCGGTGGATGAGCTCCGCGGACGTCTGGACGAGCTCCCGCGTGACCGCGAGATCCTCGTCATTTGCCGATCGGGGCAGCGCGCCTACTACGCGACGCGGATCCTGGTGCAGAACGGCTTCCAGGCTCGGACTGTCGCCGGGGGCATGCTGTCGCACGAGATCTTCGCGACCGTCTGAGCCGGGTATGCTGTCTCCCGCTAACCTCTCAGCCGTCTGAACGACCACAAGGGAGAGACTATGTGCTGCCTGTTCACCTCGCTGTTCCTGCTCGGCCCTCGGGTTGCCGGCTTCGTCTGGTGGGCCCTGCAGCCGGAGCGCTGGGACCTCGCCTTCAGCACCTGGCTGTGGCCCGCCTTCGGCATCGTCTTCGCGCCCTGGACGACGATGGCCTACGTGCTCGTGGCGCCCAACGTGCGCGGCATCGACTGGCTCTGGATCGTCCTCGGCGTACTCGCCGACGTCGCCTTCTGGACCGGCGGCGCCTGGGGCAACCGCGACCGCATCCCGGGCTCGTCGGCCGAGGCTTGAGGCGTGCCCCATCTCGCTGATTTCGACGTTGCCGTCGCGCCATCGGCGGCGCTGGGCGAGGGCCCACGCTGGGACGCCGCGACCCAGACCCTGCTCTGGGTCGACATCCCGGCGAAGCTCGTCCATCGCTACGATCCAGCGACGGGGACGAACACGACGCAGCAGGTCGCGGACGTCGTCAGTCTCGCGTTGCCCCGCCGGCGGGGCGGCGTCGTCATCGGTCTACCCGACGGCCTGCATCTTCTCGACGGCGAGCGGTCACCCCTCTTCGCTCCGATCGAGGCCGAGCAGGCCGGCACGCGCACCAACGACGGCGCCTGCGACGCGGCGGGGCGGCTGTGGGTCGGCACGATGGCGCTCGACGAACGCTCGCCCGAGGCCGCTCTCTATCGGGTCGGCGCCGACCTGAGCGTGACGACCATGCTCAGCGGAACGACGATCTCGAACGGCCTCGGCTGGAGCCCGTCGGGTACGCGCTTCTACTTCGTCGACAGCCCGACCCGCCGTATCGACGTCTTCGACTTCGACTCCGAGACCGGCGCCCTCGAGAATCGGCGGCCGCTGGCCGCCGTCGAGGTCGAGGGCGCCGTCCCGGACGGTCTGACCGTCGACGCCGAGGGCGGCGTGTGGGTCGCCCTGCACGGTGGCTGGGGTCTGCGGTGCTACTCGCCCGAGGGAGAGCTCAAAGCGGTCGTGGACCTGCCGGTGGCGAGGATCACGAGCTGTTGCTTCGGCGGGTCCGAGCTGCGCGACCTGTACGTGACGACCCGACGAGAAGGACTCGGCGCAGCCGGCGTCGCGACGCAGCCGCTGGCCGGCGCTCTGTTAAGGCTCGACGTGGGCGTGGCCGGCATGCCGACCCACGCTTTCGCTGGGTGAATGACGAAAGGCGGCACGACCATGAGACTGAAAGGCAAGGCGGCGCTCGTGACCGGGAGCTCGAGCGGCATCGGTGAGGCCATCGCCCTGCGCTTCGCCCGCGAGGGCGCCGACGTGGCGGTGCACTACCACCACGGCGGCGACAGCGCGCGCGCCGTGTCGGCGGAGATCGCCAAGATGGGGCGCAAGACCGTGGCGCTCGGCGCCAACGTGGGCGTGGCCGACGAGGCCGAGCGCCTCGTGCGCGAAGCGCACGCCGCCCTCGGCCGTCTCGACATCCTCGTGAACAACGCCGGCGTCGAGATCCGCGAGCCCTTCCTGGACGTGAGCGAGGAGCACTACGACCTGGTCCTGGACGTGAACCTCAAGGGCGCGTTCTTCGCCGCACAGGCCGCCGCCCGGCTCATGATGGACCAAGGGGCCGGCGGCCGCATCATCAACGTCTCGTCGATCCACGAGGACGTCGCCTTCCTTCAGTTCAGCACCTACACGGCCTCCAAGGGCGGCATGCGCATGCTCACGCGCACGATCTGCCAGGAGCTGGCGCCCCACGGCATCACCGTCAACGACATCGCGCCCGGCGCCATCGCCACGCCGATCAACAAGCGCACGCTGGGCGATGGCGAGCTGCTCCACGAGCTGCAGGGGGTGATCCCGGCCGGTCGCCTCGGCGAGCCCGACGAAGTCGCCTCCGTGGCCGTGTTCCTCGCCTCGGACGACTCGGCCTACGTCACCGGCAGCACGTACTACGTCGACGGCGGCATGTCCCACTGGAACAAGGGCCTGTAGATCGGGCCTCTCGAAGGAGATGAGCACCATGGCAGCACGCATACAGGGACTCCTCGAGGCGATCGCGGCGCGGTCCGACGAGCGGCCCTTGCCGACGACCATCAGTGGCGTCGTCCGTTTGGACGTCGAGGACGCCGGGCGCACCGAGCATTGGTACCTCACCATCGCGAAAGGCACGGTGTCCGTCGCCCGCAAAGGAGGCGAGCCCGACTGTGTCCTGCGCGGCGACGCCGCCACCTTCTCCGGCGTGCTGAGCGGCGAGGCGAACATGATGGCGGCGATCCTGCGCGGCGCCTTCGAGTTCGAGGGCAGGGTCCTCCTGCTCGTCACCCTCCAACGGCTCTCGCCCGGCGAGGACAAGGGCGCCGACGTGCCCGCCGCCGGCTACGCGAGGAGGCAGTCATGAGCGACCAGGTCAAGATCCTCGACGGGAACACCTTCGTCGTCAGCGACGACCGCGGCGACATCGAGGCGTCGCCGACCGACCCGACCGGCCTCTTCTCGTTCGACACGCGCTTCCTCTCGAAGTGGGTGCTCACCGTGAACGGCCAGCGCCTCAACCCGTTGTCCGTGGACGACCTGCAGTACTTCGAGACCCGGTTCTTCCTCGTGCCGGGGACGGGGACCGTGTACATCGACGCCAAGCTGTCGGTCATCCGCGAGCGCGCCGTGGGCGGCGGCTTTCACGAGGAGCTCACGGTGATGAACCACGACGACAAGGCCGTGGACCTGGACGTGCGCCTCGAGGCGGCCTGCGACTTCGCCGACCTCTTCGAGGTCAAGGACGCGCTCAAGAAGAAGGGCGCCTACTCGACGCGCGTCGAGGACGGCAAGCTGGTCCTCGGTTACCGCCGCGAGACCTACGTGCGCGAGACCTGGATCTCGGCGTCGGCGGACTGCTCGGTCGACAACCGCGGTCTCACGTTCTCCATCCACGTTGAGCCCCACGAGCAGTGGACGACCGACCTCGACGTGGCCATCGGACATGGCGTCCGGGGCACGAGCGCCGGGCGTCCCAAGTACGGGCGTCAGTCCAAGCGGGCGCGGCCCAACATGGAGGTCAGTCTCGAGACCTGGCTCGACGAGGCGCCGCAGCTCGACTGCGACTGGGACGCGCTCAAGAGGACCTATCAGCGCAGCCTCGTCGATCTCGCGGCCCTGCGCTTCTCGCCGGTCGCGCTGCCCGGCCACTACCTGCCGGCTGCGGGACTGCCGTGGTTCATGACCATGTTCGGCCGCGACAGCATCTTCACCAGCCTGCAGGCGCTGCCCTTCGCGCCCGACCTCGCGCGCACGACGCTGGTCGCCCTCGGCCTGTGGCAGGGGGCGCGAAGCGACGACTTCCGCGACGAGGACCCCGGCCGGATCCTGCACGAGCTGCGTTTCGGCGAGATGACCGCGTTCGAGGAACGCCCGCACTCGCCGTACTACGGCTCGGTCGACGCCACGCCGCTCTACGTCGTGCTGCTCGACGAGTACGAGCGCTGGACCGGCGACACGAAGCTCGTGCGCACGCTCGAAGGGGTGGCGAGAGCAGCACTGGCGTGGATCGACGACTACGCCGACCTGCAGGGCAACGGCTACATCGCCTACAAGCGGCGCAACGAGACCTCCGGTCTCGAGAACCAGTGCTGGAAGGACTCGTGGGACTCGATCTCGTACCGCGACGGGCGCATTCCCGGCTTCCCGCGCGCGACCTGCGAGCTGCAGGGGTACGCCTACGACGCCAAGATGCGCGGCGCCCGTCTGGCGCGTGCCGTCTGGCGCGATCCCGCCTTCGCGGACCGGCTCGAGAAGGAGGCCGCGGCGCTCAAGCGGCGTTTCAACCGCGACTTCTGGGTCGACGACGGCCGGTACTACGCGCTCGCGCTCGACGCGGACGGCAGTCAGGTCGACGCGCTGGCTTCGAACATCGGCCACCTGCTGTGGAGCGGCATCGTCGACAAGTCCAAGGCGAACGCCGTCGCCAGCCACTTGATGTCGCCGGCGATGTACTCCGGGTGGGGCGTGCGGACGCTGGCCGAGGGCCAGGGCCGCTACAACCCGATCGGCTACCATGTGGGCACGGTCTGGCCGTTCGACTGCTCGTTCATCGCCTGGGGCCTGCGTCAGTACGGCTTCAAGGACGAGGCGGCGCGCATCGCCGCAGGGATCCTCGACGCGGCGCAGTGCTTTGAGGGCCGTCTGCCGGAGGCGTTCGGCGGCTACGCACGCGAGCTCACCAAGTACCCGGTGCAATACCCGACGGCGTGCAGCCCGCAGGCGTGGTCGACGGGGACGCCGCTGCTGCTGCTGCGGACCATGCTCGGTCTCGAGCCCAGCGGCGAGCACCTCATCGTCGACCCGGTGTTGCCACAGGGCATCGGCCATCTCGAGCTGCTCGACATCCCCGGCCGCTGGGGCAAGATGGACGCCTTCGGGCGCGGCCGGGTCGACGTGTCGACGAAGCCGCCCCCGTCGACGCCACCCCATTGCGGTGACGTTGCCGGCGTTGATGTGCACGTCCCGATGGTCCCTTCGAGGCCATGCCCCCTGTGGTACCATTCGGGCGTGAACTCCGCTTGACCGGCACGATCTGAGCTTCGTCTCAGAGACTGGAGGACCGATGAGCTCGTGCGCTCACCGCTGGTCCCTGATCGATATCCGTAGCGGCTACCTCGTCGTCGAGGGGTGCCACCACTGTGGAGCCAGGGGGACGTACTTCTCGACGGAGATCGCCCCCCCGGTCGAGGAGTATCAGGACGGCCCTCACCACTGGCAGTACATGGTCAGCTCCCAGGCCGTCTCGTTCAACATGCGCTGCGACATCTGCGGCGAGACGGTCGACCTCGGCGACGTCGAGGGCCTCATGCTCTGCACTTGTGAGAAGGCCGATTGCGAGATCGGCCGCATGTCGCTGGAGCTGGGCCGCAACACCTCGATCTACGTCGCCCTCTGTTCCGACTCGACGCACGAGACGAACACCAACTGCGTCAGCGACGAGGGCATCGCGGCGCTGAACGAGTACTTCAACCAGCGCCTGCGCGAGGGTCCCAAGAAGATCCTCGTCTTGCCCTGCAAGATGTGCGGCAACGTCGACTGCTGCCCCGGCATCGTGATCGCCGACAGCGGCCTCATCGAACTGTAGGACCACCCGCCGGCGAAGCCGCGTGAGAGAGGGAAGGGGACGCTCCGTGAAGATATCCGAGATCGTTGAGAAGACGGGACTCGAGGCGCTCAGCGCCTACCAGGACGCCGACGTGCCCGGGGTGTACGTCTCCGACATGGCGTCGGACGTCATCACCGGCGCCAAGGCCGGCAGCATGCTCGTCACGCTGCAGACCCACAAGAACTTCATCGCCGCGGCGAACCTGGTCGACGCGGGGATGGTGGTGTTCGCCCACGACAAGCGACCGGCCGACGACGTGATCCAGCTGGCCGACCGAGTGGGCCTTGCGCTGTTCACGACTCCCGACGACACCTGGAAGTTCGCCCTCAAGCTCGCCGATCTCGGTCTCAGATAGCGGCAGGAGCGCGGCGATGAGGCTGGATGAGATCGCCGGCATGCTGAGCTGCGAGACGCTGTCGGCCGCGGACCACGAGGTCGACGTCGAGGCCGTCGTGGCCTCGGACGGCATGAGCGAGATTCTGGCGTTCTCCCGGCCCCACGCCCTGATGCTCACGGGGTTGACCAACGTGCAGTCGGTGCGCACCGCCGTGGTGGCCGACGTGAGCGCCATCGTCTACGTGCGGGACAAGCGACCGGACCAGAAGGTCCTCGACCTCGCCCGACAGAACGGCATCCCCATCCTTCTGACGTCGCTGGGCATGTTCGACAGCTGCGGCATCCTCTACGAGGCCGGCCTGGACGGAGTGATGTAGGTGCCGGAGGAGCTGCTCTCGCGCTCGTTCACCTTGCACAGCCACGACTTCGACAAGGCCGGCGAGACGTCGACCGAGATCAAAGGGATGCTCAAGGAGCTCGGCATCGACTCGCAAGTCATCCGCCGTGTCGTCGTCGTCTGCTTCGAGGCCGAGATGAACGTGGTCATGTACGCCGACGAAGGCACACTCACCTTCGTGCTCACCGACGAGGACATCGGCATCGAGATCGCCGACCGCGGCCCGGGGATCGCCGATCTCGACCGCGCTCTGGAAGAGGGTTGGTCGACGGCCACCGACGAGATGCGCGAGATGGGCTTCGGCTTCGGCATGGGGTTGCCGAACATCCGGAGGAACTCCGACACCTTCGACCTCCGCTCCGAGGTCGGTGTCGGGACCACGGTCACCTCACGGATCAGGCTCGACGGCGTTGACTGAGTACGCGCACGGCTTCCTGATCCGCGAGGACGACTGCACGGGTTGCATGGCGTGCATGCGCGCCTGTCCCACCGACGCGATCCGGGTGCGGGAGGGCAAGGCGCGGGCGATCAACGAGCTCTGCATCGACTGCGGCGCGTGTCTCACGATGTGCGCGCAGGGGGCCATCCTGCCGACCTCGCGTACGCTCGAGGAGTTCGCCGACTTCGCGTTCAAGGTGGCCGTGCCGTCGCCGGTGCTGTTCGGGCAGTTCCCGCTCGAGGTCCGCCCGGAGCACATCGTGGTGGGCCTGTTGGCCGTCGGCTTCGACGCGGTCTGGGACTTCGGCGTGGACCTTCGGCTGACGACGCTCGCGATCGCCGACTACGTGGACAAATGGAGCGGCCCTCGTCCGGTCATCTCGATCACCTGTCCGGTGGTCGTCCGCCTTCTCCAGGTCTCCTACCCGAAGCTGCTCGAGCAGCTCATTCGCATGAAGCCGCCGCGCGAGATCGCGGGCAGCGAGGTGAAGCGGCACTACTCGCGCGAGCTCGGACTGCCCGAGGAGCGGATCGCCGCTATCTACATCGCGGCCTGCCAGGCCAAGACCGTCTCCATCGAACAGCCCGCCGAAGGCGGGCGCAGCGCGCTCGACGGCTCGGTCGGCATACCGCAGATCTACAACTCGGTGCTTGCGGCCGCGCGCGACGCGGCGAAGAACGGAGAGTCAAGCGGCGACCTGGATCCCGTGCGCTCGGTCTCCATGGTGAGCTGGTCGACGCCACGCCCGCTCGCCGACCTTCCCAGCCGTCACCGCTACATGTCCGTCACGGGCCTGCCGAACGTGATCCGGGTCTTGGACGACGTGGAGAAGGGCAGGCTCAAGAACATCGACTTCCTCGAGTGCAGCGCGTGCTGGGCGGGCTGCGGGAACGGGAACCTCGCGGTCGACAACGTGTACCTGTCGCAGGCGAAGCTGCAGACGCTCGCGCGCGACCTCCCCGACACAGACCCGCGTACCGAGGCCGAGGTCGCGCGCCGGTACGGCCACGAGGACTTCTCACTCGAGCGCGCGCCCGAGCCGCGCACCACCGTCGTGGTGGGCGACCTGCGCGAGAGAGTACGGCGCATGCAGGAGGCCGAGCGGATCCTGAGCGTTCTCCCCGGGCTCGACTGCGGGCTCTGCGGCGCGCCTTCATGCAAGGTCCTGGCCCACGACGTGACCTCCGGCCACGCCTCCAGGGACGACTGCGTCTTCCTCTCCAAGCGCCGTGTCGACGAGCTGCGGCGTCTCTATCGTCGTTCGAAGTAGTCGTGCGCCCGAGCGTCGCCCGTTCCGGCGTCGCCGCTTTCCGATCAGCCAGGCTGGGCGATGGCGGCGGGCGCCTACTTCCAGTCGGTCTTGCCGTCCATGAGGTACTCGTGCATGTCGTCGGCTGCCTGGCGGGCGGCGCCCATGGCGAGGATGACCGTTGCCGAACCGGTGATGATGTCCCCACCGGCCCACACGCCCGGCATGCTGGTGCGGCCCGACTCGCTGTGCGACTTGATGTAGCCGCGCTCTGTGCGCTCGAGATCGGGGGAGCCTGAGAAGAGCACCGGGTTGGGACCCGCACCCACGGCGACGATGACCATGTCGACGTCCATGAGGAAGTTCGAGCCGGCCTTGGGGATAGGCGCCCGCCGGCCCGACTCGTCGGGATCGCCGAGCTGCATCTGGATGCACTCCATCTGCTTCACCCAGCCCTGATCGTCCCCGACGTACCGGATCGGGCTGGTGAGGTAGCGGAACTTCACGCCCTCCTGCCCGGCGTGTTCGATCTCCTCGTCGCGGGCCGGCATCTCGTCACGGGTGCGCCGGTAGACGATCGAGACTTCACGACTACCCATGCGCACCGCGGTGCGCGCGCAGTCCATGGCGACGTTGCCGCCGCCCAGCACGGCCACCTGGCGCCCGCGCGGCGCCGGCGTGTCGTACTCGGGGAACGCATAGGCCTTCATGAGGTTGACGCGCGTGAGGTACTCGTTGGCAGAGAGGACGTTGCAGAGGTTCTCGCCGGGCAGCTTCATGAACACCGGCAGCCCGGCGCCGGTGCCGACGAAGACCGCGTCGTAGCCGGTCTCGAAGAGCTCCTCGATGGTGTACAGGCGGCCCACGATCGAGTTGACGTCGATCTTGACGCCCAGCCGGCGCAGGTAATCGATCTCGGCCCTGACGATGGCCTTCGGGAGGCGGAACTCGGGGATGCCGTACACAAGCACTCCGCCGGGCTCGTGCAACGATTCGAACACGGTCACCGAGTGCCCCTTGGCGACCATGTCGGCCGCCAGGGTAAGGCCGGCTGGGCCGCTGCCCACGACGGCGATGCGCTTGCCGGTCGTCGGCGCCTTGCGGGGGATCGTCACCGCGTCGGTCCCGC
>Ga0315289_10011436_pt1 | contig 12576 bp, 18 predicted proteins | sample YL17G11_40_MG_FD_203452 | JGI IMG/M metagenome (GOLD analysis project Ga0315289, IMG submission 203452) | Sediment microbial communities from Yellowstone Lake, YNP, Wyoming, USA - YL17G11_40 | ecosystem: Environmental > Aquatic > Freshwater > Lake > Sediment | place: USA: Wyoming | collected...
TGTCGTAGTGGAAAATATTTTCCTTTTTTGTCTTCATAGTGGAAATAAAAGGAACTAAAATTGGAATTGGCTCTTAATCTTTTTCGAGTCTGCTGAGGGAAAGTCCCATAGCTTTGGCTTCTTCGGGGTTGTCTTCCACCCATCGGTGACAGCGTCTACATAGAGCCTTGAAGTACCTCACATCGGTGAGCAAACTACCTACCCTTCCCTTAGCGTGGTGCAAGTCCTCAGAAGGATTACTGCACTCAGGATGCTCACAAACCTTATGAGTATCTAAATACCCATCCCTAACTACCCTATATTCCTTCAATTCAGACAGCTTCTTCGTAGATACACTTTTAATGCGTTTTAACGGACTTTGCTTCGTTTTGGATACCTTATATGACTTAGGCTCAGAAAATTGCTCCTGAGCCTTTATTTTAAGCCAACATTCCTTACAAGAAGGTGGATTGCTTTTCCATAAATATGTTTCCTTGTTGCAGGTGCTACAAGTCTTTAGCTTCATCGCCTCTCATCATACCCATTAATAAATCCTTTCGGCGTTGCTTAGCATCTTCTTCCCAATCTGTTGGATATGTATCCCGATAGTATTTATAATAAGGGCTATCTTTTTCAGGCATAAATTCATCATCACCCAATTCGGTGTCATCACCCCATCCTGCAACATACGAATCGTAAATTTGCTCCTGCTCTACCTGAAGTAAATCCTCAGCCATATGTATAGCACACTCATATCCATATATAAAACCTTGGACAAACTCATTATCCTGAGTAACTTCCTTGATATTTTTATTGAGCATTTCAATAAGCTCCATTAGTGCTGTTTGTTCTTTCATAATTAGTATGCTATTGTTTTATTTACTCCAAACTTAACTGACTGACTGCTGATAGCCTTTCTGATACTTGCCATCTTATCTTTCTTTAGTCCTTCTCTCTTAATAAAGTATTCAACAAAGGGCATAGTAGTTCCTACCTTGTTAGCTATGGTGAGCTCACCATAACCTCTCTCAAACATACTTACAATATCTTCTCTCACATACTGTGGCATAAAAGCATAGCGTGTTTTATTATACTCATTCATATCCATACGTACAGTTTCCCAAGTTCTTTTCTTGGCATACAGCTTATCATATGTAAAGTCTGGCTCGTACTTAGGGTTGTCTACAATATCAATTACTGCATCGTATAACTTTGCAAACATTGGGTCTGCCTCATATAACTCATCAGCCTTATCAATGGAATGGTGAACCGTTCCGTGGTCTAAGCCAAAGTACCAAGATGGTAGGGCTAAATTCCTACCACCCAAGAACATTGTATTGGGTATGTTATCGTATGCATACTTGCAGGCAATCTTACGAGCATCTACAATCTTACGCTTACGAGTCTTACTTTTAATCTCATCGTAATCTATTCCGCATACAAATGCTACCACACGAGCAAGGCCATCCATTGCATCACGCTCATCCTGTGTAAATCTATTCTCGTCTGTATATCTCATTACTTTACAAATTTATAAAACTCACCAACTAATTCAATACTATTATTCTTAACTACATCATCTAAGGTAGCACCACTTTGGAAGTCTGCTCCTTCAGGAGTACCTTTAAATGCTTTCTGTTGAGCTATCAATCCTTTCACGGTAGCTACCTTATCTGCAACCTTAAGAGCTCCTAATGCCTTTGCTTTGCGGTCAGCAGTATCATCAAAAGATTTGCTTGGTTGCATAGGTGCAGGTGCAGGACTTGGTGCAGGCTTAGAGTAATTGCTTGGTGCGTGTGACTGCTTGCCACGATACACATCAATACCAATACCTAAGTAGCTAGCAATCTTGTTAAGTGCATCAGTAGTTGCACCTTTGAATGCGTCACCCAAGTCAAAACCTTTAGAGCTAGAACCACCATTGTCATTACCGCCGAAGCATTCGTAGTACACATTGTACTCAGGAACTATAAATACAACCTTATTAACTACGGTTCCATTGTCATTAACTAATACGTTCTCTGTCTTAGTTTGCCACTGCCCAATACCAAACACCTCGTTCAATCTATCTGTGATATAGATAGGCTTGATGGTGCTTAGGAATGTTTTAGTAGGGTGAGGTTTGATTGCCTCAGCAGGTAGTGGAGCGTAGAGCTCTGCTTTCAATTGTTCTTGCGTTTTCATAATCATTATTACATTTAAAATTTAGATGAGCTATATGGACTCGAACCATAAATGACAGAATCAAAATCTGTAGTGTTACCATTACACCATAGCTCATTACCAATTAACAAACCAACTTAACTTTTGAACGTGCGATGGAATCGAACCATCTGCTCACCCTTAAAGAGCACCCTACCAAGGGACACGTTTCCATAACCACATCAAACAACACTGAACACATAGTGGGTGAATCACCTCCCACTAATCTCTTTGGAAATGTTCCACAAACTTAAACATTATCCACAACAAATGCAAATTTATTTTAAATTATTTTTATTCTCCTTCCAATCAAGCCAGAATCCTGTGGCCACAATGATGTTCATCCCCATAGATGCAAGTATCTCGGTGAGGTCTTGATATACATTCACGGTGAGGTGAACGTGACCGACCATCCAAAATGGTATGGACAAATTACTCGCTATCCAAATTAAAAGGAACTTAATGAACTTCATTACTTATCAATCTTCAAGCTGAAATAGTCACGCTTTCCATCGGCTCTACGCCATACAACTTTGCCTCCATCGAATAGCATCTCTTCTGCATCCTTCATAAGTGTCGTAATCTTGTTCTTATTAAGCTGTTTAAGCTCCTCTAAGCCCTTAATTTTATCGTGAGCGTCTTGGTAGTCCAACAGAAATTTAAAGTCGCTCTCAGAGCCTCTAATAGAGCCGTCTGATTTAGAGAATAACTCCTTGTTTAAGTTCTGCTCATCGTCTAATTCCGTAGCATCGGGAGTGATGTCTTCAAGCATAGCCTGATACTCTTCCTTCTCCCCCTTAGACTTAGCTGAATTGATTAGGTCTACTATCTGTTTACCTGCTATACATAGTTGAGCAAACTGTCTTGTCTCGTGGTCTATGAATTGGGAGAGCACCTTATCAAACTCTACCTCTCTTACGTGGAAGTATACACCGTTAACAAGTGTAGCGAACACGGCTACCTCGGTTCCTGTAACCATCATCTGTGACATCACCTGCTCCTTGTATGGCTGAGTGATGCCATCCTCCCATAGCTTATAGTAATCTCTCTCAGTAGTCTTTAACTCTATTGGGGTGAGCTCAGTATACTCTTGGCCCGTGAACGGACTGAATGCAGGGCCATTGTGCAATCTATCAATAGAAGCAAATAGCTGTGGATAATTGTCATTTGTTAAGAAAAATTCAGCACGTTGAGTTTCTCTAACCTTTGCTCCTTTTTCAAGCTTTTGCAAGAACTCCTCCTCGTTAGGAACCCAAGACTCCCAATTCTTTGCTACAACATCCTCCAATAGATGTCCTGCTACTGACTTAGCTGTTCTCCATTCACTTGAGTATATACCTATAAGATGGTAGAACAATCTACGCTTGCACTTCCACTTGTTAGAACCCGTTACGGTTCCAATGTCTGAAGCTCCGATGCGTGTAACATCTAAAGAACCTAAGCCTTCAATTTTTTTACGCTGTGCTAACCAATCTTGGTGTACGCCTCCAGCCCATCTGTGTTTTGTTATCATAATTTTAATCCTTGTAAGTCTTCTTGTTCGTAGTCTATTACTATTCTACCTAATGCTGTGGCTGTTAATCTTAATTCATCAAGAGCCCTGACAGCTAAGTTGTATTTAGTATACATACTATCATATCCTTTCTTAGCATCGGTGAGCTTATCAACAAATAGCATCAGCTCATCGTACTCTTCTCTGCCTCTGAACTTCTGTGCTCGTGCCCATAGTTCATTACTAACGATTGACAAATCTAATGAAACTTTTAACAATTCCAAATTTTCATCGTTAAAATATTTGTAACCCTCGAGTTGCTTTTCCAAGCTAATAATATAATCTTTATGTCCCATAATTAAAAAGGTGCTTCTAATTGTTCGTCTGCTGATTTAAGTGGCTCACTCCATTGAACCGATGGTGTAAGGCTTGTATTCTTTCCTCCCGCCATCTGATGGTATAGGTCTGTGCCGAATGCTCCACATCTGTATCTCTTATCTCCGAATGTTTCGTAGAGAGTATGTGTATCTGTGTCATAGAATACTTGGAACATCCCAAGCCTACCTACACCAAATGGTTTTGTCTTCTGCACCAATACCTGCATACAATTCTCAAGGTACGGGAAGCCATCTCTCTTAAGGATTCCGTACGGCTCTCTGAACAATCCAATCATCTGAAAGCCTGCTCTCCAGAAACTCTGACCACCTGCAAGCTTACTTGGGTGTGGCTTAGGCATATACTCTATGCCCGTATCCTTATCCATTATAAGTTCTTCTCCTGCAAGGTGAGCTACCAATACTGTGTGGAGCTCCATCTTCTTAGAGGCCGCATTGATGAAGCTTAGTGTACTTAGTACATAGTCTTGTATAGCCTTTCTGTCATCGTCTAACTCTCTGTCTAACAAGTTGAATGGGTCAACGCACAGCACATCTATCTTCTTACCATAATCTTTCTCAGCTAAGTGTACTTGATTGAAGATGTCCTTAACAGTGAACCTTTCCAATACACCCTTAGCGAATGGGTTATGCTCAAGTATGATGAAGTGCTCATTGATAAACTCCATAGCCCTGTCAATCTCTTGCGTGGTAATCTTGTGTGCTCCCTTTCCGTATAGTCTCTTACCTGTATATACTTGAATCAGGTTCCACACTACTTCTTTCTTTCCTCCTGTCTCAGGTGAGTACACACATACGGTGAGCCCTTCATTCTTGGCTAAGTGAATCATAGACTCAGTAACCCAAACGGTTTTACCTTGGTGAGGATGTGAGTACACATATGATGTGAACCCTTTCTTGAAGCTTATATAGTCATCACCACAAGACCAACCGCAGGACCAACCCTTTTCAAATGTCTCACCTTGTGATGCGTAAACATCATCCTTAAATTCACTGGCTCTGAAGTATTTTTTAGTCACTATAGTCTATTGTTAAGTTGTTCAATGTATTTCTTTCTCTCCCATTCTAAATCATTGTTATGCCACGTTGTGAGTCTTTGTTCTAAGTTCCAAGTCTTCTGAGTCTCAAACTTAATCTTCATCCCATCGTTGGCCCCCCAATATCTGTAGAACTTGTTGAGCATATCGGCTCCGTACTTAAGTAGGTGTGGTCTCAGGCTTTCTGCAAACTCCCTTCTCCTGTCTTCTATACCTTTCTTGTTAGGTATCTCACCCTCCAATATTCTAATAGCATTCTCAAAGGTTATAGGCTCACCACCTTTCATAACCTGTAGCTCAAAAGTATCTACAAACTTTCTAAGTATATCAATCTGTACCTTAGTTAGCTTTGCCATATTAGATAGGCTTATAGTAGTGGTCTACTTTAATTCCTTCCTTCTCCTCGTTCTTCATAATCAACTGACAGCCGAAGATGATGGCAGACAAGTGGTCCTCATCCTGCTCAACCCCGCTGTACAGATTCATCTCAAACTTAGCAAGGTGTCTATGTAAGCTCTCCAATGCAGCCTCGGTAGGTTGACCCTTTCTCCAATTACCTTTATCGTAGTGGTTACCACCGTGTCTTAGTAGATACCCATAACGCATACGTACATATGCATCTAAGTGATTAGGTAATGGCTTGTTTGTATCATCATCACGCTGAGAGCCAGATTCAAATACTCGATTCCTTTTAGAACCATTATCTAAATCTTCGCTTTTTTCATTGGTGAAATAACCATTATCATATGGTTTGTTTATGGCTGTAATCTCCCACTGAATCCCACTAATAATATCATCTACAACAGATGACTCTACCCTATCGTTGAACTCTTGGATTGGGTTCTTGCCCCAAAACTTAGCGAGTCTTTCTTTATCCCAATAGGTTTTGTTCTTTTCTTCTTTTGCTTTCATAATGTGTTAGGGTTAAAAAACGGAGAGCAGTTCAGGTTCCCGTGTCCCATCGCCACCCTCCGTTGGAGGTAAAATTATATAATAGTTTTCAACAATGCAAAACTATTTGCAATTTAGAATGATTCTAAATAAAGATGTCTTTAGATTCAACAACAAAGCTACCATCCTTCTCCACTTCTACTAAGGCCCAGCCGTGGTTCCAATTGTTAATAGACATATACTTAGGGTTCAGCTTACATAGACATCCTGTACCAAACACTGCGTGAACATCACCTTCCAAATCACGCATATAGCTCCTGTCTGAGCGGTGGAAGTGTCCCATCAATACATTACTACTCACCTTACTCATAACTGCCCTTGCGTGGTTTAAAGCACCCTTCACAGGCAACTCGTGTCCGTGTAAGATGTTTAGCTTACCAAGGATAACCTTAGTCATTGAACCAACGAGCTTAACCCTGTGGTCACGTAATCTCAACACATCCTCTAGGTTAATCAAACCATTCAGTTGGTCTGCATTGTCCATAATGTATTTATCAAAACGAACATCGTGGTTACCAATCTTGAAGTATATATCCTCCTCCTTGAATTGCTGTCTTAGCTCCTCGAAGAATAGTCTTGTCATATCTACCTCATACTTGAAGCTTCTGTTCATCTTGTTCTTCTCGTGGCGAGATAACTGATAGGCATCCATCAAGTCTCCATTAATATAGATAGCATCTACTCCTATAGCTTTAATCTCACGTAGAGCAGTTACTAATGCGTATCTATCGTGGTACGGTAAATGGATGTCAGATATAACTGCAACCCTTCTGTATCTCTTAGGTAGAGTCATCTCTGGAATCTCAATCTCATCCTCACCATCAGGGATGTTGAACTCAAATCCATTAAGACCAAATAGCTCACGCTTCACACTATTTCTCTCCGCTAACTTAATCTTAAATGAATCCATCCATTGCGAGAATACTCTTCTGAAGCTATCGTTGTAGTCAATCTCGTTTTCATCACAGAAGTTCCTTGCCATATCTGTAATGCTTTGGTCGTTGTTATTAGCCATAGCTCTCTCCATAAAGTCGAAAGCTTGTTGCTTGTAACCTGCGAATTTGTTTTTCATTAATTTATTTTTAGTTAATTGATGTGGGCTTCATTAACCCGTTGTTTACCTGTTCTGAGTATTTAATGTAGGTCTCGGCGAACAGGGCGAGCAGTTGCTCATCCTTGTGTAGTGCCTTGGATAGATAGTCAGATAGCTGTCCATTGTCAGACAGTTCTATAATACACTTACCTGTCTCATAAATAGTAATATCTAAAAATGCTACCTCTTCAATATTTGTTGCCATCTGAATATGTGCTAAAAAAATCTAATAAACCATCCCACTCAAACACACCATCAATCTCACCAAATACATCCCAAGTGAATTTCATCTTGCCATCCTTGGCAATATAAATCAAATCGCTCAGTTCGCTATCTAATGGGTACATACTATAGTGTGTTTAAAAAAGCATCTACTTCCTTCATAGTCCTGCACACAACAAACTTAATCTCCTTATTGTCTTTGTGCATCTTGTACTTGAAGAACTTTAACCGTAGAGGAAAGGCATCGTTAGGGAAACCTTTAGTCTCTAGGATAATATTATGTTCGGTGAGCAAATAATCGGGTGTAAATTTCATCTGTCTAACCGTCTCCCCACAATACTTGAATGAATCAATTAGTATGTACTCAGGCTTTATCTCAAACACTACACCCCTCTCATTCATTTTCACATATGCATAGTGCTCAAGTTTTGAGTCAAACTTAATCCCATCGTCAACAACCTTGGTGACATTCTTTACCCTACCCTTCTTTGCTCTCTTTAGTATTCTCACTTGAATAGTAAATAGCCAGCACCTGCACCGATACCAACACCGAACCAAAACTTTAAATTACTTTTCTTTTGTGGGATGTCGAATGAACGTAAGCCTGTAACCTTTACATAAGGATTGGCACTCGTAACTTCAACTACAGACTTCTTAGGTTTTAAGAATCCCTGCTTAATCTTTTTGAACGCAACAGTTAAGCTATCTCTTAGCTCAATCTCTTTCTTCAAACTATCATCTTTTAGGGTTAGGGTTAAGCTCAACCATTGGTTTTTGGTTGTGTCTGAAAATGACAATTTCCCCTGAACGGTGTCGACCTTTATTGTCGTTACAGTGTCAAATTTTGTTATCTGCTGAAAAGAGGTCCCGCTAGTAGCTCCTTCTCTGAGCAACTTCGCCAGACGCTTGTCAGTTTTCCCAATAACATTTAGTAAATTTTCTTTTGAACCCTCAAGTAAAGTAATCTGTGCGACCTGTTCGCCATCTTTATTCTTGAAGTGTTTAACGGTATCCTGCATAGCACTGATTAGTGCTGACTGCTCATCGTAATTATGCTTATACTTATTGCAGGTAGAGATTCCGATGATGATTAGTGCGAACAATAGTGCTCCACCAACCCAGTTAATATATCCTTTCATAGCCTTAAATTTCAGCTAAGATAAATATATTAAATTAAAAAAACAAATTAATTATCTCTTTTTAAAGATTTATTCTCATTCTCAAGATTTTTAATCTTGATAGCCATATCTGTATTCTTAATACGAACTGCCTTAACTTCAGATTTCAATGCCTCAATTTCCATCTTCATCTCTCTGATTTGCTTTTGTAAGTCTTCCACTAATGTATTATATGCGTCAGTTAATAGTTTAGTTGCCTCTGCCGATTGCTTCTTCTTAGTAGTAGCTTTCGTAACAAGGGATGTGATTAGGTTAGATATAACCAAAACAACGGCCATTATGAGAGTATCTGTGTTCATTTCATATTTAGGATTATGATACAAAAATAAGGAAAAAAACTTAACCTTTTGGTGTGTACTTTATATCTACAGCTTTTTCTTTCTTCCCGAACCTGCTTTTACTTAACAGTGGGTTATTAGTATTTTCAGCATAAGCCCAGTCACTAACTCCAAGTTGAAAAAATCTAAGAGATATATCGTGATTGTAGTGTAGCATAATACTTCTAACCCTTCTCTGTATATCTCCTCGTGTAGCATCGTGTGTATTCTGTCCGCTATCGTTATTGTATATATACTGAATGTAACCTAGTGCCTGTATATGGCAGAACTTAGTCTTTAGGAATGTTCTTACGATGAGCTCATAGTCATCTGCTATGGTGAGCCTACGATTATGTCCTCCAACTGCGTGGTATACTTCTTTTCTCCAAGCTCTGATATGATTAGGTACACCAACAATGTGGCGGATGGTTTTAGGGTTTACGCCAACGCATACGTTTACATCCCATTTACCCTCTTTTCTATAGCTACCATAACCAAGAGCAAAACCTTCTGGGTATTTCATTGAATTACCCCAAACATCAAGCTCTACGCAGTCTGTATAAAAGAATCCACATTCGGGGCGAGCTTCTGATGCCTCTATTAAATACTGACAGCACCTAATCTCAAGTTCATCATCGTGGTCAACCTCAGCAAGAATATCTCCACGGCATAGTGATGCAGCCTTATACTTAACATCACCTATAACACTTCCACTTGGTTTATTGAATGTAAATACACGTACTCTTGAATCAAGCGTAGAAATCACTTTAAGCTCTTCTGAGAGCTTCTTATTCTTCGGTGAGTCATTTACTATAACCCATTCCCATTCGTGGCTTGTCTGTGCTTTAATTGATTCGTACAGCCTCCACAATCTATTTAATGGTGTGTTGTATGCAGGTGTGAAGAATGATACCTTTGGTATTGGTGTATTTAGGATATAATTCATAGCCACATTGTAGGCTATCTCCCCTAAACCCTCGGGTTCTTCTTCAAAGTGAACCCATCTTCTTCTAATATCAAATGAAGCAGACATTAAGTTCACCTGCTCATCATATGAGCCACCTATAGTAATAATAGCATCAGGGTCTACCTCATCTACAGTCTCATTGTAATATACGTTGAGCGATGTATCCTCATAGCCTAAATGCACTGTTGATTTAAGTTCAGGCTTTCCATCCCCAATATATAATACCTTAGGAGCCGAGGTCTTTTTTGGCGTTACTTGTTGTAGGTAGTTATAGTAGCAAAGCGTTTGGTCTATAAATACAAATGTTTGTGGTCTTGAATTATGGAGAGCTTGTATAAACTCACCATCTCCACAATAACCATTACCAAACTCATAATTAAAAAATGTTCCTGCACATACTGTGTATTGAGCCAAGTCAATACCTTTTACCTCAACACTTTCTGGAGATGCTATTCTATACTTTAATCCAGTAAAATCTTTCTTATCTACAAACTGGTCGTAACAAAATGCATCGTTATGTGGATTCTTGTTTATTGTATCAATAATTACATCGTAGTAATCAGGATGTACAATGTTATCATCATCTATTAATGTTACGTAATCTTCTGATGGTAATGTTTTGATTAGCTCATTCATCTCAGGATACATATAGGTTCCTGGTGAGCCTTGCTTGAAATATAATATTGCTCCTAACTTGTACAGCTCACCGAGTAGTGATACCTCTACCTCCTTAACTACACTTGTATCAAATACTACGTGCCAAGTTACATCAACTCCTTCTTTATATACAGAGTCTGCAATAGTTAATAGATTCTCAACTCGTGTACAACGAGTGATAACGTGAAATTTCATTACTTCTCCTCAGACTTTTCTGACGGTTGTTCAGTTTTAGGAACAAAATGCTCGATTGCTTCTTTAACAATAACCGCATCATCTAATGTAAAAGCACCTTTAGACTGTGCTACCAAACATCCTTGAATTAAAACTTGAATTGCTTTTTCTTGATTCATAATATAATTATTAATTTAATTACAAATCTAAGCAATTATTTCTTAATTTGCAAATGGAGGAGGAAGGATAGCTGTTACTGGATTAGCCTGTAAACTTATCTGCTCTTCTAAGCTTTCTTTTAGTTGAGGTACATCAAGTACGCTCTCTAACCAACCTATTACTTGCTCTTTGGTGAGCTCTTCGTAGTTTGTAAAAGTATTTGCATCTGGAGCACTAACGTATTGTTTAGCCCAATGCAAAGCAGTATAAGGCTTATCTGCAACTGTAGCAATTAATCTCCAGTCAATATTACTAACCACATTAGATAGTCCATCTTGATTTAAGATAACTTCCATTGCAGTGATTTCCCAAGTGTATATAATTTCCATAATTTATTTATTAAGCTAACCCCTGATATGAGAATTTGTAGATATTACCAGCAGAAGCAGTTAGAACAGCACCTGTAATTGTTGTAGTTCCACTATATGTATTTGTTAAACTTCCATTCAAGTAATAATATATAAATGTAGCAAAAGGTGTAGAACCTGTACTATATGTCATTTGTATAGTATCTCCATCATTTAATGTAACAGTTGTTAATGCAGTATCTGTTGTTAATGTAGCAATTGTTGTACCATTTCTTTTAACTAAAACTGTACCTCCAGACATATCTATACTCTCATACTGTAATTGAGGAGCTGCTGCTCCACCTTGCATCTTTATAGCACTTGATAATAAATGTCCCATTATGCACTTAGATTACCAATTACATACCATTCGTTAGTTCCAACTTTTACAAGCGTTACACCTGTATATTGGTTAGCTATTTTTAATTGACCTGACTTACTTCTTAATGTTACACCTCCTGTTGCCACAATAGTTGTTTGACCTGCACCATATTGAAGAACTTGAATTTCAGTACCAATAGTGTAAGCAACACTTGAGTTCAAAGGTACAGTTAAATTGTTAGCTCCTGCAACATTCATCTCAACTATTTTTCCTTGGTCAGTTAAGACAAGAGTGTAAGATGCTGTTTGGCGATTAAACATATTTAGAGCAGTTAAACCACCACTAACTTGCAGTAGAGCACCACTACCATTATCTGTTGCAGAACCAATCTGTACGTTACCACCTGAAGTAATTCTTGCTCTTTCAAGATTATTAGTTCCAAATGATAAATAGTTTCCATTTGCAGTACCAGCAAAATATACACTTTCAGTTGAACCAGCAATAGCTGCACCTGTACTTAATACAGTTATATCTCCAGCAACTGATAATTTAGCACTTGGACTTGTCGTTCCTATACCTACGTTAGTTCCATTATCAAATATCTGACTATTACCAATAGCCGTAGAGCTTGTGAACTTAGATACATAGTTTGTAGTTCCAGCTACACCAGGACCCTGAGTACCTTGGAAACCTTGGGTACCTTGGAAACCCTGAGTTCCTTGTGCTCCAGTAGCACCCTGTGCCCCCGTTGCACCCTGAGCTCCAGTATTACCCGTAGCACCTTGTGCACCAGTTGCTCCTTGTGCTCCCGTTGCCCCTGTAGTACCCTGTGCCCCAGTTGCCCCTTGAGCACCTGTCGAACCCTGAGCTCCAGTATCGCCCTGAGGTCCTGTCGCACCTGTGGCTCCCTGAGCACCTGTGGCTCCTTGGTTTCCAGTAGGTCCTTGCGAACCAGTAGCTCCTTGTGGACCTGTTGCCCCAGTTGCTCCCGTATCGCCTTGTGGTCCCGCAGGACCCTGAGCTC
>Ga0315289_10011437_pt1 | contig 12576 bp, 8 predicted proteins | sample YL17G11_40_MG_FD_203452 | JGI IMG/M metagenome (GOLD analysis project Ga0315289, IMG submission 203452) | Sediment microbial communities from Yellowstone Lake, YNP, Wyoming, USA - YL17G11_40 | ecosystem: Environmental > Aquatic > Freshwater > Lake > Sediment | place: USA: Wyoming | collected...
GCTTTTTCCCTCCTCATTTGAAGTGCTATCCGTATAGTGCCATTAAACTCACATCAATATAATACCGCACCTCTTTTAAAGAAAGAAAAATGATTTGGGAAACAGTCCCTCCAATTCCCGAACCAACCAAAATTTTGACTATTTTCATCTTTCTCTTACAACCAATAAAAGGCTTACGCCTTAACTCCGTATCAATAGGCTGTTTTATAAATCAAGATTTGTCAACCATCCTCCGAAATGGTTATGCCAGCCGTGAAGGCTTGCCTACGCGGTTTCAACTTTCTCTCGAATCGATTTTTAACGACTTCAGCTACCAGATCATAATCACAATAATCCGTAATTTTCACACGAGCGAATTCACCTATTTTCAGACTATTACCTTTTACCAAAATTACCCCGTCCACTTCAGGTGCCTCAGCCTGGCTTCTGCCAAGAAAATAGCCATCGTTTTCTTTCGATTTAGCATCAATTAAAACGGTCAAGGTTTTTCCTATCTTGGCTTGGTTTTTCTCGAAAGCTATCTCCTGTTGAGCAAGCATCAGTTGGTCAAGTCGCTGGTTTTTGAGTTTGGAAGAGAGCTGACCTTTAAAGTTATAGGCGGGGGTTTTCTCTTCTTGCGAATAAGGGAAAGCACCTAACCTATCAAATCCGGTCTTCTCCACAAATTCGAACAGCTCTTCAAAATGCTTTTTCTTCTCTCCGGGGAAACCTACTATGAATGAGGTTCTCAAAGTTAGGTCAGGAATTTCGCCCCTTAACTTTGAAATCAGTTGTTCCACATCCCTTCTTGTGACCTTGCGGTTCATCTGAGCCAAAATATCATCCGAGATGTGTTGTAAAGGGAGATCCAGATATTTGCAGACCTTTGGATTTGAAGCTACCTGCTCGATCAATTCATCTGAAAAGTGTGCGGGATGAGTATAAAGAAGCCGAATCCACTTAAGTTCTGGAATTTCAGATAGGAGAACAAGAAGATGAGGAAGTTTTCTTTCTCCATAAATGTCTGTCCCGTATAAAGTGGTGTCCTGTGCCACTAAGTTGATCTCTTTGACCCCATAATCTACTAACTTTCGTGCCTCTTCTAAAATATCTTCTATTCTTTTGCTTCGAAATCTCCCCCGGATGCTTGGAATGGCACAATAGCTACAGCGATTATCACATCCGTCCGCAATCTTTATATAGGCAAAGGGACGATTTTGGGGCAGTCTCTTGATCCTCCTGTGATTATAGCTCACCTTAGGTAAGCTAACCATACATGTCTTTTTGTTTTTTAAAACAAGAGAACAAACCTGATCAATCTTGTCAATATCGCCTATTCCCAGGAAAGCATCAATTTCCGGCAGTTCTTCTTCTAAGTTTTTATGATATCTTTGAGCCAGACACCCGGAGACGATAATCTTTTTTCTTCCATCTTCATTTTTTAGACAAACCAACTCCATGATCTGGTTCACCGATTCCTCTTTAGCCGAATCAATGAACCCACAGGTGTTTAAAATGAGAATATCTGCCTCCTCTTTGTTCTCCGTCATTTGATAACCTTCCTCGCAGAGGAGGCTTGCCATGCTCTCGCCATCGACCTCATTTTTGGGACAGCCCAGACTCTCAATGTAAACTTTACAGGACATTACTTTCTACGTTTTCTTTGGCTAAGGTTCGCTTATTTGGTGTATCTTAATGACTACAATTGTAGTCTATTTTGACTACAAACCCAAAAATTTATGATTTATGACGAATGATTAATGACGAATAAAACATTCGTCATCCTTCACTATTTTAACCTCATTCAGAAAGATCCAGCTCTTCCACCCCCGGCGGAGCTTTGAAGACAAATTTTGAATCGTCAATACTCTGATTAATCTTTATATGATCGAAGATCAATGTGATCTCGTTATCATTCGAATCATGGTATTCCAGTTTCTTTGCTAACAAACTTTTTTTGTCGATCCAGATGGTCATCCTGGTGATGAAAAGGTCTTCCTTCTTTGGAATCAATTTTAACTTATAGCATTTGACTTTATCCACCTTTTCCTCACCCAAAAGCTCCGTCTTGTATTCAGACCTAAAATTAGAAAGATATTGATTTGGTTTAAAGAGGCTTTCTGATTGGTCCAATCTGTCTTTGATGACCTGTTCATTCTCTTTTGAATAGGTCCATAGGAAGACCCCATCGGTGACCATGATCTCATCTTCGGTTTCTGTTCTGAACTTATCCGGGTTCTTCAAATACATTTTCCCTTTTATCTTTCTCTGGTCTTCAAAAATTTCAGACTTCGTTACTTTGGTAAAATCCATGGATAGGTCCAAAAGAGACTTGTATTTTTTTTCCACCTGCTGGGCTAATTCTTCCCCGCCTTTGGTCTTCGACCCTGAGGGCTCAGACCGAAGGGCGGGATTTTCAACAGAAGTAATGGCAAAAGCTATGGAAGAAAAAAGGAAAATTATAAGCAGGCTCAAAGAAAAACTAAGTTTTTTCATTTTAGTTCTTGCTGTCACTCAAAGGTTGCGTCAGGATAACAATATCCCGACGCAAGCAACCAAACATCGAGATTTTGCTCCCGGCTGGATGTTATCATCCCGTCTCAAGACACAGAATTCGTGCCGAACGGGAGGATGGATGATGGGATTCACTTGAGAGCAAACAATAATACATTTGGTTCAGACTTAAATTGAAACTTACGAAAACTTTGTGGATGAGGCGCCAATATAGATGCATTTATCTCTATTACGAAACCTCCCCTTTTCCCATCCCTTCAGGTAAGGGTGAGGGGGAATCAAATAGAATGTAACAAATTGAAAATGAACACGCATCAAAGATACATGTGCATTTTTGTGCGTTTGTATTAGTTCTTATCGCGACTCTTCTTCTGCAGCCATTCCTCTCTTTCTAAATAAGTTTCGTCCACCAATACTTCTCTGGCTTTGCTTCCGTCGTAAGGACCTACTATTCCTTCCTCCTCCAATTGATCGATCAGACGAGCCGCTCTTTGATATCCGATGGCTAATCTTCTTTGTAACAGGGACACCGAACCCTGTTTATGCCTTACGACCAGCTCCGCCGCTTGCCGAAAAAGGTCTTCATCCTCTTCTTTTTCCTCTTCAGGGATCTCCATTGGCTCCGAGGATAATATGGGGATGGACTCCACCTCATATCTTTGTGCTTTTATAAAATCGACGATTCTTTGGGTCTCTTGGCTGGAAATATAGGCGCCATGAATTCTTCTGGGATCAGGATGACCGGGCTGAATGAAAAGCATGTCCCCCGCCCCCAAAAGCTTTTCCGCTCCATTCATATCCAGGATGGTGCGGGAGTCTACCTTGGAGGCGACCTGGAAGGCGATGCGGGCAGAGAAATTAGCTTTGATCAAACCGGTAATCACATCCACCGATGGTCTCTGCGTGGCTAAGATCAGATGTATTCCGACTGCGCGAGCCATCTGAGCCAGGCGAGTTATCAAGCTTTCGGTGCGGGTGGAGGAGGACATCATCAGGTCTGCCAGCTCGTCCACGATGATTATCAAGTAAGGCAGGACTTTCTCCCTTTTTTGTTTGGCATTGTAATCTTCAATATTTCTCACCCCAGCCTTGGCCAGCTTTCTATATCTTTCCTCCATCTCTATTACAATCTCCGAAAGAACATATTCCGCATTCTTGGGATTGGTGATTACCGATCTTTCCAGATGGGGAATGCCCTGATAAACCGAAAGCTCTAACATCTTAGGATCAATCATGATAAATCTAATCTCCTCCGGGGGAAGCCTATATAAAAGGCTGGTGATGATTGAATTTATACACACCGATTTGCCAGAGCCGGTGGCTCCAGCTATCAGCAGGTGGGGCATCTTGCCCAAGTCGGTAACAAAAGGTTCCCCGGAGGTGGTTTGACCTAAGGCTATGGCTAATTTTGATTCCCCGTTTTGAAAGGCCGATGAGGTGAGTATCTCCTTTAAAAAGACCACTTGGGAAGTTTTATTGGGAATTTCTACCCCGATGGCGGCTTTGCCCGGAACCGGGGCTACGATCCTCACCCTCCGGGCGCGCATGGCTAAGGCTAAATCGTCTGCCAAGTTTACCACCTGGTTCACCTTTATTCCTGCCGCAGGCTTGAATTCATAACGAGTGATGACCGGACCCGGAAACTTTTCGATTCTATCACCCTCAATCTCCACTCCGAAAGTAGCTAAAGTTTCTTTAAGAATTTTTGCGGTCTGATTCAATTCCTCATTGGAGACTGAAGATCTGAGGTAAGGCGGTTCATCCAACAGATCCAGGGAGGGATACTTATAATCCCACTCTGAGCTTTTCTCTCCCCCCCGGACTAACTTTAAAGTGGTTTTGAAATCCTGGGCAATAGATGGAGCCTCGGAAGTAACCCCTTCCGTTTCTGAGGGAATCGAAGTTTCTTCGGCGGTGGGTGCTATCATTTGGAATTTCTCTTTTGCCTTCAATTCCTTTTCCCTTCTTTTCCTTTGTCTTTCAATCCTTCTTAATTCACGCCATTTGCTTCCCTGGGTAAACAATCTTTCCGCCATCCGCTTTGACCAAAAGACAAAATCACTCGGCTTTAAAGGGGTAATTATCGCTATCAGGATTATCAAAAATGCGATCAACAAGGTATAGGAGCCGGCAGATCCGATCAACTTTAAACAGAATTTTCCCAAAATCGAGGATAGCCAACCTCCCAAAGTCACGTTTGAAAAATCCCCCATCTCTCCACTTTTAGAAGCAGGAAGGCTTAACAAGACCCCCAACACAAGCACAAGAACGAAAGCAAAAAACATCTTTTTGGATAAAGTTGAAAGACTTACCTTAGGAAAACGGCTCACCCCCAAAAGAATCAAAAAGATGGGAATGAAAAAAGAGGAATAACCTAAAGCGTAAAAAAGCAGATAGGAGACCAAAGCTCCCACGGGTCCACATTGGTTGGTGACCTCCTGGGAAAAGGATCCAAAGAAATTCTCAAAGGTTGCCTTTTTTTGCAGAAGCTCCAAATCGGTTTGGCGGTTATAGGTAAAAAGTGAGATAAAAATGAACAAAGCCAAAGCGATCAAGAGGACTCCCAATATCTCTTTTTTCCTCTCATCCGATATGAAACTCAAGATCTTCATATTTGCTTTTGCCTCAGGATAAAAATTTCTTTAGACTAATTCATCTTTTTGTGCTTGAGTCATTTTCTTTCTTGAAACATAAATTTAAGACTATTATTTGCAATGTCAACAAAAATATGAAAGGAAGAAAACCAGCAGGAGGTAAATAAAGAAACAGGATAATTCTTTGGTCCGCAGGAAAATGAAAAAGGCAGGTAAATTACCCTGCCTTTGTTCACCAAACATTTTAGAGAAAACCTTACTTCACCGCATCTTTCAGATGTTTGCCGGCTTTGAACTTCGGCACCTTTGCGGCCGCAATATGAAGGGGAGCTCCCGTTTGAGGATTCCTTCCTTTGCGGGCTTTTCTCTTGGAGACGGAAAAAGTGCCGAATCCAACGAAACTGACCTTCTTCCCTTTCTTCAAGGAGCTGGTGACCCCATCAAAGAATGCGGCTACAGCCTTGTGGGCTTGCACCTTGGTCACCTCCGCCTCCTTGGCGATTTTGTCAATCAGTTCCTCTTTAGTCATCTACTCACCCCCTTACAGATTTAAGGGTTTACCGGTTACTGTTTTTATTAACACCGAAAGAATATAATATTCCTGCGGGTTTGTCAAGAACTTTTTTTATTTTTTTTCAAAAAATCGCTATTTTCCGCCTGGGGGACGTAGAGAGGGGCTTTGCCGACCCATTAAATCCCCTGAAGATATGACAACGGTGGGCTTTCCAGCCTCACATTTTCCACCGGGTTCGAAAAGAATCTTTTGGTTTTATTTGACTTTTTGTAAACATAGGTTTATCTTTTTTCACAAGGCAAGGGAAGAAAGAAGCAAATTTGCTATAAACAAAAAATTCTGGGAGAAGGAAAAATCAAACAAGAACTATTAAGAATCTTCCCTTACCGAATCTTATTCCAGCGAGAACGGAAGTCGGGATAAAATTAAGAAGAATTTTGAACAGAGTTTTTATGTGTGAGGTTATCCTAAAAAACGTAACCAAGGTCTTTGGCAAAGACAATCTGGTCATCGAGGGTGTCAATCTCGAAATCAAAGATAAGGAATTCTTTACCATCGTGGGTCCTTCAGGCTGCGGAAAATCCACCATTCTTAATATGATTGCTGGCTTAGAACAAGTAACTTGCGGAGAGATTATTTTTGACAAAAAGAGGGTTAATGATCTTCCTCCCGCCCGAAGAGACGTAGCCATGGTGTTTCAAAGCTATGCCCTCTATCCTCATAAGAATGTTTTTGAAAACATCGCTTTTCCTCTAAGGATAAGAAAACTCCCCCAAGAAGAAATCAAAGAAAGAGTAAAAAGGACGGCTTCCATTTTAGATATAGAACATCTCTTGTCCAGAAAGCCCAAAGAGCTTTCCGGGGGACAAAGGCAAAGAGTAGCCTTGGGAAGAGCTATTGTAAGAAAGCCAAAGGTCTTTCTTTTGGATGAGCCCCTGTCCAACTTAGATGCAAAATTAAGAGTCCATATGCGAGCGGAATTGAAGAAACTCCATAAAGAAATCCAGACCACCATGATTTATGTGACCCATGATCAAGCCGAAGCCATGACCCTTTCAGATAGGGTAGCGATCCTTTTTGAAGGAAGAATCCAGCAGTGCGATTCCCCGCAGGTGGTATATAACTTTCCCGCCAATAAGATCGTGGCAGAGTTTATCGGTTCCCCCAGCATGAATTTCTTTGAAGTCAGACTCATAAAAGAAGAGGATAAAACCTCGGTTAGATTCAGTGATCAAGATTCTTTTCTTATGGGAGCAGAAAAAGAGTTAGATTTAAAAGATAAAGAGGTAATTTTCGGCGTGCGCCCGGAGGATGTGATCATAAGTTTAGAAAAAAAGGAAGGTTGGTTTTCCGGAAGAATTTTTGCGGTGGAGCCTTTAGGAAATGCTACATATGTAGATATAGCATGGAACCTGAATTGCCTGAGAGCAGAGGCTGACCCCGATTTCGAAGCCGAACCCAACTCCCTGATTTACTTCACTTTCAGAAAAGAAAAAATCCACCTCTTTGATAAAACAGACGGTAAGAGATTAAAGCTTTCGCCTTTATGAGTTGTCGGAATTCCTGTCCCCTACATCTTTACCTGGAGTGTCAAGCTTCAGCTTGACCTTAAAGTCTTTGAGAAATAAGGAACCTCTTCGTGGTTCACCTAATGGTTATCAACTAATTAACTTGACATCTCTTGTAAGCATAGGTTATTCTAACGGACTTTAGTCAGGTGTAGGTGCTAACGCCACTAAAGTGGCTAAGAACTAGACTTTGATCTTATGTGGAAGCAGAGTATGTTAACTTATTTGGTTGAAGACCATAAGGTGAACATTCCAAATTCTCCTTTTCAAGTAATTTTTCAGAACTCTTTAGGAAAAAAACTTGACAAGATGACCTCAGTTGTGTTAAAATATAAAAATTGACAACCTTATCCGTTTAATCTGTTGGGATTTTCTATGCTCAAGTTCATCTGTGACGATAACTTAGGCAAATTAGCCAAATGGCTCAGAACCTTAGGATACGACACTTTCTTTAAGTTGACCATAGAGGATGGTGAGCTGGTTTCTTTAGCTTTAAAGGAGAATCGGATCATTTTGAGCCGGGATACAAAGCTATCCCGGTTCAAGATCAAAGATAATTACCTTTTGATCCAAAGCGAAAACCCTTTGGAACAGTTAAAACAGGTGATGGATCATTTCAAACTGAAAATTGAAGAAGACCTGCTTTTTTCTCGCTGTCTGGTCTGCAATCAGTCTTTGCAAAAGGTGGAAAAAGAAAAAATCAAGGGGAGACTTTACCCTTACGTCTACCAAACTCAGGAAAATTTTGTTTATTGCCCTGTTTGTGACAGAATATATTGGGCTGGGACCCATGTGGAGAGAATGACCAAAAGACTTTCTGAAGGTGGAATTATTTGACCTCTCCCCCCTATCCCCCTCTCCATCCTGCCAAAGGCGGGAGAGAGGGGGACCAATGGTTCGATGGTTCGACAAACTCACCATCTTTCGACAGGCTCACCACTACGGGGGGTGAGGTGTTTTTGGAGTGCAGAAGCTTGTCGGAGCGAAGTCCCGATAAATCGGGATAAACTCCGATCCCGCCTTCGCGGGGCTTCTGCGCCTTTCAGCTAACTTCGCACCAGCAAACTGGTGCACTCCGGTTTTGGTCTCTCCCCCTCTCCATGAAAACCTCCGCCGTCCTTCGACAGAGTTTACCCTGAGCGTAGCGAATGGGCTCAAGACGAGTCCGCCAACCACAGTCCGCAGCAAAAAATCTTGAAGCGGCGGACCGCGGACGGCGGACTGGATGTGGAGAGGGGAACAGGGGTGAGGTTTCTTATGGATCGCAAGGTTGTGGTCCATGTACAAATAAATAGTTGAGCAAATAGACCACGTCCGACGCATCAACTACTCCGTCACAGGTTACATCTCCTGTCTCCAATGGAATGGGTTCTGGTCCATGTATGAACAGGTAGTTCAGCAAATAGACCAAGTCGGATGCATCTATAACCCCGTCTGCAGTGACGTCCCCACGCTGGACAAAGGTAGCACCCACATAACCTGCCATTAGTTTATAATTGGTTGAGCTTCCACTCCCAATGGGCGAGGATTGTCCCCCCGCTGAGATCATTATGGTATAACTGGGGGAACTGCCTTTTCCACCGGTCTGATCTAAGTCATCACAGATCATTTTGTAGTTAGCACCATAAGAGAGGACATAGACCACAAGCACCAAGAAACCTACTAATAAAATCTTTTTCATTTTCACCTCCAAAAAGGTTTTTATGTTGTCTTAGTTTTGTAGGGGAGGCGCTCGTCGCCTCCCGCTTTCAGCGGGGACTCCCATCTTTCGGGAGCCCACAAGGGGCTCCCCTACAAAACCCCAACTTATTCATCGGTTAGATTCCAACTGATCCAGTTTAGCTTTCAGAGCATCAATTTGCTCTTGCTGGGTTTTAACCACCTCCAGCAGGTAAACTGTTATTTTATCATACTTCACTGCATCGGGCTTTCCTTCCTTGTCATAGATGACTAAATCGGGAACTGCCTTCTCCACCTCCTCGGCAATCAAACCTATATCCGCCTCGCCTGTGGTCTTCCAGTCAAACCTTACCGGATTCAATTGAAGAATCTGATCTGGGGTGGAGTCGAGTCTTCTTATGTTTTGCTTGTATCTTATACTCGAACTCTTCTTGAGCAATACCCCGTTAGCATCCACCACCACATCGGTTCCGGTTCCGGTGCTCATGCTTCTTAATCTCGCGGTTCCGTTGACATCCAGTTTTTCTGTTGGGCTGGTGTGTCCGATGCCGACGTTGCCGCCCAAAAGGCCCAGATTGTTAGTGCCACCTATTTGGGTAATCCTAAAATCATAGTCCTCCCCTTCAGAGTCCTTGAGGTCTATGAATGCCCCATCTGTTCCCCATATCTCCATTGCTCCGTCACCTCCGCTGAGAGCCACGGAACCACCCGTTGACTTGACTAACCCGTCACCCTGGACATGCAGCGTTGTAGTTGGACTCGTCGTCCCGATGCCGACCTTGATCGGAGTGTCCGTATCGTGGAAGATAACCGCGTGGGAAGCCGAGGTGGTGAAGTTGCTACCGAAGGCAAAGGTGTAGTCAGCAGCTGAAGTAAGTCTCACTAGATTCCCAGTAGCGAATGAGTAGTCGCCGGCAGCGGTGTCAGCATAACCTCCCGGCACGGTTGCCCCCAAGCCGCTGGCGGTGTTAAAACGTCCGCCGCCTACTGTTGAATAATTACTACTGGCGCGGTTGAGTTCTCCACCTCCTACGGTTGCACTCTCACCGGTGGCGGTGTCGCAAAATCCACCTCCTATGGTTGAAGAAAAGGCTCTAGCGCTGTTCTTAAATCCACCTGCAACAGTTGTACCGTAATTGTTGCTGGCGGTGTTTTTATATCCACCTCCTACGGTTGCATATTCGTTGCTGGCACTGTTGCCAAATCCACCTCCTACAGTACAGTACCTGTGGTCGTACATGTTGGCCCCTGTGGTGCACGCTACTCCCAAATTCACATGGGTGGAGTCCTCATTACCGTAAAGAGTATTGCCATAACGGGCAATGCCCCAAGCACCATAGGTATAAAGATAGGGGCGGGGGTTGGTTCCGCCCGCTGATGTAGGAAACACCCAATCGTTATCTCCTGCTCCCGCCCGAGCATAGTTCGCTGTATCTGCCTCAAAAGCTTTATATGCATAAGCCACACTCACCATCTTCTTTCTTGGCGTTATCTCCGGATCACCTCCTACTTTCACCCCTAAATACCTAACATTCCCGTTAAAAACTGAATCGGGAATCGGATTCACACTTCCTAAAAGAACATTAAATACTCCTTTGTCTACTTTTACCCCGGTTTGAGTTTCACTCCATTTAGAAGTGATGCCATTTGAGTCTGCATAAATGGTGAAGACCATCTGGACGGTATCGTTCACCGGTGCACCTGAGGCATTTGTTAGTTTCCCCTGATAGTTTATCAACTGCGGCACCTGTGCAGAAGAAACAGAGCACAGAACCATCAAAAGTGCCATTACCGTAAAAAAGAATTTCGACTTCATTTTTACTGCCTCCTTTCCGCCACAGGCGGATCTGCCTATGGTAGACGTTTGCCCCCACAATTAGAGAGTATATGGGTTAACTTGAATCGCTCTGCAAAAGTCTTTGATCACATAATCTCCTCCATGGTCTAAGCTTTTGTGATATTGATTTTCCATCTCCTTATGGTTTTTTGATTCCTTTTCTCTCAGTCCTCGGCAAACACACTTCGTATTAAGGCGAGAATTACCCTCCATTTATAATTGAAAAAAGTAAGACTTCACTTCTCTTTTATGCGAAGATACAACGTCTCTATTGTAAAGCTTCTTAGGTTCTCTTGTTCACATAATAACAATAATTCCAATTTTGTCAATGCCAAAACTGATTCTTGCTTGATCAAATTCGGAGAGCTGTTCAAACATTGATCAAGTGAGATAGTGATCCGTTTAGTAAAAACCTTCTATCATTTGTGTGGTAAAAGGGAGTCGCATCTGGTCTTGACAATGAATCCTTACCTTTAAAAGAAACATATTTCACACCACCGTCAGGAGTAACTCCCGACAGAACAGGAAGTGTATGATTTGTATTTGGTATCTACAAACAATTTCAAAAAATCACTTGCTTTTTGGGGAAAAGGACGTATTATATAAAAATTTGAACTTTTCCGCCAGAGGCGGATCTGTCTGTGACAGACAATTGGAGGTAAAAAATATGAAAAAGACGAAGACCCGTTTAGGGAAGGTAAAAAAAGCCAAGAAAGAAGCAAAAAAGAAGATGGTAGTGAAAGAGCTTGAAGCAAAAAAGATTAAGGTCGAAAAGCCTAAGGAAAAGAAAGCTGAAATTCTGACAAAAAGGGGAAAGAAATTTGTCTATTATTTTGGAGAGGGAAAAGCGGAAGGGAATAGGGAGATGAAGGATCTTTTGGGGGGCAAGGGAGCAGGCTTGGCAGAGATGACCAATGCGGGCGCTCCGGTCCCCTCTGGGTTTACCATCACCACCGATGCTTGTAAGCTATTCTATCAAAATGATATGAAACTCCCTAAAACCATTGAAGCGGAGGTGAAGGAAAATCTTAAAAATGTGGAAAAATCCATGGGAGCAAAGTTCGGTGATCCTTCCCATCCGCTTTTGCTTTCGGTCAGATCGGGAGCAAAGTTTTCCATGCCGGGAATGATGGACACGGTCTTGAATCTGGGATTAAACGACCAAACCGCTGAGGGATTGGCCAAAAAGAGCCAAAATGAAAGATTCGTCTATGACAGCTATCGCCGGTTTGTGCAGATGTTCGGCAATGTGGTCTTGGGAATCGACAAATCTGAGTTTGAGGAAATAATTCAAAAGACAAAAGATGCCAAACACATAAAGCACGACGCCTCTTTGTTGGTGGAGGATCTAAAAGAATTAGTGCGAAAGTTTAAAACAAAAATCAAAGGGAAAACCGGAGAGGAATTTCCTGCGGATCCTCATAGACAATTGCAAATGGCAATCCATGCGGTCTTCAGATCGTGGAACAATCCCCGAGCTATTACTTATAGAAGATTAAATAAAATAGCCAGCGATTTAGGCACCGCGGTGAACGTCCAAGCCATGGTCTTCGGAAATATGGGAGAGGCAAGCGCCACGGGAGTGGGATTCACCCGCAATCCCTCCACCGGAGAAAATGAATTTTATGGCGAGTATTTGAACAATGCTCAAGGTGAGGATGTGGTGGCAGGAATCAGAACTCCCAAACCTATCCCCGAATTGGAAAAGGAGATGCCTAAGGTATTCAAACAGCTAAAGTCCATTACCTCCAAATTGGAACGACATTATAGGGACGTGCAGGATTTTGAGTTCACCATCCAGGAGGGAAAATTATACATGCTTCAGACTCGCACCGGCAAAAGAACCGCTCATGCGGCAGTCAAGATTGCGGTGGATATGGTGAAGGAGAA
>Ga0315289_10011438_pt1 | contig 12575 bp, 11 predicted proteins | sample YL17G11_40_MG_FD_203452 | JGI IMG/M metagenome (GOLD analysis project Ga0315289, IMG submission 203452) | Sediment microbial communities from Yellowstone Lake, YNP, Wyoming, USA - YL17G11_40 | ecosystem: Environmental > Aquatic > Freshwater > Lake > Sediment | place: USA: Wyoming | collected...
TCTCAAATGAAGTGACTATAATAAATTAAAAGTTTAGAGTTAATTGGAGTTTCTAACAAACGCCAAACTGTATTCCGGAGAGGTGCCGGAGTGGTTGAACGGGACGGTCTCGAAAACCGTTTTCCGCTTACGTCGGAACGGGGGTTCGAATCCCCCCCTCTCCGCCAGTTTATGCAACCAATAAAAATTAGAACAGGCATCCCAGCCTTTTTTTTAGTATCAAACTAAGATGTTTTCTCACTGAATCAATTGATTAGGTTTTTAAATAAGAAAACCTTCAGATTTCCATCTCACCTTATTAAGATAATTCGTAATTCCCGACCTTTATGTCGGGCATTTTATTGCATCCGATCCTAAGGATCCAAAATAGGACAGAATCGTTGGACATTACGAATTTCTCTTTACCAAAAAATGGAGGGCTAAAGTTTCAAGACCTTGATGGCCTTCCGCTAACTAAGTATGAATTATTTGGGAAATTTACTTTATCGATCCGAAAGATTGATAAAGTGGCATAAAGGTAGAAAGTAGAATCACAGCCGCAAAACCACCAAACCCGATTAAGATGAGTGGCTCAAGCAAAGTCAGGATCCTTTTGGTAAGCCTTTCGATATCCTTTTCAAAATATTCATTCACCTTGAGAAGCATTTTATCTACCATCCCGTTTTCCTCCCCTAAAGCCACCATACTGACCATAAAAGGAGGAAAAGGAAGCCCTTTCATTGACTCGGATAGAGACTCTCCTCTGGTAATTCTCTCCTCCATAACCTCGATTGAATGGATAATGCTTTGATTTCCAATAGTCCCTTTTAACAGATCAAGAGAGGGCAATAGCCCGAAACCGGTTTTCAATAATAATGCAAGGTAATGACAGAATTTTGATAAAACTGTTTTCTGAACCACTGGCCCGAAAAGGGGAAATTTTAACTTTACAAAACTCAAATTATATTTTCCAGCCTCAGTCTTGGAATAGATAAAAATTCCAATTACAACTCCTATAAAGAAAAGAATAAAGATAAGCCACGTTCCTCTTACCAAACCAGTGCCAGCCATAATCACCCTGGTGATCAAAGGCAAAGGTGCTCCCAGCTCTTTCACCAGCTCCATCATTTTAGGCATAAGATAGAAAGCATAAAAACCTGCCACGCCGGACATAACCACCATAATCAAAATCGGGTACATCATCGCTTGTTTAAGCGAAGATTCTAATTCCTCCTGTCTTTCTATAGAGACTACCAACTCTTGCATTATATCGGTCAGATGTCCGCCAGATTCACCTGCCCTTATGGCGCCTATATAAAAAGGAGGAAATACCTGAGGATAGGCAGCAATAGACTCCCCTAAACTTCCGGTTGCTTCTATCTTTTTAGCCACATCTGCAATTACATTCCGGAATTTAGGGTTTCTCTCCTGAGCAACAATATTAGAAAAAGCTTTCAGGATAGGCAGTCCTGCTGAAAGCATTAACTGTAACTGAATGGTAAAAGATAAAATGTCCCTTTTTTGTATTTTTCCAGCTAAAGAAAATCCTTTCTTGGCTACCTTTTTGGTAACCTGAACCGGGTATAATCCCTTCTGACGGATTACACCCTCAGCCTCCTCTAAATTCCTTGCCTGACAGACCCCTTTAACTTCTTTATTCTTCGGGTCTACTGCTTTATAGGTATATTCTGCCATTAGCCGGCTACTCTTAAAACCTCATCTAAGGTTGTTGTTCCCGCTAAAACTTTTTTTATCCCATCCTCAAACATAGATTCTATCTTAGCCACTTTTTCTATCTCATATGAAGTAGCCCTTTGAGCTATTAACTGATTTATCTCTGGAGTTACCTCTAAAACCTCGAAAATCCCCATCCTGCCTCTATAGCCGGTATATTTACATTTCTCACAGCCTTTCCCTTTATAAAGGGTCATCTTCTGTAACCTTTCTAAATGATAGGGTGCAAGCTCCTCTTCCTTCGGGGTGTAGGTTGCCTTGCAGTGTGGACAGATCTTACGCAAAAGTCTCTGGGCAATTACTGCTAATAAGGATGTAGCTACGATAAATGGCTCCATCCCCATATCTAAAAGGCGAGCCACGGATGCAGAGGCAGTGTTAGCATGTACCGTGGAGAAGACTAAATGTCCGGTCATAGAAGCCCTGAAAGCCATCTGAGCGGTCTCAGTATCTCTCATCTCTCCTATGAGGATCACATCCGGATCATGCCTCATCATGGCTCTCAGACCTTTGGCAAAAGTGTGTCCAGCCTTTTCTAAAACCTGGGATTGTTTGGTTAAGGGTATCTGGGATTCTATCGGGTCTTCCAAGGTGATAATATTCTTCTCTAAAGCATTTAAGGTTTTTAATGCCGCATAAAGAGTGGTTGACTTACCAGATCCGGTTGGACCGGTTATAATTATCATCCCGAACGATTTCTGCACAAGCCTTCTGAATTTCTCCAGATTATCTCCGGTAAACCCAAGCTGGTCCAGACTCAAAAGAAACCTGGGCTTTGCTAAAATCCTCAAAACCACAGACTCACCATGCATAATCGGTAAAGTGGAGACTCTGATATCCACCTCTTTGTTATTATATTTAAAACGGATACTCCCATCCTGAGGAATCCTTTGTTCGGTTATATCCATACTTCCCATAATCTTCACTCGACTTACTGCTGCCGAATATATTTTTTTGGGAAGACTAAATCCTGGCTCCAGGATACCATCAATCCGATACCTGATTCGTCCTACTTTATCATCTACCTCTAAGTGAATATCTGTAGCGCCCTCTCTTATCCCGTGAGCAACAATGGCGTCAACCAATTTTATCAAAGGAGGGGTTTCATTTTCCACTTCCTCTACGCTCAGGGTTTGAATCAGGCTCTCCTCGATAATCTTATCTGTAGCTGCTCCCATTCCATAAAAAGCATCTATAGCCGCTAAAATATCCTCCTCGGCTGCAATTCGTGGCTCTATTTGCAAGTTCGTAATTTTCCTGAGTTTATCAATAGCCATTATATCGTTCGGATTCGCCATTGGCACTATGAGCTTCTTATCGATTATCTCTGAGGGGATGAGCTTGAACTCACGTGCAATATTTTCTGGTACAAGCTGTATGGCATCAAGCTCTACCGGATTAATGCTGAAATCAAAATAGGTAGTTCCAGATTGCTGACTTAAAAGCTTAAGGATTACATTCGGATTGACGAACCCTAATCTTTCGCAGATAATACCTACTTTCTCTCCGGTCCTTTTCTGTTCACGGAGAGCAACCTCAAATTGTTTAGGTGTAACAATTTTTGATTCCAGAAGTAATTCACCCAGCGATTTAGTCATTTTTCCCACCTGTGGATTTCAGAAAGCTGACCCTTTGACTAACACTTCTTATTAAATCTGAATTCTTTTCAGAAGAATTATTCAGGAAAAGTTGATAGTAGGTCAATGCCTCAATTTTTTCTCCAGCTAAATCTTTTGCTCTTCCCAGAGAATAGAGGATCTTCGGGTCATTCGGATTAAGCTGATATGCCTCCGCATAGGCTTTTATGGCTTCTCCCAGCTTATTTTGTGCCTCCAGATTTCTCCCTTTTAACAAATAGGCATTGCTATTTTTTGGATCTGCTGTAAAAAGCCTGTTTAAAAATTCATCTGCTTTTTTAAATTCATTTTTCCTCTGATATAAAAATGCAATATTATACAAAACCTTTGGATCTGCAGGCTTTTTATTTATTAGGTGGTTCAGTTCGTTCTCCGCTTCAAACAATTTCCCTTCTTCCAGATAGACTGTGGATAGATTCAAACGGGCTGGATGAAAACTTGAATCCAGAGCCAGAGCTTTCAGGTAGCATTCCTCAGCTTCTTTTAGTTTCCCTGATCTCTGACTGCTCAACCCGAAGTCAAAATAGTTCTTCGCCAATTGACTGTTATCTTGAACCGAAACCTTATTTTCAGTTTTAGAATTCATTTCAGAGGAAGGAGTTGATAAAACGAGTTTATCGGGTAGGGAGATTTTAGCCTTAGGCAATTTATTTTCAGCTTTAGGGGCTGGTGATTTAATCTCAGGATTTGCAGATGTGGATATTTTCTCTTCTTTCTGAGAAATCATCTTTTCTGTTTGAGATTCTGCTTTTTTCACATCCTGAATATTTTGAGCAGGTATAGAAGCTAAGACTTCAGGAGAATTCGCCTTCTCTTTTGAGGAAGTCTTAGTAGGAATATCTCTCTTCGTATCAATTTTAATAGATGAGCTTTGAGCTACAGATTTTTCTGTTTTCAAAGAAGATTTCGTTTCTATTTGTGGTTCTTTCTTTTTTTCAACCAGATTACTTTCTTTTTCAATCGAAGTTGAACCCAGGGTTGCAGATGAATCCATCTTTTCTTCAGCTGAAACTTTGATAGAAGAATCTGTTGGTGGAGCATTTTGATCCGAAGAAGTCTGAGCTAAAGACTTGCTCCCAACTTTTTTCATCCTTTCGCTTAAATTCGCCTTTGGTTTAGCTATAGTAGGAGAGGAATTCTTAAACTTGATATTCCATACAAAATAACCTGCAGTTCCCAACATTAAAAATACTATCAAAAACAGAATTAAGGGTAATACTCTTCTTCTTTTTTTCGGTAAAACAGGAATGACATCCTCAGATGTCTGTACTTTTATTTCAGATCTTTCCGCTTCTATCTTTTTTACAACCTCTGATATAAGTTTCATATGTTTTTCAATTTCTCCAATTCCATTCTTTTTAACGATCCTATCCGGCTTAAAAGCCTGCTCTCCGAAGAAATCAGCCCTTTAAGGCTTTCAGAGCCATCCAGGATATGCTTTTCTAAAAGGATTTTGGTGTTATCCACAAACGCCGCCATCAGCGCTCTCTCGCACAGGGCATTAACCAGTCGAGGTGTTCCGGATGATAATCTGTATATTTCATTTATAGCCTCCGGTGTGAAACTTATCTTTGGATCACCTCCAGCGATATTTAATTGAGCTTTAATATAGGGTTTGATCTCTACTGGTTCAAAAGGCAAAAGATGATAGCGCACCAGGATACGCTGATCTAATTGCCTTAAACCTCTGCTCCTTAACTTCTCCTCAAATTCCGGTTGGGCAAAAAGGACTATCTGCAAGAGTTTATCTTTTTGAGTCTCTAAATTAGATAAAAACCTTAAACCCTCCAGTACCTCATCTTTTAGCGATTGAGCCTCATCCACTAAAAGGACAACCCTTTTTTTCTCCCGGTAAAAATTAAAAAGAAGATGGGCTAATCTCTCTAAAAGCTCCCCTTCTGTTAAAACCTCCTCTTTATCATAATGCTCTGAGGAGTAACCCAAAAGGGTGATCATCATCTCCCTGGATGAAACCCTGGGGTCAAAAATCCTTGAGATCTTCAGATCGTTTCCTCCTTTCTCTATAAAATAGCGCGAGAGGATTGTCTTTCCTGTGCCCGGCTCACCTAAGATCAGAGTAAATCCCATCCCCTCATAGATCCCATATCTCAGGTGATTTAAAGCCTCAGCATGAGAATTGGAGAAGAAGAAAAACTTTGGATCCGGTGTTACCGAAAATGGCTCCTCTTTAAATCCGAAGAACTCCCGGTAAGCTTCGATCAGATCAACTCGAATAATACCTTCTTTTCCCTCCTTTTTCCCGGAGAGACCAAATTCTTCAGTTGAAAATCTTTTGTCTTCAATTTCCTCTTCAGGTGTGGAACGATAAATGAGCTTCATCAATTTATTCCTCCTTATAACTTAATTTAGTGACCTTGGGGGTCAAAACAATTACCAGCTCTGATCTGATTTCTGTTCTCTCATCTCGTTTAAAGAAAAATCCCAGGAGTGGAATATCACCTAAAATTGGAACTTTTTTCTGATTTACTACCTGTTTGGAAGTGATTAATCCACCTAAGATCACACTCTCTCCATCTTTTACCCCTACGGTTGTACTTACCTCTCTTATATCTAAAATAGGAGCCTTTAAGGTTTGCCCCTGAAATTCAAACTCCGCCCACTGGTTTATATTCGTGACAATAGGGACAACCTGTAAAGTTACATAATCCTCAGAGGATATAAAAGCCGTAACTCCCATCAACATACCTAAAAGAGCTGTCTTCTGTTTAGGGATTATTACTGGCTGTCCTATCTGTACCCCTCCTGGTAAGCCGGTTAATTCCCAGTAAACTTGTACCTGTCCCACATTTATCATCGCAGTCTGCCCGTTCAAGACATTTAACCTGGGTTTAGAAAGTACTTTTACCTTACCATATTGCCCTAAGATGTTGAATAGAAAAGAAGCATCCGGGGTAGAACCGCTAAGCTGTAAAATTGAACCAGGCAAGGAAAGTTTTTGACTGGCTTCAATATTTATCTTATGCTTATCAAGTAAAACTGAAGTCAAAGCAGACCAATCTATACCATAAGATTTCTGGTCCTGTAAGGTTACCTCTAAAACCTCAGCCTCTATTATCACCTGGCGACCCAAGGAATTTTTCACCTGATTGATAAACCTCTCTACCTCTTTTAGATTTCTCTTCCGATCAGTAACCACCACTATCCCGCTTAATTTATTTATGAAATAGTCTCCTTCAGAGGAAATCAATTTTTTTACACCATCCTCTATCTGCTTCCACAGATCCATCGACTCTTCATTGGTCTTCCCTGATATCTGAAAACTTCCACTTAACCCTCCCATCTCCGTATTAGTCCCCAAGACATCACCACCTACATTGATGCTCGAAGTTATTTTGTTCGGGACCTCGCCTACCTCAAATTTCTTGGTATCAAAAAGTTTTATGTGCAAAGAAGGACTATTGGTAGAATAAAGATACTCGGTAGTACTTAATATGGTCTCCAGAGCTTCCTCCAGAGTCTGATTCTGAAAACTCACTGTTACTGGTACTCTTGGGTTCACCCCTTTCTCCCAGACTATATTTAACCCAGCCTCAGAAGCTATGGGGGCCAGGACATCTTCTAAGGGCGTTTCTTTAGCGGAGAAAGAAAAAAATCTGTTTTTCAAAACCTTACCTTCCATCTCCGGAAGAAGATTTAACTCCGGTGGAAGCTCAGCTACCTTTTCAGCTTTTAGTGGCTGAAGGCTCTGCGAGCCCTCCTGAATAACGTTCTTAGAGGCGCAGGAAAAACTCAACAGAGAAATAAAAACTGATATGAAAAAATACTTTAAAAACCTACTCATTTTTACCCCCTTCAAAAGAAGGGACCGGATGATAACCTAAAATCAGATCTCTTCCGTCCCTGGTAAGAACTACTTTATCAGAATTAATTTCTGAGACTAACCATCCTTCAAAAAGATCACCTACTTTAACCCAGGCTTTTTTATTTGCCATATAAAGCAAAGCTGACCTTTTAACATCACTGATTAAAATAGCTTTTACCGTAATTTTATCTTGACCTTTCACCTGAGCACTTGACACCGGCTTGGAAGAATAAACTGGAGCTGGACTAAAGCCTTTCTTCATCTTGGCTAACTCTTCTTTTAGCTTCTCCTGTTCCAGAGAATCTCTAAGCAATTCTATCTGCATCTTGATGATCTTTATACTTTCCTCTAACTCCGTGATCCTTCTATTCCCATTTCCGAAAGGGTCCCTCCAGGCTTTAAGCATTTGATAAAGAGGAGTTTCTCCAGGCAGTTTTTGAGTTGAGTCCGCTTTAGCAACTTTAGTTGAACTATCCGCCGGGATGTTTTCTTTGGTCTGGATCGCTGGTTGATCTTTCTTCTCTGGTCTATTCCTTAATTGAGGCCTCTCCACCGTCATTTTATTTTTGGGTTCAGTTTTAACTTCTTCCTCTCCTCCTCCGGATAACATTTTAAAAGCAAAGAAACCGATTATCAAAACAAAGGCTAAACCCAGAGCTAAAAGGACTTTTTTGTTTTTTAATAACTCTTTAGATGGCATCTTTAGGAACCTCCTGGGGAAAGATAATATTTAATCCTCAGCTTAAGCTTGCCCGGAATATTTATCTCCTTCCCTCCCAGGGTAAATAAATCCACGATAAAAGGGTATTCCCTAAAATAATCTAATAAGATTATCAACTGGTCATAAGAGGAGTAGTTATTTACCCCCATTTCAATAGGTATCTCCTTAATCCCTACCAGACTTGGAAAATCAGCACTATTTTTTTCCTGACCAACTTTCACCTGACATTCTAAACTTACCTGATTCAACAAACTCTGCATAAAATTCTCTAACAGAGCCTTATTCACCTGAGGTTCTGCCACATAAGGAACTTCCTGAAGTTTACCCCCTTTTAATCTCCTTAAAGCCAGAGATTCGCTCAGTCTTCTTACATCCTCTAAATGAGCTTTCAGCCCAACTACACTTACTTTCTTCTGGTTTATCTGGGCTTGCAAAGAGCGAATTTGCCTGATCCCGAAGAATAAAATCAAAACAATCACTACCACTGCTATTAAAAAGAATTGTTTTTTCACTCTTTATCCCTTTAAAATCATATTCACTTTAAATTTTAAGTTATCCCCTTCCAGTTTACGTTCTAAGTTTGGGTTTGCCCATAAAGTTGATTGATTGAAAAGAATCCTTAACTCCTCAGCCCTAAAAAAACTCTCAACTTTATCTTTCCCTTGAATAATCCCATTGACTTCTGCCTGCCATTTTTTACCTGTTCTTTTAACTGTTAAAGAATTAAGGGTAATATCATCTGGCACCAGTCTGGCTAATTCTAAAAGGAAATCAGTCCAGGCTGGCTGTGCTTCTACAGAGTTATAGATAAGTTCTGCTGAAAGCTCCTTTAACGCGCTCTCCTTCTTTTTGATCTCCCCTTGAACCGCTTTTTCATCATCTAAAAGATTTAACCAATCGAGTGAATATTTTAGATTTACGCCTAAGATAAAAAGAGTTATTCCAATGAAAACAGAAACTAAAAGAGTGGCTATCTTTCTATTTTTCCTCTTTTCTTTAATCGAGGTAGGCACAAGGGAAAATTGGAACTTCTTAGGAGTTAAAAGTGCTAATCCTAAGCATCCCGGATAAGTCAGAAGCTCTTCATTGGAGCCCTGAAAAATTTCTTCTGCCCACACTGGCACGACCTTCAGATCCACCTTCTTCTTCAGGGCTTCTAAAAAATCTGAAGGTTTAAAACTACCACCTACTATGATCTTTTCGATTTTATCCTGGGGAAAGTTCTCTGTATAAAATAGAATGGTTTGATGAATATCTTTAATTAGCCGTTCTGTCTCCGCTGATTTCTCCTCTACGTTCAGGGGAAGACCACGGGTGATTCTTATCTCTTTACCCTTAAAAATTAGAATTCTGCTTTTATCTCCAGAAACATCCACAAAAGCGACATTTTCATTCTCCTTTAGCTCACCTAATTTTTCTAAAAGGGTTCTTACCGCCATAGGATAAGTGGTGAAGATAGAGGGCTTCGTCTTGAAATTGGAGAAAAGAGAGACCAGTTCTTCTAAATGTTTTCTTCCTAAGCCCACTACCATAACTTTCGCTTGAGTTCCTGCAGTCCCCGTCTCTACTTGTCCAAGCTCTTCGTATAGGTATTCGGATTCCTCTTCAAATATTTTTTTGGTCTCTTGCTGGATGGAGCTTTTTAAGAGCTTGCCTTTCAAAGGTGGCATGAAAATCGTTTTATGCACAGAACCTTCTATGCTCCCGCATACCCTGACATCTAATTTTCTCTTTTCCTCGGAAAGATATTTGGCCAGCTCTTCTCTGGTAAGCTTTAACAGCTTGACCACCTTGATCGTGTCCCGATAAGGCTCTGTTAAAATAAGCCTGGCAAACTCTCCATCCCATTCAACTGCTAAGATCAATTCTTTTCCTTTATCTTAATCTTTAAGGATAAATATCATCACCCAAACCCCCATCGTCTATCTTATTAGGTCCTGAGGAATAGAATTTATTGCCAGTGGGATCCCAGATATATTCCATCCCCCAGGGGTCAATAATTTTATCTGCATCTGTTACCAAACCAGCCTGGGTTAAAGAAGTAACTCCGTTGACTAATGCCCAGTTAGTTACCCCATCCCAGTTTCCATTCGGATCTGTTGTATCTTCATCCACGAAGCCATCACCATCATCATCGTTCGCTGCCAAGATCTGTGCCGCCTGATTTAATATTGCCAGTTCTTCCTCAATCTCCCTTCTCCAGGAGATAGCGGCTTCCAATTCTGATTGGGAAACATAGATTAAAATATCGTCGAAATCATGATTGGAGCTTTTCTGAGTATATCTTCCATCCGAAACAGTTGTATTCTCCTCGTCAAATCTCAGGTTTCTCCCGGAAGAGATTAATACTGCTGCTGTAGTCCCGATAACTTTACTATCCACTCTCAAATCTGTTAAAGGGTCACTCTCATTCGTAGCTGCGTAGATGTAATATTTATCTTTGTAGTTCTCATCTGTCTGGGCTGAAGGAGCCAGTTCTAATTCATTGACTGGCAGGACATAATTTGTATCTGGCGAAGGAAGAACTAAATTCCTCTCATAATAATTTACAATCGCTTTTTTTATCTCCTCCATCTCTTTCTTCGTAGCTCTTTCTTTTTCTAATTTGCTGATCGCCCCATACAGATTAACCACAGACAGAGTAAGTATACCCATAATCGCTGAAACGATTAACAGCTCTATCAAAGAAAACCCTTTCTCTTTTTTCATTTATATTAATCGAAAATTCATTACCGCGTAAATGTTCAGAAGCCCTGTCGTCCGCCAAGTTTCTTAGTGAAAAAACTTTATTTTCACCCCGTTTCATATTCTTATTTTATTTAGACTCACACCCCCTGAAGAGGACTTTCTTCAGGATACTAAAACACTTTTTTGTGGGGATGCACTTATTGAAAAGTGCATCCCCTTCTACTTCTTTTTAATCCCTTAATCTATGAAGTAGTAAAGATCAATCCTCCCTGAGCCAGTATAGCCACCATCCGCAGTTATGACTCCAGTGGTGTCCACGCCATCATCCAACTGCCTATCTATGTTTCCGGCAACTTCAGGTGGCAGATTGATGCTGACATAATTACCCTGGCGGTAAGTAGTTCCCACCATGGTCGAGTCAGACCATCCCCACGCGTATGTGCCTCCAAACGGGCTTCTCCGGCTTTCATGCGCTAAGTTCTCAGCTTCCATATCAGTCCAGACCGTGTCATTACCATCAAACTGGCCATTGCCATCCCTATCGCCTGGTAACTGTTCGAACTTATCAAAGTAAGTGTAAGCGCCAGCATAGAGTCCCTGCAGGTCTTTTACCTGCCTTCTTATCTTGGCGTTATTGATCATCTGGGCACCTCCTAAGATGGCACCGATCAGAAGACCGATAATCACCAAGCCGATGGCTAACTCGACTAAGGTAAAACCGCTCTCTTTCCCCAACAGCTTCCTCATTTCCTTCACTTTTCTATCACCTCCTTTCTTTTAGGATTTAATGACAACACCGAAAAGGCTTATTCTGATCCGTTGGAAACCAATAAAGAATCCGAAAGTCATAATTTGCCTTAAGAAGATGATTTTTTTGATTGGAATATGTTTCCGCTGCTGGGAATCAGTCAGATAAAGTTACTTGCAGGCCCCCCTCATACCCGTCCACTTTTTCACTAATCGGAATACCTGAAGAAATCTTTAGGGCATATATAATTATTTATTAAGGTTATAAATTTTATTTTATGGAATTAATAATATTTATAAGTTTTATTAATCTTTTTTTCTATATTATATACTATAGGGTTTATTGTAACGTTTATTAGGATAATAATGAAATTTACCCCTTTTGGAATAAGGATATTTTCCGATACTGTTCTTGTAAGAATTAAAATCAGATATTCAACCTATTTTAAAGAGTAGCAAAAAGCATTGAAGACAAAATTTAAACAGGTCCTGTGGATATTCTTACTCGATACTTATATTATCCTTATATCCTTTGCCTTCTTAAAAATCCTGGAGCTTATGTTTAAATCTTTCTGGGCAAAAAAGCTTGTCCTTTTCAAGATCATCGATCTTACCTTCACCCTCCCTATCCTTTTAGCCTATGCTTTCCTACTCTCTTTTGATTTAAGCGAATATCTCTTCAGAAATAAATCAGGAAACAAAGCAGATGGATAATCAAATACTGAATAATCTAAATAAAAAGAAATTCAGCTCTCCGGAAGTTTTATCTCTGGTCCTCTTACGGGTTTTAAAGATAGTCCTTTTCTGCCTCAGCCTTACTTTCCTTTTCTGGCTATTTTTACTGAAGAATTATCTCCTCTTCACCTTTTTCTTAGGAATAGTTTTGGGAAGTGTGGCTGAGATTTTAACAAATTCCAGAAAAGGGTCTTTAAAAAATAAACCCGCAGAGGAAAAAGTTGAAGAGCAGGAGAAAAAAGAACTGGTAACTTCTGAATGATTTATTCTTTCTGCTCAAATCGGTGCCCAGAGTAAAACACAGAATTATTATTTAACCAAACTCTTTCCCCTAATCAAAAGTCTCAAAATTTTGTTGCCTTTCTCAAGCAAAGTAACTATAATAATTTAAAGTTTAGAGTGAATTTGTATTTCGAACAAACTCCAAACGAACAAACTCTAAACTGTATTCCGGAGAGATGTCCGAGCTGGTCTAAGGAGCACGCCTGGAGAGCGTGTAGTCCAGAAATGG
>Ga0315289_10011439_pt1 | contig 12575 bp, 10 predicted proteins | sample YL17G11_40_MG_FD_203452 | JGI IMG/M metagenome (GOLD analysis project Ga0315289, IMG submission 203452) | Sediment microbial communities from Yellowstone Lake, YNP, Wyoming, USA - YL17G11_40 | ecosystem: Environmental > Aquatic > Freshwater > Lake > Sediment | place: USA: Wyoming | collected...
TCAACATCTCACTGCTTTCCTCGTGGAAAAGAAGACACCCGGTTTCTCAGTTGAAAAAATCAACGAACTCTCAGGATGGATCAGTCTTCCAAACGGCATTCTCGACTTCGACAACGTGAGAGTCCCCGTTCAAGATACCATTGGATCAGAAGGAGCAGGCTGGAAAGTAATGATGGCTGGTCTGAACTTTGAACGCATCGTCTATTCAGCAGGCATGCTCGGACCAATGAGAGAATCGATACGACACGCCATCACTTACGCGCAAAGAAGAATGCAGTTCGACAAACCCACGATCGACATGCCATCGAACCAAGCCAAGATCGCCGAAATGCTCGCAGGACTCTACACATCAAGACTGCTGGTCTACTACGCCGCCCATCTCCTAGATCAGCACAGAGATGCAATGGTTGAGGCGGCGACCGCAAAAATGTCTGCTTCAGACACGTATGAAAAACTGATAAGCGACGCCATCCAGGTCATGGGCGGAGACGGATGGACAAGATTCTACCCAGTCGAAACCTACCTCCGAGATGCCAAAGTCAATCAAATAGGTGCCGGAACCAACCAAATCATGAAACTCGTTATTTTCCGCGGCGGACAGAAAACGATGGCCAACGACCTAAGAATGTTGAAGAGAAAAACCCATCCGAGACTCAAGGTCCCAATGACGACTTCAGAAATTGCTCCAAAACTCGAACCGACTGAAGACAACCTGTTGAAAACTCTTGCAGACGACTACACCGTGAATCCGGGCTTGTACATGACCCGCGAGGATCTAAAGGATAGGCTCAACTCGGTAAGCGAGGAAAAACTTGACGATATCCTGAAAAGCGTTGAATCAAAAGGTTTGGTCAAACTCTACAGAGACTCACGAAAAACAATCGCCATGGCAAAGGCAACATATGACGGACTGAGAAAGGCGAATGCGTTACAAAACTACAAGTGGTATCCAGACTGGTTGAACAAAGACTTCGTATTCTGAATGTTCCCAGCCTATTCTTACACCTCTTATTCCTTCAGCTTGATTCAATCCAAAACGTTGAAATCTGACGCCGTCTGGAAAGCCTTTTTAATAAACCACGGGGTCTAATAAATCCACATGACAAGGTGAAAAACTTGGCCGATATCAAAAAAGTAACCGTTCTAGGGGCGGGTTTGATGGGACACGGAATTGCCCAAGTGGCAGCACAAATCGGAAAATACGAGGTCAACCTGAGAGACGTAGAACAACGTTTTGTCGACTCTGGCATGAACATGATAAAGGACAGTCTGCAACGATTCGTCAAGAAAGGTCAGTTGTCCGAAGGAGAAACGAAAGCGATATTGGCGAGAATTCACCCCACGCTGGAACTCAAAGAAGCCGTTTCAAACTCAGATTTAATAATTGAAGCCGTCCCTGAAAACCTTGAGTTGAAGAAATCAACTTTTCACGAAATCGATACTAACGCTCCACCACACGCGATTATTGCATCGAACACATCATCAGTAAGTATCACAGAGATGGCCTCAGCAACCAAACGCCCGGAAAAAGTTTGTGGAATGCACTTTTTCAACCCACCTCAACTAATGAAGCTCGTGGAAGTTATAAAAGGAGCAAAAACATCTGACGAAACTGTTCAGACAATCCTCGAAGTAGCCCGGAAGATGGAGAAAGAAACAGTACTCGTCAAGAAGGACAGCCCAGGTTTCATCGTCAACCGCATACTGATTCCTGCGCTGAACGAGGCCGTTGCACTGTATTGGGAAGGAGTTGCGGACAGAGACGACATTGATAAAGCCATAAAGCTCGGGCTAAACTGGCCAATGGGACCCATGATGCTTCTAGATTACATTGGTCTGGATACAACACTGGCCATATCCGATGTGTTGACAAAAGAACTTGATCCCAAATTTCACGCCACGACTGGACTCAAACAGATGGTTAGGGCACAACTTCTCGGAAAAAAAACAGGCAAAGGATTCTACGATTGGACGCAGAAGTGAGCTGGGAGAATCGAAGACATGGAATTCAGACACGTTATCTATGAGAAGAACGAGGGCATAGCGACTATCACTTTGAACAGACCCGAGGCCCTGAACGCTTTAAGCACGGAAGTGGTTGAAGAAATCCTCCGTGCAGTTGAAGATGTCAGAACCGATGAAAACATTCGAGTTGTCGTTCTTACCGGAGCTGGCGAGAAAGCTTTCTCAGCCGGTGCAGACATAAAAGCCATGGTTGGAATGACCGCCCTCAAGGCAAGAGAGTTATCGTCCATGGGTGAAAGACTGTGTGTGACTCTAGAAAATCTAGAAAAACCAGTCATAGCTGCAATAAACGGCTACGCTCTTGGCGGCGGGATGGAAGTTGCAATGGCTTGCGACCTCCGCATAGCCTCAGAAAACGCACGCATGGGACAAACGGAAATCAACATCGGACTCATCCCTGGTTGGGGTGGAACCCAACGGTTAACGCGCTTGGTGGGCATGACAAAAGCCAAGGAACTTGTATTCACTGGAAGAATGATTGACGCGAGAACCGCCGAACAAATCGGTCTTCTTAACATGGCAGTCCCTGCAGACAAATTCAGGGAAATAGTCCATCAACTCGCCGTCGATTTGGCATCGAAGGCTCCTGTTGCCCTCAAGGTTGCCAAGGCATTGATTACCAAGGGCGCAGACATGAGTCTTGACGCTGCCCTCGAATTGGAACGCGAAGGTTTTGGAGTCATCGGGTCCACAGATGACTTGAAAGAAGGAACGTCAGCTTTCGCAGAAAAGAGAAAACCTGAATTCAAAGGCAAATAGGAAGTTCACACTTTCTCCCCGATTCCTTTTTGCCTGGATATTCCCAAATCCTCCTGCAAAGCAGAATTCATTTGAATAGATTCAAAAATGATATATTGACGTAATCTGAAGACTATTGCGAAAGCTCAATAGGTGGACACGAGGAACATTAATGAAGTTCGTAATTTTTGGACCCCCAGGTTCAGGAAAGGGTACCTATGCGTCTCGCCTGCAAATGAAGCTGGGCGTTGATATGATAGCGATGGGAGACATCTTCAGAGAAATAATGAAGACAGACACGATTCTAGGCAGAAAAGTGAAGGGATTCGTAGAAAAAGGACAATTAGTACCCGATAACGTAGTAATCGAAGTCTTGGAGCGTCGCCTGTCGGAAGTTTCAAGCAAAAAGGGTTTTATCTTAGACGGCTTCCCACGGACCATCGAACAGGCCAAAGCCTTGGATGACCTCACCAAGATAGACGCTGTTATCCAGTTGGTAGTTCCTGATTGGATAATAATCGAGAGACTCTCTAGCCGCCGACTTTGCAAGAAGTGCGGAGAAGTCTACAACGTTCGCTTCTTGAAGCCAAGAAGTGAAGGAGTATGTGATAAATGCGGGGGACAACTCTTCCAGCGTTCTGATGACACCCAACAAGTCATCAAAGATCGCATAGCAGTCTATGAGCGCCAGACTGAGCCGATCCTGCGGTACTACGGAGAAAAGAAGATGCCGATTGTTCAGTTCAAGTGTGAATCTCTAGATTCGCCGCCAGAGGTCGCTGTCTCAAGCATATTAGAGCAACTGGAAAAGAAAAAACTGATTTGATATACTTTTTGAAAAAGGGAATATTGGCTGTTGGTGTTTAAAGGAATAGGGTCTAGCAACTGCCTATTTCTTTCTTGAATGCGCCTGCGAGGTCTTTCTCCCAATTGTCTAGGCTCTTTAGCTTTCCAAGGAAGAACCTTAATACTGGTGGTTCTGAAACGAATTTCAGACCCTTCACAAGCTTTCTGTGCCCGTACAACCATTTTATCCTATCAATGGCGTACTCTATCTGCGATATGGTGTACACCCTTCGTGGCAGTGCAATTCTTGTTAATTCAATGTCTGCGTAGACTTCCTTCCCGTCTTTGTCGCGGTCCATCGAGATAGTTCCCCTTTCCATACTTCGTATTCCTGAGGAGATGTATAGGGCAGCTGCCAAAGCTCCAGCAGGATACTGCAACTGCGGAACATGGGGCAGGAATTTCATTGCATCCAAGTGACAGGCCAATCCGCCTGGTGGAGTGACAACGGGTATTCCTGCTTTGACAAGTTTGTTGACGAAATACTTTATTTGCTCGACCGAGCAACCTGCGACATCGGGATCTACCATTTCCCTCATTCCAACGCCCATGGCACCTACTTCTCTCATTGACATCCCGCCATAAGTGAAGAAGCCTTCGTAGACTGGGAGCCATGGTTGGATCTGTTCGAAAAGCTTCAGGTTGTTTGTTGCTATGCAGCCACCTCTCACCGAAGTATTCTTTCTACCGCTCATGTAGTAGATGTCTGCGAGGCTGCACATCTCTTTGACGATTTCTGCCACCGTCTTGTTTTCGTATCCTTTTTCCCGCTGTCTTATCAAGTAAGCGTTTTCAGAGATGAGGCTTCCGTCTATGACAAGAAGCAGATTGTTCTCAACACAGATCTGTTTTATTTCTTTCAGATTTTTCATCGAGAATGGTTGTCCGCCAATCAAGTTCGTTGTGGCTTCCATCCGAACGAAACCGATTTTGTCCCGGCCGTACTTCTTTATTATGTCTTTTAGCTTCTTTGGATCCATGCATCCCTTGAAGAGGTTTGTGCTTTCGGTTTTCAATGCATCGTCATAGTAGATCTCTAAGACTTTCATTCCTTGAAGCTCAATGTGTGCCTTTGTGGTTGTGAAATGGTAGTTTGTCGGGACAACGCCGTTTGGCTTGGCGTGGACTTTCGCGAGAAGATGTTCTGCTGCGCGTCCCTGGTGAACATTCATGACATATTTGTATCCCAACACGTCTTCCACTGCTTTCGCAAACTCGTAGAACGTCATGCTTCCAGCGTATGCGTCGTCGACTGTCATTAGAGCGGCATACTGGTTGTTGCTCATCGCGTTCACGCCACTGTCGGTGAGACAGTCAAGGAAAATGTCTTTCGTCTTAAGCAGGAATGTGTTGTAGCCAGCTTCTTCAATGGCTTGGACTCTTTCGTCGACTGGTACTAGCTGTATCTTTTGCACCATTCTTGTCTTGTGCATTTCAATTGGGATTTCTTCGCCTGAAGATAATTTTATGGACATACTGTAAACCTCAAGACTTTGCTGTTATCATGTGTCGATTTTTATAATTCTTTCGGTCTATCTTTCTAAATCAATAAGTGCTTCTTTTTCCCACCAAAAGCTATATGTAAAGCCCGAAGACAGTCAGAATTCCGAGGAATCTGAGGAGAAGTTTATTGCCTGATTTACGAGTTTTATTGCAGGATTCGCCTAAAAAGCGAATGCTCCTGCTTGGAAATGAAGCAATAGCCAGGGGCATTCTCGAAGCTGGCATCAGCGTTGTAACGACGTATCCTGGAACGCCGGCATCAGAAATTGGTGACTCTATCTCTGAGATCGCTACTGAAGCAAAGCTGTACATGGAGTATTCAGTTAACGAGATGGTTGCGGTTCAAGTTGCTGCAGGCGCTGCGAACTGCGGCGTCAGAGCGCTTGCTGCCATGAAGCATGTTGGGCTTAATGTGGCTGCAGACTTCGTGATGACGTTGGCGTACACGGGAGTAAGAGGGGGGTGTGTGATCGTGACTGCAGACGATCCTGAATGCTACAGCTCGCAGAATGAGCAAGACAACCGGTACTATGCATTGCTCTCAAATCTGCCGTGTTTGGAGCCTTCTGACCCGCAAGAAGCTAAGGATATGACTGTCTCTGCCGTTGAAATATCCGAGAAACTCGAGTTGCCCGTGCTCTTGAGGACTACGACGCGGGTCAGCCACACAAGGGGTCCCGTCACATATGGGACGATGATCAAGCCAAACCTGCATGGTAAATTCGTTAGAGATCTCAAACGTTTGAACATGGTGCCGGCTTTTTCTAGGCCGAAGCACACCGTGCTTTTGAGGCGAGTTGCAGAGGCCAAGGGGATCAGTGAAACATCGCCCTTCAACAAAGTCGTGAGCAATGGGGGAGAAGTCGGAATTATCTCCTCGGGCTCTGCCTATAACTATGCAGTTGAAGCGGCGGACTTATTGGACTTGAATGCAAGCATCTTGAAACTCGGAATGACACATCCGCTTCCCGAAAAGAAGATCATTGCATTCTTGAAGAATTATCGCAAAGTGTTCGTCGTGGAAGAACTTGAGCCTTTTATGGAAATGCAGGTTAAGGCGATTGCAAAGGACTTCGTATCCTATGTTGAAGTTTACGGAAAGATGGGCAAGGAGTTCTTCCCGAGAGAAGGTGAGCTTTCAACGCGTTTGGTTGCCATGGGATTGGCCAAGGCGACGGGTAGAAAATGGCGTGTCAGTCTCTCGGCGATTGAAGCGAAATATGCAGATGTTGCCAAGGATTTGCCGTCCAGACCGCCGATACTGTGTGCTGGATGTCCTCACAGAGCTTCTTTCTACACTATAAGAAAAGTGTGCGGTGACAATGCTCTGTATCCAACGGACATCGGGTGCTATGCTTTGGGGATTTCGCCGCCTTTGAACGTCGGTGACATAATGATTTGTATGGGCGCCAGTGTGGGAACGGCTCAAGGAATAAGTCGAGTGACAGGAAAGGATACTGTGGCAATAATTGGGGACTCAACGTTTTTCCATGCTGCGATTCCGGGGTTAGTGAACGCTGTCTACAATAACAGCAAAATTGTAGTGGCCATTTTGGACAATCAGTCCACTGCGATGACGGGACATCAGCCGCACCCGGGAACTGGGTTAACAGGTTTGGGGCGCGCATCAGAGAAGGTTCTTGTTGAGAAAGTGGCGGAGGGATGTGGTGTTAAGTATGTCAGAGTGGTGAATCCGTTTGAGACAAAAACGGTTGCCGCAGTTCTGAGAGAAGCAGTCAAACAGTCGGGGCCTTCGGTGATAGTCTTTCGTTCTCCTTGTGCGTTAATGGATGCCAGGGAGAGACGTCGCGCAGGAGTCGAGGCCGTGTCGGCCAGAATTAGCGATAAATGCACTGATTGTATGACTTGTATCAAACTGCTTGCGTGTCCAGCTATCATTGTGGAGGAGGGAAAACCCAAGATTGACGAAAACGTCTGCACTGGTTGCGGACTCTGCATTTCGGTCTGTCCGTACAAGGCTATCGAGGGGAGTTGTGCTGAGTGAAAGAGTTTAACATTGTTTTGGCAGGAGTAGGCGGACAGGGTACGCTCTTGGCAGCGGAGGCTTTGGGAACTGCGGCGGTCAAAGACGATTTGAACGTGCGGGTCGGTGAAATTCACGGCATGGCTCAACGAGGGGGAGCGGTAATTTCGACCGTGAGAATAGGTCAAGAAGTCTTGGCTTCAACTGTGTTGGAAGGACGGGCTGACATTTTAATTGGGTTTGAGCCGATTGAGACGTTGCGGAGTTTGAAGTATGCATCTGAAGGTACGTTTGTGATAATGAGTACAGAGAGGGTTCCTCCTGTGGAGTTGGCAACCAGGAAAGCGACGTACCCGAACATTGAGGAGATTGTTGAAAAAATACGCAGGTTCACTAACAACATCATTCTTGTTGATACGGAGCGGTTGGCGAGGGAAGCGGGAAGTAGCCTGACGCGGAACGTTGTTTTGTTGGGAGTTGCAGCGGGCACTGGAAGACTGCCGGTGACGAAGGATAGCTTGTTAGAGGCTGTTCGTGAGCTCGTTCCGTCGAAGCATTTGGAGGTTAACGTTAGAGCGTTTGAGTTGGGTTTTGACAGTTTATCGAGAAAAAGAGGTAAGTAGTTAGGTTTCTTCGCTTTTTGAGGCTGGCAAGCGAGTTTTCTCGTTTTCGATCAGTGCTTTGAGGATGTTCTGGAAGAGTTTCATGTCGGAGACGTCGACGACGGGGATCTGGAAGCTCTTGTCGATTTCGTATAGTTTTTCGTATTTGGGGAATTTGACGTAGCAGACTTGGCTTATTGGGAATTCTTTGTTTTCTATTTCTTGTTCGAAGGATTTTTCGTAGACTTCTAGGCACAGGATGTAGCCGTCTATCCAATATAGTCTGCTTGCGCCGTATGTTGCCGCGCACCATGCTATGTTGTCTTTGGATCGGTTGTCTGCGCCTAGTATTGTGATTTTCTTGGTGGGTGAGATTTCGACGTCCATTTTGTTCACTCTCCGAACGGTGTGTTTAGTACTTCTTTAGCTTTGTTGCTGATTTTTGGTCCCAGTCCATGAACTGTTTCTGGCCAGCCGTCTACGTTTATTATGGAATTCAGAGGTGTTTGGTAGCATTTGAGGATGGCTAGGGCTTTTTCTCTTCCTACGTTGGGCAGACTTGCTAGGAAGTAGAGTTGGGCGTCTGTGATGGTGTCAACTCTTTTGAATGGGTGTACGGTGGGTGTGCGTTTTTCGATGATTTGTTCTTGGCGGGCGGCTACGTAGAGGAAATCAACTGTTTCTTTGTATGAGTTTGTGTTTATGATGGCTATGCCGTTTCGTGCGAGGTTGAACATGGCGCCCCAGACGGCGCTGGGTTGGATTCGGCTGTATTTGTATATTATCGGCATGTATCCTTCTAGTAGCATGAGTGATTTTGGGTAGACTTCTTTGAGTTTGAAGAGTTGTTCGAACAGGAACCGTCTTGTTAGGGTGTAGACGAAGTCTTGGACTGTTTTTCGTTCGACGGCGCAGACGTCGGATAGAATGTAATCCCCTTTTTCTAGGGTTTCGGTTTTTACGCATGCGCCGCGTTCGCGGAGTCCTTTTACGATTTTTGATGCAGAGCTTGCTTCGCGGCCGTCAACGATTATCGTGGGGTGTTGTTGGTTGGTGGTTTCTTTGTCTTTGGTTTTGATGAAGGGGATTAGGCTCTCGGTTCCGGACATTTCGTCAGCCACAGCGTTAAAGGTCGTTTACCGTGTCTTATTTGTCTTTGCTAGGTGAAGTGCCGATTGTAGAAGCCTTGGGATCGTCGGGTGACGTCCCATTTGGCCTACCCCCCCTTCCCCCTAGGTTTTTTCGCGCACAGAACTGCAGGATGGTTTTTGTGTAGTTCTGTTCAGGGGGTTCTGTGCGGGCTTTCTGCGTTTTTGAATGTTGAATCGTTTTGAAACACGCGTGTTTTGTTGTGTGAGAAGAAGTGTTGTTCTATTCATATGTCAGGGGTGTTTTTCGTCGAGTTTCTTGCAGATTTCGATGAATTTCTGTGTTCCCGCTTTTCTGCGGTACGCTAGAAGTCCAGCTCGTGTGAATGCGCTTTTCTGTCCGGCTGAGGGGTCAAACTGGTTTACGAATAAATCACATGGAAAATCTTTGCACACGCCGCAGTGTTCGACCTTGCCTGTCGCACAGTCGTACAATTTGCATTCGCCCCAAAACGGGCGGCCTTTCTGGTTGCCACAGCCGGAGCAAGTTGGTGGATCTTTTTTGTTCAAGAAAGTGCATGTTCCGCAGTATGTCCCGCATGGCGATACTAACTTGTCGTTCAAACATTCAGACTTCCTTTTTCCTTGAATGCGACTCGTGGTGGAAGAAATAGGTTCCGCACATAAGTGTTTCTGCGCAGCAGTGCAGAAGGCTGAATTTCAAAAATGAAGATGATATTTGAATTCTATCTGGATGCGTGTGTGCGCGAAGAGAAGGAATAGTCGGGAGCTATAGTGGCGATTAAGTGATGAAGCATTCAGTGGAGAGTGTCGCCGAGGTTTGAGACGTCAAGTGACTTCCAAGAGAGCTTTAGACAGCGAGGTTTTGTTTCAGTCTATTTGGACAGGTGTTTGGTTCGTCTTGGTTTCGAAGGGTTCTCGTTGACACTTTATATGTCGTGGTCATGTAGAGGTGAGCTGTATTTGAAGACCGAGAATGTAGGTGCACTTGTCTCAGACGTTAAATTCGAGAGATATTTGAAAATCTTGGGGCTGTTTGGGCCTGACGAGGGCTTTGTTGTGAGCGTGGCCAAAGAGTCTACGCAGAAACATCGAGCTATTATCGAAAGGTCCGTCTTTTCCTGCTGTTCGTAGCGCCGGTTAAGGCGGTTTTTTACTATTTCTTCCATCGGCCCGACTTCCCTAAAGAAAGACTGTCACTGTCGCTTATAAGGTGTCTTCCGAAACCGTAATATGACTCACATCAAACAACGTGTGTTCTACATAAATGCAGACCTTGCTTTTTCGTACTCTTGTGACTGGTTTGACTGAGGAGATCGTGGTTCAGCCTAACATTGGAGGCACGTGTGCATGCTATTTTTTGTCGGTGCGATGTTCACGAAGAATCTCCTTTAAGAAATCTCTTTTGATGACATCAGCCAGGATTGCAGCCCGAACTTCATCAACAGTCTTTGAACGTGAGGTACGGCTAGTCACTTCAGTCACCCAGCGAGGTTTCTTCCTTTCCATAGAAGCTCTGCGGCAAATCTGCAATAAAGTAGATATTCTGAAACAGGAGCAGTGTTGAAATTCGATGTATTGCGGCTAAGAAAAATGGCTTATTAAATCGTTCATTATTTGGTGATAGGTAGATTGGTGAAGGTGTGGATGGAATATGGAATCTTGTTTCCTTGCTAGACAAAACGGAATAACATCATGCGAAAAATGTTACGCCAAATTGGCTTGTCCCAAACTGGAGAAAGAAATAATGCAGCGAGTTACGTAATTTCCATCTCTGCTAGCAATTCAGATCCAAACCCCCGCGGGTTGATGCCTAGCTCGGCGAGCTATTTTCAAAACCGCTCCTTCAGACGCGATATTTCCTCATAATATGCTTTTGAAATTGCGTAGTATGCACAAGTTATACCCCAGTACTCTGCGTTTCTTTTGAACTGCATTCCGATTTTTTCAATTACTCTCCGTGATGCGGTGTTTTCTGGTTTCGCAAGGGCGATAATATTCTCTAACTTCAGTTTCTGAAAGCCGTAAGCAAGAGCGGCTTTAGCCGCTTCGGTGGCGTATCCCCTGCCCCATGAATTCGGCGCGAGGACGAAGTCTACTTCGACTTCTGAAGTCTCATCTATCATGTTGAGCCCGCAACGACCGATAAGAGCGCCATTTGCCCTATCGACTATGCCCCAGATTCCGAAATCGTGTTTGTCCCAGTGTTTCAGAATGGCATTTAGCGACTTCTCTGATTCTTCACGAGTGTAGCCGTCTCCTTTCGGAAACCAATAGCCAACTTCTCGAGCGCCCATGATTCTTGCATACGGCTCGAAATCCTCTCTTCTTAATGGTCTCAAAATGAGCCTGTTCGTCGCTATTTCTGTGTGCTGATCATGTTCTTCCAAATGTATTGCTCCTCATTGAAGCTCGAATTAGTGCCTGATTCTCAGAGAGGAATCTTGAAACAAATATGCTTGTCGTCAATGCCCTAATAGGGGGTCGGCTTCAGGGAAAAGAAAATCTGTGTTTGTCTAGAACGCGGTGAAGCCGCTGACTGTCTTCTTGTCGAACTTCTTGACAAGTTCCAGCGTTAGTCTGATTGCATTTTCAACGTCGTCGAAGCTCAGGATGCCTACGTGGGAATGAATGTGCCTTGTCGGTGCACTTATTACTATGCTTGGGCAACCAGCTCGGCTCACATGGATTTTGCTTGCGTCTGTTCCGCCAGCTGCTACGAGTGAGAGTTGATAAGGAATCTTCGCTTCCTTGGCGGTATCTATGGCAAATTGCTTCAGTGCTTGATTTGGTATCATTGAGCTGTCAAAGGTCAGAATAGAGGGACCCTTGCCCATCTTGGTAGGCGCTTCCTGCGGCTGCACTCCTGGAACATCTCCAGCGATGTCCACTTCCAAAACGATCGCCACGTCTGGATCAACTATGTGTGCAACGGTTGCCGCCCCTCTTGAGCCGACTTCTTCTTGGACCGTTGCTGCGCCGTAAACCGTGTTGGGATGCTTTACGTTTTGCTCGTCAAGCCTGCGAACGACTTCCATGGCGATGAATGCGCCTATTCTGTCATCAAACGCTTTTCCCATACCTAACTTTCCATTGCGAATGGTTGAAAAACCGGAGAAAGGCACAACGGGGTCGCCGATTCTGACGCCCATGGTCTCTGCTTCTTTTTTGCTCGTCGCTCCTACGTCAATGAACATGAACTTTTTCTCAACGACCTTTTTCAATTCGTCCGCGGAAAGCAAGTGTGGCGGTTTTGCGGCTATTACACCTTCAAGGTCTCCTTTCTCTGTTCTGACGACGACGCGTTGTGAGAGGAGCACTTGATCCCACCATCCGCCGAGGGGGTTGAATGTTAGAAATCCAGTTCGATCATCAATGCTGGATATTACGAAGCCTACTTCATCGATGTGTCCTGCTAGCAAGACGCGGGGTTGTTCTGAGGTTCCTTTGTGAGTGAAGATTACAGATCCCAGTTTGTCCGTCATCACTTGGTCGGCGTATGCCTTCACGGTTCTCTTTACGATGGCGGCAGTTTCCGTCTCGAATCCTGCAGGGCCAAACGATTCAAGCATTTCCTTGAGAAGACTCAACGATTTTTTGTCAACCATAGTCGCACCAACGCTTCGTCAGTTGATTCGCGCGTTTTGTATTTATGTGCTTTGCCCCCACGTAATTCAGCGGACACTACTAGAATATCCTTGAAGTCGCAGAAAGAGGTGAATCGAGAGCTGTCCACAAGAGTTCGCCCGAAGAGATTGATTGGCATGA
>Ga0315289_10011440_pt1 | contig 12575 bp, 8 predicted proteins | sample YL17G11_40_MG_FD_203452 | JGI IMG/M metagenome (GOLD analysis project Ga0315289, IMG submission 203452) | Sediment microbial communities from Yellowstone Lake, YNP, Wyoming, USA - YL17G11_40 | ecosystem: Environmental > Aquatic > Freshwater > Lake > Sediment | place: USA: Wyoming | collected...
TGTGGGTCATCAGCCATGTGGCGGTGCCGACAGCGGGCAGCGGCGGTCAGCCGGCCATAGTGCACGTTGGGCTGCTGGCCGTGTGTCTTGCGGTCGCAAGCGGGAACCTGATATGGGCCACCAGCGCGGTGGTGACCTTCGCCTGGGCTTACCTCCTCTGGGGCGCTACGATTACGACGATCTGGCCGATGTTCGGCGTTGCAAATCAGCTTCTGGGCGTTATCGCGCTCGCGATCGGGACGACGTTCATCCTGCGCCGCTCGAGGAAGCGGGTATATGCGCTGGTTACGTTCCTGCCGATGGCCTTCATGGTCGCGACGGTCTTCACAGCCGGCGTGGAGAACCTGTTTAGGCTCTACCTGAACCTGGAGAAGCCGCTCATCTGGAACCTTAGCCGGGAGAACACAATGCTGGCCAGCGCGGTGCTAACGGTGATCATGCTGGTGCTGGCCGCGGCTGTCGTCATTGACAGCCTGATCAAGTGGCATCGGATGCTGGGCTCCCCGCCGCCGTTCGAGGAGGCTGCAGGCGAGCCGGTTCCCTGTGAGCAAGCGGCGGTTGGACGGTTGGAGTAACTTGAGCGGAGGCCGTCGCTGCTGGTTGCCTCACGGTGGCTGTGAATCAGGCAGCGGCTTAGCTGCGGCCCTCGACGGGTAGGGTATATACTGCTCGCGTTGTTTGCATCGCCAGCCGGATGAGAAGAATGCTGAAGACGAAAGCGGGGGAATACCTCCGTGGGTGGGAGCTTCTGCGCTACCTTGGGCCGGGGTTCCTCGTCACGGTCGGGTTCACTGATCCTGGCAACTGGGCGACGAACATCCAGGGCGGCGCCAGGTTCGGCTACAGCCTGCTTTGGGTGATTGTACTCTCCACGCTCATGCTGCTCCTGCTGCAGAACCTCTCGGCGCGGATCGGCATCGTGACCGGCAGGTCGCTCGCAGCCAACATCCGCCAGCATTTTTCGAGGCCGGCGTCGCACTTTTTCGGCTTTACCATCCTGAGTGCCTGTGCTGCGACAGATGTCGCCACGTACTTAGGCGCCGCGCTGGGTTTCCAGATACTTTTCCGCATACCTGTCGTCGTCGGCGCACTCCTGACGCTCGTGATCGTGGTCGTCGCAATCCTTGGGCAGAGATATGAGCGGCTGGAGAGGTTGATCGTTGTCTTCCTTACCGGCATTGCCGCGGTGTACCTCGTCGAGCTCTTTATAGTCAAGCCCGACCTGTCCGCGGCGGCGCGTGGAATGGTGATCCCGAACGTGGATTCGGGCAGCATCCTGATCGCGATGGCGATGCTGGGGGCCGTCGTCATGCCGCACAACATTTACCTTCATTCCAATGTGATTCAGAGCCGGGAGTGGGCGGGCGACCCGGCGCGGCGGCGGAAACTGATGCGCTTCGGGTTCGTGGACACCAGCCTGGCAATGGCAATGGGCTGGGCGGTGAACAGCGCAATGATAATCGTCGCGGCGGCTGTCTTCTTCCGCCACAGGGAGGTTGTGACAACTATCGAACAGGCTTCGGCGACTCTCAGGCCGCTTGCAGGACCGGCGGCGAGCATCCTCTTTGGAGTCGCGCTCCTTATCTCTGGCGTCGGCTCTTCGATCACGTCGTCCCTATCCCAAGCCAACGTATTCACGGGGTTTCTGGGTAGGTCCGAGGACACACACAGCAACTCCTACCGCGCGGGACTCGTCATAACGAGCATTCCGGCTGTCGTCCTGATAGGCATGAACATCAACTCCTATAAGCTTCTGATACTCTCCCAGGTCGCGCTGAGCCTGCAGCTTCCATTCACGATAATCCCGCTGCTGCTGCTTGCCAGGAACCGGCGGTTGATGGGAGAATTCGCGAGTAAAGGGTCTGAGTGGGTACTTGGCATTCTGGTAGCCGTCGTGGTGATCGGCCTGAATGTGCTGTTGCTTTATCGAACGTTTGGCGGAACGTTCAAGGTGTGGTGAGGAGCGGGAATTGCCACACTTTACGCTCCCCGGAGGGGACCGCGATGTATGAGCGAATACTGGTAGCGCTGGATGCGTCGCCTGCGGACGAGGCGATAATCGAGCATGTGGGGGAGCTTGCTCCGATCCACCGGTCGCAGGTTATCCTGCTGCGCGTGGCCCACTCTCACACGCGGGACGGGATGGCTCACGAGGTAGGGGAGTCGGAGGGGTATCTGAAGCGCGTAGCGGAGAGGCTGGCCGCGCAGGGCATACCGGTCGAGATGGTTGTTGCGCACGGTGAGCCGGTGGAGGAGATCGTCAGTCAGGCCTGCGAGCGCCGGGCGGATCTCATTGCCATGTCAACGCACGGCCACCGGAAGTTCTACGACCTGATCTTTGGGAGCGTGGCCGAAGAGGTCAGGCACGAGGTGGCGATCCCAGTGCTCTTGATCAGGGCGCCGACGGGATCGGGCACGCGCTAGCCCGCACAATTCACGGGAAGCGTGGCCACGCTCCATGCTGTCATTCTGAACGAATTGAAGAATCTGTTTTTCCGTGCCAGATTCTTCGCTGGCGCTCAGAATGACATGAGCATTGCGGTCCAGGTGGGCGGGACTGGCAGTCCATTGGATTCCCTGCCGACGCAGCGTTGACACCGGCCCGGCCGAGGGCTAGACTGTTAGCGGGCATACCGGACGCCATTGGGGGTGGTGTGACGTGAAGGTCAAGGTCAACGATTCGGCTCTTGAGCTCGTCGAAGGCGACATCACGGAGCAGTCAACCGATGCGATAGTGAACGCGGCCAACCGCGCGCTGCTCGGAGGGGGCGGGGTGGACGGAGCGATTCATCGTGCCGGCGGGCCGCGCATACTCGAAGAATGCCGGAAGCTCGGCGGCTGCGATACCGGCGACGCGAAAATCACAACCGGCGGGAACCTGCTCGCCTCTCACGTTATCCACACCGTTGGCCCCGTCTACCGGGAGGGTAAGCACCGCGAGGCGGAGCTTCTCGAGAGCTGCTACAGAAGGAGCCTGGAGGTCGCCTCCGAGCACGGGCTGCGAACAATAGCCTTTCCTTCGATCAGCACCGGGGCCTACGGCTATCCGCTCGAGCAGGCGTCCAGGATTGCCCTGGGCACCGTCATCGAATACCTCCGTGGACACCCGGAGATACGGCTTGTGCGCTTCGTTCTCTACGGCCAGCGGAGCTGGCACGCTTATGCCGAGACGCTCGACGATCTCCTGGCCCCGACAGGTGAGGACGAGAATCCCGAGGCCGCCCCGTAGTTGCCTCTGGACGCGACCGACGAACGCCGTGGCTTACGAGCCGTCCCGAGTCCACAACTCACGACTTCTCAAATGTCCCGTCCCCGTATGCCGTCGTGGGTTAGATTGATGTCGGGGAAGCCATCCACGGCTGGTCGGATGCGGCTCGCCGCGAGATGGCGCACGTGGCCGTCGGCGAACAGGTAGTTTCTCGACCCGAGCCAGCTCCACCAGCCGACCTTATCCTCGGAGTGGCTGCTGAGCCAGTCGGCAGCGAGCGCCTTTCTGGACGGGTAGGTCACCTCGGAGGTTGGCTGCGGCGAGCACGGAGGCGCCGGATCGGACGGGTCCCAGAGCTGTGCTGCGCGCATCGAGTTGATGTGTTCTGGAGGATGGTAGAAGGCTGCAGAGTAGCCATAGGATGTGGCATCCCACTTTTGGCGCGCGTAGGGATCGCTGGGGCAGATGAGCACCCCTCCAGTGTTGCCCACCGACTTGTAAGGATCGTCCGGAGCAGCAGGATCGCGGTGCGCGGTCATTGCAAGGTAGCGGCCCAGCGGCCAGCGCCACCTTCTCCCCATCCAGAGGTAAGGATCGTTGGTGTCGGGGTACACGCTGGACCAGTCGGAGAGGTAGAGCGAGAAGGCATCCCCGATCTGGCGCAGGTTTGACTGGCATCGCGCACGCCGCGCAGCCTCGCGTGCGCCCCCGAATACTGGAAAGAGCATCGCGGCCAGGATCGAGATGATGGCGATGGCAACGAGGAGCTCGACGAGAGTGAACCCGCGGCGGCCAGGCTTATGCAGACGAGTCTCCTTCCCTCAGCGGGGTCCCCGTGCCCTGCGCATTCTGATCACCTCCGCAGCGACGGTCACTGCCGGCGCGTCGGCGAGCGTAGCGACCTTCTCGACGACTCGCGCCAGCGCGCGGTGGCCGACCTCGTCTATCTCTCCGGTCGGATGGATTCGGTCCATGGCGTCCAGGATTATCTGCGCCGCATCAAAGAGGTACTGCGCACGGATCTGGGGAAGCTGACGAAAAGGCGTGTTGGCGTACTTGCGCGAGCATTGCTCCGCAACGGCCTCCCACTGTCTTTCGGCGGCGCGCTCGACTGACTTACGCTCCTGGGTGACGCGGCGCGTCTCCTCCGTCAGCGCCTCGCGCTTCTTGTAAGCTTCGTAGTCGGCCGGGGTCGTGCCGTCAATTATCTTGATTCTGGTTGGCTTTCCGACAAGCTCCGTGAGGACCTGCTCGATTGTGGTTCGGTGCTCGGAGCTTGTTAGGTAACCGGTCATCGGCCCGTCGCTCGGCTGGAAACCGACGATGAAGAAGTCATCCTCGGCCGCCACGCCGGTGCCCAGCTCCAGTGCGCGCCAGAGCGTCGGCGCGAGGGTTCGGTCCTTAACGCGTTCGACTGCCTCCAGCCACAGTTTCCGTGCCTCGGCTTGGTTCATTGCTAAACTGCTCCAAGAGACGAATGGTTCTTCCGTCGTGATTATATCTGCGACTGAGCATGCAAGTCAATACATACCGCACGAGGACGTGCGGCAGAGACGGGCCGGGCCGTCGGTGTTGCCGGGGTGAGGGCTGGCTTCGGCTCTTAGCGAGCCGAAGCATAGAAGCACAGAATATCGCAATTCTGATGGTGCTGTTACGCTCTTGACAATCCGTGCATTCTGGGACATCATGCGGGCAGGGGGAAAAGGAGCGTTCATTCGGAGGTGCAAGGGATGAAAGCGAGAGTGTTGACGGTTGTCGCTGTGATCGCGCTGCTGGCGTGCGCGAGCGCGGCCACTGCCGGAGGTTGGGTCCAGTTCTACGTAGACCGGAATAACAATGGCAGTTACGATTCTGGCGAGCAGGCGTCGGGCGCATCGTGCTCCTACTACTGCCAGAAGTACGTGTGGTGGTCGTACTGGCCGGCTCCCGGGGGCACGTGGATCGGGTGGTTTCTTACCGACATCACGACGGACGGCAAGTTGTACGTCGAGCGACCGACCGCCGGTGATGTGTTTACCTGCTGGAAGCTGGTCTACAGCCAACCGGCGGTGCACGAGTGCCGTGGGTCTGCGGGATCTATGTTCGATGTCTTCATGGACACCAACATCATAGATACCACGGGCGAGGTTGTCACGCGTAAGATATCCGATGCCGAAGCCAATACGATAAACGGTGGAGGGACGATCTACATCCCTCTGTGGCATCCTATCTTCGACTGGAATCTTGTAGTAGTCGTGGACTGGAATGCCACTCAGGACTACATTGACTCGCTGTCGCGGGGCTTCGGTCAGGCCAGCAAGTACTTCTTCGACGTGGCGGATGGCCAGATGAAGCTAGGCAGGGTCCAGATCTACAATAACGTAGCCAAAGACACGCTGCTCTGGGAGCAAGCGGATATCCAGATCACCGCGAACCACAACCAGTGGCCGATGTCCCACGTCAACGGCGTCAACATGAACTTCTATGCCTATCCCCACGTCGTGGGCCGCGTGAACCTGCCGCAGTACTTCAACGGCCAGAATGGCTGGAACGGGAATCCGGATCAGTCGGCTTACTACACCACCATCATACACGAGCTGGGGCACTACCTCCTCGATTTCTGGGACGAGTACCTCGATGGGAACGGCAACTACTCCCCCTGGCTGACGTACCGCACCAACCATAAGAACGAAACCCCCGACAATTACGGCCTCATGGATAACAGCTCCGCATCTAGCGAGATGTCGTCCACCAATGACTACCTGGCTGCGTATGCCAACAATACGCCCGCCACCAACGTGACCTACGAGATCTGGCAGTACGATCTTGACCACCACGAGGGCGTTTTTGAGCCGTGCTGGGGCCATGTGAAGACGCGGTTCGACAACAGGGACGGCACGCTTGGGATGTGGAGCGGCTACAATGGCCTCCGGCTGAAGCTTTGGTTGCCGGCCGGGGTGTTTCAGGGAAGAAATGCGCAGGGCGGCGAGCTCAGGTCTATTGCGGACCGAGATGGTCCGACATACTTTCCGTGGCCTTATGAGGATGTCCACATCTATGTTGGCCCGCAGGGACTGGCGGCGGCGGGCGATTCTCGGGCCGTCGAGGTGCAGGTGGTGGCAGCGGATGGTACTCCCGCCGCTAACGCTCGTGTCTGGATAGAGAAGTCCACCGGGTGCCGCATTGACCTGGGCCTTGCCGATAAGGCGGGCAAGATCTCGTGCAGCGGCGCCGGGGCCGGGGACTACATCTGCGGTTCGTCTGGTGGGCGGGTGGCACGAGTCGAGGCCGGCGGTGCGAGCGCCACGATATCGCTCCAAGAGGAGGCCGGGGCTGCCCGGACTGCCGCGGGCGGTCCGCATATCCTTCTGGACTGCGGAATGACAGCCGCGCCAGAGAACCACCTGCGCATTCGGGTGATCGGCGATCAAGCGCTGACGGGGCCGCCCACGGTCACGGTTCGGCCGTCGTCGGGCGGTGCTGTGCCCATGCCGATGACGAAGTTCAACGACTTCATTTACGAGGGCAGTGTTGACATCGGCGGATCGGAGACTGGCAGCGTTGATGTGTCAGCCACCGGCGCTGGCGGACAGTCGGACATTACTTCGCTCTTCCGCGTGCGAGGGCTGCTGGCTGCCCAACCGGCGGTGATCTACGGCCCGGAAGGTGGGCTGGAGGCCAATCTGCCGACCGGCGCGCTTCCTGGCGATATTGAGTCGGTGTCGGTCGGTTCGGGAACCTTTCCGGTCCCCAATGCCGATCCCAACCTGATCTCTGTGATCGAGCCAATATCGTTCTCTCTACAGGACGGCGCTCCGCTCGCCTTGCAGTACTCGATAAACTGGCGCATCAACCCGTCGCTCTTGGTCGGGCTTGACTCCACGACGCTGGGCCTGTGGCAGTTCAATCCGGCGACGAGATTGTGGGGCCAGGTGGCTGCGTCGTCTGTGCCGGGCTTCCCGGTCATTTCGGCGTCCGGCGCTGCCTCGGGAATCTACGGCCTCTTTGCGCTGGTGTCCGGAGACGTCTGGCCGCCGGGCAAGATCGTGCACCCTACCGGCTTTACTGGCCAGTGCGGGAAGGGCGTGGAGCTGCACTGGACCGCGCCTGGGGATGATGACACGTCCGGCCAGGCCGTCAGATACCACGTGTGGTTCAGCGACAAGGGGCCGATCTCCCCGAGTAACCTCGCGCAGTGCTCGGAGCTGCCCTCCTACGACCGGCCGCTGCCCGCAGGATCTTCGGAGGTGCGCGTGTTCGAGATGCCTGATCCGGACAAAGTCTACTTCTTTGCCATCCAGGCCCAGGATGAGGCCGGGAATGTTGGAGAGCTTTCCGATAGTAGGCCTGCAAAGTCCTACGTCCAGGACACGGACGGGGACGGGCTTCCCGACCAATGGGAGCTGGCCCACGGCTTCGATCCTTTGACGCCCGGAGAGCAGTTGCTCGATTCCGATCAGGACGGGCTGAACAACCTGCAGGAGTATCAGCTCGGCACTGATCCAAATAACCCGGACACGGATGGCGACGGCATTTCGGACGAGCTGGAGGCGGCGTTTGGCACTTCTCCGCTCGACATCTACTCCCCCGTATCGTGCACCGCTGCGACCGCGAAGCTCTGCCCCGATGGCACCACGGTTGGCTTTGCCTGGCTCATCAGCACTGCATACCACGTCGGGGCTTCATACGGGGAGGACCCGGACAGGTCGGCAGGCATCAGGTTTGACAACGACGGCGTGCTGGTGGACAATCTGATGGAGGTCATGGGCATCATGGTGACCACTCCAGATGGAGAGAGGGCTGTGACAGGCCCGATCTGGCGCGTGAAGGCGTCCGTTGCCGGGCGGCCGGTTGGCATCAGCAACAAGGCGCTGGGCGGCGGTGACTTCTACTACGATCCCGGCGGAGGCACCGGCCAAAGGGGGATCGAAGGCGCTGTCGGCCTGAACAATATCGGCCTCCTGGTGAAGACGAGTGGAAAAGTGACCACAACTGGGGCCGGGTACCTTTACGTAGATGACGGGACAAGCCTGTGGGACGGCACTTACACGGGAGAGGAGAAGAACCTCGGCGTCCGGGCGATCTGCGACCCGACCGGCTATGTCCGTGATGATTATCTGCTTGTCACTGGGATGAGCACTTGCTTCACGTCGAGCACCGGGCTTCAGAGGGAGATACTGACCCGGGGTCCGGCGGATGTTGTGAAAGTGAATTAGGGCACATCTCAAAACCTGTCAATCGGGAGGGTGAGGCTCCTGCCGAACCGCGGCTCAGCGGGAGCTTCGCCCTCCCGAGGCTCCACTGCCGAACCGCGGCTGAGCGGGAGCTTCGCCCTCCCGAGGCTCCACTGCCGAACCGCGGCTCAGCGGGAGCTTCACCCTCCCGAGGTCACGCCCGGTTTATCCCCGTTTGTGTGTTCCGCCTCCTTTTGCTATACTCGTCTTACGATGCTTTCCTTACCGCTCAGACTGCTCGTGCTCTACTCGCTGGTCTTGCTGCCGGGGTTGGCTTTCGCAGCCCGATCCGTCGGGCCGGTCGCCTGGGTCGAGCTTGGCAACATTAATGTGGAGCATGGGCTCTCGGTGCCAAACAGTGGAGACGGGCAGAACGAACCAGCGACAGTCGGCGGCTCGAAATGTCGCGCGAATGCTTTGGAGAGCGATCCGCCCTCTCATTGCATCTACTTCGACTACGACCGCGCGGCCGGTAGGCCGCACCGGCCTGTTTACGTAACCGTCGAGTATTTCGATGAGGGGTTCGGCACCTTCCGAATCCAGTACGATTCAGTTGATACTGGCGCTCCGATGGGGGGCGCCTGCAAGGACGGTCCCAGCGAGCTGCTGCTCGACTCCCGGCAGTGGCGTAAGGCTACCTTCGAGCTGCCCGATGCGCGCTTCGACGGCAGGCAGAACCTCGACGCGGACTTCAGGCTTTACTGTCCTGGGCGGCTGGCCGTTCGGAAAGTGATCGTCGAAATGGAGCACTCGGCGGACCTGGGGGGACAGCCTCAGGCTGAGCGTGAGAGAGTCGCGGCGTGTGTCGGGAAGCTCGTTCCGCCGCCCGGTGTGCAGGTGGTCTTCAGCGGGATTGATCCGACAGATGCCCGGGAGGCGCCTCGGGTGCTCGCTGATCTGCGGTTGCTGGCCCCGATGATGAAGGCTCTTGGCGGGACCAGCGTAGAGTCGTACGTAAGGTGGGACTTCGTTGAGCCGTCTCGCGGCAAGTGGGACTGGAGCTTCTACGATGGAATCGTCAGCATCCTGCGCGACAATGGGCTTAAATGGAATCCATTGATCATGATCGGGCCTGCATGTGCGACGCCTGCGTGGTTCCTCGAGTCCAAGGACTCGGTGCTCGCCGTGTGCCTGGAGCACGGGACCCCCGGCACGACACAGACGATCTGGAACCCGAACCTGCCCAGGTGGATAGATCGCTTCGTGGCCGAGTTCGCCAAGCGGTATGGCGCGAGCGGCTCGATCGAGTCAATAGCGATCGGCATCGGCGGCGATTTCGGCGAGGCGATCTGTCCGATCGTGGGCGATGGCCCGACGCAAAGTATTCCGGGAAATTACCATGTCCACGCTGGCTGCTGGTGCGGGGACGAGTACGCGCGCGCCGACTTCCGGAGGCAGATGGAGGCGAAGTACGGCAGCGTTGGCGCGCTGAATGCGGCCTGGGGCACCAACTACTCAAGCTTCGACGGGGTAGTTCCGTTTTCGCCTGACGCCAGCCATTCTCCTCGTGCTCGGCTGGATTTAGTCAAGTGGTTTCGGGGCCAGACGACGAAATGGTCGAGCTACTGGCTCGAGACCGTGAGAAACTGCTTTCCCCTCACGGATCTTTACCTTTGCACCGCAGCGGACGGCCAACCTGCACCCGGTCCAGATTTCCCCGCAATGTGCAAGGCGGCGGCAAAGTTCCGCGCGGGCGTGTGTGTCGCAGGTGAATCGTCCGACTACGGCCTGAACTTCGCGACCACCCGCCTGATCGCGGCGGCTGGCAGGCATTACGGGGCGTATTATGGGTTCGCGCCGGAGGGAGGGGTTGTGAAGGACGGCTTCGCGGCGCGCGTTTACAACGCTGTGACGTCAGGAGCACGGGGAATTCACACCTGCTACCCAACTGTCCTGACGCAGCCCGGGGGAATCGCCGCCTGGAGCAGCGCCTATCGCTGGCTGGGCGCCGGCCTGGCCCGGGGCCCACAGGTCGCCGTGCTTTCCCCCCAAACTCCGTTCTTGCCCAAATGGGGCGGTCTCTATTGGAGGAGGATCATGCTCCTCCGGGACGCGCTGGACTTCGACCTGGTTGACGAGGCGATGATCCGAGATGGGGCGCTGCGGCGCTACAAGGCGCTTGTCATAATTGAGGGCAACGTAACTGAGCGCGACGACATTGTGAGGATACTGGATTGGGTTCGATCTGGGGGCGTCGTTGTAGCCTGCGATTTCGGCGGGTTTGCGACGGTTGAAGGCAACGTTTCCCTCTTTTCGGAAATCTTCGACGTTTCGGGCGATCGGTCGCCGACGATCAGGGAACATGGCGCTGGTCTTGCGCTGTATGTGCCGCAGGGCTGGGGCGCCGAGCGGAATCCTGTAGTTGGTATCGCCCGCGCGCTCGACAGCCTCAGCACGCGGTTTGGCGCAAACCTGGTTCCGGACGGGGTTGTTGATGGTGTGTACGTGTCGGACACCGGTCGGGGGTTGCTCGTCTTCAACTCCAATGGAAACGAGGTCGAGCGGGAGCTGCAGGTGGGGATAGGGAGGCGGAGGAAGGCCAAACTCCCTGGCGTGTCCATCACCGAGGTCAGGGAATAACGGACGAGTCCCGGGTTCTGAGTCCTGGGCGAGGCGCAGCTTCCGGTCTGGCACTCGCAACTCGTGCGCGTTTCTGGTATCATTGTAGTTGGTTGGAGAGACGGAAAAGGGCGTGAGGAGAATGACTGAGAGCGAGAAGTCAACCTGGAGGACGAAAGTCGGCCTGGCGGAGATGCTGAAGGGCGGTGTCATCATGGATGTCACCAATGCGGAGCAGGCCAGGATAGCGGAGGAGGCCGGTGCCGTTGCCGTTATGGCGCTCGAGCGCGTTCCGGCGGACATCCGAGCGGAGGGCGGCGTGGCCAGGATGGCGGACCCCGAGAAGATACTCGAAATGATGGCGGCGGTCGGCATCCCGGTGATGGCCAAGGCGCGGATCGGCCACTTTGTCGAGGCCCAGATCCTTGAAGCGCTCGGGGTGGACTACATAGACGAATCCGAGGTGCTCACTCCTGCCGACGAGATGTACCACATTGACAAGCACAAGTTCAGTGTGCCGTTCGTGTGCGGGTGCAGGGACCTGGGTGAGGCGCTGCGGCGAATAGGTGAGGGCGCGGCCATGATACGGACGAAGGGCGAGGCTGGCTCGGGCAACATCGTCGAAGCGGTCCGGCATATGCGGGCGGTTATGAGCGAGATCAGGCGCATCCACGGCATGTCGGCCGAGGAACTGATGACGACGGCGAAGGACCTTGGCGCGCCGTATAAGCTGGTTGTTGAGGTGCACGAGACGGGCCGCCTTCCCGTGCCGAATTTCTCTGCCGGCGGCGTGGCAACTCCCGCCGACGCAGCGCTCATGATGCAGCTTGGAGCCGAGGCAGTCTTCGTGGGGTCGGGGATCTTCAAGTCGGAGGATCCTGCTCGCCGCGCCAAGGCCATAGTTGACGCCACTACCCATTACGATAAGCCCGAGATTCTGGCCGAGGTTTCCAAGGGCCTCGGAAGCGCCATGCCCGGCCTCGACATCCACCAGCTTGACGAAAAGGAGCTCCTGGCAGTTCGTGGGTGGTAGGTGACTGCCTTATATGAGTAACAGGCACGATAAGAGTCCAAGAATTGGCGTTCTTGCGCTCCAGGGCGACTTCGCGAAGCACATCGAGGTCCTGGAGCGCCTCGGCGTACGAGCGGTCCCCGTCAGGCTGCCGGACCACGTTGATGGGCTGGGCGGGTTGATCGTTCCAGGTGGGGAAAGCACCACCGTGGGGAAGCTCATGTCGCGGTTCCAGGTGGATCGGGCGATCATCCGGCGCGCGGACGAGGGCATGCCGATCTTTGGGACCTGCACTGGCATGATCCTGCTTGCCAGGGAGATTGAGGGGAGCCGGCAGCCGACGCTCGGACTTATGAATATGACCGTTCGACGGAACGCGTTCGGTCGCCAGGTGGACAGCTTTGAGGCAGACCTGGACGTTCCGGAGCTTGGGAGCCAGTCGGTTCGGGCTGTCTTCATCCGGGCGCCCTTCGTCACCAGGATCCAGAACAGCGCTCGGGTGCTTGCCAGGCTGGAAGGGGGGCAGATCGTTCTGGTGCGTGAAGGGAATTGCCTTGCGGCTGCCTTCCATCCCGAGCTCACC
>Ga0315289_10011441_pt1 | contig 12575 bp, 14 predicted proteins | sample YL17G11_40_MG_FD_203452 | JGI IMG/M metagenome (GOLD analysis project Ga0315289, IMG submission 203452) | Sediment microbial communities from Yellowstone Lake, YNP, Wyoming, USA - YL17G11_40 | ecosystem: Environmental > Aquatic > Freshwater > Lake > Sediment | place: USA: Wyoming | collected...
GTTAATTCATTACTCATTTTATTAGTTCCCCTCACAATGCTTACAGAATGGGGCTACACACTCATCGTGATGTAGCAGGGTTAGTGCTAATTGTTCTTCCACCTCAAGGTAATCTTCTTGGTAGAACGGTAGTCGCTCATCATCAGAGTCTAGCCACTCTTGCTTGGCTTCGTCAAAGAAGTAACCGTTATGGAATACCGCGTCAGCCGTATCCACATCTAGCGTGAATGTTTTGTTGATTGAGTCATAGGTGACTACATAGTGATACTGCATTAGTCTATCCTTATTTCCCAAGAGCGTGAACAATCAAAGTCTTCTGTAAAATCATCAGCGTCCCATTCATCTACAATCGCTTCTGCTTCTTCTTCGGTCTCTGCACAGATGTTGTAAGTAGCCGAGTATTCGACTATGTATGTTTTCATTAGGCAGTCACCTCGACTTCCTGATTACCTTCACATGATGGACAGAATGGCGTGCAATCGTAGCCACCATCACTCTTGGGACATGGGACGGTAAGGGTTTCTGTTATCTGGTGTTCGCTTGCGTGGACGATAGTATCGCTATCCACTAAGTGCAAGGCATAGACATTATTTCTGGCGTATCCTGCAACGATTACGTTGCCCCAATTTGCTTGAGCCACGTCACCTATCGTGACATTGACTCTCGTACCGATACTAAATTTGCGTTCCATTGTATTGCTCCTTGTTGTTTGTAGTTGTTTGTAGTTGTTGTCTTACATCTATCTATGCCAGCGAGTGCCAGCACTTGGCGGATTATTTATTATCCCATTACTATCCACATCGTCAGCACGAATGCTCCGATACAGAAGACTAGCGTTAGCCCATCTGCGATAGTGTCCCATCGTTCGGTCTTGTTGAATGTTCTCTTACCTATCGTGACCTTGCCAGTAAATTGTGGTGTATCCATCATACTTTCCCATCTAGTGAGTTATAGAGTACGAAAGTATCTAGCGCTAAGTTCACGCTAAAGTCTTTAGACTTGTGCCAGAACTCTGGTAAGTCTTCTACATCGTTCTCGCTACGCTGTATTCCTTTAAGTAATTCTAGTGCTTGCTCTGCACTTTCTGCCTTGAAACCTGCCTTGTAGGTCACCTCTTCTGTGTACCAAAATGTATACTCTTTCATGTTAGTTCTCCTTATTGTTTGTAGTTGGTTTGTCTTACTATTGTTAGCCTAGCACTTTCTTTCTTACTTGTCAAGTCTTTACTTGGTAACCCTTACTTGTCTAATCGGTATGCCATGCTCTAGCGCATAGACTCGTTTTCTTTCTGCTAGTTTCGTGATGTTCTTGCGCTTGGTTATCTCGCTATCAAGAAAGGTTATTACTCTCCGTATCGCGTCAAAATCTCCATAAGCGTCAGACTCCCCATCAGTCTGGTACTCTAGATAGTTCGCGGCTAGTTCCAAGTCTTCAAGTGTTGCTTTCATTAGTTCTCTCCTTAGCAGTATTCCGATACGCTATCGCGTACGGTCTCGTAGTCGGTAGTTCCCGACAGGTATTTCTTGACTAGTGCGATTAGTTCTTCGCTATCTTGAATTATCTCAAGGATAATTTCGGGGTCTGCGTAGAGTTCTCCTGCTACACATCGTATTAAGTTTGTTGAGTTCATTAGTTCTCCTTATTGTTTGTAGTTGCTTACATACGAAAGATTAGGGTGTCGTAGTTCTCGCTATCGGTACTCTCCCAATAGTCGTATCCTAAGTCTCTGGCAAATGCATCATAGTCAAAGTACCTAGTACTAGTAGACTCTCCTAATTCATCCGCCATCTCCTCCGCGTACTCCTTGAAAGTGTTGTATCTTCCGACGAAACTATCCTCGAACTGTACGCGCCAGTCTTCGAATTCTTCTAATTTTAGGTGACAATTATCAGCGTAGGCGAGTACGGCGATTAGGTCAAAGTTCTGTTCAATTTCATCGTGCAATTCTTGCGTGGTTAATAGTTCGGTAGTCATTAGTGCTCCTTGTTTGTAGTTGTTGTTAGGTCTTACACTTACTTATGCCAACAGGTGTTAGCACTCTTACGGTTAGTTTTAGATTTCTTCGTATGCGAGAGCGTCATGACGCCCGAACAATGCGTATGAAAGATTATCGGCTATGTGCTGAGCGCGGTTATAGCCGTAGCCAGTGGTCTTCAGGTAATCGCGTCCGTCTTTTGTGTGAGGCTTGCTTTCGGTGGCAATCGCCACAACATTAGTCACATTGAAAAGTTCATCAACATCACCGAACCCCTTGCCAATTATGTAGACACGGCTTAACGCTGTGCCGACATTACCTATATAATGCGTTGAGATGTAGAGTGTTGCCTCTTCACCGATACTATTGCGCCCAACTTTGCGAGCATTTTCAATGTCTGACTTATTTAATCTTGCCATCATTACTCCTTGTTTGTAGTTGTTGTTAGGTCTTGCACTTACTTATGCCATCAAGTGCGAGCACTTGGCGGATTATTTTACTTTGTTATTTGTTACTGTCTTACACTTGTATATGCCAGCAACTACGAGCACTTGGCGAACTATTTTTTTTGCGTGTCCATGACTGCGCTAGTCCGCGTTATTGGCGCGTTTGTTACTGTCTTACACTTATACATGCCAGCGAGTTCGACCACTTGGCGGATAATCTCAAAATAATTTTAAGCCACTCACAAGGGCACAAGATAATTGGGGGTATCTTAGGTACAAGTCAGGGGCTACGCGCCCCCTATGCCCCTTCTAGGGGCTTGTAGGGGTATCGGGTCAGGTATCAGGGCAAACAATAACCCCCCAACCAATTAAGGCGGGGGGCTAGTGTCTGGCAGGGGTTAGGCGTTGAATGCTCCCCGTGTTGCGTTGATAGTTCCCAATACGTCACCTGCAAGGGCTTGCATAGTTTCGCGTGCCTTGTCACGGCTTAGCCCCGCCCCGCGTAGCCCCGCCATTAGTTCAACCTTGGCAAGACTTACCGCGTCGTATTCCCTGACCGCTTGAGACTCACGGAAGACACGGAAGGCATTAGCAAGCGCGACGGCTTGGGCTCGTGGTAGTTCACCCATCGCTAGGCGTAGCCCTGCCGATACCGTTTCCACGTCGTCAGACTTTAACGCCCCCCTGACAGGGGTCACACTTGGAACAAGTGCCTTGGCGTGGCGGTCAAGGTCAAGGCTCTCATCTGTCGGGTTGTCTTGGTCACGTCGTAGCCCATTGGCGCGTAATGCGTCGGACACCGCCCACTTGATTACGGCATACGCCGTTACAGGGTGACCCGTCACATTGTCGCCGTACCAATAGACAGGTACTTGTCCGTCGATTGTGTAGGCAATTGGTGCGCCTAGTTTCGCCGTTATGGATAGGTAAGACTCATACGCGCTTGAAACGATGTCCCCTGTCTCCACCTGTCCGCCAATGGCGCGTGAGTCCCCTGTCGCGTTGTGGTACAAGCGCAACGCTTTACGGCTTGAACGGGTAAGCGCGGTGAATAGTTGTTCGTTGTTCATGTTAGTTCTCCTTGTAGTTGTTGCCCCGTTGTTGGGGCGTTGCCCCTAGCCTAGTCGCTCCCCGTTGGTCGTGTCAAGTCACTTGGCGGATTATTTTATTTCGGGCGTGTCGTGTGCCCCGATTATGGGATGGGAGAGAGTCCCGACACGAACACAACACAACAACAAGAGGGAGGGGTCACCGTCCCCGATAGGGGGTAGGGGGTCACGTTATTAATTCAACATTCAACTACATAGTTTCACATTCAACTAAATTGTATGACCTGGGGATATTAACTTTTCGTGCGGTGTGTATGTGTATGACTCACCTCTTAAATTTTTTCTAGTATTTACTTTATTGTGCACACAACCAAATAAAATTATACACTATGACTACCAGATAATCGTTATAAATAAAGGATAATATCTATGTGAGATAAATCACAAATAAATAGTTGGTTACAAAACGTTATAAAGTCGCTGTAACAGGGTTAGTATAAGTAAGAGAACAAATTATACAAGTGCGCTAAGGCGCACACAATACAAAGCAAGGCTTTGATGCCTTGCTAACAACTAAATTATGATCGCCTGCGGCGATCCTATATAGGTAATTTTATTATCTTTTTTTTATATAGTTTTATTTAGTTATTATTATTAGCCGATGCTAAAGAATTGTGGTCAAAGTTTATGGCAGCGAAACCAGGTCAACAGCATCATAATACTCTTCGATTAGCCGAGGATAAGAAAAAGGTTATCGGACACGTTTCCACTGGAATAGATGTATCTGTAGCCATTGGAATGGTTGGTCGTAAAAACGAGGTTCTAAAGAACTGGCTTAAAGACCCAAAGTTCGCCAAAGATTTAGAAGAAGCCCGATCTAATGGATCGGACCTACTGAACACCACGTTAGCCAATGGTAAGAAAATAGACTTCGCCACGTTCTCCAAAGAGTTCTTGCACAATGAGGTCTTCCCCCATCAGCAGGACTGGATTGACGTACTAGAAGGAAACGAACCTTCCTGGCTCTACCCCTCAATGACGTATAACTTGAGCAGTCGCAACCGCGTTCTTATCAATGTACCCCCCGAGCACGCCAAATCTACTGTAATTACCGTTGGGTATTCCACCTATCGTATTGCAATGGACTCCAACGTTCGTATCATTGTGGTATCTAAGACCCTCAGCAAGGCACGAGAGTTCGTATACTCCGTTAAGAACCGCCTGTCTCACCCACGCTACGCTAAACTACAACAGGTCTACGGACCTGCTGGTGGCTGGAAAGAAGATGCTGATACCTGGAAGACCGATACGGTCTACTTGGGTCAGGAAGCGCGTGACTCGTCCGAGAAAGACCCTACAATCCAAGCCCTTGGTATTGGTGGTCAGATTTACGGTGCTCGTGCTGACTTGATTATTCTTGATGACGTTATTACCACTGCAAACGCTCACGAATGGCAGAAGCAACTTGAGTGGCTACAGAAGGAAGTTATTACCCGACTAGGTAAGAACGGTAAACTCCTTATTGTAGGCACTCGTATTGCTGCTATTGACTTATATCGCGAACTACGCAACCCTGACCACTGGTCTGGTGGTAAGACACCCTTTACTTATCTGGCTATGCCAGCCGCACTGGAGATTACAGATGATCCTAAAGACTGGAAAACCCTTTGGGAGAAGTCAGATCGTCCTTGGGACGGTGATGAGGACGCTGTACCAGATGCCGACGGCTACTATCAAAAGTGGGATGGACCTGCGCTCTTTGCAAGAAGAAGCGAAGTTACAGCCTCAACTTGGGCTCTCGTCTACCAACAGCAGGACATCGAAGATGATGCGATCTTCAACCCCACCATTGTAAACTCTTGTATTAACCGCATGAGAAAGCCTGGTACGCTCCGTATAGGGGCTGCAGGACACCCTCAGGACGGTCAATGGGTTACTTTTATGGGTATTGACCCTGCCATGACTGGCAAGACTGCAGCAATTGTCTACGCTATCAATCGCGAGAACGGCAAACGACTTGTCCTTGACGCGCATAACATGCATGAACCCACCCCAGGAAAGATTAGGGAACTAATTGAAGATTGGGTTACTGTTTACAAGCCAATGGAATTGCGTATCGAAATTAACGCCTTTCAGAAAGCCTTCGCGCTAGATGAAGAACTTCGCCAATGGTTAGCCAATAGAGGCGTTCGGTTCTCCGAACACTTTACTGGCAAGAACAAGTGGGACACCAACTATGGTGTCGCTGGTATGTCTGGTCTCTTTGGAACCTTGCGAGATGGCAAGCACAACAAGGATAACCTAATCGAGATCCCCGATCCTCAAAGCCATGAAGGTATTAAGGCTCTAATCAATCAGTTGATTACTTGGAAGCCCGATACTCGTAACCCTACAGACGTTGTGATGGCTCTGTGGTTCTGCGAAATCAAAGCAAAAGAAGTTATACAGCAAACTGGTATTAGAACCTATCATGGGAATAGTAGATTCCTTACTAGGCGTAATGCAGCACAGCAAGCAGTTGTCAATCTAGATGATCTGGCGATGGAACAACACACAATTTATCTTTAAGGATATCAATGTCACTTTCAACACAGCAGATCGCAGACAAGGTAGAGTCTTTACGCTATAGATTCGCTGGTCGCGATTCACGTATGGCTGATATCACCTCAGTACGTCGTGGTGACATGGAATCCGTATACCCAGATATGTTCCCAGAGGGCATGTCTAAGCCAATGATTGCTAACTTCGTAGATGTAGCAGCACGAGACATCGCAGAAGTCCTAGCACCATTGCCATCCTTTAACTGCCACACAGCAAACACCACTTCAGATAAAGCGAAGAAGGCTGCTGACACTCGTACAATGATTGCTAACAACATCATTGAATTTTCTGGGTTACAGACTCAGATGTACACTGGTGCGGATTGGTATATCACCTATGCCTTCCTTCCCATTGTAGTAGAGCCCGACTTTGAGGCTCGTATGCCACGTATCCGCGTAGAAAACCCAATGGGTGCTTACCCAGAATTTGATCGCTACGGACGGTGTGTTTCATACTCAAAGCGGTATCTAAAATCAATCGGAGAACTCATTACCGAGTACCCCGAATTTGAAAGTCAGTTACTTGGACCATTAGGTCGCCAGAATCAGGACTTAAACACGCAACTTGATCTTATCCGCTATGAGGATAAAGACCAGATTGTTATGTTCCTGCCTCAACGATCCAATATGGTACTACGCAAACTGGCTAATCCACTTGGGAAACTAAGTGTACGAGTAGCACGTCGACCAGGATTAGATGTCGAAGACCCTCGCGGTCAGTTCGATGATGTCCTATGGGCACAGATTGCTCGTGCAAGGTTTAGTCTGCTTGCTATGGATGCTGCTGAAAAGTCAGTTAATGCTCCAATGGTTGTACCAAACGATGTCCAAGAGTTTGCTTTCGGTCCTGATGCTGTCATGCGTACTGCTAATCCAGCAGGTGTACGTCGCGTAGGACTAGAACTTCCCAGTGCTGCCTTCCAGGAACAACAGATTCTTGAGGCAGAAATGCGTATGGGTTCACGTTACCCAGAAGGACGCTCAGGAATCTCCAATGCTAGTGTCGTAACTGGTTCTGGTGTTAACGCATTGCTCGGTGGATTCGACACTCAGATTAAATCTGGTCAGCAAATCCTTGCCGAAGTATTCCAAGATGTCATGTCTCTATGCTTTGAGATGGACGAGAAACTCTTTCCAGGCAAAAAGACTGCTAGTGGTCTATACCAAGGTGCTCCATACAAACTAGAATACGATCCAGGTACTTCTATTAATGGAGATTACTCCTGCACTGTACGCTATGGATTGATGTCAGGACTAGATCCTTCTCGCGCATTGATCTTTAGCCTTCAGGCTTTACAGGCAAACCTCATCTCACGCGACTTTGTTATGCAAGAACTACCTTGGAGTGTCAACGTATCCAAGGAACGTGAGCGTATTGACATCGAGAAGATGAGAGATTCCCTTAATGGTGCACTGAATGCACTATCTGGAGCCATCCCACAGATGGCATCACAGGGTCAAGACCCATCTGACATTGTAAATAAACTTGCTCAAGTGATTGAGAAGCGTCGCAAGGGTATAGAGATAGAGACTGCCGTAATGGAAATCTTTACTCCACCTGAGCCACCACCTGCTCAACCAGGTGCTGATGCTATGGGTATGCCACCTATGGCTGGCGAACAACCACAAATTGCTCCAGGTCAAACTGCTCCAGTCGAGGCACAAGCACAACCAAGTGGTGCTCCTGTAGAAGCAGGTCCTGGAGCAACCCCACCTCCTGCTAATCTGCAGGAAATCTTAGCCAGACTTGGCGGATAGCCATGAGCGAGGAAATCTTTAGGAATAAACTAAAAGATTTACTTGACGAATATGGGAAATCTTTACATGAAGATGGTGCTATGTGTACTATCTTCTTTGTTACAGCAGAGTTCTTTGATGGTGACGGTAAGTATTGGTCATCAACACTTTACAACGATGACGCTCCCATATGGAGAGTTACTGGATTAGTGCAACATGCACTTGAAAATGATTTTACTGAAGAAGAAGAGGATGATGAGTAATGGCTAGAGGTGGATATCGCAAGCCAAATAATCCTGCACCTGTATCTGGTCCAGGAAGTTTATCTCGTCGTACTGATGGTGGACCTACACAGGCTGCCAAGCCAATGAGGGCTAATGGAAAATATGGAGAGGCTAAGGCACTAGAGCAAATGCAAAAATCAGCACCTATGCAAGGCAATCCAATTCCCAATACTCCTACTCCAAATGTACCAGTAGCACAGCCACAGCAAATGCAACAGGCTATGCCTGCTCCAGTGACTGGTTTGTTTGCTCCTACTGATCGTCCAGAAGAACCGATTACAGCAGGTATGCCTTTTGGTGAAGGCAGTAATGTACCTACAGTAGTTACTCCACAGGTTGATGACAATGCTGCCCAGATTCGTGCAGCCTACGCAGTATTCCCTAATGAATCATTGCGTCGTTTAGTGATGGCACTAGACGAAAGCGGTAGATAATGGCTAGGAAACCAAAAGATACACGTCCATTTGCACCCAAGGGCACACCACTAACTTACGAACAGTGGGCTCCATCTAGTGGTAATCCATTTATTATTAGAGAATTGTCAGATCAAGAACTAATCAATCAGTACAAGAATATATATTCTAACTCAGATCTTCCTGCAGTTCTGTCTAGATTCGCAGACAAGTTTCCTAATGATCCAGATGTTGCTTTAAGTCTAAGCAAGGCTGGGGTTAGCGAAGATGCCGCTAATGCCGCATCCAGATTGCAGAACATACTTGGGACTGTTGGCACTGCTGATACCCTAATGGCTACTCAGCGTGGCTCCAACATTGACTATCACAATTACTTGGCAGCACTTAATACTGACGATGCTAACGCTGATCCTGTAGACAAGGAAGACGCTTCCTGGTTTGCTGGAATTAAAGGTGCTGCTCGCGAATCACTGGCAAACTTATTTTTCCCATTGGAACTTGTCACAAATACAGTGCGTCAGGCTGATGGTGCTTGGAACAAAGCACGTCAGAATGGTATGTTTGGTGGAGACAATGAAGGCAAAGATAACATTGTTGTCGGTGGCGATCTAGCATTTGATCCCACTGCAATCGTTCGTAGTACCACTCTATGGCAAGAAAGAGTTGAGCAAAAAAGTGCAGGAACTGGATTCATTCCAGGCGGAGATGCAGTAGAGGCTAAAGAAGAACTAGCATCACGTGTTGCTCAAATCAGAAGTAGAAAAACTAACAAGTTAAGTTTCTACACTCCTGGTCGTGCCGTAGCATCTATCACTGGCTTAGATCCAGAAGAGACAGCGTACTCCACCATGTCTGGAATAATTGATGCGGCAATTGCATTACGTGCAGACCCAGCAGCAATTTTAGGCAAAGCAAAAAATATTCAAAGACTAGAAGATACTGCTGAAGAATTGCGTATTGCAAAAGCAGCAGGTATGGACGCAGAAGAGATTGCTCGTCTAGCACAAAAACATGCTGAAGATACAGCAAAGATAATTGACAACGATGCATTGAATGCAGCCAAGGCTCGCAATCTAGCAGAAGATGATCTTAATTCATTATACGAAAAACTAAGCAACGACAGAATTCAGTTTGATCAACTTCTTACTGAAGGTGTAATGGCTCCACTGCCAAAGTCTATTCAAAACTCAATTAAAAAAAGCGGTATCAACCAGCAAATTGAAACTAGAAAGACTCTACTTCAGACTCTAGAGGATCAAAAGAAGTTAGCCACTGGTCTAGTACCAGACCCACTGCGAGACGGCATGCCGATGAGCAAGGCTGATTCTATCAAGTACCTTGAAGAAGAGGTAAAGGGTATTGAATCAAGTATCAACCAATCCCTGGATTCAATTTATATTAATCGTAGCAAAAAGGTTAGAGATCTTATCGCTGTTAAAAAAGCGTTGCTTGCCGAGAAGACCGAAGAGTTTGCTACTACATTACGTCAAAGTCAAAAGATTGCATCACCAGCAGAGCGCAAAGCATTTATTGAAAGTGAACGCGCTGGTCTAATCAATACATCTGATGGCTACAAACTAAATAGAGATACTGCAGTGCAGTGGATATTTGGCAAGAATGCTGATGAGGTACTTCATCGTATCGCAGACGTAAAAAGTGCTTCCGCAATTATACGCTTGTCGAAGGGTAAGTTCGCCCCATCGTTTGCAAAAGAACTAGCATCAGCAAATACTGTTGATGATGTAGAGACTTTACTAATGGGTCGCATTGGTGTTGATGTAAACAAGGGTATACCTCGCAGTGCCATATCTCGCTATGCCGTAAACAAGAACCCAAACTTTATCTTTGGTGATCCAGTTCGCGCACCGAAGACTGATAAGTTCTCTAATACTTTTAGGTACTTGAAATCTCAACTACCTTCTATGGGTGAGGTCCATCTCCAGAATACGGATGAACTTGTAAAGCAAACAACAAACTGGATGATTGCTGCTCGTTGGGCTCCAAAGGACATAGATGAAGTAGTAGACAATCTTTTATCTACTGATGAAATATCCTACGTCGAGCGTCAAAAAATTATTACTGGCATGCTAAATAGAACTGTCGATAAATATGCGACAGAGCAAAATCTGCCCCCAGCAATAAAAAATAAATTAAATCAATTTACCGCAGCATACGATAGTTCATTAAGTGGGTTGCGCCAATACTCATCAGAAGTTATTGATGAATCATTTGGTAACAAGGTCATAATAGATGGTGAGACAATAGATGTAACTGGAATTCCAACTTCAGTTGCACAATTAGCAAATACAATTGCGTTCCCAAATGTTGCCAGAGTTCGAGAACTAACTGGTCTTGCTGCACGTGCTAGTCGCTCAGTAGATAACCTAGTCAGCAGTAATTCTAGGTATGCTGAACGCGCAACATTCCTAGCGGCTAGTGCGATCCGTAGTAGTAACGATGGATTCCTGCGCAGTGTCCTACTTGTTGGTCGTGGTGCTTTCATGATTAGAAATATCATGGAGATGCAGGTACGTATGTATCTTGCAGGTGGCATTGGTCTACTTAGCAATCCTGTCGGATTCATTGGACTAATGATGTCAAATCCAAAATCTGCTAAATCATTGATGGCTAAAGCAGCAAATGTCGATCCATACTTAGTTGATATATCTGGCAAAGCATTTGTTAAGATGGCTAAGGGTGATCTCTATGAAACCCAAGAGGCTTGGAACTCGTTCATAAATACGATGATTGCACGTGGATTCTCAATGGATGGTCGCGCTGTTCGTAGTGCAATGAGAAGTGGAGAGTTTAGTTTAATAAAACTAGATGACCGTTCTCGCAATGTCGATGCCTATGCTGAAGGTGTAGCCAGTAGATTATTAATGCACCATGCTGACCCAATAAAGCGAATGATTGCTACTCAGAGTCAAGCAAGATTGCCAAGCGCATTGCGCGTAGCAATTCGTGAAGGTCGTATGACCTATGAACAGGCAATGGTTGCTGCAGTACGAGATGGTTTATTTGAAAAAGAAGTTGCCATTCTAAGTAAGAGTGTCCCTCAGTTGCAGAAATTATTGAGCACTGAAAAGGGTGTTCACACTTTATTGTTTGGTGATGGATTTAGATCCTACAGCAGAGAAATAAGTGATGAGACTTTAGGCATTACCGAACTTCGCAACTTTATTAATAGTGGCAAGATTACTCAGTCAACTGAAAAAATTGTTGATGGAAAAGTTGTTACTGAAGAAAAAGAATTATTCTCCCTGACAACTGACTTTGTTAAGAATCAAAAGCAACTGTCGAAGTATATTAAGAATCAAATTCTTAATGATCCAGAGATGGCAAATCGTGCAAGCCAAATTGCTGTTCCAACGATTGTGCGGACTACTGAGGGTGGCAACGTAATTGGAATCAACTATGCTAAATTTGCCGATGCATTCTTTCGTGCATCATCTCGCCTAGAGGTACGTACAGTTTACTCTCCAGAGTATCGCGTGGCGTACTGGAATGCTGTCGGAGATATGGCTCCACTATTGTCTAGAGATGCAGCACAGAGAATTCTTCAGGAAGCCTTTGACATTCGCAAGACTAGAGTAGCCACTGAAAATGCAGATGGAACTATTACTTACGAAAAGTGGACAAAGAATAATCCAGCATTCGATAGAATTATTGAAGCGTCAAAGAGCAATGACGGCAAACTAACTTATGATGATATCAGCGAATACGCTCAGGACCAAGCATCAAAGAGAGTTGCCAAACTATTCTATGATGCCGCTAACAAGAATAACTTTTCGTACGCTGCACAGTTAGTATTCCCATTCATCAATGCTTGGGGCAATACCATAAAGAAGTGGGGAGAACTAGCCGCTAATCCTGCTAATGCAGCAGCACGTGTAACTCCTGCTGTTCGAGTATTTGAAAACTTGCAGACTCCTGAGAGTGCAAACCTTTACGACATTACTGGTACTCCCCACGATCCAACACAAGGATTCATCTGGGAAGATCAGTATGGGGAAAAGGTATTTACTATTCCACTAAGTGGAAATCTTAAGACTCTGTTTGGTTTAATTG
>Ga0315289_10011442_pt1 | contig 12574 bp, 14 predicted proteins | sample YL17G11_40_MG_FD_203452 | JGI IMG/M metagenome (GOLD analysis project Ga0315289, IMG submission 203452) | Sediment microbial communities from Yellowstone Lake, YNP, Wyoming, USA - YL17G11_40 | ecosystem: Environmental > Aquatic > Freshwater > Lake > Sediment | place: USA: Wyoming | collected...
GATGGCGACAGCAAGATTCATCAAACTCGTTATAGACTCTGTTTGAACCGTTAAAAGAGCAGCGACGAAACGACATTGGCCATTAGCACAGAGAGTCGAGTAAAAGTAAAGTGAAGCCATGCTAAGCGCGGTACAGATAGGAAGGCATATGAGAGGTGGGTGTAAACTTAGAGCCGTGTGTTCTGAAGGCATAAAAGTAGCACCAGTGTTAAAAGCTGTGGATAAAAATGAGTGACAAATCGCATGGCAAAAGTCTGGTCGATGAGCTACCAAGCGGGGTGAAACAGAACCTATCTCCTGGAGAGGAAGTGATCCGTTACCTCAAAACCTTCGAAGTTGTTGAACGGCCCGACTACATCCTACTCACAAATCTTCGCCTCGTCTACTTCAATGAAAAACACTTGGGTTGCTATGCCTTCAAGTCCATACCCTTTCAGAAGCTGCTCCAAATGAGGGCACATCGAGGTGCCTTGCTGTGGGGCGACATCTCTTTCGCGGGTGAGGATGGCACGGTGATTCTATTGGAGAGAGTCGACCGCCGCGACCTGGAGGGCTTCATAGACACTCTAGAAATCGAATATAACAGAATAGCCGTGGAGCCGATATCGATAAAACATGAAAGAGATATGGTTGGCAAAGCGACATGGCAGTTCGACAAGCCCGCAGAGATAATCTTCAGGCAGCAGCCCTCCGATCAGCCTGAACGATCTGAGGACCCGCTAAGTCAGCTGAAAATGAGGTTCATCAGAGGGGAGATATCCGAAGAGGAGTATAGGGCCAAGCTTCGTGTGCTACAGGAGAAATAGCGCGCGCTTCTAGACTTCTAATCCTTCTTTTCCTTGTAGATTTCCATGAATCCGCATTTCTCGCAGTAAGTGGAAATTACCCTATCAAAGCGCACGCGCACAAGGCTGTGTGTGCGGCTTGTGGCAGGGCTTGTGAGGTTCCGTTTAAGCCTGATGGGAAACGGTGCGTGTTCTGCCGAAAGTGTTGGGCTGAACGCGCTCGGCAAATGATCTTGAAAAGTCGCGCCCGCTAGAACTGAAGACGAAGTAGCTGTGATTGCAGTAGCGCTTGCTGAAAAGACGCGCTTCAGTCCGTTGGCACCCTATATTGACAAGGGTTGGATACATCAGCGATACAAGATGGACGCGGACGCTCTCGAACCCGAATGCTGTGCGGTGGCTTCTTATATTTCGTGTAGGCTTCTGCGGCTTTAGCGTCTAATGGTTTAAGTTCCGTTATGACCCATCGCTTTATCAGGACAGTTGTTGTTCCTTCTTTTACTTTGCTCGCGATTTTGTCGGCGATTTGTGTTGCATGTTTATCTTTGACTCCAGCGTTCTTAATAGAAGCTTTCAATTTTGCCTTGTTGAACTCCTCAGGACGTTTCTTCACTTTAACCAAGGAAAACCACTGTAAACACGTTTCACAGATGTCAATTTAAAACTTTCCGCATCTTTCTTTTGTTGCAGCTTAGAACGTTGTTGACAAGTCTTGACGCATGCCCCATCGGCGCGCGCTAATATTGGAATCGAAAATACGGTTTCTAATTGTGTATTTGCGAAAACTGATGTTACATATTCTTTCTAAGGTTGCCCAACAAATAGATGATGTGGCTAGGGAGCACGCGCGCTTCTCTCACGAGTTCTCAAGGACTACGCAAAGTGCTTCAGTTCAATTGAATGGGATTGAAGATGACAGTTCTTCACACCCAGAAACATGTGGTGAACCCTTACTTACCAAACAAGTCATCCTGATCCACCAGGAGTCTCTCACACTCTCCCTCCATGTGCGCGTGTGCGTGCGCGTGAGCGTGCGCGTGAATGTGTAGGTAGGTGTGTATAGGTGCGTATAGGTAGGTAGTGAAGGAGTGGTAGGGGCAAGAGTGGGAGTGGTGATAAGAGTGGTAGGAAAAGTGGTGGAGGAAGTCAGTGGTAGTGTGAGTGGTTGGTTGGGGTAAAGTTTTATCCAAACCCCAAACCCAATTACGCTCCAACGCTCTAACACATTCGTTCCCACTCCAACTCGTACGTCTACAAGTACTCATTCACACACTCATTCACATACACACACTCAACGCGCGCACACAGCGTTCCAAACTACAAAAAAAGAAGGGAGTTCAGCGAAAGGGTGTTTTTGGTTGTTTTTGTCTAGCGATGAGCATGGTGGCTGATGTGAGCACGATGAGTATGAACAGTGCTGGGATCCATGTGGGAAACTCGGGCACTATCCAGAGATCTGAACTAATGATTCGCTGGCCTGATGACCCGATTGTTGTGTATGCACCTGTCTGATTGATATTTTCGTAGAGAGACTCAACGAGGACGCCTGTCGTCTTGTCCCAGTACGCGTGCACGTTAGTACGGTAAGTATGTGTTCCATCTGAGGAGGAGGAGGTAATGTTTACGTGGTTCGTGTCTCTGACACCGTTTAAGTACGGTCTAGACACGGTCTCGTTTATGATCCAAGTAGTGATTGACGCATTCGTGCCAATCGAATCGCCTGCGGTTAGGTTGGCTGAAATAAAGACCAGCGTAATGTTCAAGCTATCTCCAGTGTCTACGTCTACCCAGCCGCCCACGGTTGTTTCGGTCCCGTTCTTGAAATGGGTTGTCATTTGTCCAGTTATGTTTGTGCCAGAAATGGCTGTAACTGTTCTCTCCCTCCATTGTGTATTGTTGGCATCTACCAGGATGGAAGGAGGCGTAGCATTCGGGTCGTTTGAACTCCAAATAATCGTGTTATCATACCTAAACTTGTTGCCTACACTAACGCCTACTGTCCTCGTTTGAGCTGATACTGCCACGACCAGTGCAAGCAACAAGAATGTTGAGATCAAACTGGGCAACACAATTCTGCTGTTCATATGTTATCACTCAAGGGGTGTTATCCTGTTTCAGGATTTATTACTTTCTCTAGAATGGCACGCGCCAATTGAAGGGCGATTCTTAAATGGGTTTTTAGGCGTCTTTTAGGCGTCTTTTAGAGCATATGTACTATCAAAAACAGCGGCAAAAACACTCAAAAATCACGCGCGCGCTAGATGAGCAATCCTTGATTTCCATGATTGTAGTTCATTCCTCAAAAACATTGCAAGCCTCTCTTGATTTGTGGTTTTACGTTGCTGTGGCGTGAGGATGGCGACATTTCTGTGCGAACTGCGGTTACGTGCAGAAACCTATAGCCTCTCTTGGTTTTGCGGGAAAGTTATAGCGTGAACCTAACTGAATAGGAAGTGAAATTTGGAGCCTTTTTCTGAGTTAGAAATGCTCTCGAAAATGTTAAATAGTATTTGATGAAAAGTGACAATGGGGAATTTGCATGCGGAGTTTCGCTTTTAAGGTTAGTTTGATTGCTATAATGGTATTGTCTGCGCTATGCGCAGGTCTGCCAACTGTGAAAGCACGAGATGTCGTGCCGATGAACTGGACAAGCCCAACAGCACAGTTTCTCGAATCAGTGTATATGGTTAGTGCTGACGATGGATGGGCAGTGGGTTGGCATGGAACAATAATCCACTGGAACGGAACAGACTGGAGCAACGTGACAAGCCCAACAACACAAAATCTCTATGACGTGTTTACGGTTAGTTCCAGTGACGGATGGGCAGTAGGCTTTGTCGGAACGATTATCCATTGGGATGGAGCATCATGGAGCAACGTAACAAGCCCAACAGCACAGTTTCTCGAATCAGTGCACATGCTTAGTGCTGACGATGGATGGGCAGTGGGCGACCATGGAACGATTATCCGTTGGAATGGAAACTCATGGAGCAACGTAACAAGCCCAGTAACAAACGTTCTCTTGTCAGTGTCTATGGTTAGCGCCAGTGACGGATGGGCAGTAAGCGGTACTGGAACGAAAATCCGTTGGGATGGAGCATCATGGAGCAACGTAACAAGCCCAGCAACAAACGTTCTCTTCTCGGTGTTTATGGTTAGTGCTAACGATGGATGGGCAGTAGGCAGTGCTGGAACGATTATCCGTTGGGATGGAGCATCATGGACCAACGTAACAAGCCCAACAACACTAGGTCTCTTCTCGGTGTTTATGGTTAGTGCCAGTGATGGCTGGGCAGTAGGCATTTTTGGAACGATAATTCGGTGGACTGGAACTGTATGGGTACCAGAGTTTCCCACAGCCATACTCATGCCGCTCCTAATGACCCTCTCGTTAGTCGTGGTTGTCATAACAAAGACAGCGTTAAAGAAGCGCAAAACTCCCTTTATTTTCTTTCAGATTTTCGATGACACTTAGATTAGAGCGTGCTATTTCTATCATCAGTATGGAAGTGTTAGCGCGCGCTAGTTTTGGTTTTGCGGAAAAGTTATAGCTGAACCACTTCAATTGGCTTGAGTGGTGACAAGATTGTCACAAACTGGCCAAGCACCGCCACTCACGAGCGAAGAGATTGAATCAATGCTCAGAGAGAACCAATATGTGAGAATTTGCACCCACAACAAAGATGGGACCATACACGCCACGCCTGTCGCCTACAGATACATAAACGGTCAAATAGAAATAATGTCAATCACCAAAAGTCGAAAGAACAGAAACATTGAACGGAATAATGATGTTACCCTGTTGATTGACACCCTAGACCCATTGAGAGGCATCCTCATCTATGGTACAGCAGAAATAGACCATGACAATGTTTACGAACAGTCTGTTTCAGTCATGGAGACCTTTTTCCACGGCATGCCAAAGGAAAAAGTGCGACGCATCACGAAAGCCTATCTAGATGCTTTTGAAAGCGTAATAGTGAAAATCACACCTAAACACATCACAACCTTCGACTACACCAAAGACGTTGCATGGCAAAACTTCCTCAAAACCTACCTTCAAGAATAAGAGAAGAATACAAAGAACCAAAAATACTAACAAGAACCACTTGAGAAATAGATGTGAAACTCGACTGAATCACCTCCTATTGATTTGAGTGGTGATGCAGGTTGCTTGAAGGAAAGAATGTCAATCTGAGAGTGGTCGAAAAAGAAGACTTGCCTTCAATCGCAGAATGGCTGAACAATCCTGAATTCTTCAACTACGCTCCTTTCCCTCAGAGGTCGAGAGCAGAATTGGAGAAACAGTATGATAATCTTCCTTCTGATCCAAAATGGTTTATCGTGGAAAAGAAGGATAGTAGCCGAATTGGATTCGTCTATCACGAGTTGAAATCAAGTCAAATGGAAATAGGCTATGCTCTGCTTCCTAGCGAAAGAAACAAAGGCTATGGGATTGAAACAATCACCATAATCGTGACCTATTTGTTTCTCACGAAGCCAATAGAAAGAATACAAGCAACTACTGATGTAAGAAACAAACCTTCTCAGAGAGTCTTGGAAAAGAACGAATTCAAGAGAGAAGGAATAGTTCGGAAAGCAGGCTTCGTCAGAGGACAATGGCAAGATGAATATCTGTATAGCATTCTCAGAGAAAAATGGAAAGAACCCAAAATACTAACAAAAACCGATTGAAGATTATTAGTCGGCGGTTTTGCGGAAAAGCCAAAGATATATCAGATCAACTCATAACCCTGTGAAAGTGTCGTCACAGTTATTGAGCGCGCGCGCAGGCACGCAAGTGCCTATTCAAAGTATTCGTGCGCACATGGGTTCATCACACGCTCTTAGAACCATTGTCTAAACCGATTGCGGTGAAGCTCGCTTTGAAACCCCTGACTTTCTGCCAATATCATCCCTATGCGCCTTCTTGAATTCATCTTCTAGAATACTCATCATGACGCCGTCGCTGTATTCGTTGTTGTAGTAATATTCATCTCTCTCAACGCCTTCCTTCTTGAAGCCAAGACTCTCCCAAAATCTCAGCGCTCTCTTGTTGAAACCGACCACCCCTACCGAAATTCTATGAAGGCCCAATCGTCTAAAGGCATAGTCAAGGAGCAGATGACCCACCTCAGTCCCGTAACCTTTTCCCCAAGCGTCCTTCTCTCCAATTATGACGGTCATGTCCGTATTTCGCCAAGGCCTAAAAATCCTCAGCAATCCAGCCTCCCCTATAACTCGTTTACCCTTTTTGAGGACAATCACAAACCACATCCGATCCTTGTCATCGATTAATTCCTTGTACCATTTCTCAGTGTCAGCTTGACTCATCGGCGCAACTTCGCCTATCAGTCTTCTCAGTTCAGCGTCACTAGACCACTTTTGAATGTAAGGCAAATCATCTCTGGAAAAAGGCCTCAAGTAGATCCTCCTTGCTGTCAAGATTTCCTGTTTTGACACGTTCTTTCTGATGGGCATGCTCTCACCGAACACATTATCACTGTATCCTCTTTTGTATAAGATCTTCACTGTTTTGAATGTTTGAGCAAAAACCTGATTATGTCGGGGGCATTATTAGAATCCGATGATTATCGACAGCCACCTACATTTGCCCGCGTTGAGAGGGGGGATAACTCTTGCAGATTCAAAAAAAGAGCTACTCCAAGAACTCAAAAAGAACAACGTGGATTATGCCATACTCATCCCGGACAATACGCCAGTCTCGGAAATAGGAAGCCTCGCCGAAGTTCTGGATCTCGTTGAACATGACAAGAACTTGTTCGTGATGGGAACCATAAACATTCAAAAAGACAAAGAACCGCACATACGAAAACTAGATCTTCTGTTCCGAACAAAAAGAATCGTTGCAGTGAAAATCTTTCCGGGGCACGATACAATCTATCCAACGGACAAACGGCTTGTTCCAGTATACGAGTTGTGTACCAAGTATGACTTGCCGATAGTCATTCACACAGGTGCTAGTTCTAGGAACCCAGAACCTGCAAAGTACAACGACCCCAAGCACATTGTTAAAGTTGCGAGTCGGTTTCCGAAACTGAAGATCGTCATAGCGCACTATTTCTGGCCTAAAGTGGAATATTGTCATGAACTAACAAAGTCTTATGCGAACATCCATTTTGATACTTCAGGATTGGCAGATGATGAAGTAGTCGAAGAAACTGGACTGGACAAGATAAAGAAGGTTCTAACTCTGACAGTAGAACAACGCCCATGTAATGTTGTGTTCGGAACAGACTATGCAATGTGCAACATAAGAAAGCATATTGAGCTGATAGAGTCATTGAGAATAGGCAGACAAGCCAAAAACAGGATATTCAGCGAGAACGCCATCAAGCTCTTTCATCTGAGTGTGTAGTGATTTCGCGCGCGCGTATTCTGCGATATTTCGTTGAACCACCTGGTCGCTTCATGATATTTCTCCCGCAAATCCTTCTTATCCTTGACGAAGTACAACTGCTCGAGTTTCCTTGCGATGCGTTTGGGAAGTTCATACTGCACATAACGTGTTTTGAAATCATGATGGAACGGGCTGTATATGATCCGCAGTGCGTCAACAACCGAACCCAAAGTTATGCTGTGGTAAAGAACCAGAGCCTCAAGGTAGTTGCCCCGGTTAATCTCCTTCTGGACAAAAATGTTGAACATGGCAAACCTGTCTTTCAGTCGTTCAAGTTTTCGCTGCAGATTCTCAACTAGTTCCTCTTTGTCCAGAGTCGGCACTTTGACCTTTTTCGATTTGTTAAAATAGAAAAGAACATTGCCATGAATTTCTGGCTGGAGGAATTTCTCCGGACCGTTCAGCTTGATCACAGCCAAATCTATGAGAAGATACTCGCTTGTTTGCTCCAAAGTGTAGAACGCTTGCGAGACGCCCGGCCAAGGCAATTGTGACACGGCAAACTTTTGCTTGATAGGCGACAGTGATTCCAGAGCAGTTTCAACTGCATCGAACGCGTCATCGACTTTGTTGTCGTCAACCACGAGATAGAGATCGATGTCTGACCATTCATCAACACGGTTGAAAGCCACTGCGCCACCTTCATACAGTGCGTGCACATAGTCCAGCGGTCTCAGCGCTCCGACAAGTATCTTAATCACAGCATCTCGTGTCACTTTCTTTCTTCTCATGCTCACCACATCCGCACGTGACTGACCACGCACTCAGGTGTGTTCAGTCGCTTCATGAATCTTCCGATGATCCTAATCAGTCAATTCATCTCCTTTCAGCTGTGCGGTGCAACGTTATAGTCAAAACATGAAAAGAGAGTGCTTCGCGAGTTTGGTGAAAACTCATGAAAGTAGCCGGAACGAGGTTGCTTCCACTAGCGCGATGGTATGGGAAGTGTTAAGGTTGGTTGGGGTAAAGTTTTATCCAAACCAAACCAACGACGATGCTAATGACTTGAAAAGAGGTTAGTGAGAGGGGAGCGTATACAGGGTTCAGCACAGCTCTGCGGACAGTGATAGAATCAAGTCAATATAGGGTACGGATATAGGGGTTATCGGAATCGAGTATACTGCTTAAGTTGCAGAAAAGCTATAACCCAGCTCACTTGAAGGCTTTATTGACATAAATCGATGAAGATGGCAAAATGATCTCGCCTTGCCCGATCTGTGATGAGCCACTCTCGTCAGAAGGCGGCGTTGCCCACACACATTTTCAGTGGCACGCTGATGAATGGTTTGTCAAACACAGTTACAGACGAATTGAGGTTTTTCAGTATTCTAACAAGATTCGATCGATCCCACACATTCCCCTGCGGCCCCATCTTCATCTGTTCTGGCTCAAAGCTTAACTAAACGCTTTTCTAACTAGCGGGGAAGGGTGAAACCTGTTTGAATTCGGATGTCATGTTTGACGAGTTGAAGAAGGAAATGTTTGACAGGTTCTTCGAGAGGAACCCTCATTTAGCGTCGGCCTTGGGGCTTCATGATCCCTATGACTACTTGTTGCCGAAGGGCGACACCGCGAAGGTTCTCGAGGATTTTGAAATCCTGAAGCAATACGCAAACAAAATGAAGGAAACCATCAGCTACGACGAGTTGAATGGCACGAACAGGGTAGACTGGGAAGTACTTGAGGCCGCGGTTGAGAGGACAAATTTCGAGGTGAATGAACAGCGCCAGCATGAACTGAACCCTGACGCATTCAGCACCGTGGGCGGAGCATTCTTCCTGATGCTCACGAATGACTATGCACCTCTCGAAAAGCGGATTGAAGCAATGATCTCGAGAATGGAAAAGCTTCCGCAATACATGAAGGAGTTCCGAACACGGTTTGAGCATACAAAACCAGTGAAGCTTTGGACAGAAGTGGCCTTCGAATCGGCTCAACAGTTGCCAGGACTTTTCACGTTTGCCGTGCAGACTTCGAAAAGCAGAATATCTGATGCGCTCCACGGCAAGCTGGAGAAGGCTGGGGCAGCGCTATTGGGTCCTTTTCAGGAGCATCTTGCTTGGCTTCAGAGTTTGAAGACTAGGACGACGGATGAATGGACACTAGGCAGAGAGAAGTTTGAGAAACTGATTAGGCTTCGCCGTTTGGGCATGTCGTCTGAGGAGATTCTTCAGCTCGGCTACAAGTACTTGTCTGATTTGAAGGCTGAACGTACAAAGATTGCCGCCGAGATTTCTCCTGGGAAAAGCGTTGATGAAGTTATGAAGGCAGTAGAGGCCAAGTCTCCGAAAACATTCGAAGAGGCTCTAAACGCGACTAAGCGAGCGATGGAGGAGGCGAAACGATTCATCATCGAGAAGGATCTTGCCACAGTCTACGAGGAGGATAAACTGATCGTGGAAGAGACACCAGCGTTCATTGCGCCTTTGATTCCTTTTGCGGGTTTGAATATGCCGTCCAGGTTTGACGAGCCCATGATCGGCGTGTACATTGTTACTAGACCGAAAGACACGGCTAACCTTGACAAACACCTGAATTTCGCGAACATTCGCAACACTGCTGTTCACGAGGCGTTTCCTGGGCATTTTTTGCAGGGGTCGGTTTCGAATAGGAGTTCATTGGTTCATGCGTTAGCTGGTGGGACGGAGACGACTGAGGGCTGGGCGCATTACTGTGAGCAGATGATGCTGGAGCGCGGTTTCCTGAGCGGGCTGGAGGCCAAGCTGATTCAGGTGAACGATGCGATCTTCCGTGCAGTCCGCGTAGTTGTGGACGTGAAGCTGTCACGTGGAGAAATGAAGTTTGAAGAAGCAGTGGATATGCTCATGAAGGAAGCAGCATTGTCACGCGAAGCGGCAATCTCAGAAGTTCGTTGGTACACGCAGCAACCAGGATATCCGCTATCCTATTTGCTGGGGAAGCATTTGATTTTGCAGCTGCGGGAAGAGATCAAAAGGAAGATGGGAGCGAAATTCACTGACAAATTCTTCCACGACACTATAACAGCAAACGGATATCTACCAATAGCAATGGTCAGGAGCATACTCGAACTCAAAACTGCTTGATCAATCCTTCTTTCAGGGATTTCTCACAAAGACCAGAGTGCATATTCAGGGGCACATCAGTCGTCAGTTGTGTATGGGGGTAAAGTTTTATCCAAACCAAACCAATCTATGATGGCAAAGCCTGCCATTGCTGACGCGACAATTCATAGCGCGCAACAAAACCAGGTTATCCGAGATAGACCAGAAATGAAGGGCTTTATCTTATCCTAATTTCTTTAAAACCAATCCCAATTTAGTTCAAGACTATCAGTAGTTGCTGTCAATCGAGATATTTCATCCTTTCTCAAACACCATTGTGTAGCATGAATATTGCTTTCTATTTGGCTCTTTTTCTTTGCTCCAGGTATTGGTATTATATCTTTTTCTCTTAACAACCAATTAATAGCTACTTCAGCAGGACCAACGTCATGTTCTTCGGCAATCTGTCTTATTGTTTCGAAGAGCACCTGGGATCTAGTGAAATTCTCCTTATGTTTGAAAAGCTCCCAATAATTCCGGAAATCATTTTTCGTTAATATCGTATTTTCATCATATTTTGTCGTAAGAAAACCGCTCAGCAATGGATAATATGCTAGCACAACAATTCTTTGTTGTCTTAAGAAGGGGAGGATTTCCTTCTCAATACTTCGATTTATTAGATTATATTCCAATTCATTTGCAATTATCTCGCCATTCTGCAAGTTGCTCATTGCTTCTTGCACCAACGCATTATGATAATTCGATACACCTACATATCGTATTTTTCCTTCGGTTAGCAATTGATCCATTGCTTTCATCGTTTCAGAAATTGGAGAATAACACCAAGGCCAATGAACTAAATATATGTCTAAATAATCAGTCTGTAGTCTTTCTAAACTATTATTGGCCGCTCTTATGACTTCTTGATATCTCAAGTGATTATGTGAAACTTTAGTAACTAGGACTAAATCCTCACGATCTCCACGTTTTTTGATCACTTCCCCGATAAACCTCTCTGTTAAACCTCCAGAATATTCCTCTGCAGTATCGATCAAGTTGATACCATTATCAAGTGCAAAATTGATACAGCTATGAATTTCATCTTTGTCTTGAATACCTTTCATCTTATGACCAAAAGCAAGTGTTCCTAAACCTATTCGAGATACTTCCAGATTAGTCTTCCCGAGTTTTATCTTGTTCATTATCTTAATCTTTATGATCTTCTAAATAAAAACCTGTCTTGATGCCCGAAAGTCACGTACCCGCCCTCACCAGTGCTCTCGCAAGCCTGATGGACTATCGATCGATCTTACCGAACCCCGCTTCAGCTGACTGACTGTGTAAACCTGACTCAGATGTCGACTTGCTTTCGGACAAAATCTACCATTTTCTCCGCCCAAAGCTCCAGATACTCTTCCCCTTTGCCAGCTTCTCCTTTGCAAGAATCACCAAGCACACCATTTTTCGATACGGCCTTGATGCCTTGACTATACATAAGACCCATCATCTTATCATCGAAACTTCCCACAAAACCTTTTTCAGCATTCTTCATGTCAACCAGATCCTTGCGTATCGCCAAAACCATTGACGTTTCAGATTCACCTGCATGAGCCCCTGACTCACCAGCCGAAACTCCATGTCTAGATGAAAACTCAGCAAGGAATTCAAGAAGACCTTTCAGATCAGTATAAGACACGACTTTGGTTCCTTCAAGACTTTGGCTGAGCTCATCGGTCACCTCTTGCACAGCATTGAAATTTCCTCCGTGAGATGGAAGTATAACGATGTTCTTGAACCCCTGCTTTGCCAAACTAGCACAGTAGTCACGGATCAAACTTTTCAGCGTTTCCGGTCTAAGACTGATGGCTCCTGGGAACACCATGTGAGCATCGGAGCATCCTACGTTTATGGAAGGCGCTTGAAGAGCCTTACCAAGTTTCAAAGTCACTTTATTGGCCAAAACATCACCTTCCAACGTATCCGTACAGGTAGGCAGATGAGGCCCATGCTGTTCATTTGAGCCCACAGCGAATACAACCGTGCCAAAGCCTCTGTCCAGGGCTTTCTGAATATCAACCCGAGTCATCTCGGACATGCGAATCTTGACCATTTGTGTTCCCTCTTCTAATTCCAACACAAGCGTGCCACCTTAGATTGTCGTAAACAAGCAAAAAAGTCTTCCTAACTAGCTTACTCTCAAGAGGTTTTTGTCAGTTTTTTTGGTTCTTTCCATTCTTCTCTGAGAATGCTGAACATGCAGTCATCTTTCCATTTTCCTCTGCAGAAGAAGGTTTTTCTTAGGATTCCTTCTCTCTTGAATCCTGCTTTCTCAAGAGCTTTGCAAG
>Ga0315289_10011443_pt1 | contig 12574 bp, 11 predicted proteins | sample YL17G11_40_MG_FD_203452 | JGI IMG/M metagenome (GOLD analysis project Ga0315289, IMG submission 203452) | Sediment microbial communities from Yellowstone Lake, YNP, Wyoming, USA - YL17G11_40 | ecosystem: Environmental > Aquatic > Freshwater > Lake > Sediment | place: USA: Wyoming | collected...
CACGATAAATAATGTACATTAATCGCCCCCAACTAGCAATTTGGATGACCAAAGGTGAATTTATACCCCATTTTCACGCGCCCAGGTGTCCAACAATTCCTCTACTTGATCGAGGTAAGCATCTAGCCCCTCGATTTTCTCAGTGAAACCGTCTCCAAGCAAACCCAACTGCTCGCCAGCCTTTTGCCAGGCAGCGCGATGGGGAGTCTCGGCAGGCAAAGCGCAGATAGCATGCGTCCATGTGTGCCATAGAGGCCAGAGTACGTCATGCGGAGTTTGGCTGTTCAAAAAGACCTCTATGGCGCGTTCATAATATAACAATCGATGTGGATGCAACCGTAAGGGTGCGCTATTTGCTGGTATAGTGGTAAATGCATTCCGCCATTCTGGTAGCCATGAGCGCATACTTCCAGAATCCACGGTTGGGGCGCCCAACAAACCTAAAAAGCCCGGATATAATCCAGACCTACGCACAGCTTCAGCACTATGGGAGAGGTCCAGCAAGAACCGTCGCTCGGTCAGATTTTGCCCACTCAACCCTGACACGGCATTCGCCGAATGTTCTAGGGCATGTAAATAAAGGCTTGCATCTTGCGTGTCAGGAAGGCGTGGGGTGCTATTAAAATATTCCCACATTTCTCTGGCGTGTTCGGCTTGCCTACGCACGCGGCTGATTACATTTTCCGGGTTATTAAATTGACCTCGAACACTGGCTTGTACAAAATCGATAAAGTGTTGCGGGTCATACATAATCTTACAACCATAGATGGCTGGTCCAAGCCAGGGATCGACCCTCAGCTCGCGTGGTTGGCGGTACAACATATGTGAATGGTGCGAGATGTCCAGATGTACCTCATCTGACACCCTTATTATCTCCCGCTCGACAGTGATTTCATCACTATGGATGAAAAATAAGTCAATATCGGCAGTATTGCCGATCAATGGAGCATCGCCTAACAACGACCCTTGCAGGTAGATAGCCATTATCGAGCGATTGTCACTCACATATTTTTCGATGGCATCATTGGCAATCTTGAGCAGCATATTACGATTAATTCGCATTTTCACCCCCGAGTCCATAAAAAAATAGGGAAACCGGAAGATTTTATTACGCACATCTGAGTATTTACGTTTAAATTCAACTGATTAGCAGTTAAACCAAGCTGATCTCTCAATTTATACTCTCAATAAAGTTATTCATACCTCATCGATCATGGGAAGGGAGGCTTGAAAAGGTACTTGTTTGAGGGTTTGGCGAATCCGGTTCTCAACCCATTTTAGATCTTCGACTCGACGAACATAATCCAATTCGTTGGTATCGAGGGTGAGGACGGTTACATTCCCTCCCACATTTCTAGCCTGGCTATTGATAAAAAAATCATCATAAGCTTGGTTTAACTGGTTAATATAATCCCGTTCCATATTTCGTTCATACGGTCTATCGCGGGAGGCAATACGCTGCATAAGTACGTCTGGATCTGCACGAAGATAAACGATCAGGTTGGGTAGAGGGATCTTTTCTGCCAGGGCATCATGCACCCGGTAGTACATATCCAACTCGTCACTAATCAGGTTGATGCGAGCAAATAGTGCATCCTTGGCGAAGGTATAATCCGTGATCAAAGATTCATCTCTCTTCAGGATTTCAGGCACAGAGCGTCGTTGTTGGTAATAACGGCTGAGTAAAAAGAATATTTGGGTCTGAAAGGCGTAACGTTGACGGTCGGAATAGAAATCTGAAAGAAATGGGTTTTCTTCAAAAACCTCGAGGACTAAAGCAGATTGAAATGCTGGTTGAAGCAATCGAGCCAAAGTGGTTTTCCCGACCCCAATGACACCCTCGATGGCAACATACATATCAAAGTCCCTCACCTGGATGAAAAGAAATTTCTAGTAAAAAAGCAAGCAGGCAATCTGCAACCAGACGCGGTTGTTCCAGCATTACCATATGCCCGGTATTAGGGATAACACTCAACTGGGCGTTGGGTATTGCGCTTGACAGGAATTGTGCGTAGCGTAAAGGTGTCATTTGATCATCAGCTCCGCAGACCACCAGGGTGGGCTGGTGAACAGCTCCCAATCGATCCATGACATCAAAACGATTGCACGCCTGTAAATCCCCATAAAGTACACTCTGGCGTGTCTCGATCACACGCTTGGAGGCCAGCTCAACCAGACGGGGAGCTGCACTTGAGCCGAATGAATAAGACACCAGAAGGTCGACAGCTTTTTCGAAAGTAGTCTGATCAGCGACGTAATTTAACAAATCTGGATGGACCCGCAGACGTGCTCCAGCACTAATTAATCCCAAACCCACAACGTATTCCGGATGATGAATAGCCAATGCTAGAGCGATAGCACTACCCATTGAATGACCTACCACAACCGCCCTGCGTAATTGAATAGATTCCAGCCACTGAACTAAGTGTCGGGCATATTCACCGATCGATTGTTGCCCATCACAGATTGCAGATTTTCCATGTCCTGGCAGGTCAATCGCGTAAACACAATATCCAGCCAGACGACGGATTTCGGGTGGCCAATAAAGGTGCGTGCCCCCAGCGCCATGTATTAGTACTAAAGGTGGATTTTCCGTTCCTTTTTCACAATGTCGTGAATAATATAAATTTCCGGAAACAGGCATTACGGATCACCCGCCTCTACGCAGTCGTTCCGTGGCATCTTCGGTCATTGGAATGAGTACACGGATAATAGTACCTTTACCGATCGCTGATTCTAGCCGAAATATGCCATTCACCATTTCGGCGCGTTCATTCATATTCTTTAGCCCCAGGCTTCCGCGTTGCTCATAGGAGGATTCCACATTGCTCTTGTCAAAACCGACTCCATCATCCTGAACCTCAAGCATCACAAGGTCCTTATCATAGTCTTTCATTCGGACCCAAATATGATTCGCCTGGGCATATTTACACGCGTTATTAATTGCCTCTTCTGCGATATAAAAGATGATGGTTTGTTTACTCATCTCAAGTTCGGAAATGACATTTTCTTCAGCCTCAACGATCACGTTCTGGTTATAGGTCTCATGCGTTTTTTCTGCCATAGCTTTCAGTGCCCCTATCAAACCTTGAGATTCGAGCTCCAACGGGCGCAATGTGAAAAGCATATGGCGAATTTCTTTCGTGGTACGGCGAGCAAGCTCCTCAATTTTCGAGAGCTCATCCGCAGTAGCCTTCGGATCCCTTTCCAACAACCGACGGGCGAAATTAAGACGCATGGCTATAGCAGCCATAGATTGCGTGGGACCATCATGTAGATCGCGTGCAAGCTTTCTGTGCTCTTGCTCCTGAATTTCTATCATCCGTTCTTTTTCCCGCTGAATATCGCTGTAAAGACGGGCGTTTTGAATGGCAATGACCGCCTGGTGAGAAATTATATCCAGTAGCTCGCGTTTGGATTGCGTAAAGAAATCGGGGTCAGAGTGGGCGAAAAGCAAAACCCCATACGTATCAAATCCTGCTCTCAAAGGAAGGCAATAGGCAATTGAACAAGGGCGGAGGGCAACGATCCGGCTTAATTCAGGGTCCTTAGAAAGATCAATTCGACTATTGGGAGTACCGTCTGTGATCACCTCTCCAATCAATCCACTGGTTCCTGGGAGGACAACACGCAGATCCGATTGGGTGAAGTGCCTGGCTGAGCCAACAGTTAATGAAGGATGATCGTATTCGGCTTCAGTAAATAGCAATACAGCACTTACCAAGCGTTCAGCAGGGATATTGGGGGTCGCCAGGACCCTCGAACCTAAATCCAAGGCAATTTCCAATACACTCTCGTATTTCAATGTAGCGGTAACTTTGGAAATAAGATTGTAAATTTCACGCAACCTGCGATGATCTATATCCCAAATGGGTTTACCCTCCAGACTTTCGCCCTTTTGTCTGTGAAATATATTTCCAAAATGCAATTGTCCAATCGCACTTAGGACGGCCAAACATATAAGAATACCCACAACTAAGGCAATGGCACCTACAATGAGGGTGTAGTTAAGAGGACTCATCGGCATTATGATAACCTAAAATACACGGCTTGGAAAGCATCTCGGGGGTGGAGATTTTTTTAAGAGGTATAAGTTGAACGGATTCGAAGAATTGCAAGCAGAATTGGTAACGCGGCTTTAACTGCCCTTGCTCTGTGGCTGAGACGGTTCTTTTCGGCCATGCTTAACTCAGCCATGGTTAAGCCGATTTCGGGGATCAAAAAGATTGGATCGTAACCGAAACCATTTGTGCCGCGTTCCTCTGGAATGACTATTCCCGGGCAATTTCCTTGAGCATAATACATCCTAACTTCTGGGGTTGCGATCGCGACCGTGCAATGAAAATGAGCTAACCAAGGACGAGGATGACCCTGTAGCAAATCCAAAAGATAAGCTCGACGATCAGCATCAGTTGCCTTGGGGAGGGGGGAAAAGCGTGCTGATCGGATCCCCGGTAACCCGCCCAATACATCCACTTCCAACCCTGAATCATCTGCTAGAGTCACCAAACTGGATGCTCTTGCAAAGGCGCTTGCTTTCAATGAAGCATTTTCCTCATAGGTATCGCCGCTTTCATCAACATTCAGGGATATTCCAAGCATATCCGGAGTAAGTAAAGTGATTTCTAGGCCATCAAGAAGGGATTGTATCTCAATTAATTTACCCGGATTTCCCGTGGTTACTAACAAACGTTGCATACTGTCTCTCCGTAGAAATTGACTATCCGCACTATACCCACACACCATATGTGGGCAATAAAATTATAATTTAACCTACCCGTGGCAACAATATATGTTATAATAATTGTAAGATATAATAAATTACTTTGCGATTTTCAAAGTATTTTTCATAAACCACAGTGTCTGACCCACATTCTCCATTACGTCTGAATGTCGGCTTCGTTATTGCCCAATCTGCCGGATTCAGCCGGGATTTCCCATTCGATCTCCCGCAAATAAATATCCCACCAGATTTGCATTTAAACAGCTTAATCGGTGTGGTACGGGTGACACGTACACCTCAGGGTATCCTGCTGCAAGGCGACTTTCAGGCCTTGATTGACCTTGAATGTGTGCGTTGCCTGACCGACTTTCAGCAGATGCTTAATATCGACTTCACCGAATTGTACGCCTTTTCCCAACGTTATGTGACCGATGCGGGCCTACTAATGCCTGAAACGGGTATTATTGACCTCACCCCTGTACTACGTGAATACTTATTATTAGAGATTCCCATCAGCCCTTTGTGCCGACCAGATTGTAAAGGTTTGTGCCCGATATGCGGGAATAATCTCAATGAAAGTACATGCAATCATGAGGACGAATCTGGAGATCCCAGATTGGCCTCGTTGAAATCACTTCTGGATAAATAGGATCGCTGCATATAGGAGGGAAAACAATGGCCAATCCCAGCCCACAACCACAAAAGCTTGAAGCCCTCGACACATTACTTGAAAAAGCCGATGTACAAGGTTATCTGACCACGGGAGATATCCTGGAAGTCTTCCCATGGGATGGGGAAGATGATGAGCGACTGTTAGAACTGTTTGGGTTACTCCATCGACAGGGTGTGGAAATCGTAATTGAAGAGGATACAGAACCGGAACCTGATTTATCCAAGCTGGATAACTCAACCCTGGATTTTAATTCCTCTGCCCTGGATACCGCTCTACTACCCAATCTTGAAAACATTTCAGCAGACGATAGCGTGGGTTTGTACCTCAAGGAAATGTCGCGGGTGCCCTTGCTCACCCTTGAGGAGGAAGTCAATCTTGCACAAAGGATCGAGCATGCTAAAGAATCCAAGGCAAGACTTTCCAAGATGAATGGAAAAGCTTCCACGAAGCATCGTTGGGAGCTTGAAAATGCCGTCCAGGATGGTATTTTAGCCCGTGAGCATCTGATCAAAGCTAATACCCGCCTGGTGGTCAGTGTTGCAAAAAAATATATCGGGCGAGGAGTTGCTTTTTTGGATCTGATCCAAGAGGGGAACTTAGGCTTGATGAAGGCTGTCACAAAATTCGAGTACCAGCGCGGCTTCCGCTTCTCTACCTATGCAACCTGGTGGATTCGACAGACGATCACACGTTCCATCGCGGATCAAAGTCGTACCATTCGTATACCGGTCCATATGACTGACCGCTTAAGAATGATGTATAAAGCCGCTCATAAGCTGGAACAATGTTTTGGACGCCCACCGTCTCAGGAGGAGCTGTGCCTCGAGATGGGAGTCGGGCATGATAAGCTCCGCTGGATGCTCGAGGTAGCCCGTATCCCGGTCTCATTGGAGAGCCCGGTTGGTGATGAGGACGACACTGAATTGGGAATGTTCGTGGAAGATACGATCACCCCTTCGCCATCCCAAACGACCTACGAAAATATGCTTCGCGAGCGGGTTGACCAGGTGCTTTCCACCCTTTCCCCGCGTGAAGCCCGAATAATACGCTTGCGTTTCGGGCTAGAAAACGGTCACCCTTATACGTTAGAAGAAGTGGGGCATAAATTCGGATTAACCCGTGAGCGCATCCGCCAAATTGAGGGGAAAGCGCTACGCAGGCTACGCCACCCTTATCGGGCAAGGTTGCTCAGGGAATATCTATGAATTTGTTGGCTTTGAAGACTTTTAAAAGATCGTTGAATCTTGACAAATCTATACCATCCGTTTAGACTTATTTCGTCATCTGAAAGGTTGGATGCTATGGCTAGACCATCCTATAATACGTTTGTTATGTCCATGTGCATGATGGAGCCTGTTCAACGCGCCCGGGCAGCCGCCTTTGATTATGATAAATGATCACCACAGATCAATACATTAAGGGCTGCCCAATCCAGGGCAGCCCTTTTTTATGCAGGTAATTACCAGAGCCATGAATTGGATACCCAAAAGGAGGTCAAAATGTCCAACAATATTCTGATCGCAATCGCCTGGCCGTACGCCAACTCGGAGATTCACGTAGGCAACATCACCGGATCTCACCTGCCTGGTGATATCGTGGCTCGTTATCATCGCTTGAAGGGTGACAGGGTTTTGATGGTATCAGGGACCGATTCGCACGGAACACCTGTTACGATACGTGCAGACTCTGAAGGTCTCCCGGTGGAGGAAGTGTACCAACGCTTCCATAACCAATTCCTTGAGCTATTCCAAAAAACCGGCATCAGTTATGACCTGTTCACCACCACACACACCAGAAATCACTTTAAGGTGGCGCAGAGCATGTTCCTGGCATTAAACAAGAATGGCTATCTTTATACGGAATCGCGCCCACAATGGTATTCCCCCTCGGCTAACCGCTTCCTGCCAGACCGTTATGTGGAAGGTACCTGCTATGTTTGTGGGTATGAAGATGCGCGTTCGGACCAATGTGACCGGTGCGGAAGTGTTCTCGAGCCGGAGAAGCTGCTCAACCCGCGCTCCAAAGTGGATGGGTCCACCCCAGAGCTGCGCGAGACCAGGCATTTTTTCCTCGACCTCTCGAAATTGGAGCCCGAGGTGGCTGAGTTCCTGCGCCAACGCCAGCACTACTGGCGTGAGACGGTGGTGGGACAATCGCTCGGGCAAATTGAAAGCGAGGGTTTACGCCCGCGCCCCATCACGCGCGACCTGGATTGGGGTATCCCTGTTCCAGTGGAAGGCTGGGAAGGTAAATGCCTATACGTCTGGTTTGAAAATGTCATTGGTTACCTTTCTGCCACGATCGAGTGGGCGCAGATCACAGGTCAACCGGAGGTATGGCGCGAATGGTGGATAGATCTCTCTGCAAAAGCTTTTTACTTTATCGGTAAAGATAACATCTTTTTCCATGCGGCATGGTGGCCAGCCCAATTAAAGGGCGTCGGGAAGGAATTTGTTGAGATCTTCACTGGTGAGGAGGGGACTCCTCTCAATCTTCCCTATGATGTCCCTGCCAACCAGTTTATGAATCTGGAAGGACGAAAGATATCCGGCAGCCGTAATTGGGCAATTTGGGGACTGGATTTCCTCTCACGCTACGATCCAGATGCACTCCGCTATTATTTAACGATCAACATGCCAGAATTGAGGGATTCTGACTGGGATTGGGATGAGTTTATCGCTCGTAATAACAACGAGCTGGTAGCCACCTGGGGTAATCTAGCCAACCGCGTGCTTTCCTTTGCATACAAGCATTGGGATGGTCTTGTGCCCGACCCGGGTGAGCTGCGTCCGGCTGATACGGCGATCATTGCGACTGTGGAGAGCGGTTTCCAAACCGTTGGCGAGCAGCTGGAAGCCGTACACCTGCGCCCCGCCCTGAGTGAAGCCTTGCGATTGGCGGCAGAGGTCAATAAATATCTTGATACAGCCTCCCCCTGGTTTGAGATCAAGACCGATAAAAACGCTGCAGCCAAGACAATTTATACTGCCACACGCGTGATTGACTCGCTTAAGCTGTTGTTTGCCCCATTCGTACCTTTCAGCAGCGAACGCCTGCATACTTACCTGGGTTACACACAACCTCTTTTTGGAGAGCAGTATGTGGAAGCGCAACAGGATAATCTGGGTGTTCACAACACCCTGCGTTACCGACCGCCGATATCAGGAGGACGTTGGGAGCCATCCGGCTTGCAACCTAATCAACCCTTGAAGCAGCCTGCTCCGCTATTCAAGAAGCTGGAACCGGCATTGGCAGACGAGGAACGGAAGCGTTTGGGAAAATAGACTTTCTGGACGGGTCTTAAGAACCTTTTACTTTCAATAAATGGGTTGGAGGTATAATCCAAATCCGCATGGAGGGTTTAAGTGATGACAAGTCCCGTCCGCACTGTGAAACTAAGCAAGACCTACGAGGTTCGCGCTCGCAAAGGTTTGTTTAAATCCGAAAAGCGCTCGGTAGAAGCACTTAAATCCATTACCTTGGAAGTCAACCAGGGTGAGGTTTTCGGTCTACTGGGTCCAAATGGTGCTGGGAAGACAACGCTGATCAAAATCCTCACCACCTTGCTCCTGCCCACCAGCGGTGAAGCCTGGATCAATGGCTACAATGTTACTCAGAATGAGAATAAGGTACGTGCCAGCGTCGGTTGCATGCTAATGGGCGAACGCGGGCTGTATTGGAAGCTGACCGGCCGAGAAAATCTGGAATACTTTGGCGCGCTATACCACCTCGATCCATCTGCGCGCCGAAAGCGTTCCAATCAGATCATCGAGCTACTCAAACTGGGTGAGATCGCTGACCGTATGGTGGAATCCTATTCCTCGGGTCAGAAGATGAACCTTGCTTTTGGCAAAGCCTTGATCAACGATGCCCCTTTACTGGTTCTGGATGAACCAACGAATACACTGGATTTACCCTCCGCCAGCGAGTTACGCTCCATTGTCAGGCAGCTAAACAAGCAGGGTAAGACGGTTATTTACACCACGCATATCATGTCTGAAGCAGAAACACTATGCGATCGTGTTGCCATCATCGATCGCGGCGAATTGCTCGCATTAGGCACTGTGGAGGAGTTAAAAACATCCTTGCAGCGTGAGGGCATAACACATATTGAAGGGGTTATTCCTGCCAGAGCCGAGGAAGCTGTTAGAGCGATACCATCCGTGCTGCAAGCTACCCGTACTGCCCAAGATGGAGGTGCGCTACTAACCGTTGTAACAGCCAGTGGGCGCGAGATCCTGCCTCAGCTTATTGAAGCTCTCACTCACTCAGGGGCGATAATTCAAAAAATCACGCCGGAAGAACTTACCCTGGAGGATGTATTCATTGCCAAAACAGGGCGTACTCTGGCTGAAGATACCCGGATCGCCAATAAATAGAGAGATTTTTATGGCTCTTCGCGCCAATTTTTCTGTCCTTTTTGCCAGCTTCAAAATGCGCTTGATGACCATCACGCGCTACCCCGGGCAGCTCGTCATGGACATTTTCATTCCGATCGTTTTTGCCTATATGCCCATCCTGCTTGGGCGTGCTTCAGGTTCTAACCCTGCAGCCGTCTTTGCAGCCAATACAGGCACCAGCAACTATATTGCTTATATGCTGATTGGAAGCAGTGTATTTACCCTGGTCAATTTTGCCTTCTGGCACGTGGCTTACTGGCTGCGCTGGGAGCAGGAGGCAGGTACCCTGGAAGCGCTGTATCTTGTCCCAACCCACCGCATCTGGGTGGTTGCTGGTACAGCTTTATATAGTTGCCTGCGTGGGATGTTTTCGGCATTGGCAGCATATGTTCTGGGTTCAATCATTTTTGATGTCAATCCATTTCAGGGTGAAGTGCTCTTGGCACTGGTTTTCATCCTGGTCGGTCTTATTCCACTGTACAGCCTGACATTGCTTTATGGTGCTCTAATCCTTAAAGTCAAGGAAGCCAATGCTCTGGTCAACCTGATGCAATGGGGAGTCAGCTTCTTCATGGGCATCTTTTTCCCCATTGCCATATTCCCACCCTTGCTCAAAGTTATCGCCTTGCTTTTCCCACCCACCTGGATGACCAATGGTGTCCGATCTGCCTTGCTTGGTGTAGGTTTTTTCTTCAAAACCTGGTATCTTGACCTGGCAGTGTTATGGGCATTTGTGCTTATAACTCCCTTCTTTGGTTATTGGGTCTTCAACCGGACCGAGAGAAGTGTACGCCGAAACGAGGGAGTGGGTCAGTTTTAATAAACCCACACTGATACTGGAGTAACTTTCTGGATATCGTATGGAGCAGATTGAAAAACCTCAAAAACAAAGCCACCTGACAGCTGAATTGAGCGCTTTCTGGGCTATGGCACACAAAGAGCTCATCATCATGGCACGTTATCCGGTTAACTTCATCGCCTCGTTCGGGCAGACCTTTTTGATCGTAGCCATCTTCACCCTCGGAGGAAGCATGTTCTTTCGTACCAGCGCTATATCAGCGTCAGGCTCACGGGTTGAGACCAGTACTGGAAATCCTTCCGGGGTGGTTGTCTATGGCTTTATCCTCTTCATGTTCATGAGCGATACGCTATGGACCATTGGATACAACATCCGAAACGAACAGGTCCAGGGTACATTAGAGCAGCTTTATCTTTCACCAGCCAGCAAATTTGCCAGTCTGATTGCTCGCGTCACCAACACCCTGGTGTGGACCAGTCTTCTCAGCCTTACCGCGGCAGCGCTCATGACGGTCATGATTGGAAAATTGCCGGTTAAGAATCCCTGGCTCGGACTGTATTTGCTAGTTATGACCCTAGCAGGCACATTTGGGATAGGTTTCATCTTCTCTGCTCTCACCTTGCGCATTAAAGAGACTGCTCAAACTGTGGCTAACTTCCTCCAGTTTGGTTTACTGGTATTATGTGCCAACTTTTTCCCCTTCTCTGCATTGCCCCCGTCTATTTTATTCTTATCTCGCTTAATCCCATTGGCTTATGCAGTCGATGCGTTCCGCTCAACCATGATGGGGTTTCCAGCGGGTTTCCCTGAGCTGGCGCCATTCCCAATTGAGCTCATGATCACTACCCTGTTCGGTTTAATTATGCCGCCCTTGGGTTATATTCTCTATCGCCGGGCTGAGAATTACGCCCGTAAACATGGAAGTTTATCGACGTATTAATTCCCAGATTCGGAAATCTTACTTCTGGTGAGTCAATTTCTCCACACAGCACCCCAAAAAACCGACTATCAATGTGTAATTTCTAACCAAACGGAATAGAAATACTCCTATTCCACATTTTCCTTGACGTGAAAACCGCGCCGTCTTAGCTCATTCATGAATGGCACCGCTGGTACAAAGCTTTCCACCCCACCTGCACCACGCGGAGTCAATCCGTGTGCCATCATTTCCGCCACAATGGCCGCGTCCCAACCAGTGGTACGTTCCATGGCGGTAAAGCCTGTGGTTTCATCAAAGCGATCTTCCAACTCAACCTCTGCTTTGGCAGGTCGCCCAGCTTTCTTTCCCAGGGCTTTCACTCGCACCAAAACGATATCTTTGCTCTTCTCGGGGTCATTCGGGAAAGTCACCATTGGTTCATACAGTGCATGGAATACTTCCCTGGGAACCACCTGATTCTTGCCTACCAATACTGGTTTTAAGTCCCACAATCCCAGGTCCCAGAAGGCACGCAGTTGTTTAAAATGCCCGGGGTAGCGTAGAGTTAGGTTTTGTAAAGTGCGTAGTTTGCCTTCGAATGTCCAGGGCATGGTACTGGTACCCCCACCTGCGACAAAAGCTTCTAATGTGCCGACTGAATCGGAGAACTCTACGGTCTCCAGCTCAGTCATTGGTTCGACCTGGGTAACCTTTCCGTCGCGCAGGAAAATGGCAGGTTCAGCATATTCATTCGTCAGCCCGGCAATGTGAAAAGTAAGCAAATAATTGAAGGGGGGCTGCGGGTTTTGTGGGATGCCTCCATCCCACATATATACATCGGTCGCCTCATCCAATAGACCCATAGTATATACAGTCAATGACGAGCCTAACCCTGGCACCTGCCCACAATCAGGGATGATGCTGATTCCTTGTTTTCGCGCCACAGCATTAAAAGCATGCTGCTGCCTGACAATATCCGTATTACCACCCAGATCACACATGCTGGCTTTCACCTTAACTGCCACGCGGGTGATATCCAGATTATAGTAATAGGGTACCG
>Ga0315289_10011445_pt1 | contig 12574 bp, 15 predicted proteins | sample YL17G11_40_MG_FD_203452 | JGI IMG/M metagenome (GOLD analysis project Ga0315289, IMG submission 203452) | Sediment microbial communities from Yellowstone Lake, YNP, Wyoming, USA - YL17G11_40 | ecosystem: Environmental > Aquatic > Freshwater > Lake > Sediment | place: USA: Wyoming | collected...
ATCTCGGAAAAAGAGTTTTTGAGCTTGCTAAAATGATTGTAATACATAACACGTAATAAGTAATACGTAGTCAGATTGCCGTCATGGAAAGCGTGGCTGTTTTTTTATAATAAAAACGCGAGACCGACAGTTGGCTCTGGTAAGGAAATTTAGCTCATCGAGCAGGTTTTCCCCACATCGGTCTCGCTTTGATTATAATGGTCAATTTTCCTCTGGGAGCATGGCCAAGGAGGGATTTACAGTTTGAGCTTCAGACACAAGGTCCGAAAAAGTTCAATCTGCAGGAATCCGAGGCCATAGGAAGCCATACTTCCAGAGTTTATTTTTAGGTAAATCAATGTTATAATAGATGAATTTATTTGTCAAGTTTCATATAGTCATTGCGAGGAGTCCCGCCAATGGGCGGGACGACGAAGCAATCCTATGAGATTGCTTCGCCCCTCGACAAGCTCGGGGCTCGCAATGACGCAATGACTAAGGCTAGTAATGACGCTGGATATACCAGTAAAAAAATGATATAATAAGTTTGAAATTAAGCATATGGCCTTTACCAAAACCGAAATAGAAAAATTAGCCAAACTTTCACGGATAGGATTATCCGATGCAGAAAAGGAGAGGTTTAGAAACCAGCTTTCTTCTATTTTGGATTACATGAAAAAAATTCAGGAAGTGGATACCACTAAAGTCAAGCCAACTTTTCGCTTGGATTTAAAAAATATTTTACGGGAAGATTTAATTGACCAGTACAAAGACATTGACAAATTAATCAAGCAGTTTCCACAAAAGGCGGGCAAGTTGAACAAGGTTAAGCCAGTGTTGGAGTAATCAGCCTTACGGCCATAAAGCCATAGAGCTGTAAAGCCTTATATATGAAGTACAAGAGGCATGAGTTAACCAACCAAGCGCAGGCCTCCGTGCCTGCGATTGGGAAAGCCCACTTGGGTGCGTTGAATAAAAAAGCCCCAGCTTGATTGGCTGGAGCTCAGAGTTGAGAGTTTTCTCTCTTTATTACTTCTTTACTTTTTGCATATAAAGATTTACGGCATCTTTCGCTATTTTATTCACTCTTTCTATTTTATGTTCAGGCACCATCGGCACTAATTCACCAGAAGGAAGCTGGATAAATAAGCGGATTCTATGACCCTTTTTTAGCTTCTTGGATGATTGGAATACGCTGACCCATGAAGACTCTTGCTCGATGAGAGTTGAGTCTAAGAAGTCAGGTAAAAAGACTTTGTATTTCATCTTGCAGCCTCCTTTACTATATTTGTTTTGCTATTATTTTAGTCAGACCTTTTCACTAATAGACATAGACATTAGCCGCATTTTCTCCTCGCCTCTCCACGTCCCTAATAACATATTCTCTACTTAATTCAGATTTTTCTTCTTCATTACAGTAGGCTAGCTTAATTTTTTTACCCTTCTCCGGAATTTTCTGGACACTGACTAATCCGAGAGAACTCGCTTCGTGCGTATAGGCATTATGTCTTGGCAGCAGCCAAAGATTAATGGTTATCATCTCAATCCTCCTTTACCATGTTTGTTTATAAATCAAATAAACTAATTAATTTACCTTACCACACCCAAAATAAATGTCAAGCTTGAATCAATTAACGATTGAGCAAGCCCACCAAGGCTTAGTAAAAAAGGAGTTCTCTTCCAAAGAGTTAACTCGGTCTTGTTTGGATAGGATTAAAAAAATTGACAGCAAAATCGATGCGTTTTTAACATTGACGCCTGATTTGGCATTGAAGCAAGCGGAGGAAGCTGATAAACGGATTAAAAATGGCGAAGTGAATGCTTTAACAGGCATTCCATTGGCCATCAAGGATAATATTTTGATTAAAGATGAAAAATGCACGGCCGCTTCCAAGATTTTAGAAAATTATGTAGCTACTTACAGTGCTACCGTTATAGATAAGTTAGAAGAGGCAGGCGCGGTGTTTTTAGGCAAAACCAATCTTGATGAATTTGGTATGGGTTCTTCCACGGAAAACTCCGCTTTTAAAAAGACGAAAAACCCTTGGGATTTGTCGCGCGTACCCGGTGGTTCCTCAGGCGGCTCTGCTGCGGCTGTTGCCTCCGACGAATGTCTAGGCGCTTTAGGTTCAGATACTGGTAGCTCTGTGCGCTTACCCGCTTCTTTTTGCGGGGTGGTGGGTTTGCTACCGACTTACGGACGTGTGTCGCGATATGGTTTGATCGCGATGACTTCTTCACTTGATCAAATTGGACCGATTGGTAAAACAGTTAAAGATACGGCAATTTTATTTCAGGCCCTCAATGGTTTAGATTCCTGCGATTCCACGACTGTTAATAAGCCAAATATAAATTTAAAGAATCTTGAGAAAGATATTAAAGGCTTAAAAGTTGGTGTGCCTAAAGAGTTTTTTATTGAAGGCATGGATCCAAAAGTCGAGGAGTATGTTGAAAAAGCTATTAAGAAATTAGAAGAGTTAGGCGCCAACATTGTGGAAGTTAGTTTGCCATTATCAAAATATGCTTTAGCTGTTTATTATATTACTGTATTTTCCGAAGTTTCCACTAATTTAGCTAGGTATGACGGCATTCGTTATGGTTTATCTAATCAATCTGGTAAAAATTTAATGGAGATCTACTTAAAAACCAAGGCGGCTGGCTTTGGCGACGAAGCCAAGCGCCGCATCATTCTCGGTACCTATGCTTTATCAGCTGGTTATTATGATCAGTATTATTTGCAAGCGCAGAAATTACGTTATTTGATCCGTGAAGATTTCAGGAAAGTCTTCCAGTCAGTTGATTGTTTAGCGACACCGGTTTCACCTTCCGTGGCTTTTAAAATAGGTGAAAAGTTTGATGATCCACTAACGATGTACTTGTCTGATATTTTCACTGTTTCAGCTAATATCGCGGGCATTACCGGTATCTCGATACCATGCGGCTTTGTTAATAATTTACCAGTCGGTTTGCAATTAATCTGTAAGTCATTTGATGAAGAAACTATTTTCAGATTAGCTTACCATTACGAAAAGTCAACAGATTGGCTCAAGAATAAACCAAAATTATAAAAGCTTGAATTAAATTAATTATCATGCTATAATAATAATAACTATTAAATAATAATTATATGCCAGACGACAAAAAAGCTAAGTTTAAATCAAAAATTTTATTAGTCGAGGATGAGAAAATGCTGGCTGATATGTATGTGGCTAAATTTTCCAAGGAAGGCTTAAGTGTGATGAGAGCTGAGGATGGCGCAAAGGGATTGGAATTAGCCAAAAAGCATAGACCAGATGTGGTTTTATTAGATATTATTTTGCCTAAGCTGGACGGCTTCGCTGTTTTGAAGGAATTAAAAAATGATCCCCAGTTGTGCGATACTCATATTCTACTTCTCACTAACCTTGGCCAAGATGAGGACGTAGATAAGGGCAAAAAGTTAGGAGCTGATGATTATTTTATCAAAGCCAATCATACACCAGCCGAAATTGTCGAAAAGGTGAAATATTTATTGTCTAAGAAATTACAAAAATAAATATGCCGAAAAAAACAGAGAAAAAACACCCCATGTCCGAAAGGACGGTGGTTTTACTAAAACCAGATTCAGTGAAAAGAGCCTTGGTCGGTGAAGTTTTGAGTCGTTTTGAAAAAGCCGGCTTGAAAATTGTGGCATTAAAAATGGTTTGGGTAGATAAGGATTTGGTCGCTAAGCATTATACCGATGATAGAGATTACTTAATAGCCGTTGGCAATAAAACATTAAGAACATACAATGAATACGGCAAGGATCCAAAAGAGGAATTAGGCACCAAAGACGCTTACGAAATAGGCAAGATGGTGCGCCAATGGAATATGGATTTTCTATCCTCCGGACCAGTAGTGGCTGTTTTGTTACAGGGACTTCATGCTGTTGATAATGTTAGAATGATGGCTGGCAATACATTGCCTAGGTTTGCTGAACCAGGGACGATTCGCGGTGATTATTCTTTGGATTCACCCATTTTGGCCAATTTAAATAAGAGATCAGTGAAAAATATTATCCACGCCTCCGGCAATGTTGAAGAAGCCAAGTTAGAGGAAGAACTTTGGTTTCATAAAAAGGACATCCATGATTATAAAAGAGCTGATGAAGATGTAATGTTTTAAAATTGAAAATAAGTTAGGCGTTTCGCCCTCCCCGGTTTTTAGTCGGGGTTTTTATTTTATAAAAAATGATATATAATGAATTTAACTTGGCGGGGAGTCCCCGTTACAAATTTTGTAAATTTATGTATTATACATACGTATTATTAAGTAGAAAAGATAATAAATTCTATACCGGTTATACAGGTAATTTACAAAAAAGATTAGCAGAACACAAATCCGGCAAAGTATACTCAACAAAATTAAGATTACCATTGATATTAATCTATTTTGAGGTATGTTTAAATAAAGAAGACGCTAAAGCTAGAGAAAGATATTTAAAATCGGGCATGGGTAAAAGATATATTAAAAATAGATTAAAGAATTATTTAAAGAATTTGTAACGGGGAGTGGCGCAGATAGTTAGCGCGTAGCTTCTTGCCCGCCAAAATTTTTCGGGGTGTAGTCTAACGGTAGGACGCATCCTCTTGCCCGCCCACCTTTTCTTTAAAATATATTCAAGTAGTACTATACACTATTGAACTATATAAAATTTTGTCGGGGTGTAGTCTAACGGTAGGACGCACCCTTGGGGTGGGTGTAGCCGGAGTTCAACTCTCCGCACCCCGATGAGATTTTATATAGATCGATCTCTGATTGGCAGGTATATTATTTTTTGTATTTGAAAAAGGTGGGCGGGTGAAGGGTGGATGTAGCCGGAGTTCAACTCTCCGCACCCCGAAAAATTTGGGTGGGTGAAGGGTAAGTATATCTGTGATTCGAGTCTCCACCTAAAAGGTTATGGGTAAAATTAAGAAACTGACTCTCTTCGAGCCAGTTTTTGTTTGTCGGTACCCCAGGCTTGACAAATAAAAATGAATTTGTTAAGGTTATGTGTTGAAAACAAAGTAGTAAATAATTTAACAAGAGGAGGTAGATGTTATGCCTAAACCCGAGGAGTCATTAGAAATGAAGCAGGTTTTTGAAGATTTGGTAAGTAGGTCAATGGCCCTGGAATTGGCTGTTATGAAAGACCTCATTAGCAGAGAGAAGTTAATGGAACTGATAAAAGAAGTTAATGAGTTTTCGAAAAATTTTCCTAGTATTCCTGAGGCATGGGATGCTTTTCGAAAAGCATTAAAAGGAGGGAAAAAAAGTTTAAAAAAGCTGTTTAAAGAATAAATAGGAAAGAAAGCTGTGGTTAGCTGATATTATATTTTATCAGTCGTCCAAGAATTTTTTGGACGACTTTTTTAATAAAAAATCCCCGAGTATGTTTTCACTCGAGGATGCTTTGTTTTATTCGCTAATCATGCGTGTCACTTTTTTTACTTTTTCCATTAGCTCATCATTTGAAAATGAATGGCGCTGGATTTTTCCCCAGCTATTTTTAGAGAGGGTCGGTTCATATGGACAGATGGATTTCATCCAGTTAAGGTAAGGTTCAATTTCATTGGTTTCAGGGTGGCGTCGCGAGTAGTGCAAGACCTGACACTTGTGGATGTGATCAAATGGATTTTTAGAGGCATCAAGTCTTTTATATTCCTCTTGGTTGATGCGCTCCAGCCTTACCCTGAAGCCCCACATCACTTCGCCATGACAGACGATAATGATACGTTTTTCCGTACATTCGCGATGCAAAGTGTTAAGTACGCGGTCTATACGCAGGCACAGCTGGGCCATTGATTCACCATTTGGCGGCGTCCAGAAAAAGCTGTCAATTTCCCGGCGTTTTAAGCTCTTAGCGTATTCTTTATGACGTTCTTTTTCTGTCATTACATCAAGATCGCCCCAGTCGCGTTCGCGCAAATAGAATTCAACAAACCACTTGGCATTTGGTAGTCCAAGATAAGCGGCTGTTTCCAGCGCTCTGATATATTCAGAAACATAGAACCTGTCGAATTTAAAATCAATATTTTCTTTCAGCCATTTGCCAGCTTTTTGAGCTTGCCATATGCCTTTGTCTGTTAAGCGCCATGATGAAGAATGACGATTCAAGAATTCCTTTGTAAAATGTCTGTCGTCGCCCCTTTTTGATAACTTATTGGCGACATTTCCTTCTGATTCGCTGTGTCTGACTAATACAAGATCAATTGGCATAGTCATGATTTATCCCTCCTTCCGTGATAATTTAATGTGCATTTTTATCGATGTTTCATTTTAGCATATAGCTTAGTTTTGTCAAGAATACGCACTATTTAAAACGTGCGCAAGATGAGATACATTTCGGACACCCCTAATTTCAGCCAAATTGGTAAAATTAAGGGGTATGAAACTATTAATGTATCTCAAATCTATGGCTTACAAACAATATCGCGCTGCCTTGAAAAAGCTACAAATTCCTGTTTCAAAGTATGATCTCTGGCGCAAGGTATCTAAGACATTGAAATTATCCAATAAAGCCTGCCAGAGGTTAGATTGGATAATATTCTACCATACCAAGGCAAACAAGAATGCTTCTTTAACAGTTAGACACTTTGGTATTCCCCGTTCCCAATTTTACTACTGGTTTAATCGCTTTGATGAGACCAATCTAAGGTCTTTAGAAGATAAATCTACTGCTCCACATCATGCTAGGCAAAGAGAAATTAATAGCATTGAAGAACAAAGGGCTATTGCCTTAAGAAAAGGGCATATGCACTGGGGCAAGGTTAAGTTAGCTAAGCTTTATTGGAACACTCACAAAGAAAGACTCTCTAGTTGGCAGTTTCAAAGGGTCATCCAGATTTACAGGCTTTATCCCAAAGTGGCTAGAAACACTAAAATACAGGCAAAAAGGCAGAAATCTCAGAAAAAGAAACGGATTACTGAACTTAAAAGAAAATTGCCTGTCTTGGGCTTTCTTTTCCACTTTGATACCATTGAGATCCATTGGCAGGGATTGAAAAGGTATATCATCACCGTGATAGACCATTTTACCAAACTGGCCTTTGCCCGGATGTATGCCACCAAAAGCTCAAAGTCAGCTAGGGATTTTCTCTTAAGAGTAAGTTTTCTGCTAGATGGCTATATCACCAATGCTCACCAGGATAATGGACCTGAATTTGCCAAATGTTTCAAGGAGTTATGCAAGAAACTAAACATTACCCAATACCACTCTCGGCCTCAAACCCCCAAAGATAACCCTATCTGTGAAAGATTTAATCAAACTCTTGAGTATGAATGGCTCAGAGAGGGAAATTTCACTCCCAATGTAGCTCTCTTTAATTCAAGATTAAAAGAATTTATCATCGAATACGACTTTACTAGACCGCATGAAGCGCTTGACTATTTAACTCCCATTGAATTTGCGATAAAATACAAGCAACTGTCCGAAAGGTATCCGTCATATACAAACTGTTGACAGAAAAGTTCAAACCTGCTAATGTACATTAAAATAATATTGAACATTAACATTTTAAAGTGAGGAAAAACATGGATTATTCACAGATTTTAACGTATGTTGCTTTTATCATTGGCTTTATCCTTTTGATAAAAGGAGCGGGGGTCTTAGTGGACGGCGCGTCTTCTTTGGCGAGACGACTGAAAGTATCCAAGTTAGTCATCGGTTTGACTGTTGTCGCTTTTGGCACTTCCATGCCAGAGCTTTTCGTGAATATCATGGCTAGTGCGCATGGAAATACTGATTTGGCTATTGGTAATATTTTAGGGAGTAATATCTCTAATATTTTGTTAATATTAGGAGTCGCCGCAATAATTTATCCTTTAAAAATAGATTGGGGGATTGCCTGGCGAGAGATTCCGCTTAGCTTAATCGCGGCATTGTTGTTATTCGTAATGGTAAACGATCAATTCATCCATTACCAGCCATTAAATGTGTTGTCCAGAATTGACGGTTTAATTCTTTTAGGGATTTTTTTCTTGTTTCTGGTTTATATTTTGATTATCGCCAGAAAAAATGCTGTTGTGGAGAGAGGGAGAACGCCTTACTCTATTTCCGCATCTATTGGACTGATTATTCTCGGTTTAGCCTTTTTGATTATAGGTGGGAAATGGATTGTCGATGGCGCGGTGACTTTAGCCAAGGCTTTTGGCGCTAGCGAATCTTTAATTGGCTTGACGATTGTGGCGATAGGCACATCATTGCCTGAGCTGGCCACATCAGCGATGGCCGCTTACAGAAAAAATTCTGACATTGCTATTGGCAACATTGTCGGTTCTAATATCTTCAATATTTTCTGGATTTTGGGAATCAGCGCTATTATCAAGCCGTTACCATTCAATATTCAGGCAAACAGTGATGTTGAAGTGTTGATTGCAACTACAATTTTACTTTTACTGTTTCTATTCATCGGCAAACGATATGTCCTAAAGCGCTGGCAGGGATGGATTTTTGTACTTTCATACAGCGTGTACATTATCTATCTAATCCAGCGAGGTTAAAAATTAAATCAGGTGAAGCCTTTGCGACTTCACCTGTTTTTATTATATCGTTTTTTTATTCTGTCCAATAACTGCAAAGGATGTATTGTGGTGATTGATATTCTATTCCTTCCTTGCGACAGAATTCTTTTATCTTTTCCGCCCATTCTGGTTTGGCGTCAATTGCCTGGCCGAGAAAAATCGGTTTTCCCTGACGGGCTTCTTGGATGGATTCCTCTACTACCAAGAGACGTTCTGGATCATGGGTACTGCCGTGAGTGATTAGAGATAAACCATACTTAGCTTCCAACTCATTTTTATTACTCAACCACTTTTCTGCCCATGCCGGGATTTTATCCACAGTGCCAACGGGAAATCCGTAGCCCAGGATAGCTACAACCGATTTGAACTGCATAGAACCTCCTTTAAAATGTTTTTATTTTTATTAGCTTTCCATGATACACCATTTAATTATTTTTGTCAATAGGTAATAAAAAACCGTTGGCATTAGCCAGCGGTTTAATTTTTCCTTACCTTTGCTTTAACAGGGCTTTAATAATTTGTTCAAGCTGATTGGGTAAGAGGGAGCTGCCTCCAATTCTGGGACTGCCGCCATTGTTATTACCGCAGCCCCAGCAATCAGTAGTGCAACCTTCAATTTTATTGAGGTGCGCTATAATCCCTGGGATGTCAAATAAGTCAAATGGTAGAGAACGCCAAAAGGTATAATTGAATTTACTATCAGCACGTTCACGGACTGAAACAAAGGCAGTGATACCATCGCGAGCCGCGCCATTAAAAGCCTGCGGTCCGATTTCCTGTATAAGCGACCAGCCTTTTCCGCCGCCAATCACCTTGTATCGCGTATCTAGTTTCAGCGAGTAGCCCTTGCCTTTGATATGCTTCATAATGCGCTTGCCAACTTGTTTAATCACTGCTTCATACTCGGCAGCCACTCGACGATCCAAACCTCCATTCAAACGAAAGCTCGTATAAGGTTCGAAAACCCAGGCGAGCTGTCTTAAAGCTGGCAGGTCAGTTCGATAAGGGTATCCACCAGTGGTGGTGTCCAGTCTATCCTCCATATCCACTAGACGGCTGAGCAGTCGATTCCTCGCGTACCTAACCATATAACCGTGCCTTAGCAGAAAGTCAGAGGTGCAGACATCCTGATCGCAGTCAATAACGTATACATCAGCGCAGGGTTCGCCTTCTGGTGTGCAGAAAATATTAAACAAGCCGTTTTTTATAAGCATAAGCACCTGCGCACAAGTGGCGCGAGTGGCGAGGCGATCAACACCTTCATGATGATTAAGATTTAATCTTGGTGAACGATCGGTAGTGATTGGGCCATCCTTAACATAGCCATCCAAGGCTATGGAAAAAGGCTTGGTTTTTTGGCAAAACTCCTGCCAAGTCATGGCCGGGGTTTGTGGCTCCACATGGAGCTTAATAGCCATATCTTCTCCTTTTTAAAAGGTCTATTTTCATTTCTTACTATTTTATATCAAAAGTGAAGATTGTCAATAGGGTTAGGTTTTTTCCACTTAACGCCTATTTCTATCCTTGTTAACCTATAATTAGTGGAGAGAGATATTTATATAAGTAAAATAGGCAAATTTTTAAGAAACTGACTCTCTCCGGGCCAGTTTTTTTAGTTGGGGGTAATCACCCCTTGACAAGTAGATGGGTATTTGCTAGTGTAAGGTATTAAAATCAAAAAATTTAAACTTTATAAAGGAGGTTTAAATCAGGAAAAAGACGTAAAAAAAGCTGTTTAAAATCTAAATATGAAAGGAGGTAATGAAGTGATTATATGGCTTGCTCTTTTAATACCGATAGTCATGGCGATAATTCTTTTTGTGTTTTTTAGGCACCAAACAAAGTTGTGGGAATTCCTGATTCCATTCGGTGTCTCGGTAGCGCTCATTCTATTTTTCAAGCTATCCATTAAAGCAGTACAGGTGATGGATACTGAATCTTGGGGAGGCTGGGTGACAAAAGCCAAGTATTGTCAAAAATGGGACGAATACATCCACAAAACATGTAGTGAAGAATATCTTTGTGGTATAAATTCAGATGGCATGCCTGTTTACTGCACTAGATACTATGAATGCAATTATGTGGAGGATCACCCAGCTTACTATGAGGTCATCGAATCAAACGGGTCTACCATCAGTGTAGACGAGGCAACTTATAAGAAACTTGAAAAACAATTCGGCAACAGCAAGTTAGTGGATTTGGGTCGGGATTATTATTCGATTGATGGAGACATGTATGAGACAGTATGGAATGGCAGTGATTCAACATTAGAGCCAGCGACAACGACTCATCAGTATGTAAACAGAGTACTGGCTACCAGCGACCCTCGCTACAAATTCCCAATAGTAGACCTCAAGGTATATGGTTTGTTTGAATATCCTAAAATAACCAATTTTTATGAACAGCCAAGCATTCTCGGTAATGGAGGACCGACTATGCCTGAAGCAGAGAAACGCCTGAATTTCTGGAATGCCAAACTGGGGAAGGACAAAGAGGTGCGGATGTTTATCCTGGTATTTACAGATAAACCTATTCAGGCTGGCTATGATCAGGAAAGGTACTGGCAGCGCGGGAATAAAAATGAATTTATACTCGCCATCGGCGTGGATAAAAGTTTCAATGTCCAGTGGTGCCATGTCATTTCTTGGACAGAGGTGGCAAGTATAAAAAAAGAGGCGGTTGACTTTGTTTCTTCGCAGGGAAAGCTTGATCTTGTCAAAATAGTTGATTGGCTGGGGCCGAAGGCAAAGGAAAAGTTTGTCAGAAAACATTTTTCTGATTTCGATCGTCTGGCTGTTGAACCGCCGTTATGGGCAGTGATACTCACTTACGTGGTTACATTTTTCGTCAATCTTGGTGTATCGTATTGGATTGTTATGAATCAATTTCAGGATAATAAATCTTCATCTCAATAGTACGCCATGATTAATAGCAAAAATAGTAGGTCGTCCAATTGATTTGGACGACTTTTTTGTAAAAAAACAACCCCATCTGATGTTTAGTGGGGTTGTTAAGTTTAAGGTGATAATTTACACTTAACCTTTTCTGGTCTGTGTTTTGATGCAGCTTGTGCATGCCCTTATTCGTTTGCCACGATAACGAAACCATTGCAGATTTATATGTTGGCGGCGCTTGGTAGCGATATTTGAATGAGAGCGCGATACGCTTTTCATTGAGCCGCGGCCACAGATTTGACAACGTCTGGCCATATTTTTATAAGTTTTAAATAATTAAAAAATTTGCTATAATAAGTGTAGCAATTTTTAAACTATAAATCAAGTACTAAAGATATGATTATTACTTTATTATTCCAAGAACCAATACTTTTTTTTGCTATTGTCATTGCTTTGGTCGTTTCCATCGATTTTCATGAGTTTTCCCATATTTTAATGGCTAAATTACAGGGTGATGACACAGGCGAGCGCGCCGGCCGTTTAACCCTAAATCCATTAGCTCATCTCGATCTTTTTGGCACACTGGCTATACTCGTTATTGGTTTTGGCTGGGGCAAACCAGCGCCTTTTAATCCTTATAATCTTAAGAATCAAAGATATGGTCCAGCGATTGTGGCGATTGGCGGTCCGTTGGCAAATTTTTTGCTAATTATTGTGTTTGGCTTGCTTTTAAAGATATTATATCCAATTTTTGGTCAAGCAAATTATTTAACAATCTTTTTGCAAACAATGGTCACTTTCAATGGCGTGCTGATGATTTTTAATCTAATTCCTTTTCCTCCTTTGGACGGCTCTCATATTTTAGAAGGCATTCTAGGTAACCGGTTTCTAGGGTTTACTGAGTCTCTAAATCGTTATGGACCGATGATTCTCTTTGGCCTGATTATGATTTCTATACTTTTTAACATCTCAATTTTTAGTTATATTTTTTACCCTGTGATGAGTTTTATTAGTAAGCTCTTTGGTATCCCGCTTTTATTCTAGGTATTTGACAAGCTAAATGGCTTGTGTTATGATGTCTTTGCACTCGGGTATCGTCATATGATACTTTTTTATTTACCCAAAAGTAATCACTAAAGTTAAAAAAGCTAATAGCTTGTAATCTTAAACCATAA
>Ga0315289_10011446_pt1 | contig 12574 bp, 11 predicted proteins | sample YL17G11_40_MG_FD_203452 | JGI IMG/M metagenome (GOLD analysis project Ga0315289, IMG submission 203452) | Sediment microbial communities from Yellowstone Lake, YNP, Wyoming, USA - YL17G11_40 | ecosystem: Environmental > Aquatic > Freshwater > Lake > Sediment | place: USA: Wyoming | collected...
CTTTTCAAGTCTTTCGGTGACTTGGTCACGATTGAGTTCTGGGTAGGGTATTCTTACAGAATTCGATGATCTCACAGGCATAATCCATCAGCCTCTGTGCGTCCCGATCAGTGTAGAACTCGAAAGTTGCTACATCCGATGGGTGTTTGGGTAACGCGTTGGAACGTATGCCTTATCTGACTATTCGGTATTTCATACATTCTCACAGGGATTGTTAAGTCAAGGTGTGTTTTTCGCATCATCAAATAAAAAGTGCCCGAAGACCTCTGGACCCTAGCTTGAAAAGGAGCCCCATAGCCTTCCCGGGGGGTTGCTGAGCTGAGAAGCAGATCCAGTCATGAATTTCTTCCTTCATGGCGTTCTTCCACTAGGGCCGCTACACTGCGATACGATTCATGAATGGGCCTGAATAGATGAAGGAGGACTGTGACTTACTCCCAAGTATGAATGGGTGCGTGTTTCTCGGCTTACAGGCTACTGGTCTCGAATGTTCGTCAGCATCCGGAATCGTTGCACAGATCGGATACTTATGCGCATCTAAACCACAAACAAGAGCGCCATATCAGAACAGAGATTCTTAGGGCTGTTTTGTGTGAGCCGGCTGCACCCAATCGAGTTAAGGGCATCGCATAGAAGTGAAACGCGATAATCGCTCCGCTGAAACAGGAATTCTACCAAAACCCGCAATTCTTTCTTCGCAGAATCTCATTGTATCCCCACAGGAACCATAAGTCATGTTCATCGAGAAGCCTTGACTGACCCAGACGCTGTAGCTGATTCTAGCCGTTGGCTTAAGCAAAGGACGGTGGTTTCTTGCTCAATTCCTCTCTAGCCGGCTGGCCTCAGTCTTGGTCGCATTTTTCCCAAAAGAAATTATGCGTTAAGCTGTTAAAGGATAGTTTCTCTAATCTATTATCCGAGGATCCTGAGGATGAGCGCGTGGAAGTACAAACAAGTAACGCCGAAAATTCTAGTGAGTAAGCTTCGGCTTATTCAGGCGAAGGAGATAGTCGGGTTAGTTGGGAGCCCGGTTGATCAGGTCTACCTCCAGCTTGCGAAGACGCCTTATCAGAAGGAGATCTCCGAGATACCGTCTCAGCAAATCAACTCCATTTCACTGGAGGGGGCTCTCTTGGAAAACTTCCTTAGGACCGTTGATGAGATTGCCGAGTTTTCACCGAAGAGTATTCGTGTTTTACTTACCCGGATCTTGATGAAGTTTGAGGCAAATACCCTAAAGGCTATTCTGAGAGCAAAGTCAGGCGGAATACCGGCAGACCGAGCCATGGAATACATTGTGCCAGCCGGGGAACTGAATGCGACCAAGTGCAGGGAGATCTTGAAGAATTCGGCGGGTGTCCGCGATGTTGTCAAGCTTGTTTCGGACTTAGAGTACGGGCCGGCACTTGAGAATGCGTTGGAGAAATATGACAGGACTGGAGCATTGCTGGCGCTTGAGGTCGCAGTGGACAGGCATGTCTACAGTCGGATCTGGAAGGCCATCAAGAAACTTAGAGGCTTGGACGGCAGAATAGCCAGAACAATTCTTGGTTTGGAGATCGATTCCATGAATATTCGGGTTATCCTGAGGCTCCGAGAAGCTGGCATCAGTCAAGATCAGGCAAGAGAATACCTGATTCCCATATCTGAAGTATTCGGCCGAAAAGACTTGGAGGACGCCATACAAGCAGAGGACGCCAGGTCGACAATTGGGCACATGTTGAAGGCAGCAAAGCTGAATCTGGCGAGAGACCACCAACAGTTGCTGCAGGATCTGATAAGAGAGTACGAGACTCACAAGTCGTTGTCACGTCTCGAAACAATCTTGGACAGAGAGCTCCTCAAGACAAGTCTGAGAATGCTAAGAAGATATACCCCCTTCTTCAACATCGGGTTCATCCTAGCCTTTCTGAACTTGAAATGGTTCGAGCTGCGGAACCTGAGAACCATCATCAGAGGAGCAGAAGAAAAGATTCCTGCAGCCAAGACGAAGGAACTACTCATACTTCTTAACTGAGATTCGTCCCTTTCGTTTCGAGAGAACGAAAAGACCTTTGGCGTTTAGTCTTGATCCGGCGGTTCTCGACCCATTCCCTCAGTGCTAAACCTCTATCGGTAGAATCTAGAGACCTGAGATCGAAAAGGGACGGCGGAAGTTTTGACGCTCGGGATAGGCGAGCCTTTCGCGACTGTTCTTCGAGCTTGTTTTGGAGTGATGTGTAGGCGGTCCGGGCTTGTTGCGCCATTGACGCCAAGCGTTGGTTTGCGGCTGCAACTGCAAAACGTCTTCGGTACTTCGTTTCACGACCGCTTTCACCATGCAAACGCTTTGAGACATCCAGTCGTCTCATGTCCCTGACGAGGTTCTTCATTTTTCTGTGAATCTGATGTCTCGTCGATTTTTCCTTGGCGGACTTCAGTTCTCCGTTCAGCATCTGGATTTCCTTTCGGACTTTGATAGACTCAGAAAGGTGAGGGTAGCGTGCAGCCAGAGCTTGATATTCAGGCGTGTCTTCTATTGCCGCCTGAGGCGCCATTTTCATGAGTTTTTCGTAGTACAAGTAATACTGATCAGTTTCTTTCATGGAACCCACTGAGGGGCATCGATCATATGGTGCCGATGACCATGAAGGCTATCAGTAGGCCATAGATTGCAAGCGCTTCAGACAGCACTACTCCTATGACGTTTGATGAGTATGTCTCGGGCCGTTCAGCGGTTGCTCCGATCAATGAGGATCCGGCGTAGCTGATTCCTGCCCCCGCTGCACCTGTTCCGACGGCGATGATTACGCCAGCCATTAGGCCTTTGCTTGCGGCCTCCATGGTCTTGATGCTAGGCAGCTTCGATATGAGCATGAAGGCAATAAGCAATCCATAGATTGCCAACGCTTCACCGAGAACGACTGTAATTATCAGCCTGCTGAGCAGTTCAGGTTTCTCAGTTCCGACTCCCGCCATTGCAGTTCCACAGACTATGATTGCGACAGCAGCGGAGATAGTTGGAACACCAATCGCGAGCAATATACCCATCAGACCAGTAAGACTCGGATCGAGCACCACGTTCACTTCCTTGTACCTATTAGGTGAATTTGAATGGTTTAAAAGGAATTCCCTCGCCCGAGTAGAACTTTGAGAACCACTCGATCCAGTGAAGACGGAGTGTGTGTACGAAAACGATCAGCCCTTCGATAATCATAACAAGTACAGTTCCTGTGGCGACGATTGGAATACTCATTGGTGGAAAGTGGCCGTGCTCCACGCCGCCAAGCACTAGAAACAGGTAGTTCATTACGCTATGGACGAGGCCTAAAGCCATCAGCCTGCCGTAAGAGAGCGTGTGACTTAACGTCTCCGCGAACACTTCTACGCCGAATCCTATGCCCTCCATAACGCCCTCAGCGATAGCGGTAAATATGACCAGTAGAATTAGCGGTGTTATGACAAGTCCTGCAAGCATTACCATACCTTGGGCGAACCACCTAGAAATGCTCGATATCCCGCCCCAGTAGGACCACATGGATAATCCACCCCAAAGAAGCCAGAGCCAAGCAACGGGTATCGGGGCATGCTTGAAGTGTCGCTCCTTAATGCAATTGATGAGTTTCAAGCCTAAGCCTAGGCTCATGTGTAGTGCACCTATCAGGAGGGCGAACCTTATCATTTTCATAGGCTCATGCATAGGCTCAAATCCACCAATGTAGAAAGGCCCAATCCTTCCCAGATTCATCGGGTGCAAAACACCTGATGGGCCGAAGAACTCGCCGAAGACGAATCCCCAGAAAATAGCAGCTAATCCCAACAATATGAACATCTCAGAACTGATGAGAAAATACCGTACGATATCCCCTGCTTCTTCCGGCTTGATCTTGCGTTTGAAATATGTCAACAGAGCTCCGAGCACCACGAATATGGCGCCTTGGCCGACATCAGCGAACATTATCCCGAAGAGTATCGGAAATGTTATCATCATAATCGGAATCGGGTTGACTTCATGGGCCGACGGGTACCCGGAAGCAAGCGTCAGTTTCTCAAACGCGCTCATGAAGCTTGGGACTGGCTTGGGTATCGTAGGCTGTTTCTCGTCATGACCAATCGGTTCTTCTGAGGTTATGCAGTTTCCGTCAGTTGTCTTCTGTATTCTTTCAACAATTTCCTTAACGTGGGCATCGCGCACCCAAACCTCAAAATATATCGTCTTGGCCGTTCTAGCCAACTTTTGCTCTGCTTCAGCCACTTGCCTTTCCCTTCTCACTGTACCCCTTAGAGTCAACAAGTCTTCGCGTATCTCTCCGAGCTTGGTCTTCGCTTCGATAGACTGCCTAACCATCTCCGCGATTTTTCTTAGCCTTGAAAGCTTCTTCGCAAACGTCAGCCGAGTATCCGTTAGATACTTTCTGAGTTCCAGGAGCTTCCTTCCCACCTCAATCCTTTCCTCCAAGGTTAGAGCTTTCATTCTGTCGGCCAGTGCCTTGCGATCCATCAATCCTGATGTTGAGACATCTTCCTCTATTTCCGATAGACCATGCTCAATTTCCGAGAGAACCTCTTCTGCAGACTTTTCCAGCAAGCTTTCTTCTATTGTGACACCCTCGAGCTTCACCTCAAGCGCCTGAGCCAATTCGTCTATCCTTGAGAGAAGTATCGAAGATTTGGCAAGGGATTCGGCAGGCAGTTCCGCCAGCTTTCTTTCGACACCAAGAAGCACTTCTTCAATTGGCTCATTTCTGACAGGAATTTCTTCTGAAGGTAGCTCCTCTGGTCCTATGTTAAGGCCTCTAGATGAAGCCTCGATCCTAGAGAGGATGTCCGAACATTTCGTCAGGATTCCTGTTGGGACCTCATAGGGTACAAGGGCGCCCTTCCACACCTCCAACTTCTCACGCATGTTAACGAACTGGACTACACCTGCCTCGCCGAGGGATCGAATCACAGCGTCGACGTGATCTTCAAAGAGGATGACCGCAAGCTTTCGCATCTCTGTCATGATAGGTCGCTCTACAGGGTAGCCTGACAAAACGCTTTAAATCCTTCGTTATAATGCGACGGCTGCAGTTAGAAGTTTTCACAATATTCAATTCGAAAAGACAGGCCGTTAAGTCAGAAATGACTTCAGGACATTGTGTCACTTGGAAATCACTATATATGCGAGTCGCACAGATCTAGCAAGTGGGATGAGTTCCAGTGTACTTTCTTATTCTGGCCGCTGTCGGTGCCTGGCTAATGATGGAGGGAGCGCTGGCAACGTTATATGTGTATCCACCATCTTTCTGGGTCGTCGTGCGAGTTGCGCGGATCTTCATAGGTGCGGCCCTTCTTTTGGAGGCTCGACGAATAAGGGTGAAATTCCATGCTGATTGGACGGAGAGAAAAGGGGGTTGGAAGCTGATGCAAGGCTACATTGATCTACTTACTGTAGTTGGCGTGTGGGCAGCTGTAGACGGGGTAGGTACAGGTTTCTTGGGATATGTCTACCCCATATTGATGTGGCAAATCATACGCCTGACAAGAGCTGTTCTGGGGGCAGTTCTCATAGTGGCAGGACGCTATTTCGTCTCAAAGTTGCGACTGACCTAGGCTGGATGCCGTACGCCAACAGTTTGAATGGCCTCGAGGTAGGGCGATTCGAGGCCATATATCTCCCAGTCAAAGAGTACTTTGGCTTTGAACGGAGTTCCCTTGCCATGATAGAACTTCGAGAACCATTCCACCCACATAAGACGCGTACTGTGAATGAAAACGATTAGTCCCTCAAGCGCAATTGCTGGGAGAGATCCGATGATCGCAACTAGCAGATTATGACCTCCGACCTCCAGGACTAATGAGCTTATTATGCTATGGGCGAGAGACAGGGCGAGAATCCTAAGATACGAAACAGTGTTGCTAACAGTTGAAATCATCTGCTCTACAAAATGCATCAGTCCGTCAAGTCCCTCAAGGCTGAGTTTTCCGATTAGCATTAATGAAAGTGGCATAAGGATTCCCCACAGCATAATCGGGTCACCTGTGAGAGCCATCAGATTGACTCCGTAAGAAAAGACCGAGTACATGAGCCCAACGTAGAACCAAAGCCAGCAGAATCCCTCAAAGAAGGCTGACCTGAGCTTGCGATCGAGCAGCTTGTTGCAAATATTCAACACCAATCCAAATGAGATGTCAAGAGTTCCGACTAGAAGGGAAAGCCTGAACATCGGCATCGGATCCTTAAGTGGACTAAACGGTAGAACGATTCTCACAGGCTTTGGCAAAACTATCTTGGAAGGGAGGAAGGATACATGGTAACCAAACATCTCACCTAGGAGCACTCCGCCAAGCACTCCGGATAGGCCGCAAACCATGAGTAACCCTCCACTCTCAAGGACATACCCGAAGATGCCGCGTCTCTCGGTGGTTTTTCCTCCCATAATGTAGGCAACGACTCCAAAAGCGGCCAAGATCAGGCCATGGCCAACATCTGCGAACATGAAGCCAAATACAAGCATAAATGAGAATGCGGCGAACAACGTCGGATCGATTTCGCCATACGAAGGAGTGCCGAAAGATTCCACGAGTTTCTGAAAAGGCCTGAGAAACCTATTGTGTCGAATTAGTGACGGCACTTCTTTCCCTAGCTCAGGATCTGAAAAGCTGATCTCGGTGTGTCCCTCGGTCACCTTCTCCACAGTGCTAGTGAGTTGGTGAACCTTTGACGCAGGCACCCAGCCTGTCACATGGACTTCCCCACGAGCGTCCGGAGGTAGTCTTGCGACCTCAACAACGAGATCCAAATCCTCAAAATCGTTGAGAGCCTTGACAAGATCAGCGAAGTAAGCCTTGTCTCGAAGCCACAGACTGGCGTGCTTCAGTCTTTGAGGTCGAAGAGAGACGCCCATCCTCGCTGCCACCCATGTGGCTTCCTAAGTCGATCGAGCTGGCATATATCTTTTGGATGATAACTCCAAGTTACTTACACGTTGAAAAAGGTGCATCAATCCTGATGTGGAAGGTTGTTGCTGGGACATATTTTCATGACATTCCAGAATTTGTCTCGGTTGGAGAGATTCCTCATGTCGCAGATGGTTTGGAAGGTTGCGGCACAGAGGTTTAGGTCCGTTAAGCCATAGGAACCAAGGTTTCAAGAAGTTAAAAAGGTCTGTATATCGACAACACTTCAATTGGGAATTTCTTGATCAGGTACACCTTGATCTGCGGAATTTCCGAGCAGAAATAAGCGCGCACATCAAAATGATCTATCATTGCGTCGCCTGCAAGCAGAGACTTTGCTCAAATAGGTTACGATCCATGAAGCAATCGGTAGTTACTCACGAGGTTGACTGTGCCACGGCCGGCCGATTTTCTGTTCGAGCCACATCGCCGCCTTGAAGATGTGTCAGCGAAACTCTTTAAGCACTCCAGTGGAATCTAGCCCTATTAAGGTGCCCCTCTTGTCGGTCGCCATTGCGAGGATTGTCGAAGCTGAGAGAGAAGCGGCAGAGATACTAAACGAGGCGAATATTCACGCCCAGAAAATCAAGGGAGAGGCGGAAGAAGAAGTAAGGAACGCCCATGCGGAGGCTTACGAAGAGGCTATCGCCACAGCGGAACTCGAAGCCACTCGCCTAAGGAAGACCGCAAGAGAGAGTGCTGAAAGCGAGGCGAAGGGCATTTTACAAGAAGCAGAGCGTCAGACACGAGACATCCAGGCCAGAGCGCGGAGGAATCTCGACGAGGCAGCTGAAGCTGTGACGGCCAGAATACTTTCTTAGAGGGTGGAACCACGGAGCTGGAAACTCCTAGAATGATCGATCGCATCCTACAGGATGCGAGGAAAGACGCGGAATCGATAATCGCCGAGGCTCGAAAATCTGCTGAGATTACGATCGAACGGCAGAAAGAATTGGGCCGAAAGGAAGCCTCGGAGAAGGTTTCCTCTATCATAAATAGTGCCAAGAATGAGGTGAACCCAGTTCGGGAGGCAGTGCTTACTGATGCCCGGAGAAGAGCTGGCTGGATGATCCTGTCTGAGAAGGAGCGTCTACTTGAAGGCGTGATGGATGAGGTGAAGGTTGAGTTCAGAGCCTTTACGAAGACGGAGAGATATGTACCATGGCTGAAAAAGGTGATCATAGAGGCAGGAACTGTTCTAGGTGGGGGAAAGACACAGGTCGCACTGAATGAGCATGATTCAACTTTGCGATTGGGACTTGATACGTTATCAAAGGAGATAGAGAAGAGAACCGGGACAAGGACAGATTTTGAGCTTTTCAAAGAAAGTATCAATACTTTAGGCGGAGCGATTGTCAGAACCGTCGATGGGAGAGTCGTGGTGGACAACACTTTTGAAACGATACTTACTCATCGTGAGAGAGATCTGAAGCCAGAGATTGCGAAGATCCTTTTCAAATAGAGGAAGTCTTAAGTGGAAAACCTTGGGGTCAGTACACCATCATCTGCCACCAAAGCTACGGTGAAAACTGGAGGAGCCTGATAGGGAGCATTGTTCACTGCGCCTCTGGATAGTCTTCTGATCTTCGCAATTCTGACGCCCGTAGTCTACTGGGCCGGGATCAAGGTTAGGTTCAAGAAGCTTGTCGATTCTTGGGCAACTTTAGGATTCATCGTGTCAACGTATGCTCTGTATTTGCTCTACGATGGCGTCAAGGGCGGAAAGGTGCTAGTGATCTCGGTCGCTAATGGCGTGCTGCCCCTTTCGTCAGTCTTCGAAATCGACACGTTGAGCATCTTCATGGCCGCTCTTTTCATCTTCATAGGGCTTCTCACTTCGGTTTACTCAATGAGGTACATGGAAAAGGACAGCAGGCCAGCAGAGTACTACATGCTATTGATGCTAATGGTCGCAGGCATGCTGGGCGTTGTCTTCGCCGGAGACCTCATGACCTTTTTCATTTTCTGGGAGACTATGTGTATAGCCTCCTATGTCCTAGTCGCCTTCAGGAAGGAGAACTGGGAGCCAGTCGAAGCCGGTTTCAAATATCTGATAATGAGCGCAAGTGGCAGCGTCATGATCTTGTTCGCTATGTCTCTGCTTTATGGCATGGCGGGAACCCTAAACTTCGCCTACTTGAGGCTGGCAATCTCCAAAATGCCCAACGGATGGTCGCTCATGGCCATGATTCTGATGATAATCGGATTCGGAATCAAGGCAGCCATGGCGCCGCTACACACTTGGCTACCGGATGCACACCCTGCGGCTCCCAGCTCAATAAGTGCCATGCTTTCTGGAGTAGTCATTAAGGCAGGGGCCTACGCTTTGATCCGCTCTCTGCTCCTGATCTTTGTTCCTCAGGCATATGACTGGCAGATCGTTTTGGCGATCCTCGCTGTCTTAACAATGACTGTCGGCAACTTGATGGCCTTGCTTCAATCAGACCTCAAGAGATTGCTGGCGTTCAGCAGTGTGGCTCAAATGGGATACATAGTCTTCGGCATATCTTTGGCCACTTCTCTTAGCCTAACTGGCAGCCTATTCCACATCATGAATCACTCAATCATGAAGAGCCTCCTCTTCCTCTGTTCTGGAGCCTTCCTCTACGCAGTAGAATCAAGAAACTTGGAAGAGCTGGCCGGAATAGGAAGAACTATGAAGATTACAGGAGCAATGTTCGTCATAGGATGTCTTTCCATCGCGGGTATTCCTCCGTTTAACGGCTTCCAGAGTGAACTGATGATCCTTCTGGCAGGCATAAAGACAGGTGAGCAAGCTGTGATCTGGTATCTCTTTTCCGCAATAATGCTGTTGAATCTGTTGTTCTCAGTGGCATACTATCTCAGGTTGATCCAGACCTTAATTCTGAAGGAACCGACTCAAGTTGCTCTCAAGGCCAAGGAGGTTCCTGTTGGAATGCTACTTCCCATGGGAATACTTGCGGTTCTGTGTGTCGTCATAGGGATCTATCCTGATCCCTTCGTCTCCTTCTCAAGCAGCGCCGCAAAAGCCGTGCTTGATGCCGGGCAGTACATAAGCGCTGTAGTGAAGTAGAGCGGGAACCAGGCCTAGAGATTTCACGACAGGATCTCTGAGAGGATTTTCACAACCTCAGCGGAGACCTTCCTTAGTCTCTCGGTCAGGTCGGCTCCGAACTCTACGTTCCCAGGCTGTATGGCCAACAACGCTATCTTAGCTCCTGTGACTCTCCTGAGGTATTCAGCAAAGACACTCAAGGGTAGATTGTGAGTCGACACAGTCAGGCCGTGGACTTCGCTGAGTTCCGTGAAAACAACGCTTCCTGGCTCAAGTCCGATCTCCGCAGCATCTATGACTAGGACATGGGATGGATCTAGCTGCTCTATTGTGCCCAAGTAGTTCTCAGGAACAGTTTCGGCCTCGAGAATGCTGACTCTTCGTGAGTCCAAAGTTGTCTTCAGCTGTCTGGTCACTCGGATTCCGACCGAATCGTCTCCCCGCAACTCATTCCCGACGCCGACGACTACGATTCTCCGGGCATCCCCAAGCCAACTCAGCAACTTGGACTCGAGATCTTGAGGCAAGCTTTACGTCACCTCGGACCAATGAGCAACACAGTCGCTCCATCGCAGGTATGAACTTAGTGATATGGTGCCCTTCGTGGTTCCTTTGACATACGGGGCGCAATCCATGGCCGCAAGAACCAACAGACTTGATTCCCGGTGCCCGGCAGAGGAGTGTGTCCCAGGGAGTCTGTGTCTGAACAGAGGTCGACCATGAGGCGGTCTCTCCGAAAGCCATCTGGAGCAATTCGGCAAGAGCTGAAAAACGACCTATCAAAATCCCATCATATGATTGAAGATACCTAGGGGGGTGTATTACACCCTCACTTGTCCGCCCTAGGCGGCTATGACACTTGGATAAGTCACAACAAGGTCTCAGACGATCGGACAGGCGAGTTCTCTGTACCAAGAACCCGGAAGACCGCATGCTTTTCAACGTTCCCGTGTCTGAGACTCGGGCCTCTTTGCCACCGGCCCAATTCAGCACTCTCAGCTATTCTCTTGTTCAGCCCGATCTTCATCCGTCTGACTTTTCCCTGTCAGATTAAGTGTAACTTTCACTTCTTCTGGGCTCTTCTTTTCCAGCTGGAAGCCCATTTTTCGGCAGAGTTCAAGCATTCTTGTGTTTCTTGCAAGGACAACTCCTTCAACGACTTCTAGGCCCTTGTCCTCAGCGATTCCTATGATATGGTCAACCATCTTCGATCCTATTCCCAGGCCTTGCCACAGATCGGCCACAACTACTGCGAATTCGCCTTTCTTGCTTCTGGGCTCAATGACAAGTCTAACGACACCAACGATTTTTTTCCTGCCAGCTTCGACGACTTCTCCAACAATGGCCATCTCCCGATCGTAGTCTATGTTGCAGTATCTCACTCTGGTCTCGTGAGGCGTGTCTCTTATGAGATAGAAGAATCTGTTCATTATCGTCTGTTCTGAGAAGTTCTCAAACATCTCGAGCCACAGAGGCTCATCTTCAGGCCTTATGGGCCGAAGTACAACGGTCCTTCCGTCTTCCGTCACATATCCAGTGACATATTTCACTGGATATGGGCTGATCACCAGATGGCCGTGGGGATCATACTTAGAGAGCGCGACCTCCTTGTCAATGATGACGCGGGCGTCTAGTGCTATGACTTCGTTTTCCGAGTACACGAGGGGATTGACGTCAAGCTCCCTTATCTCAGGGAAATCAACGATCATTTCGGAGAATTTGACAAGGGTCCCTTCCAGTAAGGGCATGTCTGCAGGTTTCTTGTTTCTGAACCCTTCCTTCAACACCTTGTAGATTCTGGTTCTCTCCATCAGGCGTCTGGCGAGGACTTGGTTCAGAGGAGGAAGTCCGATGGCTCTGTCCGCGAATACTTCGACGCCGACTCCTCCGGACCCGAACAGAATCACTGAACCGAACAACCTGTCTTTCTTGCAACCCATGATCAACTCGTAGTCTACGGTTCGCACCATTTTCTGTATGGTCACGCCGAGAATCTTCGCTTCAGGGGCCAGCCTTCTGACGTTGTCCATCATCTTATTGTACCGATCCCTAAGGTCGTCGTCTGACATGATGTCGAGGGCGACACCGCCCACATCAGTCTTGTGTGTTATCTGCGGGGAGAGGATCTTCATTACGACTGGATATCCGATCGCATAGGCAGTTGCGACTGCCTCCTCGATGGTAAACGCGCCTCTTGTTTCCGCCACAGGGATCCCGTATGACGTTAGGAATCTCTTCGACTCTTCTTCAGTCAGAATCACTCTTCCTTCAGAGGCTGCTCTCCTCACGAGGACTTTGAGATGATGCTTTATTGGCGATTGTTCGATCGGCAGCTCTTCAGGAGTCTCATAGAGCAACTCAAGATTTCTTCTGTACTGATACATGTACAGGTATGCTTTGATTGCTTGTTCGGGGGTTGTGAAGGTTGGTATGTTGTTCTTTCTGAGCAGACGTCGCGCGTCGGCCACATCTTCCTCGCCCATCCAAGATGTCAAAACGGGTTTACCTGTTTTCGCGGACACGTTGATTACTGCCTGCGCCGCTTCCGCAGGATCAGAGGCCCCCTGAGGAGTGTATACCACCACAGCGCCGTGCACGTTATCGTCTGTCAAACAT
>Ga0315289_10011447_pt1 | contig 12573 bp, 10 predicted proteins | sample YL17G11_40_MG_FD_203452 | JGI IMG/M metagenome (GOLD analysis project Ga0315289, IMG submission 203452) | Sediment microbial communities from Yellowstone Lake, YNP, Wyoming, USA - YL17G11_40 | ecosystem: Environmental > Aquatic > Freshwater > Lake > Sediment | place: USA: Wyoming | collected...
GTCGTGGTTGTGCATTGAGGCCAGTGTGAACAGTAGCGCCACCATTGGGAAGTCAGGCATATCGAAGACATCCCCGAATGCCTGGCGCAGGAAGGGATCGCCGAAGCGGGCAGCGAAATCTTGGAGCCGTACCTTGCCGTACTTGCGCATAGCCGCCAGGAAGGGCAGTATCTTGAACGCTCTACGGATGCCGCCGAGCAGCCCCGGCGGCCCGGCTGGACCGCCCATCACGTCGCTGAGGAGGCGCAGTGCCCGGCAGAACTCTTCGATCACTGCCGCATCCTGGGGGGCCAGTTCCTTCATGTGGCGCTCCAGCCGGTCAACGTCGGTGTAGAGGACGAAGGCCTTGCCGCTCTCTCCCTCGATGCGCACAAACTCGTCGTGGTCCACGATCTGGCGGCCCTGCGTCGCGCCCAGTTCCTGCCAGATGCGGTTGAAGGGGCTGCCGAGTTTCGTGCCGACCAGCCAGTGGATGCAACCGTCGAAGGTGTACCCCTTGCGCTTCCACGAGGTACACAAGCCGCCTGGCTTGTCGTGCAGTTCAAAGATGTGGGTGCGGTAGCCGTTCATCTGGCCGTAGCACCCGGCAGCCAGGCCGGCGATGCCGGCACCGACGATGATGATAGATTTCTCCATTTTGAATAGCCTACTTTCTGAGCAGCGTGCGCAGGTTCGTGGCCCAGGCGCGGATGGCCTCCCAGTTGCGCAGGTCGCCCGACTGTTTGGCCATGGCTTTCATCATCAGCCGGATCAGGAAGAACTGTCTCTCATATTCCTCCCCCTCGGTCAGGACCGCGCCGGCGAAGAGGCCGACGTCCACCGGCTGTACTTCCGGGGCCTTCTTGCGCAGGGGGTCCAGGTAGGCCATGGTCTGGCTGCGGTTCTCGGGGGTGTCCTGTGTCATGGTCAGGCAGACGACGAAATAGGTGACGGGGACGTGGCTCAGGGCCTGGCGGTGCCGTTGCACGAACTTGGCCGCCTGTGGATGGAGCCTTCCCGCGCGCGCGGGAGTGCCCAGGACCACGGCCCGGTAGGGGCTCAGGTCGGTCACTTCCCTGGCCCGGCGCACGTCCACGACTGTGGCTTCGTCACGCAGCGCCTCGCCGATGGCCTCCGCCACCCCGCGGGTGGACCCGGCCCAGGTAGCGTATGCTACCAGAATCTTGTCCATTTTCGACTCCTTGCCTGGTTTGTGCGATGGGCGTCACGCCCATACAAGAGCGTAGTTTTGACCCGCTAGTATACCATCTTTGACGTTTTTTAACAACGCATTCATTCCGAGCGGAACGAGGAATCTCCTTATGGACAGAATCCCTGAAATGTGATAAAATAGCACAACAATATGGTATATCTTGTGTTATTTCAGGAGGTGCGGTATGACGGTGACGGTTCAATCAACCGACTTGCGGCGGCAGGTGCGCCAGGTGTTGGAGCGTGTGCGGATGAGACGGGAGCCGGTCGTCGTACGGATCTACGACACGCCACAGGCCGTGCTTATCCCCTACGAGGAGTTCGAGGCCTACCAGGCGTGGCAGGCTCGTCACCAGAAACACGCGGCGTGGCTGGCCGAGCTCCAGGCCATTGCCGAGGAAGTGAGCACCCGCGCTGCGCTTTCTGACGATGAGGCCGCTGCGCTGGTCGAGGAAGCAATTCAGGAGACGCGTGCCTCGTGATCCGTGCCGTCTTCGATACCAACCTGCTCGTCAGTTACCTCATCGCCCACCGCCCCCCGATCGCCACGCTGTTCGACGAACACCTAGCCCACGGGGACCTGGCACTGATCACGGCGCCAGTGCTGCTGGAGGAGTTGGAGCGGGTCCTCAAGTATCCCCGGCTGCAACGATACTATACCGACGAGGCGCGCATTCGTTTCGTCGCCCTGATCGCGGCCCTGGGCGAGGTGATCGAACTGCCAGAGAGCATCCCCCACATCTGCCGCGACCCAGACGACGATTGGGTGATCGCATGCGCCATCGCCGGCCAGGCTGACGTGATCGTCAGTGGCGACCGGGATGTGCTGGTGCTAGAACAGGTCGGCGATGTCCCCATCCTCTCTGCGGCGCAGTTTCTGGCGCTGGTCGAGCGCCAGCGGGGTGGGGATAGCGAGGAGTAGGGGAAGATGTATGACCTATGATCAGAGATCGTGACTGTTCACCACGGAGACACGGAGGACACGGAGTAGATCATTGGGGCCACCGAACCATTTACCCGCCTCTGGTTTCTGTGGTTATTCTGTCTCTGCTGTTATTGGCTATTGGCGGATGCCAGTCTCCGGCTGCGGTGACGTATGACCAGATGCCATCTCTCTCGCCGGTCGCTCTGGGCGCGGGGGAGCGGCTGCAGGTCGTCGCTACCACCAGCATCGTGGCCGACGTGGTGCGGAACGTGGGCGGCGAGCGGATTGACCTGACGACGCTGATGCCGTTGGGCACGGACCCGCACGCCTTTCAGCCTACGCCCCAGGACGCTGCCGCCGTGGCGGATGCGCACGTGGTGTTCGCCAACGGGGCCGGGTTGGAGGCGTTCCTGGCGGATCTGCTGGAGAGCGCCGGGGCAGGGGCGACGGTCGTGCCGGTATCCTATGGCGTCGAGTTGCGCCGGTTCGAGGGGGGCGCCGCCGTGGAACAGGCGGTAGGAGGGGGGGCAGCGCATGAGGGTGAAGGCGAGGGCGGGTTCGACCCGCATACCTGGTTCGACCCCAACAACGTGATGGTGTGGACGCACAACGTCGAGCGCGCGCTGAGTGCGCTCGACCCGAGCCACGCAGGGGTGTACGAGGCGAACGCCGAGGCGTACAGGGCCAAACTGCACGAGTTGGACGCCTGGATCCGTGAGCAATTGGCCGGGGTGCCGGAGCGGAACCGCAGATTGGTCACCGACCACGCATCGTTCAGTTACTTTGCCCACCAATATGGGTTTGAACAGGTGGGGGCCATCTTTCCCGGTTATAGCACGCTGGCCCAACCTGCGGCGCGCGACCTGGCTGCGCTGGAGGATGCCATCCAGGCGTTCGACGTCAAGGCGGTTTTTGTGGGCAACACGGTCAACCCGGCCCTGGCGGAGCAGGTGGCCCAGGACACGGGCACGCGGGTGGTGTTTCTATACACCGGCTCGCTCAGCGAGCCCGGCGGTCCGGCGGGCGATTATCTGGCGTTCATGCGGTACGATGTGGGGGTGATCGTGGGGGCGCTACGTGGTTCGTGAAACGTGAAACGTGATGCGTGGTGCGTGGAATACGGAATACGGAACACGAAACACGAGACAGGAAGCACGTGAGGTTTGTTGGAGGGGGGTATGGCAGGTGGGGAGCGGACATTCGTTGGGAGGCACGTGGCTCACGAGGTGGGGGCGCCTATTCTGGAGGCGGTGGGCCTGAGCGTGCGGTACAACGGCCGGCTGGCGCTGGAGGAGATCTCGTTTCGCCTGGTGACCGGCGAACGGGTGGCCGTGGTGGGGCCGAACGGGGCCGGCAAGAGCACGCTGTTCAAGGTGATCGCCGGGGTGCTCAGTCCATCGGCGGGGGAAGTGAAAGTGGCGGGCCATTGTCCGGGCAGCCACATCTGCATCGCCTACGTGCCGCAGCGCAGCGAGGTGGACTGGACGTTCCCGGTCACGGTGGCCGACGTGGTGATGATGGGGCGCGCCGGCAGGATCGGCCTGTTGCGCCGGCCTGGGGGCGAGGATTGGGAAACCGTCCGCCAGTGCCTGGCCGTGGTCGGCATGGCCGACCTGGCCAGCCGGCAGATCGGCGAACTATCGGGTGGACAGCAGCAGCGCATGTTCATCGCGCGCGCCCTGGCCCAGGAAGCGGCGCTCATGCTGATGGACGAACCGCTGACCGGGCTGGACGTGCCAGCGCAGGAGGACATTTTTCGCATCCTGGACGAGTTGCGCCAGCGCCGGGTGACGGTGATGGTCGCCACGCACGACCTGAACCTGGCCGCCGAACGGTTCGAGCGCGTGATGCTGCTAAACGGTCGCCTGCTGGGATTTGGGCGCCCTGAAGAGGTCTTTACCGCCGGGCGGTTGCAGGAAGCCTACGGCGGCCACCTGCGCCTGGTCGAGACAGGCGAAGGGGTGATGGCGGTGAGCGACACGTGTTGTGGCAGGGGGGAGTGATGGACGTGGTGGGCTTGATCGTGGGACCGCTGAGGTATCCCTTCATGGTGCGCGGGCTGGTGGCGGCGGTGATGGTGGGGATCGTGTGTGCCACGGTGGGCACCTACGTGGTGCTGCGCGGGATGGCGTTCTTGGGCGACGCGCTGGCCCACGCCGTTCTGCCCGGCGTGGCGGTGGGTTACCTGGTCAGCGGGGGGGCGCGGGGTGCGGTCTTCTGGTGGGGGTTGGGTACGGGAGTACTGACGGCGGTGTGGATCGGCGCGGTGAGCAGGAGGGCGCAGATCAAGGAGGACGCCGCCATCGGCATCATCTTTGCGGGGATGTTTGCACTGGGGATCGCGCTGATCTCGACCATGCGTAGTTACGCGGTAGACCTGGCGCATTTCTTGTTCGGCGACGTGCTGGGGGTGTCCAACGGGGACTTGTGGTTGACGGGCGCCCTGGGGGGCGTCATCCTGCTCACGATCGTAGCGCTGTACAAAGAGTTTCTGGTGCTGTCTTTCGACCCGGTGCTGGCAGTGACGCTGCGGCTGCCCTCCACGCTGTTGCATTACCTGCTGCTGGTGCTGATCGCGCTGACCATCGTCGTCTCGCTGCAGACGGTGGGCGTGGCGCTGATGGTGGCGATGCTGGTGACGCCGGCTGCCACGGCGTATCTTTTGACCCGCCGGCTGCCGGCGATGATGGGGCTGGCAGCGCTCATCGGCGCGCTGTCGGGGGTCTCGGGGCTGTATCTTTCGTATTACGTCCGCGTAGCCTCAGGCGCGGCGATCGTGCTGGTGTGCACGACGTTCTTCTTGATGGCCCTGCTACTATCTCCGCGCAGGGGACTGGTGTGGGGGTGGCTGCGGCGGCTGGGAGGGTGAGAGAGTGACTAATGCACCCACACCTTCATGCCCGGCGTGGCGAAGTTGAATACTGCCTGTGACTCGGCCACCCGGACGCAGCCCGCCGTCACAGACTGCCCCAGGCGGTCGTCCAGGACGTGGCCGCTCTCGTCCACCGGCAGCGAATGGATGCCATTCCCGTGTTCGAGGTCGAACTCGAGGACGTCCGTGACGTAGACGCCGGGGGCGGTTTCTACGGGCCCTTGATACTTGCGGCGCACTTGAAAGACCCCTGGGTACGTGGTGTGGTCGGGCCGGTCGCCAACGCCGGCGGCGGCGAGATATTCGGCCACGACGCGGTCGCCATCGTGCAAGCGCACCACTTGCTCTGGCAGGCTCACCTCGATCCAACGTTCCGCCGGACCGATACCGGCAGGCGTCTCCAGGCCAGGTCCTGCTACAGGGGTGAGCGTCGTCAGGGCTTCAGTTGGGGCAGGTGCGGCAGTGGGTGGCCCAGGCTGTGTGGGTCTGGAGCCTGTGCCGGCGCTGCACGCGCACAAGAGGAAAAAGAGGGCCAGGAGTATGGCCGGCCGGGGCTTGCTCCCATATTTCTTGATCACTTGATTTGGCGATCTCTCGATATCGCATCAGGCGGCTACCAGTATCTCGACGGTTTGGGGGCGGTCGGCAAGTGCCGGACGCAGAGCAGGCGGAATCTCCATTCCTAGTTCCTGCCAGGCCTCTCTCAGCGCGTCCAGAGCCTCCTGAACGTTGTGCAGGATATCCTCCGGTGTGCGGCCTTCGGTGACCAGGCCGGGCACATCGGGGCTGGTGACGGTGTAGACGCCGCCGGGGTTCGGTTCCAAGTAGAGGCGAATAGAATACAGTCTCATTACTTCCATCGTGTGCACCTCAATCGCACGCCCTCGAAGACGCGAGGGACTTGGGCCTGATGCTCCAGCACAATTGTAGCACTGCGCTGCCATGAGTCAAGTTAGTTCTACCCCCCATGCCACTCTTCCACTGACGCCATGACCTGCGTTCCCATCTCGACCAGGTTCTCGTTCGCCGCAAACGTGTACAGCGGTCTACCCCAGGCGATTATCTCCCGGCAGAACGCCTCCGTCTTGCCACCGGGAGCGGCGTAGGCGACGAAAACCTGCGCCGCCAATGCAGCGACCAGCCGGTTGCGGCGCTGCGCGGTGCGCATGGTGGCACGGTGGTCGTGCTCAGTGAAGGGGGAGAGCAGCAGCAGGCGGCCCGCTTCCAGGGGGCCGCGATACTCCTGTGGAATGCGCATCCCGATCAGGCTGCGGGCTGGGCAGACGACGATGGGCTGCTCGCCGCGCAGGAGCACCGTGAGAACCTCCTGCTCGACCGGCGAGTGGAAGCCGCCGATGGTAGGGACGCCTGCGCGTCGCAAATCCTGCGCCAGGTCGTGGGCCTGGAGGATGAGGTGACCCGGGCAGCGCACGGAGGCGAAGAAGGCCAGTAGTGGGTACTGCAGCAGATCGAAGTTCCCTAGCGTGTCCAACGTTGAAGGGGTCTCTTCGCTCAGGCATTGCGCCAGGCGGGTGGGATAGGCGGGTTCATCCCGGCACAGACGAATGATCCCCATCAGTTCTCGTCCTCTTCGATGTCATCCTCATCTTCTTCGAACAGCTCCTCGCCCATGCGGTACTTGATGTCGTAGTTGATGATGAAATCCAGTTCTTCATCAGTGAAACCGTAATGCTGTGCTAAGACGCGGTCGATTTCGTCAATGATAGACTTGCTGAACTTCGGAATGATCGCCTGAACTGTCAGGGTGTCGTGCCCAAACCGCATTGCTCTATCTTCAGAGTTGGTGTTCAAATCGGTCATCAGTCGTTCAGCTAAATTGGCAAGCACCACACCTTGTTGTTTGACGAGTCTGTCCAGATCTACAGGGAAGTTGTTTACTTCCCGTTTGTTCACATGGCGACAATCTGAGGCCACAGTAACAAACCAGTAAAACAGATTGGAATTCAGGCAGCAGAGAGCGGACTTTGCATGCAAGCCACTTGCAAAGTGCAGTTCTTTGAATTCCGAAGGTAGTCGTCGTCTGCCTTGGCCATCCACAACACGTGGAACGAAATCCAGGACCTGTAGAAAGTAGCCGACTTTGCGCGAGTAGAATACTGGATGCCCGTTTCCGTGAACATAGAACAAGCCAAGTCGCCGCTTTTTTGCGGACAACTTGCGCGTTATCTCCCGTTCGATGTCAGATGATATCTTGGGCAGGCTCCTGTCTACGAGAGAATGCTCGGCTTTGGTGTATCTCAGCCCTTCAAATAGGATAGGGCGCTCTACTGCGAACCACTTGTTATACCGGGTTGCAAGTCGTGGTGGCATTTTGGCAGGCTGACCAATTAAATGGATGGTTAAGCGTGCGTGCTCGAGCCCATCGAATAGCCGTGAGGGACGGTCATCGTAAGAGCTGTAATAAAGCTGGCGCCGGGCGAGCAAGTGTTGAAGGCTTTCATAGCGACTTGTCGAGACTGAGGAAACCGGGACAATGAAGCCCTGTCGTCCAATCTGAGAGCAGAGATCCAAGCACCTCTCGATCACTAGCGCATACAGATTACCAGCTTTCTCGCAAGTATAACCGAGTGGGCGGTATTCTTTCACCGCTCGAAATTCAACGTATGGCGGGTTACCAATAATCACATCGAAGCCGCCTCGTTTGAGGATGCTGTAGAACTCGACAAACCAATGGAAAGGCTTGTGCGACTCCCGCCATAGTTGCAGATCCATCGGCAGTTCGGCATCCACGCCGTACTCCTTCGCCAGGTAGCGATCCAACTCGTCGTTCAGGGCTTCCAGCCGCTCGCGCAGGGCCTGCTTGTCCTCCGGCGTCACCTCGCCGCCTAACTCGGTCTGTTGCTGGCGGAAGTGCTGGTAGAGGCGGTCCACGTCCTGCGCCTTCTCCTCAATGGCCTGCATCGGGTCACCAAGCAACTGCACCATCTTGAGTTGCGCACCTGCCTGGCGCACAGCTCGTTCCACCTCCGCATAGGTGGCAAAGCCCACCAGCGTGTTGCCGGCGCGGACGTTGAAGTCAATGTCGGGCAGCGGTTCGATCTTCTCGACGCTATCCACCTCGGCCACGAGTTTCAGAAACAGGCGCAGTTTGGCAATCTCCACCGCCTCGTCCATGATGTCCACGCCGTAGAGGTTGTTGACGATGATGGACTTGAAGATAAAGTAGCGCTCCTTGGGGTGTTGGGCCACCCGCTCCAGTATCTGTCTGAAGTCCGCGTACTTGCGCGACCCAGGCGGCGCTTCCTCCAGGAAGCGCGCCATCCGTTCCAGGCAGCCCTCGTAGAGCGGTTCCAGGGCGTTGAGCGCAGCGAAGAGAAACGCGCCCGACCCGACCGTCGGGTCCAGGATTGTCACCTCGTTGACCGCCCGCCAGAAGGCTCGCAGGAAGGCCGGGTCGTCGCAGTTGCCGACCACGTCCTGGGCGAACTGGCGGACGTCCAGGTTGAGCGTGACGAGGTCGTTGACCTGGCACACCTGGCCTGCCGCCATCTTGCCGCGTGCTTCCTGGTAGTGGCGGCGGCGGGCCACCACTTCGCGCCAGATCTCGGTGGGCAGGGCGTACTCTTGCGGCGCGGGCGTGTTCCACCCGCCACGCCGGGAGACGTCGTCCAGACCGGCGGCGATCTCCGGCGGCAGGTCCAGGTGTGCGCCGTGGCGCACGGCCGGGTAGATATAGCGATCAGGTTCTTCCTGGAGCAGGCCCCAGATGGCGTGCTCACCCTCAAAGGCAGCAGGGCAAGCCTGGTTCACCCGGTCGAGAAGGAACGGGACGATGGTGTTCTTGCTGATATAGTCGGTGATGTCCTCCCTGGTATAGTAGGCCCCCATCTCTTTCTGGTTGACGTACTTTTCAAAGATGTAGCCCAACACGTCGGGGTTGATCTCATTGTCGGCCCGCAGGGGGCGGTTGTCCAGATGCCACTGGTACCGCTCGAAGAAGGCGAACAGCCCTTCGAAGGCAGCGTCTGGAACCTGGATATGCTCGCCATACAGGCGCTCGATCTCGTGGCGCAGGAACAACCCGCCGTTGAGGTAAGGGACCTGGCCCAACAACTGGCAGGTTTGGGGCGAGCGTGCTGAGGCTCTGCGCGCAAAGCCTTCGAAGAACAGCGGGCATAGGAACTCGCGGTAAAAGCGGTCCAGGCCACGCTGCTGGCTCTGCGCCAGTCTGTGCCGCAGGTAATCTGGGTCGCCGTCCAGGAAGCCCTTTTTCTGGATAAAGTAGATGAACATCAGCCGGTTTAGCATCACGGAGACGTACCAGCGTGCCATCTCCTGACCTGGCATACCCTTGAGAAACTTGAGGAAAGCGTCGTGTTCCGCCTGGAAGCGGTCGTAGAACCGCCGGGTCACCTGCTCTACGTCGAAGGCAGCACGCACCCGGCTGGTGACGTCCACGATGGTCAAGCCCTCTTCTTCCTGCAGACTAAAGGCGACTGCCTCTAGCCTCTGGATCAGTGAGTCGCCGGGTTGGCCTGCGTCGTGGCGATGCTCGCGGCTGGCGATGGGCCGGCCCGGTTCGCGCTTTACCCACTGCCAGACCTGCGTCGTCTGTGCTGCGTTTGTGTAGACGACGACGTGCTCGTGGACCGAGCGGGCAACCTGGTGCTCGATCCTGCGCCGCAGGCGGTACTCGGGGAGAGGTTCGCAGCGGCAGACGTACGCGACCATCCCCCGTTTCTGCGCGATTGCTTCCAACGGGTATGTCTCACCCTCGACGTGAACCTGCAGGGTTCCTCGATGATGGTCCCACCCAAGTTCTTCGATGAACAGGGGTGTGAAGTCGAAGGCCTGGAGATGGCGGCGGATTTGCTTGCGGTTGAGTTGCATACGGTCTTATTCCTCTTCCCTTGCTCTGAGCCCCATCGAGCAGATGATCCTCGGCTCTTGCACAGGCTCGCTCTCCGTGACCAGGCACAGGTTGTCGTTCTCCCACAGCGAAATTGCCAGCCGGGCCAGGTCCTCGTCGCTGATGCCGCTGCGCAGTTGGCGGTTGAGTTTGTCCGTGGCCGATTGGCGCAACGGGTAATGGTAGATCTCGTCGAGCACCTTGCCCAGGTCGGCATACTCGAACTCAAACAGAGTGCCTCGAATCCCTTCGGCGAACGCCTTGAGCCGCGCGTAGGTACGGAAACGGGCGCCGGAGGGCCGCCCCAACTGGCCACCGGTGGAGCGCACTTCATCTATCATCCGCTCCACACCCCGCTGCACCAACTCGTGATGCTGGTCGCCGCGGGGCAGCGCCGGTGTCCCCGGCGCGCAGGCCGCTGCCCGCAGGATGGCGAACTGGGATTCGGTAACGCTATGGCCATCCTCATCCACCCAGGCCAGCGCATCGTTGCCATCGGCCGTCTGCATGTAGACCAGAACCCCTGGCGGCTGACCGGCTATCGCGTCGAAGGTCTTGGTCGCATACGATACGGGTGGCAGCGCAGGAATGAGGCGTTCCAACTGGGGGGCGGCCTCGATGGCATTCTTCCAGATTTGGTAGGCATAGGAGGCCAGGTCCACCTCGCCGTCAGGATCATCGTCCAGGATGCCGGCTTTCTCGTTGTAGAGATCGAGTACCACCTGGTCGTCGGCGTCATCCTCGAAGAACGCCTCGTCGGTGCCCACCACCTCGGCATTCTCGCGCAGCCGCTGGCGCACGCGCGCCCGCAGACGCAGGATGCGTTCTACTCCATCGGCCGGCAGGAAGGAGTAACACAGGATCTCCTCAGCCTGCTGTCCGATGCGGTCTACGCGGCCGGCCCGCTGGATCAGGCGGATGATGGCCCACGGCAGGTCATAGTTCACCACGATGGCGCCATCCTGCAGGTTCTGCCCTTCGCTCAGTACGTCGGTGGCCACCAGCACGCGCAGTTCATCCTCGGGTGCGATTTGCTGACGTTTCTCGTTGCTGACCGGGCTGAAGCGGTGCGCCAACGCCGTGGGATCAGGAGCATCCCCCGTGACACCGGCCAGATGGACAACGCCCCGCTGCTTGAGGTGTACGGCCAGGTAGCGCACGGTATCGGCAAACTGCGAGAAAACGATCACCTTGTCGTCGGGATGATCCTTCGTCAGCAGATCGTGGAGCGCGTTGAGCTTGGTATCGCGTGCCGGGTCCCAATCGCCGCATTTCTGCAAGACCTCCAACAGGGCGCGGGCGTCCTGGCGCAGGTGGTCCTTGAGCCTGCGTGTGCAGAGGGTGGAGCGCAGCCAACTGAAGCGGCGCTTGTATTGCGTCTCGTACTGCGCGTAGACCTCGGCCGCGCGTCGTTCGAAATCCGCCTCGGTGCGCAGCGCGTTTGCCTCAGTGGACACCTCCCCCTCGTCCTCGGTCTCCAGCCCCAGCGTGGCGTTGACGGCATCGGCGTCCTCGTCGTAGAAGCGGGTATCCAACAGACTGGCCTCTTGCGTTCCCAGCGGCAGAGGCTTGCCATTGTCAATCGCATGGAGGTAGACATAGTTGCGCAGAATGTGACGGGCGATGGATTGAACGAAGACCTGTCCGCTGCTCTCCAGGCGTTTGAAGAGGTTCGTGCGGCAGAACCCCATCAGCCGCCTGCCGGCACGGGACAGATCAGCCAATTGCTTCTTCTCCGCGGCGCTGGGCGGTTCTTTCGGCTTTTCGGCGATATAGTTTGCCAGTCCATAGCGGGGCAGGTGAAGGTGGTTGATGACTTCCGCCACGTCTTGGGCATAGAGTCGCGCATACTGGTCGTCAGGGTTGGTTTCGCCAATGGCGAACCCCAACGTCTTTGGCACGCGGTCTGGGAAAGGAAAACGTCTCCCATCCTCAAAGGCGAGGTACTTGCGACCGGTCTCAGGATCGCTCCCGGCGTAGTTGTCCTTGATGAAACCGCGTGTCCGCCGGACCATATAGAGGCGCATCAGCTCGCGCCAGTCGTCGGCATAGGGGCTCTTATCGAAAGCCTGCAGAGAGCGCAGCGGGCACTGGTATTGCCGGTTGAACTCGATCTCGCCGATCTCGCGCAGCAACTGCTCCGGCCGGATGCCCAGGTCCTGTTCGTCGTACACGAAGAGGCGAAGCTGGCTGGAGAGGTCGAGATAGGTCTTGTTGTAGGGCGTGGCCGAAAGTAGAATACAGCGGCTTTCGTTCTGCCGGATGTAATCGCGGATCGCGCCGTAGCGTTTGCCCTCGGGATTGCGCAGGTTGTGGCTCTCGTCAATGAGGACCAGGCGGTAACGACGCAGGTTGGGCAGGTCCTGGATCGCACGGGTAAGTGAAAGCACCTTCGCCCGCAGGTGGTAGTCGTGGGCATAGCCCTCCCACATGCCCACCAGGTTCTTGGGGCAGATGATGAGCGTCTCCAGGCCGTAATCGTCCTCGAAGATACGGGCGACTGCGGTGGCCATCAGCGTCTTGCCCAGGCCAACCACGTCGCCGATCAGCACGCCACCGCGTCTATTGAGGTGGTGCGCGGCAATCCTCACCGCCGCCATCTGGAATGGCAGTATTTTGTTCCCAAAGTCCGCCGGTACGCGGAACTCGGTCAGCCCCGCCCGAGCCTCACGTGCGAGGTGGTATGCCATCTTCACGTAGATATAGTACGGTGAG
>Ga0315289_10011448_pt1 | contig 12573 bp, 10 predicted proteins | sample YL17G11_40_MG_FD_203452 | JGI IMG/M metagenome (GOLD analysis project Ga0315289, IMG submission 203452) | Sediment microbial communities from Yellowstone Lake, YNP, Wyoming, USA - YL17G11_40 | ecosystem: Environmental > Aquatic > Freshwater > Lake > Sediment | place: USA: Wyoming | collected...
AGCTTCATTCGAAAAGATTATATTTCAAGATGCACCAGACGGCATTGATACCGTCCGGCCAATTGATTTTTTTCCCTTCCCGGCGGGATCGGCCCTGGTAGGAAATCGGCACTTCCAGGATTTTAGCCTTTTTCCGGGCCAGCTTGGCGGTGATTTCCGGTTCGAATCCGAACCGGTTCTCTTCCAGGGCAATGGATTTTATCACCTCGCTTTTAAACATTTTATAACAGGTTTCCATGTCGGTCAGCGCCAGGCCGGAACACCGGTTGGAAAGCCAGGTCAGGAAGCGGTTGGCCCAGTAAAACCGGGGGATGAAAGCCCGGCGGGGATTGCGGGAAAAACGGGATCCGTAAACCACCTCCGCCTGGCCGCTGGCAATCGGCTTCAATAGTTCCGGGTAATCCCCGGGGTTGTATTCCAGGTCGGCGTCCTGGATGGTAATCACCTCCCCGGTGGCTTCCCGGATTCCTTTCCGGATGGCCGCGCCCTTGCCGTAATTCTGGTCCTGGAAAAGAAACCTGATCCGGTCCGGGGCGGCGGGCTGCGCCTCCGACAATTTTTTCATGATTTCCCTGGTTCCGTCGGTGGAACCGTCATCGATCACAATGATCTCCTTTTCCAGGTTGACGGCCTGGATTTTTCTCAGGATTTGCTCCAGGGAATATTTTTCGTTGTAAACGGGGATGATGATGGAAAGCTTCATAATGGCAGGAAGACGGGGTTTATCATTTCGATTTAATGCTTGTTTTCGTAGGGGAGGGCCGGAGTTTATCCTGAGCCAAGTCGAAGGACGCCCTCCCTACGCAATATCGCAACCTGAAGGTTGCGGCTACCGAAACGTAAAGATCCCGATAAATCGGGAGCAACGATAACCGTTGGACACCGTGTTTATATCTCAACAACCATCCCGTCGTAGGCGGGTTCGATGCCGGCCGGGAGGGAACCCTGGAGTTCCTCGTAGTCAATCGAATGGTCAAAGTGGGTCAGGGCCGCCCGGGCCGGGCGGAGTTCCGCGATCACCCGGGCGGCGTCCTCGACGGTAAAGTGGGTGGGGTGGTATTCCCGCCGCAGGGCATCCAGAATCAGGAAATCCAGGTCCTGAAGCTCTTTTTTCGATTCCTCCGGCAGCTCGCTGCAGTCGGTCAGGTAGGCGAAGCGCTTGGGTTTTTCCCCGGGTTCGATGAACCGGTAGCCGAAAATGGGCAGGCTCCCATGCATGATCTCCAGGGGGAGGATTTTCAGCCCGAAAAGCTCAAATTCCTCCTCCACCGGGTTGGTCTCCAAAAGGGGCTTGCCGCCGCCGATCGGGGTGACATTGAAAATATAGGCGAAAACCCGGCGGATGAACTGCATGGTTTCCTCGCTCCCGTAAATCGGAATAATCGCCCGCTGGAGGAAATTGAAATTTCGCAGTTCGTCGATGCCGTGAATGTGATCGGCGTGGGTGTGGGTGAAGAGGACAGCGTTAACCCGGGCAATTCGATTGGCGAGGGACTGGAAATAGAGATCGGTGGCGGTGTCGACCAGGATGTTTTTTTCCCCGTGGCCCACCAGGATCGAGGCCCGGGTTCTCCGGTTCCGGGGCTGGTTCGAACGGCAGACCGGGCATTTGCAGCCGATCACCGGCACCCCGGTCGAGGTTCCACATCCTAGAATCGTGATTTTCATTTGTCAGCGGTCGGCGGTCGGCGGTCAGCGGTCAGCGGTCAGCTGTGTGTTATTCTTTCATGTCCTGGGTGTAATATTTCAGCTTGGTTGAGCCGACGCGGATGATGTCCCCGTCGGTAATCTTGCGGTTGCTGATCTGGATCCCGTTGACAAAGGTTCCGTTGGTGGAGGCCAGGTCGCGGACAAACACATTGTCGCGGGAAAAGGCCTCCAGGACCGCGTGCTTTTTGGAAACCTCCGGATCCTCCAAAACCACGTCCGCGTCCGCCCGCCCGATGATCACCCGGCCCTTGGCGAGCTCGATGACTTTTCCTTTCCGGGGCTCGGAGATGATCTCCAGGAAGATTTTCTTCCGGAAGGGCAGGGGCAGGTCGGGACCGAACAGGTCTTCCTCTTTGCCTTTCCGGGTGGTTTTTTCGATGGTGTTATATTTTTTTACCATTTGATCAGGAAAAAAATTATCCCACCGACCAGGAGAAGAATCAAGAGATACCAGATCCAGATCCTTCCGGATCCTTCTCCCCGCTCCCGGCCCGGGCGGACCCGGCCCCGGGCCTCGTAGGTTTTCGACTTGATAATCGAGTCGACGATGGAGGACTCGGCCCAGGAAGGCGAAGATTCCGGTCCGGAGATGCGGGTGCCGGGATCGGAATTGCGGGGTTCCAGCTCCTGATCCTTCAGCCGGGAGGTGCCGCCAGACGGTGGGGCCAGGTAAACCTGGGCGGCCAGGGCCTGGGCGAATTCGTTCAGGCGGGGGTAGCGGTCGTTCGGGTCCTTGGCCAACGCCCGGAGAAGGATTTCGTCCCAGAGCGCGGGAATTTCCGGCCGGATCCGGCTGGCTGGAACCGGGTCCTCGTTCAGGATGTTCAGGCCGATCGCCTTGATATCGTCCCCCGGGTAGGGTTTCTGCCCGGTGATCAGCTCGTAAATCACGATCCCAAGGGAGAATTGATCGGAACGGCCGTCCACCCGCCTTCCCTGGATCTGCTCCGGGGACATGTAGCTGGGCGAACCGATGACCAGCCCTTCCCGGGTCAGGTCGGAACCCTCGAAGCGGGCGATTCCGAAATCCACCAGTTTGATCTCAAAACCCAGCCCGAAATCCGAGGTCATCATTCCCGAGTCATCATTCCTGGGCTTGGGGCTAGGGGATTGAGACTTGGGACTGATGAGGATATTTCCGGGTTTGACGTCGCGGTGGACCACACCCTGGGTGTGGGCATAGTCCAGGGCCGAGGCCGTTTTTTGGGCGACCAGCAGGACCTGGTCGAGGGAAAAGGGATGCTTTTCCCGGAGCAGGCGCTTGAGGGAGGGCCCGGGGACGAATTCCATGGCGATATAGCAGAACTCGGCTTCCTCGCCGGCGTCATAAATAACCACGATCCCGGGGTGGGAGAGCTTGCCCGCGATCTTGGATTCGCGGATGAAACGTTCCTGGAACTCCTCCGCCGCCGAGGCCGAACCCTCTTCCAGCCATTGGGAGGAAAAGTCCACCACCTTGAGCGCGACCGGCCGGTCGATCCGGGGGTCGCGGGCCTGGTAGACAATCCCCATTGATCCCCGCCCGACCTCGGTTTCGATCTGGTACCGGCCGATTTTGCTGGGTGTTTTCATTCCGGTCATAAAATGGATTTATTGTTTTTTGTGATCATTATTTCGCAGGGGCGGCATTCTACTGCCGCCCGAAGAGGGAGCCAGTGGAATGGCTCCCCTACGTTATACTTTTGAAACACGGTTTTGTGGGGGCGGCTGTGGGAGTCCGCCCGGACTTTTGGTTGTTTTTTCGGCTCATCACGGAATGTTACTCGAAAAACATGGGACAAAGGAAACCCAAACGTCATCCCTGCGAAAGCAGGGATCCAGTAAATACTTGGAAACACTGGATTCCCGCTTTCGCGGGAATGACAGAACCACGTAAATTTGGCTCGTAATAACGAAGGATTCACCGAGAAAAAGTCGGATTGTTCAACTAAACGGTTAACTTGTTGATTTTCATAGACAATATCATGATTTCTCATCGTATTGTTGCAGCATTCCGTGAAGAGTTGTTTTTTCTAATTATCGTTCAGCCAGTTTTCCAGATCCCGCAGGGCTTTTTCCTTTTCCACTTCGTTGAAGCTTTCGTGGTAGAAACCCGGGTAAGTGATGAATTTTTTCCGAACGGAGCCCACCCGCGAGGCGAAGGTTTCGGTTCCCCGGGGGTCGGTCAGCTGATCGTCCCCCCCGTGGATCAGGAGAATGGGAATCGTGAGCTGGAAGGCCTGGGCCTGGGTCGATTCCATCCGGGAATTGATCTCGGTAAACCAGCGGGCGCTGACTTTTTTATGCACCAGGGGGTCTTCGAGATAATTTTTAACCACTTGCGGGTCGTGGGAAAGGTACTCCGCGTTCAATCCGTTATCCATGGAAAGGGTTGGGAAAATTCGGGAGAGGGTTTTTCCCAGGAAAGCCTTGATCCAGGGAACCTGGACTTTCAATTTCAGGGCCGGCGAAGAGGCTACCACCCCGGCCAGCGTCCCCTGGTTTTCCAGCGCGTAGGCCAGGGCGATCAGTCCCCCCAGGCTGTGCCCGATCAGGATCACGCGGTTTTTCCCGGTTTTCTCCACCGCCAGGGCCTGCAGGGTTTTCAGATCTTCCAGGTATTCCGAGAAGCTCTCGATGTGGCCGCGCTTGCCTTCCGACCGCCCGTGGCCCCGGTGATCGAGGGCGAAGATCGGGTAACCCCGCGGGAACAGGCGGTTGACGACATTGGCATACCGGCCGCTGTGTTCCCCCAGGCCATGGGCCAGGAGAATCAGGGGACGGGATTTCCTCTCCTCCGCGTTCTCCCGGTCGGTCGGGGGAACCCAGGCTTGCCAGAAAATTTTGGTCCCACCCGCCCCGGGAAAGTATCCGGCCATGGTCATTCCCTGCGGTTCGGAATTTGCTTTGGATTGCCGATGAAATCTTTTCCGTGTCATGATTTTTTCCCTCGCATTACCGGATATGATATCACATAAGGAAGTTTTTCAAAGATAAAGGGAGCCAGGGGCATGGCTCCGGATGTATCCCTCCCCCTTGAGGGGGAAGGTTAAGGCGAAGAGATTTTTTGCGATTCACGAAACCCTGCTTCATGAGCGGGAGAATTTTATTGTGCTGCAAAACACCTTTCTGCATCTTCCCGGGGTCGGGCCCAAAATGGAAAACCGGATCTGGGAGTCCGGCATCCGGAGCTGGAGGGAAGCGCTGGCGGGAACCGGGGCTTGCCCCCTGCCGGCCCGGATCGGGCAGAGGCTTTCCCGGGAGATCGAGGAATCGCTGGAACATTTTATCCTGGGAGAGGCGGGGTTTTTTACCCGGCGCTTGCCCTCCCCGGAAAGCTGGCGGCTCTTCCCGGACTTTCCCGGGCGGACCGCTTTTCTGGACATCGAAACCGACGGTCTCTCGCCCCATTTCAACTCGATCACCGTGATCGGGCTATATGACGGGGAAAGGTATCGGGCTTTTATCCGGGGAAAAAACCTGGAGGAATTTCCCGCCGCCGTCCGCCCCTTTTCGCTCCTGGTTACCTTTAACGGTTCGGGATTTGACCTGCCTTTTTTGCGGGCCAGGTTCGGCCGGGAGGTGATTCCCGTCGATTCGCCGGCTTGGGGCCACCTGGACCTGAGGTTTGTTTTCCGGCGCCTGGGTTATTCCGGCGGGTTGAAACGAATCGAGCCGCTCCTGGGAATCGAAAGGGACCCGGAAGTGCAGGGGGTGGACGGATACATGGCCGTTGTCCTCTGGGGTGAGTATTTGCGGGGAAGCCGGGAAGCGCTGTCCCGCCTGGTCCTTTATAATTTTGAGGATACGGTCAATCTCGCCTGGCTGGCGGCCCGGGCCTACAACCTCGCCCTCCGCCGGATCCCGTTTTCCCTCCCGGAGCTGCCGCTGCCGGGACGGCCCAGGTTTCCGGGTATTTAAGAAGAAGTTTCGGGTTTCGAGTTTAAAATCTTTACTTGTAATTCCCGGTGATTTTGCCACGGGATTAACTTATTTCCGTCAGTCCGCACTTGATTTAGCCTGCCCCGGACTTGATCCGGGGGAATCCAGTTTTTTTATTTGTCTGGATTCCTGCTTTCGCAGGAATGACAACGGAGAACTTAAGGGTTGGTTTTCCGCCGCCGCCCTTTTATCCCCGCCAGAATTGCGGTCAGCAAAATACCCCCGAGGCAAAAAATGGTAATCCCCTTGCCCCACCGGTAACAAGCCGGGCGGAAGATGAAGGAAACCCGGTGTTCACCCCCGGAGAGAAAGATCCCCTTAAAGAGGTAGTTGGACCGGTAGATTTCTTTATCCTGGCCATCCACCTGCGCCCGCCATCCGGGATAATATGAATCGTTGAATATGAGCAGACCCGGGGCCGGGAGGCCGGCTTCCAGGTCGACCCGGTTGGGGGAATATTGGATTATTTTTAATCCCCCCTCACCCCCCTTTGACAAAGGGGGGAATGGGGGGATTTGAAGTGTCGTCGGGAAAAGAATTCGATCCCGGCAGGCTCCCATTTTTTGGATTTTCCCCGATTTCAAGCATTCATTTCCCTCGAGCAAGGCCGGGACCCCGGGATTGGCTCCGGGAGAAAACATTTTTTGGAATACCTCCCGGCCGGAAGGAACCCATTCCCATTGATTAACCACGTGGAACCGGGGGCGGGCGTTTTCATTCCGGAACAGCAGGATATTCTTTTCCGGGTCGGTGAAGACCGCCTTTAAACCGGAAAGCCGGGGGTAAATCTCCGCGATGGGTCTTCCGGACTGCTGGATGTTGGTGAGGACATATTTTGTATCGGCGAGATTGATGAATTCCGCGAGGTTGCCCAGGTTATCGAAGCGGTAAAGCTCGCAGGTTCGGCTGGGCAGGGCCGGCTCGTTCCCGAAGAAATAATCAACCCGATCATCCAGAGCCGAGTTGGGGACCAGGACCTCCCGGTAGGAATTGGTCTTGAAGAAAGGGACCGAACCGGGATCAAACCAGAGCCGGTAGGAATGGGGCTCTTCCCGGGAAAGAACCTGGGAGTAGATTTCGGGGGCGCGGTGGAAATCCCGCCGGTTGGTTACCTTCAGCGGGTTCAGGCCCAGGAAAAGATCAATTCCCAGGAGAAGGAAAAGGGCGAAAATCAAATAATTTTTCCCTCCTTTGGCTCTCGCCAGAAGAAAGATGAGCAGGGCGGAGGCTGTCGAGAAGAGGGCCAGGAAGAAGTATCCTTGCCTGAGATCGGAGAGCGCCCGGCCGGTATTGATCTGGAGGTGGGAGGAAATCTCCGCCTGGAAAGCGGGGTATTTACTGATCAAAACGATCGCAAACCCAACAGTAACTAGGAAGGGAATAATATAAAAAGACCGCGGTAAACTGTTCTCCTTGTCATTCTGAGCCGGCTTGTCCACCGAAGCTTTAGCGAAGGTGGAAGGCGAAGAATCTCGATTTCGTACGGGAAAAAATAAAAACCAGATCCTTCTCCCGCCGGAAGCGGGCTCAGGATGACATTTCGGAGATTTGGCAACGGCCTCATCAATGAGTTTCTGTTTATTAGGGTTTGGTGGGGCCAGTATGTTAGCCAGCCCCAGCCCGGCCAGGATGGCGAGGAAGAAGTTCACCAGGGAAAAATATTTTGCCGGAAAACGGAAGAGGGAAAAGCCGGGCAGATGGGTGAATATCCAGGGCCAGACCGGGGTGAAACTGCCGCAGGCCAGCAGGAAGAAAACGACGATCAAGATGAAATACCAGATCGCCAGCCCCCGGTTTTTCAATCCTGAAAAATCCTCTTCGGATGTCATTCTGAGTCCCGGTTGCCGGGACGAAGAATCTCGGTTATTTCGGAGAGACAGCAATGAACACAGGGCTAAAAATATCGGGGCGATTCCCAGATAAATACTGGGATACCAGAACTGCTTCATCGTCAGGCTGTTCGCGAGCTTTTCTCCCCAGAAGGTATTGAGGTTGTTCTGGCCCCATAAAAACGGGTGAAAAAGGTTGAACAGCCGTTGGGGGTTGAGAGAGAAATACCCGGCTTCCTCCAGGGGGATTCCCTGAAGCCGGTAGGATTGCCCCGCCATATCGAGCAGGGGAAGAAGCTGGATCATGGAGATGCCGAGGGCCAGGGCCAGGGAACCGATCAAAAACAGTCCGGCCCGCCCCAGGGAAAGGGCGAATCTGGCCGGGGCTTTCTGGATGGGTTCGAGCTGGTGGGACCTGATAACCAGCTGGATGACGGCCAGGCCGACGCCGATGACGAAGCTCTGCAGGTCTCCGGTTAGAAATTGACAGGAGAATGCCAGGGTCAAAAGGCCGAGGTATTTTTTTGACCCTTGTTGAACTCTTCGATTGTCATTCTGAGCCGGCTTGTCCACCGAAGCTTTAGCGAAGGTGGAAGGCGAAGAATCTCGATTTCGTATGAGCCGCCGGAAAAACCAGATCCTTCGCTGACGCTCAGGATGACATTTCGTAAATTTGGCGGTGTTTTCTGTCTGTCCCGGATGGCCTAAATATTTTTCCAGGCTGAAAAGGATGAGCGGATACCAGACCGCGCCGAAGAGAAACCCGATGTTTTTCGAGAGGGAGATCATTACCCCGCTGAAAGCATAGGTGACCGCGGCGAATAACGCGGCTGCAATATTTCCCTCCCCCTTGAGGGGGGAGGGTGAGGATGGGGGTGAAATTTTTAAGGCTGGCAGGTTGCCGGTGAGGGTCTTGACCAGGAGATACATGAAAAGGCCGGCCAGGAAATAGTGAATCACGATCAGCCAGTTGTAAGCGAGATCAAAGGGGAGGAGGAAAAAAATCAGGTTCAGGGGGTAAAAATAACCGTGGAGGGGATTACCGACCTGGTAGTAGCCCAGGGCCACCCCGGGATTCCAGAGGGGCAGTTCGCCGTTATGGAGTTCGGAAAAGAACAGTTTTTTATAGAAGTAGTAAAAATACGTGGTCATGTCGTTATCGATGACCGAGCTCCAAAAGAGGGGATGAAAAAGATAGATAAAAAGCCCCAGGGCCGGGAGGAGATAAATTAAATTATTAATGAGGGATTTATTTTTCAAAATCTGCGGGATGGGGTTCCGAGATCGTCCTGTAGTTGCCTGATTTATCAGGCTTTTAAGGGTCTACTTTTTTTATATCGTTTTATCCCGGCTACTTTTTTTCAAAGGACGAATATAAGAACTTCTTCTTGATTCATCGATAATTCTCCACAACTCCTTTTCCCCCCCCCAGCTTGGAAAGGCCCGGATTTCTCAGCCGGATCCCGGTCCGGGTCAATTCCCGGGTTAATTCGGAGAGCTCCGAGGCGATTCTGACTTTATCCCCCGCGCTCAATTTGCGGATTCCTACGAGGTACTTTTCTTCGTTGGCTGGGGATATTTTGGAACCGGTTTTGACCATGATATTTTTATGATACGGCGCGGGAACGGCATTCGCAAGAGATTTATATCCCTCTCCATTGAGTAGGGGCGGCATTCAATTGCCGCCTATTATATCCCTCCCCCTTCGCTTGCCCCGTCAAGGGCGGGAAGGGGGGAGGGCGAGAAGGTCAAAGATATTTTTAGGAATGAAGCTCCCCGCGGCAAGACCGCGGGGTATCTTTCTCAAAACAGCGCTTTGACTCAAGGTTGTCATTCCAGTCCCGCATCAGAGTGCGGGATAAACTCCAGCGGGAATCCAGAAAAAGAAAATAACTGGATTCCCCCGGATCAAGTCCGGGGCAGGCTAAATCAAGTGCGGAATGACGGAAATAAGGTGACCCCGTGGCAAGACCACGGGGAATTGCAAGTTAAAGTTAGTTTGTCAGTTGAAGCTCAAGTTCGGTTATCTGTGAGACCTTTTTGAGAAGAGGTTCTTTTATCCTGACATAGACAACCGGTTGTCCTTCTTGGCGCTGTTGCCGGGCAATTTTTAAATTAGAATCTTTAAGCTCTTCATCAAATTCAGGCAGAAGAACAATTTGCGCTCCCCGGGGAATTTTATCTTCGATCTCGGGGTGTTCGAAAAGATAGCGGCTGAACTCCAGGCTTAAATTTACATTTTTTTGAAAGAGTTCATCGCTGTTCATTGGAAGCTCCCTAAGAACCTCTTTTTATATATCTCCCAGTTTATCTTGATATCGGATAAGGGCTCCCCTACATTTCCAGAAAAATATAACTGGATTCCCGCTTCCGCGGGAATGACGTACTCTCGTAGGGGCGGCCTTCAACGGCCGCCCGGGTTAATCAAAATCTTTACCTAAAAATGTTCCATCCAATCCTACGAAGTAGTTGTGAATTGTCGAGGCGTCCATATCGCCATAATTCACAACCCATGCGTACTCATTGGACTTGTACGCTGGATATTGGGGATCGCCGAATAAAGTCATTGTTCCGTAGGGTAAATCTTCCGAATCGCCGCCGTTTGACAATACTGCTTCCATCGCTTGGTCGCTATCCACCCATTCTCCGGGAATGGATCCGTTTGGAACCCCGGAGCCGGTGAAGGGGGCCGAGGCATGTTGTTTTTCACTATCAACCGATACTTCGATTGCGTAGTTGGTTTGATGATCTGTAAAATAGATTGACCAACCATGCTGCCTTCCAATAAAATCATCCTCCTTGTTGAAAAGGACCATAATAAAGCTCAAAACCCCATCGGGTAATTCCGCGTCCCTTACCGGCTCCGCCAACGCAACGGCCTCTTTGGCGGTTAAAAGGATTCGGTTGTCCACGATATTCGGACTCGGATTATTTTCATCACCACCGCCGCAGGAAAATAATAAAGAAACCATGATTGAGAATAAAATTGATTTGAACGGCAATTGATTGTTCATTTGTCATACTCCTTTCATGGGGCGGCATTCAATTGCCGCCCAGGGTTTGTTTTTCGTAGGGGAGGGCTTCTACGCCCTCCCGCGGGAGCCCATGGAATGGCTCCCCTACGCAATATCGCAAGCTGCCCATTCGGGTTCTCGTCCCGAGACCCTCAGGGTCGAGGGAAAGCTTGCGGCTACCGGCTTCCGGCTGCTATTTGTGGGCCGTTGCTTCTGGTCTGCTCCTAGCCACCCAGCAACCTAACAACCATGTTTTTCTTCTCGTGACTATTGACTCACCGCGTTCGGATACTCATATGGCCCGATGTCGAAGATGTTCCGCTCGGCATCACCTGGATTATTGTCAACGTCCGTCCCATCGGGAAGCCTTACATCCACCGGCCGCTTGTTGCCGCCCTTGTCCGCCCTGATCCCCGCGTCCGTCCCCGCGTCAATGCACTGGGATTCTTTTCTTAAATGCTTGCCGAGAGGATCACCCCAGTCCATGTATTCAAACTTGGGATTAACCGAGATGTTATTGCCGGAGTTTATCATGGAGTTGACGCTGTCAATCGTGCTCCGGCAGACTCCCCCATCGGAATCGTAATACAGGCACATGGTTGCTGCACCGCCGTTAAGGAGTATGTCATTGTTGTAAATTTTAGGATCGGCATAAGCCCCGTTTTCATAAATGCCGTATTGTCCGGTGGATCCACTCCCTCCGTTAATGATGTTGTTGATAATGATCGGCGTTGAAGGCAGTCCCGGCAGCGGCGGCATGATACTGGATGATTGCGATTGCACAACAATAGCGTAACTGTTACCAGGATTTGGATTTCCTGCAAAAATCAGGTTGTGGGCTACGAGTGAGTCAATTCCGGAACGATTGAAGTATATGCCGTAGGTTTGATTGGGAGGGCCGCCTCCAGCCGTCCCTCCATTGATATAATTATTGACGATGGTGGGTGAGCCGGCTCCGCTGTTGGAGTCATAAACATAAATCCCCCAATTGTCGGTGCCATTGCCATTGTTCCCGTAAATAGCGTTATTCCTTATTGTTACCATTGAGCTATCGCAGAGAATCCCGTAATGGAGAACCGCTCCGGCCGGGTTACATTTAATTTTAAACCCGTCAATATATGTTGAGTTCATAATCAGTATCCCTGGGGATGTTAGGTCGCAGGATACGACGCCGGTCTGGAAGACTTCCGTAACAGTAGTAATCGTCACCGCCGTCGGGTAGCTGTCCAGGTTTCTCCACCAGTCCCCGGTTCCATCCTCAAAGAATCCGCCGAAGATGCTGACGCCACGCTTAGCGGCGGAATCATAGAGCACCACATTTTCCTGATAAGTTCCGGTGGCAGCGTCAGAATATTTACCCCAGGCGGTCCAGGTCCCAACATAAACATCATCTGTGACGTTATCAGGGAACTTGCCAATTGCATCCATTATTTTTACACAAGGAGCGGTTACCGATCCTCCCCACCATGGGCACCCGCTATTAAAGGTGGCACCCCATACGGGGTCATCTTTCATACGTTTGGATACAAAAATACCTGCCGGTTCGGTGCCTCGGACATTTCTCCACACGGAGACGGTCACATAATCCGGATAAGAAATGGCGTACGCATTGTCGCTAACAACAAGAGAAAACACGAGGGTGCCGAGTTCGTCGGGAGCGATGAAGGTGACCGCCTTGGGCCATTCGGTCATTTCCAGGTTGACCGGGAGGCCAGAAATCTGATGCCAGAAATAATCTACTACAGATCCATCCGAATCGGAACTGGATTGCCCACTAAGAGTAACCTCATCATAAAATCCAACATTCGCGGGGTCTTGGCCGTTTGCCTTGGCGACGGCCGTAGGTCGATTATTAAAAGCTCCTCCAGGAATTTGGACCTCCACTGTAACCCAATCGCATGAGGTGATCGCCTCGTAGTAATCGGTGACAATTAATTTGAAAATATATTTTCCAGGTTGATAAAAGAGGGTTGTAGTTGAATTTGGCTGGGTTGGGCTATTTATTGTAACCCCGTTCGGGTAGCTGGGGTTGTCAGGATGTTGGTCCCACAGATATGTAATTTGATATCCTTCTGGGTCATAACTGTCTTCGCCTATAA
>Ga0315289_10011451_pt1 | contig 12570 bp, 13 predicted proteins | sample YL17G11_40_MG_FD_203452 | JGI IMG/M metagenome (GOLD analysis project Ga0315289, IMG submission 203452) | Sediment microbial communities from Yellowstone Lake, YNP, Wyoming, USA - YL17G11_40 | ecosystem: Environmental > Aquatic > Freshwater > Lake > Sediment | place: USA: Wyoming | collected...
CTGCTGCTTCAGCCGCACATAGGAGCTCGATCGCAACGATCGTACGCACGTTCTCTTCGACGCGCATCAACTTGAGCCCTGCCGCCGGACCCATGCTAACGAAATCCTCGAAGCCGGCAGATGTCGGTATCGAGTCCACGCTTGCCGGATGCGCCATGACTTTGTTCTCAGAGGCCAGTGCAGCTGCAGTGTATTGGATAGCCATCAGGCCTGAACTCACTCCTGGTTTCGCGCTGCGAGGAATAAGGAACGGAGGCAACCCAGAGTTCAGCTTGGGATCAAGTAGCCTAGTGATCCTTCTCTCAATAAGGTTGCCAACTGTTGCGGCCGCTATCGCCAATAGGTCGAGGACGATCGCTATTGGCTGACCGTGGAAGTTGCCGCCGGAAAGGACCTCGCGGTCTTCGGGAAAGATCAGGGGATTATCGTTCGCGGAGTTGAGTTCTGTCTCAATTGTCCTGGATGCGTAGTCAACTACATCACGTGCGGCGCCCATCACCTGAGGAACGCACCTCAAGGAATATGGATCTTGACGGTGGAGTCCCGTTTGGACGCGGTGCTCTACGGAGTCAATCAGTTTGCCTCCAGCTAGGAGCCGCATCATATGGCGCGCACTCGCGACCTGGCCTGCGTGCGGCCTGGCCTGATGTAGCCGTTCGTCAAAGGGTTCGGTAAGACCCTGCAACACCTCAATAGACAGCGCAGCTGACCTTTCCGCGTAACCAACGAGCCTCGAGATATCGTGGACCATCAGCGCACCGATCGCGGTCATCATTTGAGTTCCATTGATCAACGCAAGGCCTTCTTTCGCTTCCAAACGTACAGGCACAATGGAGGCGGCGCGAAGAGCTTCAGAACCGGTCATCGTCCTGCCTGAGTATTCGGCGTGGCCTTCCCCAATCATCACAAGCGCCATGTGAGCCAGTGGCGCCAGATCACCACTTGCTCCAACCGAACCTTTCTCAGGTATGATCGGGTGGACTCGCGAGTTAATCATCGTAATGAGCGTTTCAAGCGTTGGAAGTCGTATTCCCGAGAGGCCCTTCGCCAGCGTATTCGCTCTGTGAAGCATCATTGCTCGCGTGATGTCTGTGGCCAAGGGCGGACCGACCCCTGCCGCGTGACTTCGGACTAGATTGAGCTGGAGGTCTTCCAGATCACCTGAAGGGACAGTTACGTTGCTGAGCGCGCCAAAGCCTGTGTTGATACCGTAGATCACCTTGGACTTCGCAAGCTCCTCTAGCACATTCCGGCATCTGACGACTCTCTTACGAGCTTTATCTCCAAGTGCGACATCTTCACATTGCCGCGCGACGTGCACAACATCGTCGATCTTTAGGGAGGTCCCATCCAAGACGATGGTCATTCGTGAATCGCGTCACGAGTATGCCGTCGAATACGGTCTAAAGGTATCGGTCTTCCGAGCGGTCGCTTCGCATGGGTTGGACTCAAAGGAACCTTCTTTTCAAAGCCTCGCGCTCAGCCTGCATTATCAATTCGAATAGCCTCTCTGAAACCCGCTTTTCCCTGCGCAATATCTTCTTGGCGTCCCCGGGTCCCAGCCTGCGTCCCGCCTGCACCACAACAGCCGCCTTTCCATACCTACGCACAACTTCTGCAGATTCATAGACTTGATCGAGTATGCGTTTGTCGGCCTTCGCTACCGCTTTCCCCTTTCTCCGCATAATTACATTCAGGTCATCGGGATCGCATGAGAGAGCGCCAACTGATTTGGATCCACATTTCGGGCACGTGACAGGATTCTCCAAGTCGCGAATCCGGACAATCGCGCTGTAGTCCCAGCATGATGTGCATATCAACGTCCTAGACTCGTTCAGTATCCTTGCGCGAGCAGAATCGATGAGGATGCGTTTCATCTTGTCCGAGGGGATCAGATCAGTCTTCATGCTGATCCGTTCTATTCCCAGTTTTGCTACGGGAGTTAGCTCCTGTAGGTCATGGTGCACTGTAAGGGTGATCCTTCCATCGCGTATGGCAAGAAGCACTCGTCTCGTGTTTGCTAGGTCTAGGTCCTTTCTGAGTGTCTCATTCAGAGTCTCTTCGAAGATCACGGTGCCTTCGAAGGTCTTCATCAAGCGTCCAAGTCGCACGCTGCTGAGGTCTACCCACCTAGATATGGCTCCAAATCGTTTCGCGACGTGAACCATTCTGCGCTTGAACATGCCCGTCTTAGCCGAGGCCTTTCTCGCCAAGTCTTCAAGGTCCATGTCCCCGAGTCTGCGCAATACTCTAGCAATTCGAGTCGCATCTGCGATGCCGGCTGATTGAATAATGATTCGGTATGCGTCCTGCTGGACCCCAATTGTGGATCCTGCTTCTTCCGACAGAACGTATCCGATGAGCCTGGCGAGTGTTCGGTTGACGAGCAGCCCGAAGTGACAGCAGATCACGACGTACTCGTCCCAGTCTTCAAGAGTGACAAGCTCGTCTGTCGGGACATCTACGTTCAGAGCTGCTTGATCGAACGTCTCTGCGAGGGCTGCTTGCATCGTTCGTGCGTCACTGTGATATTCGTGTGAGAGTTCGAGCGCCATTGCTTGTCTGCCTTTGCCAAGCCGGAGTGCTTCGACTGCGCGTCTGCGAATTGCTCCAACCTCGATTCCGACTTCGTGAGGGACCGGGATCTCTTCTCCAACCCAGCTGGGTATGGCACCGGTCGGATCAGTTATTGCACGGACGTAGATCGTTTCGCCCTTGATGCTCTCCATCTTCCAGGGGCTTCCGCGGACAATGAACTTCATTCCAGGCATGGCGTATTCAGCAACAAACGCCTCATCGAGAACTCCGACCGGCGAGTTCCCTGATCTGTCGACAACCAGGTACTGTTTCTCATCCGGGATCATCGAGAGTTTCCCGAAGTAGTACGTGTATATGTCCTTGAGTCGGCGCGGTCGCAGCACAACCTGGTCTTGAGGTGAGAACCAACAGAGCCTAGGGAATCGCGAATGCATGTACTCTACTACGCGTATGAGATCTGACTCGGTGAGATTCTTATACGGACCGGCATTCTTGAAAATGTCGAGTATCTCGCGGATGTACCAGCGGCTCTTCTGGATTAATAGACCAACGATTTGGTGCGTTAGTACGTCAAGCGGTTTCTCAGGCACCTCCACCGGTTCAAGCTCTTCCTGCATCGCCCGGCGAGCTATCACCATCGCTTCGAGGGCATCATCTGAATCCATGGCGATGATTACGCCTTCTGCGATGCGACCAACACTATGTCCGCTTCTTCCGACTCGCTGAATCAACCTGGTCACCTGGCGTGGACTCGTGTACTGTATGACGAAGTCAATTCTGCCAACGTCTATACCTAGCTCGAGTGATGAGGTCGCCACTAGCCCTTTCAGTTCACCACTCTTCAGTCCTTGCTCAGCTGACATGCGTGAGGGCTTTGCCAGTGATCCGTGATGGATTGAGATAGGAAAGTCCATGTCCCAGACCTTGAATCGACTCGCCAGGACCTCCGCGGCTGCACGCGTATTTGTGAATAGGATCACTGATTGGTGTTTGTCGATCAGCTCACGCATTATCTTCAGACGTGCAGCGACTTCGGGGTGGGTGTACAGCTTGGTGGCAAGCCGAGAGCTCTCTGCATCAGACTGAGGCAGCTGAACTTCCACGTTCATCTTGCGTCCAACTGGAACATGCACTATGGCGACCGGCCGATTGGCACCAACAAGAAACTCTGCTACTCTTTCTGGTGTTCCGATTGTTGCCGAGAGCCCGACTACTTGGAAATCCCTGCCTGTGATCCACCGAAGCCTTTCGAGTGCAAGCGCCAACTGGCTTCCTCGCTTGTCCTCCGCGAGTTCGTGCACTTCATCCACTATCACGTATGCGACCTTGCGGAGATTCCTCCGCATTATCCTGCCTGGCATGATCGCTTGCAGTGTTTCGGGAGTCAGGATCAACATGTCAGGCGGGTTGTGCGACTGCATCCCGCGTTCTTTCGTCTCCGTATCGCCGTGTCTGACAGCGATTCTCACATCTACGCGGTGACACCACCACTCGAGTCTCTGGAGCAGGTCACGATTCAACGCACGCAGAGGAGAGATGTACAGGATGGCAATCCCGGGCTCATCTGTCTTCGAGGTGATGAACCGGCTGAGAATGGGAAGGACTGCTGCTTCGGTCTTTCCGGAGGCCGTGGGCGAGATCAGGAGGACGTTCTCGCCATCTATGATCCTTGGAATAGCTTCTGCCTGAGGCTCTGTCGGTGCCGCAAAGCCGCGTTCGCGCACTGCATCAAGGACCGGTCTTGCGAGCAGAGAGAAGACATCGCCTTCCACAGTGCTCATGTGAACGCGGCCTCGACTGCATGTGAACAACGCTGAATAAAAGTGCGAAGTGTACACACGCGCAGATCCGGCTTGACTCGAGCTCCAGTCATTGTCTCAAATGTTTAAGAGAGATTGGTATTCATCAGGCGATGGCCAACCGAGTGATGATGGGAGATGCCTCTGCGACAGCCAATCGTGGTCGTCCTGGGTCACGTGGATCACGGGAAGACGACGCTTCTTGACAAGATCAGAGGCACATCTGTCGCATCCCGGGAGCCAGGGCAGATAACTCAGTGGATAGGAGCGAGTCTGCTGCCATCCGCCGTTATCAAAGAGACCTGCGGTAGCTTATTGGATCAGTTCAAGATCACGATACAGGTACCCGGACTGCTATTCATCGACACTCCTGGACATGAGACGTTCTCCAACCTCAGGCGAAGAGGTGGTTCTGCTGCTGACATAGCTATTCTCGTCATCGATATTTCGAAAGGTGTTGAGCCCCAGACAACTGAGTCCTTGAATATTCTGAAGAGCAGGAAGACACCTTTCGTGGTAGCGGCGAACAAGGTCGATCTCATAAAGGGATGGAAGTCCACACCAGATGCCTCGTTTGTGGCCTCCTACAAGCAACAGGCGCCTGAGATCCAGACTGAGCTTGACAATCGAATCTACACAATAATGGGCACTTTGTCAAGGCTGGGCTTCAGATCGGAGCGATTCGACAAGATCGCAGATTTTACGAAAGACGTTGCAATAATACCGACGTGCGCTCGGACGGGGGAGGGCATTCCAGAGCTCCTAGCGGTTGTTGCTGGACTGACACAGGCCTACATGCATGACAAGCTCGAGACCAGAGCTGGTCCTGCGCTCGGAACAGTTCTCGAGGTCAAAGAGGAACCTGGTCTGGGCATGACCATAAATGCGATCATCTACGACGGTGTGCTCAAGGTCAACGACACGATCGTGCTGGGAGGAAGGCAAGGACCAGTCGTAACGAAAGTGCGCGCGCTTCTTCTTCCCAAACCACTTGACGAAATACGAGATCCCAGGGACAAATTCCTGAACGCGGAACGCGTAGCCGCCGCATCAGGAGTGAAGATTGCGGCCCCGGATCTTGACGATGCCTTGGCTGGATCAGCCATCTACGCTGTTCCCCATGGCAAGAACGTTAAGGAATACACTCGGATGATAGAACAAGAAATTGAGAAACTTAGGATACAAACCGATCGAGATGGGATCATCCTCAAGACCGACACATTGGGCTCGCTCGAAGCCATAACAACTTCATTGTCTAACTACGGTATCCCGCTAAGACTCGCGGATGTGGGTGATGTCTCAAAACGCGATATCGCAGAAGCCGAGGCTGTGTGGGTCGACGACAGACTGCATGCTGCGGTGTTGGCATTCAACGTCAGAGTTCTTCCGGATGCTCAAGAAGAGGCGACTAGCGGCGGCATTCCGATCTTCAAGGCTGAGATAATCTATCACCTGATCGAGGACTACCTGAGTTGGTTTGAGCAGCAACGAGCAGCAGGCGTGAAAGCTGAGCTGGATAGCCTCATCAGGCCTGGCTCAGTAAAGGTTCTTCCTGGGTTTGTCTTCAGAAGGAGCAAGCCGGCAGTGGTCGGAGTTGAGGTTCTGGCTGGCAGGATCCGCCCCAAGTATCCCCTTGTGGATGAGGATGGACGAAGGATCGGTGAAGTCATGCAAATCCAAGACAAGGGGAAGGATCTGCAGGAAGCAACAAAAGGCATGCAGGTTGCGGCTTCAATTGACAAGGGAATCGTCGGCAGGAACGTGATTGAAGGACAGAATCTGGTCGTGGATATCCCCGAGAAGCATGTGAAGATCTTGCGGTCGCGGCTTACGAAGGAACTGACTCCCGAAGAGAATGAGCTCGTCAGTAGCCTGATCCTGCTGAAACGCCATCAGAATCCGATATGGGGACTCTAGTGGAAGCCACAAACCACGCTGGGGACAATCCTTGGCGTCGCAGGTCTCTTCCAGAAAGCCGCGTCGCAAACTCCGTGCTGAGTCAACCTAGCGAGTTCGTTCAGCCGCGTTCCTTCTTCCCGTAGTACTTTGTCCATTTGAGTTTACGGGGATCTCTCTTGTAGATGAGAACGCTCTTCCGGCACCTTGCAGAGCAAAAGTACAGTATCGTGCCATCGTTTCTGATGTACATCATTCCTGTGCCGGGTGGGAATGGCTTGCCGCAGAAAGAGCATTTGTTCGTCCTCGGCAATTAGGAACACTACCTGATCTTCTTAGCCTCACGTTCAGTCTCTCTGAGCGTCAGAAGGTCGCCGACTCTGATCGGGCCCTTTACGTTGCGAGTTATGATTCTGCCCTTGTCTTTTCCTTCGAGGAGTCTTACTCGTACCTGTATTACTTCGCCTGTCACGCCGGTCCTGCCTATTACCTGCGTAACCTCAGCAGGCGTAGGTTCCTCTCTCGATTTCTCGCGTGCTGAAGACATGTCTAGGCTTTGGCCCCGCTGCCAGACCTAAGGCGCTCAGCCGATGTCGCGATTTCCCTAAGGGTGTTTGCTCCTTCTCCCGCCTCCAGCACTGACACGGCGGCGCAACCTACATCAATACCGGCTGATCTACCTAGATCGAGTTTGCTTGGAACGAAAATGTACGGGATCTTTCTCTCTTCGCAAAGGATCGGTAGGTGAGCCACGATCTGGGGTGGTTCCACATCCTCTGCTATGAGCACAAGTTTCGCGATTCCGCGTTCGATCGCTTTGGTGGATTCGTTCGTTCCCTTTCGTATCTTGCCCGAGTCCTTTGCTACCTGTACAACCTGTAACGCTTTGTCGACGGTCTCCTTTGAGGCCTCGAACTTGACGTAAGACGGTTTTGGCATTCGCTTCTCCTGCACATCTGCCAGCGGCTAGTCTATGCCGCCGGCGTCCTTTAATCAATGTTTCTGTGAGAAAAATCTCGGTTCGCGATCAGCACAGAGCCAATCTGTCGCGAAATCGCGATTCGCCAACAGTCTTAAGCGATAGCGTGAATCTATCTCCAGTTGCTCGGATTTGGATCTTCGATGATTTCGGAGGCCGAGATCCTTCACATAGTCAACGAGATCCACCAGTATGACTTAGTCCTAATCGAATTGAAAGACGGGACGCTTTTCGGAATCGCTAAGGGAGCAGACGCGATCCCTACCTATTTCAGAACCAGAGACCCCGTTCGGACTCCGGAGGATCGCCGAGCACTGTTGCAGACCGTGGTGGTGCCCCGGGGCGAAGGACAAGTCGACTCTGTAACCCTTGATACGCTATTGAATGGTCTGAGGGGAATGAAGACTCGCCATGTTTGGCTTGAAAGGAGAACGGAACCGCGTCACGAGATGGCGTTTCTCAATCTGAAGGAACTGCAGATCTTCTTGCGGAAACACGGATTGTAGCTTGAGGTCCCGAGCTAACAACCTTAATAAACGCCTGACTTTGCGTATCTACGAATTCGCTTCCGCTTGGTGCGTATATGGCAAAATTCAAGATGATCGTGTCGGATCCGCAGACCAGAAAGGCGACCGTAGCGGAGCTCGAAGGATCAAGAGCTCAGGTTCTCATTGGTAGGAACATTGGGGATGTCATAGATGGGTCCCAGATTGGATTCTCCGGCAGCAAACTGAAGATTACAGGGGGCTGCGACAAAGACGGCATTCCAATGCGACCGGATGTTCATGGGGGCGGGAAGAAGTATGTCGTTCTCTCAGGTGGAGTCGGGTTCAGACCAACCAAGCACGGAGAACGTAGAAGAAAACTCGTCCGAGGCGGAATGATAACCGAGGAAACATACCAAGTCAATACCATGGTGTTCACCGGAGAAGTGCGACCCGAAGAGAAACCGCTCCCAACCGAGAAGCCTGAGGTCAAGCCGACTCCGACGCCAGCGAAAGCCCCTGAAGCTCAGCCGAGGAAGCCTAAGCCATCCAAGAAGCCTCCTAGGAAAGTCAAGAAGAAGAAATAGAGTTGACGACGACGATGGAAATCAAAGTAAGCAATGAGTCGTACAACCCCCTGCTAAAGCGGAAGGAGATCACGCTCGAGATCGAACACACAGGTGAGGGAACCCCAGAGCGATTTGACATAAGGAAACGATTGGCCACCAAACTCAACGCAAAGATCGAGAACGTATTCATCGTCTCTCTCGATACGTTGACTGGTCTACAGAGAAGTACATGCTCATTGCAGGTGTACGATGACTCTCGCGTGGCATCGCTGACTGTTCCCGAGCATTTGGCGGTCAGGAACCTTCCGCCCGAAGAGCGTGCGAAAGCCAAGGAAGCGAAAGCTGCTAAACCTGAGAAGGCGGCCAAGCCTCCAGAGAAGCGAGAGACGAAGCCCAAGGAAGGCGAAGGCAAGCCTCCCGCAACAGCGGTAGCAAAGACACCGGCAGAATCGAAGCCGGCAAAATAGCGCGTGAGCACAGATGAGTGAGCAGCAAGCCGGCAAGAAGCAACACGAAGCCAGAGCTTCCAGGCTCTTCGATCTGGACGCAGCCAAAGGAGAGCTCAAGCTCAGGAACAAGAAGTGCCCGAGGTGCGGCAACTTCATGGCCCATCACAAGAGCCCTGTAGACAGGTGGACGTGCGGATCCTGCAGCTTCACTGACTACGTCGAGAAGAAGAGCTCCGCCTAGGCACTTTTAGTCATGCCTTCAAGCAAGGACCAGGCCTTCTTTCTCGCTGAGTCGTCAACCTCCACCAGAACTAGACCTTCACCGGGCTGACCGTATATCACAAGGGACCCCAATGGCGCCACCACCATCGCGACCAGGGTCAAGAGATCCTCTTCTCCTTCCACGATCATGATCGCGTCCCCAGATTCAATTGCCTCGTCGACCGCCGCCCATGCTTGCGATCCAATCGTTCCCGGATCGTTCCGGACACGAAACGTTTTCGCTACTCGGACGTCAAGGGGTTCCGTCTGAGCTCTCTTCTCCCTGTTGTCGATGATCATAACGTCCCTCCGTATCCCTTTGGTGATCGCTGTCCTCGAGACCGCATCTCCCACGAAAACAATACGTGGGCGCTTCTTTGCTGATATTGCTGTCGCGATTTCTAGGTCAATCTCCGGATCTGATCCGTGAACCAGTTTTCCAAGTGGACGTTTGAGAGAACTCCGAAGCGCCTCAGTTAGAACCAGTTTTGTCAATGGGTAACCAGCCTACCGGCGACCCGAGCTCTATCGGACCCGGACTGCATATCGCCCGGGTGCCTTGATCGTCATCTTCTTGGCGATCTCTGATTTCTCTGGATCGATGATGATCACTAGTCCGGTCCAATCGTCACTGAGATTCGTCGACTTGCAGTTCGGGCATACTGGTCCATTGCTAATGTATTTGCAGTTCTTGCAGGCTTTCTGGGTCAAGGCGGCTTCTCCTCTTTAGGTCCTCTTGCCCGGCGCACATCCTGCTCGACCCAGTCGAGCTTGCCTAGAAATGGTTGACGCATTGTAATTCCGATCTTGCCGCCCATGCCGCCACGCGGGAAACTTACCGCGATTATCCGGCCTCTCACGAAGTCGCCTTTGGCAATCTTCCTCTGGCTTTCCTTTCCGACGAGAACACCATGCTTCTCGTCATATGAGATATAGTCATCCATTATCTGTGAAACATGTAGCAAGGCATCTTCGGGTCCGATTCTGACGAATGCCCCGAAGTCGGTGACTTCAACCACCTCTCCTTCAACTACTTCGTGCATCTCGGGATAGAAGCTCAGGAGTTTGAAAGTGACACGGTGGTAGGTCGACCCGTCTCCTGGCAGTATCTTGCCAACCGGGTCTACGTTTACGTCCACCACAAATATTGCGTATCCAAGTTGCTCGTCGACGATGTTTTCGTACTTGAGCTTTACTTGGTCTCTCGCAGCCTTATCGATTGGATTGCCAAAACTCTTTGGCGGGATCCTAACTATGTCCTCGACCGTTAAGATTCTGAACAAGACTATCTCCGCTTTGGATTATGCTGCCCTTTCCGTTTTCTACCAGTAGGCTGCCTCAATGCCATCAAGCTCTAACTTAGCCTTTTCTCTGAAGAAGATCACCGGTTTTTGGCCAGTTCTTATTGCTCTTCGAAGAGCGAGATCCGCGGTCGCGACAATAACGTTCGGGCGTTCTGAAGCTTCAATGAGGGCTTTGTCGGCGTTGCGCCGCTCTGCCGATGAAAGAGAACGGATCTTGCGCGTAAGAATCAGTTCGAGCGCCACTCTTGCATCTCGTCCGGACATGCCCGGTTTTTTGGCCAGCCTCTCTAGCTCGGCAACAACAGGACTAAGAACAGTGAGGTCGACTTTTCTTTGGAGAAGGCTTTCCGTTTCTGACACAACATCCATGTGGAATTTCGCTGCAAGCATCAGAAAACTGGTGTCAAAGCACACGGTGACGCGCACATGCTATCCCTTTAGGGTGCCGAACCCGATAAGGCGCCAGCTATCCCCAATTCGTCTGCTCACGGCGATCTTGAACCCTGGCATCGGGCATATGGGTTTCTTGAGGTTTACGTCGACTATGTCCTCTCGCGCTGATGTCACGACGCCGGATGTGACTGCTGTCCCCACGTTCAATACTAGCGATTCGTTGGTCCTGATCTTGTCCACCGGGACAAGTTGCTCTGTCCCAACAGCTCTCTCGAAGAGCGTGACTTCAGTTGTCAGTTTCTCAAGGACTGGTGGAAGTTCTCCAACCTTGCCTACCACGCTCCCTACGAGGCCGTCCGACTTCGTTAGTGATGGATCAAGAGACGTTCCGACGCCAACAAGGCCTCCACTTCGAGCCTCGGTCACGGGTCCCTTGGAGATGCTCATGCTGGTCACTTTAGAGACGAGCGGATCGTAGTGGACCTTTCCCCCCGATTCGATTGGCAAGCCCGGCTTGATCTCTATCTCGTCGCCCAGCCTGAAGGTGCCCTGAATGATGGATCCTCCTACGATACCGCCATGCAGATCGTCAACCTCTGTCCCAGGCTTGTTGATATCGAACGATCGTAGGACGTACATTCTTGGTGGCGCATTTGGATCTCTTTTTGGGCTCGGGATTCTCTTCTCCATTTCGTATAGAACCACGTCGGTGTTCAATCCGTGCTGAGCGGATACCGGAACTACTGGGGCGTCGGCTGCAATTGTGTTCTTGCTAAAGGATTCTATCTCTTCATAGTTCTCGATCGCCCTAGCTCGGTCTACTAGGTCGATCTTGTTCTGTATCACTATGAGCCGTTGTATCCCAACCATCTGGGCCGCGAGCAGGTGCTCACGATCCTGAGCCTGGGGGAACTTGACGTTACTCGCGGCGACAAAGAGTGCTCCATCCATGAGAGCAGCGCCTGCAAGCATCGTCACCATGAGGCTGTGATGCCCGGGGCAGTCAACAAAACTGACCCCTCGCTTGAACTTCGTTTCGGAGCCACAATGAGGACATTTCGGGCTCGTCGTGTAGTTGTGCGGCGGCTTGCATTTTGGACATCTATAGATGAAGAGGTCTGCGTATCCGATTCTGATGGTTATGCCACGTTTTAGCTCCTCTGAGTGCCTTGATGTCCAGACGCCGGTCAATGATTGAACAAGTGTGCTTTTCCCATTGTCAACGTGACCGAGGGTCCCAATGTTGACCTCCGGTTGCCAATTTGTGACTTGCTCATCTTTCTCCTCTGGGTCTCTGTCTTCGGCACTCATTTTCTCTCGTCGTTCCGCGCTTTGCGCTCCAGATTCGATGCCAGACATATAATGATGCCTGCATTCGAGTGCGGTCCCCTCAACCGTCCAGTCCATGAGTCAGCCCTTGGCGAGCTCACTCATGACTACTGTTCCAGTGAGGGTTCCCAAGATCACAAATGCGAACCATAGCGCAAGAAGGATCCAGACACGCCCGGGGACCTGCTCACTTCTGAAGAGGATGTTCACGAGTACAAACTGGACGAATCCAAACATGATTCCCACCAAATTCAGTGCACTGAGTCCAAGCAACCCCATGGTCCTCGTTGACACTTCACCTGCAGCAGAGAAGACCATCAAATCAGAAACGAAAGTCACAGGCCCTATGATCATTAGGACGATAAAGATGGGATTTTCAAGGTAGAACTGTGGTTTGAAAAGGTCAAGAAGACCGTACCTCACTTCCTTTGCTGCAAATATCCTGACCATGCTGAAAACCAAGAATACGCTGTTGGCCAAGGCAGCCCACAATACGGTACCTAGGATCCTTCCGTCCAATTCAACCCCACTCCACTTCATCGATGATAGCGTTGTTGCCTTCAAAAAG
>Ga0315289_10011452_pt1 | contig 12570 bp, 9 predicted proteins | sample YL17G11_40_MG_FD_203452 | JGI IMG/M metagenome (GOLD analysis project Ga0315289, IMG submission 203452) | Sediment microbial communities from Yellowstone Lake, YNP, Wyoming, USA - YL17G11_40 | ecosystem: Environmental > Aquatic > Freshwater > Lake > Sediment | place: USA: Wyoming | collected...
CCTTCTCCACCTCGCCGAGCATGGCGCCCGCCAGGATGGGCCGGTCCAGACCCTGGGTCACCTCGGTGTGCCCGCCCACCAGGGTCGCCCCGATGGCGCGGCACGCGTCCTGGACCTGAGTGAAGATGCTCTCCAGGAGCTTCTCGTCTGCACGACCCTCCGGCAGCAAGAGCGTCATGAGGAACCAGCAGGGGCGCGCCCCTCGGACCGCCAGATCGTTGGCGTTGATGTGGACGGCGTACCAGCCGATCTCCTCCGCCACGAACGTGATGGGATCCACCTTGGCCACCAGGTAGCGGTCCCCCAGGTCCAGCACCGCCGCATCCTCTCCCACCCGCGGCCCCACGATCACGCGGGGGTCCCGGATGTCACACGCGCGGAACAGGCGCTCCAGGACCTCCAGCGGGGGCTTCCCCAGGCGGAGGCCTGCCTGCCGTGTGACCCCCGGCGCAGGCAGGCGTCCGGTCATGCCGGGGCGAGGCGCGTCAGAACTCATAGACGGCAAAGGGGAGCGGCGTGATCAGCACCACGAGCAGCGCCAGGGCAATGACGGCCAGCACCCGCCGGGTCGGATCCAGCGGCGTCAGGTCGTCCAGCGGGGGCGGGTGGCGGAGACCCAGGCCGACGGCCAGGGCCACCCACACCAGCCAGCCCTCCCAGCGCGTGAGCAGGAACAACACGACCATGGCCCCCAGGAAGAGCCAGACAACCTTCCGGTGCCCCCGACCCAGAACTGCATAGACGATGTGGCCGCCGTCGAGCTGCGAGAGCGGCATGAGATTCAGGGCCGTCACGAAGAATCCCAGCCACCCCGCCAGGGCCATGGGATGGAGGATCACGTCGAAGCCTTCCGGAATCGGGCCCTTGACCAGCCACTTCAGGAACAGGTAGGCGAGGGAATTGCCCTCCTGCAGGATGACGCCCGAGGGCGGCTTCACGGGGGAGAGCATGAGGCCGACAGCCAGGACCGGCACGGCCAAGACCAGGCCCAGCAGCGGCCCGGCGATCCCGATGTCGAAGAGGACCTTGCGGTTGGGGATCGGAGAGCGCATGCGGATGATGGCGCCCATCGTCCCCATGGGCGGCAGCGGCAATGGGACGAAGTACGGCAGGCTCACCTGGACGCCGTACGCCCGCGCCGTGAGGTAGTGACCCAACTCGTGGAATCCGAGGATGAGGAGGAGGCTGGCCGAGAAGGGCACTCCCTGGAGAAGCGCCCAAGGATCCGCGAGCGGTTGCGCCCCCTCCATCAACGCGCCGACGAAGAGCGTTGTGAGGAGCGTGGCCAGAAACAGAACAAGGTTCAACGGCCAGCCCCTCCAGGCGGCCCTGCTCCCGCCCGAGGCGGGATGGAGACGGATGAGCGTGATTTCCTCGGGGCTCCGGATCATGGGAACATAGCCGTAGGGCTCGATCCGCGGTGTGAGCAGCGACATCGCCGTTTCCGGTTCCACCAGAAAGTGGCCGCGGAACCGGACCATGCCGTTCAGGACCTGCCACTCCTGGATGGCGAAGATCCCGGCGAGCTCCCGCCCCAGGACGAACGGCCACGGCTCGATGATTCTCGTCCAACCGCGCATGATGACCTACCCAACGGCGTTCGGCGGTTCGGTCGTTCGGCGGTTCGGTCGTTCCGCTCCCACGAGAACCAAAACAGCCGAACTGTCGAACGCTCTCTGCCCGATAAAAGCGTGGGGAAGATCGTGCTGGTTATAACACGCAAGCATTGCAGGCGCAATCGGGTCATTCCTTGGCTGCCGCTGATCCGTGCGGCGGATCGGCGGCGGCCGGGACAAGGTGCAGGGCACCCCCGCGCTGAGCGTCTGCAAGGGATTTGAATCGCATGGGGCGGTACTCGCCGCGCAGCCACGAATCGATCTGGTCGGCATAATGCGGAGAACGGGGGTCGCCCGAGACCCCGCCCGCCACGATCCAGCGCGACTCTTCCGGGTCCCCCAGATCCACGATCTGCCGGTAGCTCGGTCCCACCATGACCTCGAACGGTGCGGTGAGGGGGAACGCTCCCAGGTTCACCGTCATGCCGTCGCCCGGGCGCGCGTACGGACCCCGGTTGAGATCCAGGAGCCAGGCGAGCGCGCGCGCCGCCAGACCCTGACCCCGCCCGAAGCCGTGGGAGAAGTTGAGCCTGTGCAGCGATCCCCATCGCCACGCCGCAGGATCGGGTCCCAGGCGGGCCGTCGCGGCTTCCCATGCCGCCAGGAGACACGCCTCCACCGCGGCTCGCACGCCCTCTGGGAACCACGTCCCGTCGGATGTGAGCAGGGCCGCGTCCGCGGCCGGCACCGCCAGGTGAAGCGTCGAGAAGTACCGCGCGAAGGTACCCGGTGCCTGCCGCTCCATGACCGGCCGGAAGCAGCGCTGCAGGAGTTCCTGGTAGAAGAGGTGGTAGAGGGCGGCGGGAGCGGAATCCGCCAGCATCCTGCAGTCCCAATTCAGCAGAAGAGACGCCCCCTGCCGTGCGCGGGGATCCTCCAGGCCATGGGCCACGGGTCGCAGGAGTTGCGCCAGGATGCCGGCTGCCTGCAGGGAGAGGACATCAGCCTGGATCCGGGCCATGTCCTCGACTTGAGCCTCACGAGATCGACCCAGGAGCTCCGTGATCCGCGTGGCGCGGTACGGGGGCTCCCAGAAGCCGCAGGCGACGGTGGGTGGCAACTCGGGTGCAACCCGATTGTTGGCCGTCACCACGAAGCCCTGCGATGGATTGATGCTCTTCGGCTGCTCCGCCCACGCAAGGTAGCCGCGCCACGCATCTTTCGGCGAGGCACCATCCCGGATCACCGGGGTGCCGGCATCCCGGTGCCGCAGGGGAAACTTGCCGGCGCAGAAGTAGGCGATGGTCCCCTGCCGGTCGGCCACCACCACGTTCTGGGGCGGGACGGGGAACTCTTGCAGCGCCGCCTCGAACTCGGCAACGTTCCCGGCTCGGTTCATCCCCAGCAAGGCCTCCAGCCCCCGCCATGGCTCCAGCCCGACCCAGCGGAAGGACGTCGGAGGCGCCCCTTCCGCCTGAGGCAGCAACGGGCACAGGATGCCGCCGTGGCGGACGTAGCGGAGCGCGCGGCGGACCGCGCCTCGCGCGGCGCGGATGCGAAACTCCTCCTCCACGACCTCCACCGGATGCCAGATTCCGTCGCGAAGGTAGCGGGTGCCCGTCGGGTCCAGCGTCTCCCGGTAATAGTCGCCGTCGTCCGCCATCACGGCGGTCAATCCCCAGGCCACATCGTCGTTCCGCCCGATGAGGACGGCCGGGACCCCCGGCATGGTGACACCGATCACCCGGTAGTCCGGCGCGTGGAGCGCGACGGGGTACCAGAGCGCCGGCAGCCCGAAGAGGAGGTGCGGATCGTTGCACAGGAGAGGCCTGCCCGAAGCCGTGCGCCGGCCGCTGACCACCCAACTGTTGCTCCCCACCCCTGGCCCCGCGAGACCCAGGGCCATTCGCGCCAGAAGGTCCAGGCTGGACGGAGAAGGAGGCACGCCGTCGCCGAGGATACACCGACCGCAGGACAGATCCGGCGCGAGCAAAGGGCGGAGCCTGGGATCGCCTGCAAGGATAGCCAGGATGGGTTTGGCCGGAAAGGCCAGGGACAAGAGCCAGCCGATCAGCTTGCCGACGGCGAACGAGTCCTCGGGCGTCCACGGCTCGGGACGGATCCCGGCGAGCAGGAACTCGGGGGGGAGATCCCGGGGACGACACTGTCCGACCCAGGCATTCACCCCCGCGACGAAGCCTTCCATCACGGCTCGCGCGCGATCGGACAGCAAGGATCGCTCTTCCCGCCCCACTGCGTGCATCCTGAGGCTTCGGTAGAGCTGATCCACAGCCAGGATCGTCGGCCCGGGCAGGTGCAGGCTCACCCCGCCGAGAGGGCGATCCCCCATGAGTTCCGCCAGCCGGCCGCCCGCCAGGCGGCGCAGCGTCTCCATCTGCCAGAGACGATCCTGCGCCACTGCCAGGCCCAAGCCGAAGGCCAGATCCCCGGGCGTCTCGGCGTACACCTCGGGAACGCCGACCTCGTCGCGGCAGATCCAGACCTCTCGCGCGAGCCCCGCCAGGCGAAGTGCTCCGGTCCTATCCCGGCGCGCCGGACGGGGGCCCGAGAGCCTTCGCCACAGGGCCGAGGTCAGAAGCCCGGTGCACCCCACGATGGATCGGCGCATGGACGCATCAATTCCTTCGGAGGCGGCGCGGGAGGTCGTAGTAGAACGAGGCCGAGATATTCAAAGGCTCGTCGCCCATCTGGGCGAGGAAGGGATCGAATGGCGCAGAGACCTTCACCGCCCGCAGCGCTTCCTCGTCCAGGACCGGATATCCGGAACTCTGGGCGAGGCGGATGTATGTCAGGCTCCCTGCCCTGTTGAGGGTGAACAGGATGAGCAGTTCCCCGCTGATGCCGTGCTTCACGGCTTCCTCAGGATACTCCCATAGCCGCTGGATTCGCCGTTTGAGCCGGGCCAGGTACTCGACGAAGTGCTCCTCCCGGCTGTCCAGGCTGATCGTTCGTTTGGCGGTCCCGCCGAGGTCGTCTGCAAGCTCAGAGCTCAGGCTCGCGATCTGCTCCCGCAGCGAGGGCCGCGCCGGCCCGCTGGCAGGCGGCGCCCCCTTTGCTCCAGGGAGGGACGGGACTGCTTGCGATGGGCCGCCCAGGATCAGCCCGCCCCGCTCCGGCGTCGTGGGACCCCGCGCCGTTGGGGCCGGTGCCTCGCGGGGGGCCTCAGGGAGCCTTTCGAGGCGTGGCGCGGCCGGCTCGGGCAACGGGGGAGCGGCCGACTTGGGCACCGGAAGAGCGGCCACCTGCGAGGGCGGGGCCGGTGCCTCGCGAGGGGCCTCAGGGAGCCTTTCGAGGCGTGGCGCGGCCGGCTCGGGCAACGGGGGAGCGGCCGCCTGGGGGACTGGGGCCGGCGCCTCAGTCTTATCGGGAACCGCCGGCCTGTCGGGAACCGGGGTTGGGCGAGGAGCCAACCGCTCCGTCACCGTCGGTGGCTGCGGCTTTGCCATCTGACTGCCCGGGCGCGAAGCCTCAACCGGCCCGCGCCCCGCCTTTGGACGGACGGGAACGTCAGGCGGCGGCTGAGGCGCCGCTGGCGTCGTTCCTTGCGAGGCCGGTGGTTCCAGAATCCGCACACGCAGGGGCGTGTCGGCAAGCAGTGGTCGCCTCGAGGCCTCGAGCATCAACAACCCGACGAGCCCCGCATGCAGCAGGAGCGACACCGCGAAGGCCTTGCTGAGGACTGACTGGCGCATCACCATTCGTGAACCGGCGTAGTCGAATTCGCTCCTGCGGCGCTCCGAGCACGCCCCAGGCGCATTATAGGCAAGGGAGGAGCGAGCGACAAGGAGATTTGCCGTCCGGTCTTCGCTGAAACCAGCCAATGGGAGGAACGGCGAAAACTACCGGTCCAGGCGGTAGGACAAGGGAAGGCGGATCCAGCCCCGGATGAGGGGATACGGGGCGGCGCGGCGGATCGTCTGCTGCGAGGCCTCGTCCAGGATCCCGAATCCGGAGGAGCGCAGGATCTCCACGGCCTCGACCGATCCGTCAGTGGCAATCCGGAAACGAAGCTCCACGGTCCCCTGGATCCCCTCACGGCGGGCAGCGTCAGGATAGATCTTGGCCTGCTCGATCTGACGGCGGATGCTGCGCAGGAGGCTTGCCACACCGTCGCCATCCCCGGTTCCGCCCACCCCACCTCGTGAGGCGAGTCCCGCTCCACCGCCTTCACCCCCGGGTCCTCCCGGTCCGCCATGCCCTGTCTTTCCGGTCCCACCTCCTCCGGTGCCTTCACCCCCGGGTCCTCCCGGTCCGCCATGCCCTGTCTCTCCGGTCCCACCTCCTCCGGTGCCGCCACTGGCGGCGCCGCCGGCGCCGACTCCGTGGTCGGCCGCGCCGAAGCCCGCGCGTCCCGTCCCGCTCCCGCCGCCCCCCGGCATCAGGAAGATCCCCCGAGCTACCGCTTCGAACTGGGTTGGTGCGAGTGCCGCCTCCGCGTCTGCCGCTGGTGACGTGGCCTCAACATGGGACCTGTGAGGACCCGATCGCGGAAGAAGGGCTCGCGCTGCGCCCTCCCCGACAGGCCCGGCGGGGGCGCTTGATGCGGCCTCCTGCCCCTGGCCTCCCGCGGGCACTGCGGGTGCGACGGGCGGCCTAGTCGTTTCCGGGACCGCATCCGGAAGAGGAGCCGGCTTTGCCGGGGAGGACTCGGCTGCCTCCTGGTTCACCGTCGGGGCGGAAGGCGTCGAGGCCTTCTTGGCCCGTGCCGGAGGGGCAGGAATCGTTGGGGAAGGCACCGGCGTGGCTGGTGTCTGCCTCTCGGGCCGCGACACCGACAAGGCCTTGATCTCTGTCACCAGGCGCGCCCGGAGACTCCGGAGGCTCGCAGGCGGCCTGGTGGCGGTTCCCACGAGGAGGACAAGCCCTCCCAGAAGCAGTACGTGAAGCAGCCCGGATGCGGCCATCCATCCGGACCACCGCCCGTCAGGCTGCCACTTCTTCCAACGCCGGAGAAGCCTCACGTTGGGTCCCTGCTCGCTCACAGCAGTCGGCTCTCAGTCGGAGGCAACGCGGAGAGCTGACCGCTGACGGCTGAATGCTTCAGTAGTAATTCTCGAACCGGATCGTCAGTCCGCCCAACACGTTGATGCCGGGAGCCGGCATGAGGTAGGGCTGGGTGGGAAATCCACCCAGGACACCGTATGTCTCGTACTTGTTGTTCGTCAGGTTGTTCACCCGCAGGAACGCGGTGAGGAGCTTCCACGTATACGAGGCCCGCGCATTCAGCACATAGTAGTCCTGCACGCGGAACACCCACTGGTTCGCCTCATCGTTCAGGAGAACCTGCCGGCTGACGTAGACCGCGTCCAGGCTGAGCTCCAGTGCCTCCAGCGGGCGGTAGGTCACCATTCCTGTCAACCGGTGCTGCGGAACCAGCGGGACCCGATCCCCCTTCTCGACGGGCGCGACGCCGGTCTGGAACCGGGCGTCCGTGTAGGCGTAGGTGGCCACCAGGTCAACCGACTCGTGGGGGCGAAGCTTGGCCTCCAGTTCCAGTCCCTGCCGCCGGCTCTTGGGCGCGTTTCGATTTGTGAAGGCCAGAGGATCGAAGACGATCTCGTCCCGCACGTCGGTGAGGAATAGTGCCCCGCGGACATCGATCCATCCAAGCGGCCGCGCACGGACCCCCACCTCGTACGTCTCGCTCTTGACCGGCTTTAGGTCAGGGTTCGAACCGAATCCCGGGAACGCGAACAGTTCGTCCGTCGTGGGGACCCGGAATCCCCACCCGTAGTTGAAGTAGAGAGAGAGCGCCGACCACGGGGTATACGTCACACCAGCTCGGGGCGTCATGCGGCTGAACCGCGTTCTCCCATCGGGGAGCGTGCTCAGTTGGTCCTGGAACCGGTACCTGGTCACATCGTAGCGCACGGCGGCGCTCAGCACGAGCTCTTGCGTCAGGTCAAACGTCTCCTGGGCGAAGAGCGCGCCGTCATTCTCGTCGATCGCACGCTCGCTGGGTCCGAACGTCCCCCCGGAGGCAGCGTTGACACCGCCGTGCTGGAGCTCGCCGCCCAGCACCAGGCGATTGGTTCGCCCCCAGAACTGCATCTCGTTCGAGAGCTGCAGGGCACCTCCGGTGGTGCCCGTATCCGTGGTGCCCCGGAAAAAACCCCCGGTAAAGTAGCTGATTCCCTCTCGGGAGGTTTGGCGATAGAAGGCGTTGCCCGCCAGGGAGAATCCCCACGCCAATTGCTGTCGTCCTTGGACGGCAACGGAGGAGAGCTCGTTGGAGTAGATGGATGGTGTCAGGCTTCGCTTGCGATCCTGGTCCAGGATTGACAGCGGCAGCGTCCCCGCCTGCTCCAGATGATCGTTGACGTAGTTGTACGCTGCGCTAAGGTCCGTCTTGTCCGAGGGGCGATACCCCACACGCCCGGTAAAGTTCGTGACCCTGCCGTCGGAGGACTGTCGGTACCCGCTCTCGCGATCCCACACGACGCTCGCGTAATAATCCAAGTCCTTGATCGGCCCGCTCGTATTCGCCTTGACCCGGTAGTGGTCGTAGCTGCCCAGCGCCCCCTCGATCGTCGTCTGCGGGGACCTCCCCCCCCGCTTGGTGATGATGTTGATGACACCCCCCAGCGCATTCCGGCCATACAGTGCCGTGGCGCCGGGGAGGACCTCGATCCGCTCGATGTCCTGGATGGAGATGAGATCGAAGTTGATGGCGTTCGAGTCCGGCTCGTTCACGCGCACGCCGTCCACGAAAACCGAGACGCTGGGGTTCGGCTGGCCGTTGAACCCTCGCAGATCCACCGTCTGCTGGAAGCGGTTGCCTACCAGATCATAGAAGACGATGCCCGGCACCGCCTGGCGGAGGGCGTCTTGAACGCTCCGGGCCTTGGTGCGCTCGATATCCTCCTTGGAGACCACGTAGAGCTGTCCAGGAACCCGCCGCAGCTCCTGGATCGTGTCCGCCAGCCTGGTGGCGGTCACGACGATCTCCTCGACCGCCAGCTCCGGCTCCTGCGAGGGCGGCGCCTGCGCCCCCGCCGATTCGCGGGGCGCGAGCCCCACGGGGACCAGCACCCCGAGGGCAAAGACGACAACTGGAATGGCTCTCCGAAACATGGGGGCACCTTCCTTTCCACGAGGTGGTGACGCCAGATTCCCGGATAGGTTTCCTGACTTGTGGATCATGGCTCCCCCGCGCCTTCCCATTCCGCCTCGGGCGGAACAGTGGCCATCTGCGGGATCGCTCCCCACTCACAGTGGCGGGACCGTGCTGGATTCCCCCCGCTCCCGTCTGACCCGACGGGAACTCAGTGCTTGATCTCATAAATCCGTATCAGGCTTCGCCTGATACGGATCGCCCTTTGACAAGGGCGTTTCGTGTAGGATTGGCTGTGGCCAACCCTGCACGAACATATGAGAGCAAGCGCTCAGGAGTGACCAGCTTCCCTTGCATCCGGGGAGTGATGCGCTGCTGCGCCGTGTGTGTCGCGCCGGTTCAGGCTGCCCTGGACCCGGGGGCGGCCAGAGACCGGGTGCCGCTCCACCGCGACCGGGCAGCCGTACGCCGGTTCAAGGTGCTCCGGAGTGATCACCTCCTCAGGACGACCGACGGCCTGGACTCGCCCCCCCGCGAGAAGGAGGAGCCGGTCGCAGTGCTCGGCCGCCAGGTTGAGATCGTGAGAAACCAGGATCGTGGACCCCCGCCGCTCCCGATGGTGATTGAGCAGTATCTCCAGGACGATCCCCTGATGCCGCAGGTCCAGGTGTGCCGTGGGTTCGTCCAGCAAGAGGATCGGCGCCTCCTGCGCCAGGGCCCGCGCGAGGGAGACGAGCTGCCGCTCGCCTCCCGACAGCTCGTCCATGCGGCGATGCGCCAGGTGGGCCGTCCTCGTGGCCTCCAGGGCGGCTTGTGCCACCGCCCGGTCCCGGGTACCCTCCTGGATGCCCCCCCAGCTTCCACCCGCCACATGCGGGTAGCGGCCCATCAGCACGACCTCGGCCACGAGGAAGGGGAAAGCCACGTGAAACTCCTGCGGCACCACCGCGACCCGCCGCGCCAGTGCCATGCGGGGAAGCGTGGCGAGGTCGCGCCCCTCGATCAGGATACGGCCCTGCTGCGGCGCCACCACCTTGCTCAAGAGGCGGAGGAGCGTGCTCTTCCCCGCGCTGTTGGGACCGACGACTCCCAGCAGTTCTCCCGGAAAGGCCTGGAAGGTGACGTCCTCCACGCCCTGGCCCGTCCGGTATCGGAAGCTGATGCCCTGGACCTCCACCGCGTTCATCCCGTGTTCCCCGCGGCGATCCCTATCCCTGTCGCTGTCCCTGTCCCTGTCGCCCCGACCTCCACCGCGTTCACAGCAACTCGCCTCCCCGCCGGCTCCGCAGCAGGTACACGAAGAGCGGGGCCCCGCAAAACGCCGTGATGACCCCGACCGGCAGCTCTGCGGGGGCCATCACGCTGCGGGCGGCAAGATCGGCCAGCATCAGGAAGGCCGCCCCAAGCAGGGCGGCCGCCGGGATCAAGCGACGATTATCCGGGCCCAGGAGCAGCCGGGCCGCATGCGGAACGATCAGCCCCACGAACCCGATGGAGCCGGCCGTCGAGATCGCCGCCCCGGTGATGAGGGCGGCCGCCACGAACACGGATCGCTTGACCCGCTCCGCCTCGACGCCGAGCTGGAGCGCCTGCTCCTCTCCCAGGGCCAGGAGGTTCAACCGGGCCGCCTGGCGGGAGAGGACGAGGACGCCGATGGCGAGGACCAGCGCCAGGACGGCCAGGGTCCGCCCGCCGGCGGGCGTGAGGTTCCCCATGAGCCAGAAGACCACGCCCTGAAGCTCGGCCGCGGCCAGGAGCGCCGTGATCAACATGACGCACGACGTGAAGAACAGGCCGATGATCACGCCCGAGAGGAGCAGCGTGGTGATGGGGAGGCGTCCATCCGCCTGGGCGATCGCGTACACGCTCACCGCCGCCAGGAGGGCCCCGGCGAAGGCGAAGAGCGTGACCACGGCCGGGTTGCCGAACGGGCCCGCCAGCCCCAGCAGCGTGGCGATCGTGACGCCCAAGGAGGCGCCGCTGCTCACCCCCAGGACCGTGGGATCGGCCAGCGGGTTCCTGGAGATGGCCTGAAACCCGAGGCCCGCCAGGGCCAGGGAGGCCCCGACCATCCCCGCCAGGATGGCCCGGGGAAGGCGAATGTGCCGGACGATCGCCACCACGGGATCCTGCGCATCTGCTCCGCTCGCGAAGAGCGCCCGCACCACCTCGCGCGGGGTGATCGGGACGCTCCCGACCATCACCGACAGCAGGAGCCCGACCAGGAGGATCCCCGCCAGGCAGAGGATGGGGAGCGGTCGCCACCCCGCCACCAGTGGAAACGACGTCCGGGCCATCATCGCGCCCCCAGCCGCGTGAAGGCCTCGGGATGGATGGCCCGCGCCAGCCGCTCCACTCCCTCAACCACCCGCGGGCCCGGGCGGTGGATCGTGTCGCCCGGGACGGCGACGATGCGGCCGGATCGAACCGCCGGGACGCTTTGCCACCCCCGCCACGCCTCCCCCATCGGTGGGCGATCGGGACCTTCGCGATGACTGGCGACCAGGATCACCTCCGGCGCCGCACCCACGACCTCTTCCCAGCTCAGACGGGGATAGGGCACCGACCGCTCCCGCACGACGTTCCCCCCGCCCGCCATTTCGATCAGGTCGTGGATGTAGGCGGCCGGGCCGGCCGCGATCAATGGATCCGTCCACACGAGGTAGAGGACGCGCGGGCGCGGCCGGCCGGAGACGGCGCGGCGGACCGCGGCAACGCGAGCCTGGATGTCCTGGGTGAGAGCGGTCGCCGCCGCCTCAGCCCTGAGAGCGCGCCCCACCGCCTCGATCGAGGCGAGGATCCCGGCGTACCCTTCGGGCTTGACGGCAAAGACAGGGATTTGGAGCCGCGCGAGCTGCGCCACCGTGTCGCGAGGGTTGCCCTCGGCCGTGGCCAGCACCAGATCCGGCCGGATCTGCACGATAAGCTCGACATCGGGCGTCATGGGACCGCCGATTCGGGGCTTGGACCGCGCCGTAGGTGGGTAGTCGCAGAAGTCCGTCACGCCTACCAGCGAGTCGCCCCGCCCCAGGGCAAACACGATCTCGGTCAGGCTGGGGGCCAGCGACACCACGCGCACCGCCCCGTCGGGAATCGTCACGGGCCGGCCCAGCATATCGGCCAGGGTGGCCGCCTGGGTAGGTGTGGCCGCCAGGAGCACCCAGAGCATTGATGGGAGGAGCGTTCGTCGGCTCATCGCACGCCTGCCAGGTCCAGCATGCGCACCACGTCCAGATGCGTCTCGAGCGTGTCGGCCACACGATCGGATTGGGCCAGCCACCGGCACAATACGCGGGGCCGTGCCACGCCCTCGAGCCGACGCCCCACTGCGGTGCCTTTCACGGTGCGGCCTCGATCGGCAGGAGATCCGCGAAGACGAATCCGTCACGCAGGACGACCTCACCCGTCCGGATGCCGATGGGCCGGGCCAGCATCGGTCCGTCCCAGGCGAACGAGTGGTACTCGCCGTTCTCCCCGCACGGATCCACGCGCGCCGGCAGCTCGCTGAGGAACCTGTGATCGAATTCCCGTCCGACGAACGAGGCCGGAAGCGCCCGGGGATCCACGCAGGTCAGCCGAGCCCGCAACCCAGCGACGATCATCTCCTCGGCAAGCGCACGGCTCGGTCGGCCCCAGAGCGGAAACAGCGCGGTCATCCCGACGAGACCCAGCCGCTCCTCGCGGTAGCGGCGGACCTCCTCAAGGAACAGGTCGCCGAAAGCGATCGCCTCGACCCCCTCGGCGCGGGCCTGGGTCATCGCCTGCTCCATGGCCGCGTCATACGTCGCGTTCGAACAAGGCGAAGGGAGCCCGACCACCACGAGTGGCAGGCCGACGGCGCGAGCCTGCGCCGCCAGCAGTTCATGCCGGACCGCGTGCATCGCGACGCGATCGTGCACCTCGTTCACCGTCGCGAGCAGGCCCACCACTTCCACGTTC